>Ga0105248_10000327_pt1 | contig 56368 bp, 44 predicted proteins | sample KBSS34metaG_FD_81524 | JGI IMG/M metagenome (GOLD analysis project Ga0105248, IMG submission 81524) | Switchgrass rhizosphere microbial communities from Kellogg Biological Station, Michigan, USA - KBS S3-4 metaG | ecosystem: Host-associated > Plants > Roots > Rhizosphere > Soil | place... | reverse complement strand
CTTCGCAATCCGCTGGCGCGCGCCGCGGAAACTGCGGCCAATGTCCGGGTGCTGTGACGATGGAACCGATCCGCCTCGCGCTTGTCGGAATGGGCAAGATCGCCCGCGACCAGCATCTCCCTGCGATCTACGGCAATCCAGCCTTCACTCTCGCCGCGACGGTCAGTCCGCACGGTAGCGGGGTCGAGGGCGTTTCACACCATCTCAGCCTCGATGCGCTCCTGTCGGAAGGGCCGGCGATCGACGCGGTCGCGCTCTGTACGCCCCCGCAGGTGCGGTACGGCCTGGCAGCGGCTGCAATCGAGCGCGGCATCCATGTCTTTCTGGAAAAGCCGCCCGGCGCCACGCTTTCGGAAGTGGCGGCGCTCGAAAAGCTTGCTCAGGCCAGCGGAAGCACGCTCTTCGCGAGCTGGCACTCCCGCTATGCAGCCGGCGTGGCACCCGCCCGCGCGTGGCTCGCGGATCGCACGATCCGCCGCGCGACGATCGTGTGGCGCGAAGACGTGCGCGTATGGCATCCGGGCCAGGCGTGGATCTGGAATGCCGGGGGGCTGGGCGTTTTCGATCCCGGGATCAATGCGCTGTCGATCGCAACCCACATCCTGCCGCGCCCGATCTTTCTGGTCGACGCGGACCTGGAAGTACCGTCAAATCGCGCCGCGCCGATCGCCGCAAGACTGACGTTCCGCGACACTGCGGGGACTCCCGTCGATATGGATCTCGACTTTCGGCAGACCGGACCGCAAAGCTGGGACATCGAAGTCGAAACCGACGCAGGCACGCTCAAGCTCGCCAATGGCGGGGCAGTCCTCACGCTCCCCAGCGGCACCCAGCGCTCGGAAGACCGCGAATATCCCGGCCTCTATGCGCGCTTCGCCGAGCTAATCCAGGGCGGAGCGAGCGACGTCGACATCGATCCGTTGCGCCTCGTCGCCGACGCGTTCCTGCGCGGTAAAGTCGAATCCGTCGATCCGTTCTTCGACTGAGCGCGTGGAGAGAAATGCGGCGCCGGCCCGCTCCCGACCAGCCATTTAGCGCGCGATGCGTTGGTATTGAATCAAGTGCCGTCATCCCCGCGAAAGCGGGGACCCAGGGCCACGAGCGAATCCCTTCGTAACTCTGGGTCCCCGCTTTCGCGGGGATGACGGGTAGAGTGTGGGAAGGGCGGTGTGTTAGGTCGCCGCCATGGACAAGACACCCGCCGTCTACATCCTCGCGAGCGGCCGAAACGGGACGCTATACACGGGCGTGACATCCGACCTTCTCGGTCGCATCTACCAGCATCGCGCCAAGGTGACGGGCGGATTCACTGCCGAATATGGGGTCGATCGCCTCGTGTGGTTCGAAGTCCATGAGTCCATGGAGTCCGCAATCGTGCGCGAGAAACGGATCAAGAAATGGAATCGCGCGTGGAAGCTCCAATTGATCGAAAAGGACAATCCGCGCTGGCGTGACCTGGCGGAGGATTTCGGTTTTCCGCCGCTGAGGTAACCCGGACGATCAGTCGAAATTCATCGTCATTCCCGCGAAAGTGCATAGGCGCTAACTTAGAGAGATTTGCTCGCACAATCCCCTTCTTCGTCATTCCCGCGAAAGCGGGAACCCAGGGCCACGCGCGACGTCTTTTGCCACCCTGGGTCCCCGCTTTCGCGGGGATGACGGTTTGGGCGGGCGTAAGTTAGCGCACATGCGCGAAGGCGGGGATCCAGGGCGACTGAGGACATCGCGCGTGGCCCTGGATCCCCGCCTGCGCGGGGATGACGAGCATATGGGGGCGGCTTTCCCGCAGATGTGTGAATGCGACAGCTGGCGGGGGAGGATTGCCCGAAATCCCTCCTCATGTGCGATTGCCTGCAGTCACGCCTACTCCACCTGAACCACCGCCACCGAATGCGCCGGCACATCGAGCACCACGCCGCTCGCGCCGGCGCTGCCCGTAAACGGCTTCGGCACTACCGTGGAAGGCGCGGCGAAGCTGTTGACGCTGTCGAAGCGAGGCGCCGTCAGTACCTGCCCGTGCGCGCCACGCACGGAAATCCCCGCGAAGCTCGTCTCGACTCGCGCGGGCCGGCTGGGATCGACGTTGGTGACGGCGAGCCACAATTTGCCCGCACCATCGCGCGCCGCGATCGCATCGACGCGCGGCAGCGTTACGTCGCCGTGGGTGTAATTGCCGGCGTCGATCTTGACCGGCACGAAGGTCGCGTCCTGGAACGGAACGTAGAGCTTATAGACATGATAGGTCGGCGTCAGGACCATTTTCTCTTTGTCGGTCAGGATCATAGCCTGGAGAACATTGATCATCTGCGCGATATTGGACATCCGCACGCGGTCGGCATGCCGGGCAAAGATATTGAAGTTCAGCGCCGCGATGATCGCATCGCGCATCGAGTTCTGCTGCTGGAGAAAGCCGGGATCGGATCCCGCGTTGGGCTTCAGCCACACGCCCCATTCGTCGACGACCAGCGGCACTTTTTTCTCCGGATCATATTTGTCCATGATCGCGGCATGCGTGCGGATCAGTCTGTCCATGTTGAGCGTCGCGCGGATCAGCGAGGCATAGGCGTTTTCGTCGAAATTCTCGCTCGCATACGCCGGCGGCCAGCCGTTGGTGGTATAGCTGTGGAGCGATAGCCCCTCGATGCCCCACGCCCAGCTCCGCTCCTTGTACGCCTTCATCACCGCTTCGGTATATTCGGTCTTGTCGCCGTCGGGGCCGACCGCGATGCGCTGCATCGCCTCGTCGCCCTTCTGCGTCGCATTGTAGTTGTGCGTGAAGCGCGCAAACGGCTTCATCAATTCGACATAATGCTCCGGCGTGTACGACCCTCCGCATCCCCAGCTTTCGTTGCCAAGGCCGAGGAACTTCAGCTTGTACGGCGCCGGATGCCCATTCGCGGCACGTGCCTTGCCGGCGCTGGTCTTGGGGTCGGCGGTCATATAGGCGACCCAGTCGGCCGCTTCCTCGACGGTCCCCGAACCGACGTTGACCGAGACATAGGCCTCGCTGCCGATCTGGCCGATGAAATCGAAATATTCGTCGGTTCCGAACGTGTTCGGCTCGACCGCGCCGCCCCAGTTGGTGTTGATCGATGTGCCGCGGAGCTGCGCGGGACCCACGCCGTCGCGCCAATGATATTCGTCGGCGAAGCACCCGCCCGGCCAGCGGACATTGGGCACCTTGATCGCGCGCAGCGCGGCCACGACATCCTTGCGAATCCCGCGGACGTTCGGAATCGCCGAATTCCTGCCCACCCAGACGCCGCCGTAAATGCCGGTGCCGAGATGCTCGGCGAACTGTCCGAACAGGTTTCGGTCGATCCGCGGCCCGGCCGCGCGCGCGTCGACGGCGATCGTCAGCGCGGGGTTCGCGCTGGTCTGGGCGAATGCGGGAGAGGTGAAGGCCAGAAGCGAGGCGGCAATCGCCCCTCGAGCACCACGAATCATCAAACCCCTCCGATTGCTTTGTAAACTTGCCATCCAACTAGCGTGCACGGATTACTCAGACAAATAATTTCGGAGGGGCGGGAAGGGAGCAGCGGGTGCGCGATCCTTCGCAAAGCACGCGCGAGAACGGCGCCCGCGCGCCCGCCATCAACCTCGCCCGGCGAGCGGGATGGACGGTCTTCCTGCCGTAACGCCTCGCAACCGGCGCCAGCGCCATCGCTGCCACAAAGGCCGGCCGGACTGGGCAGGGGCGCTGCGCACGGGTAGCATGCCGCGTATCTAACGATCGTTCGAGAGGGGGTTTCATGAATGGCATTGGAGGGAGGATTGCTGGCGTGGCGATTGGAGCGGTCCTGCTGCCTTCGTGCGCCATGCAGGCGCCAGGTACCAGCGCGGCGCCTGCTGCAAGCCTCGCGGGGCTGCGCCTGGAAGTGCCGTGTGCGAATCCGAAGTTCAACCAGGACACTGAATGCCACTGGGACCAGAAGCTGCTGCAGACCGCCGATCCTCAATGGAAACTCAGGCGCGAGATCGTGCGGACTTTTGGCGGCAAGCCCGGGACCACCTACCAGGTAACCCTGCATGCGCGCGGCGTGGTCGAGCCCAAGAACTTCACGGGGGGCACGGTTCAGTTCGAGCACTTCCAGACCGATGGCACGCCGGTCAAGAACGACTACAACTTCTACAGCCTGCACGTCTCGGACCCCGAAGCGACGTACACCTTCAATCGCAACGAGGAGAAGGTGGGTCACTACACGTTTCCCATCGACTATCGCGTGACGATTCCGATTCGCGGCGGCGCGACGGTGACGATGGGCGCGTACGACTCCAATGACGTGGCGATCGCCAACCACAAACATTTCGTGGTGGCCGGCGTGTCGCCGGCACCTGCGCCTTTCGACGGACAGTTCTTCCAGCTCGATGTGGAGTCGGTGAAGGCCGCCCGCTAGGGCCGAGCAGGTCAGTAGTGCAGAGGCATCTGTGGGGCCCGCTGCGGCGGGTAGCGGGCAGCGGCGGTCTATTCGGCCGCACGCGAATACGTCGTGCAATTCTGGGATTACCTCATGTAATCCGCCGTAATCCAGTCAGTCGTTCGGATCACTCGACGCCACCTGCGGCTGGTTTTGTCGAAATATCGAGGGTGGACCCGGCCAAGATCGCAGCGGCGCCCGCCCGACGGTAATGTCGCGCTGGGACTGCCAGCTCCGCTAGAGCGTCGCATTACGCTGCCACTCCACTTAATGACGCAGCGCGGTGAAATTTATGGCGTGGCATCGAAATCTCCGCGCGGCGTTTATGGCCTCAAATCGCGGTCTGGGCCGTGGAGAGCGTCGCTCACCATGGCTCGGTTGGTTGGTGGGTGATTTCAGGTGATCTACAAGATCGCGCCGCAATTTCGTCTAGCTGTGACCAATTGGGGAAGGTAATTCCGCCGAATAGAGCAGCATGTGCGTCAGCGCCGATCCCTGCAGTTTCTTGTGATCTATCAATACAAAGGCTTGCTCCTCAGGCCGCGCCTGCTAGATTCGCCCCGCTGAACGAAGGGGGGGGCTTTATGCGGTCAGCGTTGACGTGGTGCGTCGCTGCGGCGTTCGCCGTGACTGGAACGTCCGCACAGGCGGCTTGGTTTGAGGCAAAGTCGAAGCATTTTATCGTCTATGCCGACGAGCCAGCGAGCGAGCTCCAGCAATATGCCGAAAAGCTCGAGCGGTTCGACAAGGCGGTCCGCTACATCAGGGGGATGGACGATCCGGAGCTGACAGACTCCGGCCGAGTGACGGTCTTCGTTTTGCCAGACGCCGAATCCGTTGGTCAGCTTCTGGGTTATTCCGAGGTCAGGGGCTTTTATGTCTCCCGCGCGGACGGCTCATATGCGTTCGTTCCGAGGCGATCGGGGACCACAATGACAGTGGGCACGAGCGACGGAATCGGGATCGATAGAGACAGCCTCGATGCGCAGGAAATCTTCTTCCATGAATATGCGCACCATTTGCAGCTGCAGGACTGGACTGGCGTGATGCCCGTCTGGGTTGCCGAGGGCTTTGCCGAATTCTTCGCAACTGCCGAGATCGACAAGAATGGGAACGTGACGATCGGCAAGTTTCCGACATACCGCAGCTGGGACGTCTTCCTCGGCAAGAGCCTCACGGTTGGCGACCTCGTTTCGGCCGATTACGAAGACCTCAACTATAATCAGATCGCAGCTCTTTACGGCCGGTCCTGGTTACTCACCCATTATCTGAACGTGCCGGGCAAGCGCAAAGGTCAGCTGAACGACTATCTCGATGGAATCGAGAAAGGGATGAAGCCGCGCGATTCCGCGAGAGTCGCCTTTGGCGACCTGAAAGCGCTTCAGCATGAGCTGGATGATTATATCAAGCCGAAGTCCCTGGTGGCGTTCACCGTGGACGCGCGCGTGATCCCGGTCGGCCAAGTTACGCTGCGCCAGCTAAGTCCGGCGGAAGCCGCAATCATGCCGGTGCGAATCCGCTCCAAGACGGGCGCTAACGAGCACACCGCGCCGCGTGTCGCCGCCCAGGCGCGTGGAGTCGCGGCTGCATATCCCAAGGATACCCTGGTGCAAGCCACGCTCGCCGAGGCGGAATTTGATGCGAAGAACTATACCGCCTCGGAGGCTGCCGCAGACCGGGCGCTCGCGGCCGATCCGAACAACCTCGCCGCCCTGATTTGCAAGGGGCATGCGGAACTCGAACTCGCCAGCAAGAATCCCGCACACGCCGATTGGGAGGCGATTCGCGGCTCGTTGCTGCGAGCGAACAAGATTGACACGGAAAACGCGATACCGCTCGAGCTTTATTACGAAAGCTTCGTCGATGCGGGTCAAACCCCATCTGAAAACGCCCTGAATGGCCTCCTCTATGCGGCAGACCTCGCGCCGCGCGACCCGGACCTCCGGATCAATGCGGTGCGCGCGCTGGTTCTGGCAAATCGTTTCAAAGATGCGAAAGAGCTTTTCGCTCCTTTTGCCTATCAACCGCACATCAGGAAAGAGCTGCGGCAGGTCACTTCCCAGGTCATGACGGCTCTCGCCGCGAACGATCGGAAGTCAGCGGCCGCGCTGCTGGATAAGGCGGCGGAGGTCGCCAAGAAGACCGACTGAAAGCCTGGGCATGGCTGACGCTGAGCCATCAACCCTCCTCGGCGGACCGCAGCCGCAACGGCGACGTGAACCGTGACTGGCTGGCAGAGATCCACAAGCACTTTAGGGTTGCTTTCGCCCAAAGCCTGCCGTTCCATCATCGCATCAAGGGCAGGGGGCGCATGGCCCGGTTGCAATGTAGGAAAAGGCCAATTACCCGAAAGGACGTGAACATATAGGGAACAAAACCATGAGTTCCTCACCCGCTGCTCAATCAGCGATTCCCGGCCACCGCCACGGCGCAGTTCGCACATCCGATCGCCTCTCACCACCTCCCGACGTCGACACTCGCACTCCCCGCGCCGACGGCTGGACCCCATCCCGCATTCGCATTTTCCTCGACTCCCTCGCCGAATGCGGTGTCGTCGCCGATGCCGCGCGCGCGGCGGGGATGAGCAAGCAGAGCGCCTATGCCTTTCGCAACAGCGCGCGCGGGCGCGGGTTCGATGTCGCATGGCGCTCCGCGCTGCTGCTTGCGCGCCGGCGGCTGGCGGATGAGGTCCTGTCGCGCGCACTCAACGGCTGTGTCGAAGTGATCATCCGCGACGGCGAAGTGTGGGGCGAGCGCCATCGCTTCGACAATCGCCTTACCATGGCGGTGCTGACGCGGCTCGACGCGCTTGCCAGTTCGCTCTGCCAGCTCGATGACGGCCCGCGGCGCGTCGCGCACGAATTCGAGGCGTTTGTCGACAGCGTCTGCGCCGGAGGCGACGAGGCAGCCGAATTCCTGCGCTCGCGCGCGGCGCTTCCGTATCGCGCGTTCAACGAAGCCGAGATCGTCGAGCGCAACGCGGCGTACCTGCACGCTCGCGAGCAGGGCGGTGACGTCGAATGGCAGCTGTCACCTGAAGTGCGTTCGCCGGACTTGGGCGTGGCGCCCGGTCTCAGCCCCGGGATTGATGAGACGGACTGTAGCGCACCCGATCGGAGCGAGGTCATCGCGCTCCGCGAAGGCGATTTCGACGGCACGGATCTGGCGGATGCGGAGACCCACGGCTGCTCCCTGGACCAAGAGCAGACCGTCGATCGCACGGCGGAACATCGCCCCAGCGCAGGGCAGGGCGACGACGAATGGCAACCGTCAACATCGTCAACTTCGTTGGATTTGGACGCGCTTGTGGGCGTCGCGGGACCGCGCGCCGAGGCCCCCCCGCCCGGCACTCGCATGACGGCACCACACTCGCTGCGCGCGAACCGCGTGCAGCCCGCCGCCCGCGTCAAAAGCTGCGTCGTGCGGGGCGGGGGCGCGGCGAGTGCCGGCAGCCCCTCGAATCGCCTGGTGCCGCCATATGGGGCGCCCGGATGACGGCGATCCTTCGGAGTCCGTTCGATTTTCGCGATCATGCTGGCTTTGCGCGCTTTTCGCGCGGCCGAGGCAGATCGCTGGCGAAGTGAATTCTATTGAACAAACCTGGATTTCATTTATGAAAAACGGAATTGGCGAGGAAGAGGGGCTGTCTTGAAAGCCGTAGTTTGTACCGAACCCTATCGACTCGATCTGGTCGAACGGACGGCGCCCGACTTTCACGATGGTGAAGTGCTCGTGCGCATCCGGCGTGTCGGGCTGTGCGGTACCGACTATCATATTTACGCCGGTCGCCAGCCGTTCCTGTCCTATCCGCGCGTGATCGGGCACGAACTCGGCGGCGAGGTGGTGCAGGCACCGCCTGGATCGCCGTTTCGGCCTGGTCAGACCGTCGGGATCAATCCCTATCTCAGCTGCGGAACCTGCATCGCTTGCCGAAAGGGCAAGCCCAACGCCTGCACCCAGATCCAGGTGCTGGGCGTGCATGCCGACGGCGGGATGTGCGAATTTCTCTCGGTCCCGGAGCGCGCCGTCATCGACGCGACCGGGCTCAGCTTCGATCAAGCCGCGATGATCGAGTTCCTCGCTGTCGGCGCCCACGCCGTCGCGAGGGCCGCGTTGCGGCCGCAGTCCCGCGTCGCCGTGGTGGGAGCCGGGCCAATCGGGATCGGCGTGGCGATATTCGCACGGCTCGATGGCGCAGAGGTGACTCTCGTCGACACGCGCGTCAGCCGCCTCGAATATGCCAGCAAAATGTTCGGGTTCGGCGACACCGTGATCGCCGGCCCGGAACTGGCGCAGACTCTGGCTGAGCGCAGCGATGGCGAGATGTTCGACGTGGTCTTCGACGCGACGGGCGTGCTCGCCGCGATGCGGGAAAGCCTGTCGTTCGTCGCGCACGGCGGTACTTTGGTGCTCGTGGGTGTGGCGATCGGCGACCTGAGTTTTTCCGACCCCGAATTTCATAAACGCGAGACCACGCTTCTTGGCAGCCGCAATGCGCTGGATGCGGATTTCGCGCGCGTGATTTCGGCGATGCGCGATGGCAGCATCGACACCGACCTGCTGCAGACGCATGCGCTGACGGCCGACGAACTTCCCCAGAGACTCCCCGAACTGATTCGCGACGCCGATCATGTCCTCAAGGCCGTCGCCGCTTTCTGAGTCGAACCGGAAGAGCACGTCAGTGCTCGGGCGGCTGGCCCAATGCGCGCCCTATGGATTTGGCGCGTCGTCGCTGGGCAATCTTTATGCCGAAATGAGCGACGCATGCGCGCAGGAAGCGGTCGACGCGGCCTGGTCGCTTGGCGTGCGTTACTTCGACACGGCGCCCTATTATGGTTTCGGTCTCAGCGAGCGCCGCCTCGGAGATGCGCTCAGGCAGCGCAACCGCGACGATTATATCGTGTCAACGAAAGCGGGACGCCTGCTGGTGCCCGCCGAATCGGCCGGCGAACGCGGCGGGTTTCGCTCGCCGATGCCGTTCACCGACCAGTTCGATTACAGCTATGACGGCGTGATGCGATCATTCGAGGCCAGCCTCCACCGGCTCGGGCTTTCGCGCATCGATATTCTGTTGCTGCACGATCTCGGCGCCGCGACGCACGGGGAAAATCATTCCTTCCATTTCTCCCAGGCGGTGCGCGGCGGGTTTCGCGCGCTCGAGGAATTGCGCGCCCAGGGCGTCGTCTCGGCGATCGGTCTGGGGGTCAATGAGGTCAGCATTTGCGCCGAGAGTATGGTGCATGCCGATTTCGACCTTTTTCTCGTCGCCGGCCGCTTCACGCTTCTGGACCAGAGCGCATCCGCCTTCTTCGATACCTGCCGGGCGCGAGGGGTCGGCGTGATTGCGGCGGGGGTCTTCAATTCGGGAATGTTGGCGGGCGGCGGACGCTTTTCCTACGATTATGCGCCGGCCTCCGAAACCATTCTGCGCCGCGCCGAGGCGATCGAAGACGTCTGCTCCGCCTTCGGCGTAGCGTTGCCGGCGGCGGCGCTGCAGTTTTCGGCATCCCATGCCGGCGTTACGCTACCTTTGCTCGGCGTTCGTGACGCGCGTGAGGTCGCCGCAGCGCATAAGCATGCGGCCGTGCAGATTCCGAGCGCGCTCTGGCAGACGCTGCAAGAGCTTGATCTTATACAAAGTGCGCATTTGGCACCGCTGATTCGGGCCACCGCACAACAAAACGTCGAGGAGCGGACCAATGGCTAGCCTGGTAGAAGATTCCCTTCCATCACAGGTATTTAGTGAGAAGCGAGGGTTTGTGACGCCGGGCTATCGCTGGGGATTCATCCTCGTCGTGAGCCTGTTCTTCATGTGGGCACTGGCGAACAACTTCAACGATCTGCTGATCCGGCAATTCCAGAAATCGCTCGCGCTCAACCGCGCAGAGGCCGGCTTCATCCAGTTCGTCTTCTATATCGGCTATTTCGTGGTAGCGTTGCCCGCAGGATTGCTGATGCGCCGGCTGGGCTACAAGGCGGGGATCCTGCTGGGTCTCGGACTGTACGCGCTCGGGGCGTTGCTCTTCTATCCCGCGTCGCTGATGCTGAGCTACGGCACGTTCCTCTTTGCGCTGTTCATCATCGCGTCGGGCGCGGCGTGCCTCGAGACCACCGCCAACGCCTATGTCGGATCATTCGGCGATCCATCCACCGCGGTGCAACGCCTCAATTTCGCCCAGGCATTCAACGGGCTGGGCGGATGTCTCGCACCGGCCATCGGCAGTGCGCTGATCTTCTCGGGCATCGAACATTCGAAGGCGGCACTTGCGGCGATGCCGGCGGCCGAGCTCGCGGCCTATCGCGTGCGTGAAGCGGGAACCGTGCAACTGCCTTACCTTCTGCTCGCCGCGAGCGCGCTGATCATTGCGGTGGCGGCGGCGCTGGCGCGCATGCCGCGAGAAGTCCGTAGCGCCGGTACGCCACTGCGGACGCAGTTTGCCATCGTACTCAAACATCGCCCCTTGATCGGGGCGGTGATCGCGCAATTCTTCTACGTCGGTGCGCAAGTCGGGATCTGGAGCTTCTTCATCGACTTCGTGAAGGACGTCGAACCCGCGGTCAGCGAACGCAACGCCGCGCTGCTGCTGTCGTTCAGCCTGGTGCTGTTCATGCTCGGACGCTTCACCGGCACCGCGTTGATGTCGCGCATCCGTCCGTCAGCGCTGCTCGGTATCTATGCGCTGGCAAATGTGGTGTTGTGCGCCGTTGCGATCAGTGGCGCCGGATGGTTCGCGCTCGGTGCGGTGATCCTTTCGAGCTTCTTCATGTCGATCATGTTCCCGACCATCTTCGCCCTGGGCGTGGAAGATCTGGGTGCCGCGCGCCCGCTTGGGTCTTCCTTCATCATCATGGCGATCATCGGCGGAGCGATCTTCCCGCCGCTGATGGGGCTGATCGCGGTAAGAATGGGCGGCGTCCCCTGGTCGTTGATGCTGCCGCTCGGCTGTTTCGTGGTGATTGCGCTCTACGCAAGGCGGCTGCGCGCGGTGGAGAGAGCGGCCTAGGCGGGCAGGGCGTGCTGCGGTTGGTGGCCGAGCGAGTCCGAGGTGCGTGCCGCCGCCTCGGCGAGCAGCGAGCGGGCGTCGTCGATGCTTACCTTCTGCGAACCGTCGATCAGCTCGAGAAACGGGATGGTCAATGCCGCTGCCACGGCGCCGTCGAAGCCGAACACGGGAAAGCTGATGTCGGTAACGCCGTGCGTGATCGGGCTGCGGCGGCTGTCGAACCCTCGCGCGCGGATCGCCGCAAGCTTCTCGGGCAGGGCATCGTCGACTGCACCGTCCCGATACGCGGCGGTCGCTTCAATGATCGCCTTTGCCCGTTGCGGTGTCGAGAAAGCGAGGATCACCTGACCCGAACAGCTTTTCAATATGTCGACGGTCGCGCCGATCTTGACCGCGAACCCGCGCACGCCCGGAGGTTCCTCGCGGGCAATCACCAGCCCCGCGCCGCCATTGGGGACGACGAAGTGGCAAGACTGGCCCGTCGCCAGCGCCAGGCTCTGCATCTCGGGAAGTGCGGCGCGCACCAGATCCTGTGCCGGCGTCGCGCGGAAGGCCATATCGAGCAACTTGTAGGTGACGGTGTAGCGTTCGGAGCGTGCCGGCTTTCGGAGGTATCCCAGCCGTTCGAGGACGATCACCAGCCGAAAAAGCTCGCCCACCGACCGGCCCGAATCCGCCGCCATTTCGCTGATCAGCGCGCCGTCCGGCCGACCGGCGAGCAGTTCGATGATCTCGAACGCCTTTTCGATGGCGGGAGCGGAATAGGTGCCCTTCGGGCCGGAGCGAGCCATGCTGGTCCTTCGACGGTGAATGGCACCAAATGCATCGGAGCCGCCACCGCTGTAAAGCGGGAGGATAGCGAGCAGTGATCGACGCGCATCAGCATTTCTGGGATCTGGCCAACCCGGGCCACGAATGGCCCACCGAGGCGGAATCCGCGATCCACCGCAACTTCGCGCCCGCGGATCTACGCCATGCGGCCGACGGACTGGCGCTGGAAGCAACCGTGCTCGTCCAGTCGCAGCCGACCGACTGGGATACCGACTGGATGCTCGAGCTTGCCGATCGCACGCCATGGGTGGCTGCGGTCGTCGGCTGGGTCGATCTTGCCTCCGCCGGCGCGGTCGAACGCATCGCGACGCTTGCTCGCCACCCCAAGCTGCGCGGGTTGCGCCCGATGCTGCAGTCGATCGCGGACACCGACTGGCTGCTCGACGCGCAGCTGGAGCCGGCAATCGCGGCGATGCGGGATCACGGCTTGCGCTTCGACGCACTGATCCAGCCGCGTCATCTGCCGATGCTGGCGCGCTTCGCCGATCGCTGGCCGGACCTTCCGATCGTGATCGATCACGCAGCCAAACCCAAGGCTGCGGCCGGCGAGCTTGACCCGTGGCGGGAGCAGATTGCGGCGCTGGCGGCCCGGGGCGTCTGGTGCAAGCTTTCCGGCCTCAGGACCGAACAAGCGCCCGCGCAATCGGCAAGCGAACTCCGGCCCTATGTCGCCTGGCTGGTCGAGCATTTCGGTGAGCGTTTGATGTGGGGCAGCGACTGGCCGGTGTTGCTCATGTCAGGCGACAGTTATTTCGACTGGGTGGCTGTGGCGCGTGAACTCGCCGGCGTCGGTGATGCCGGCCGAGATCGTCTGTTCCGCGGCGCTGCCGCAGAATTCTACGGCATCGATCTGAGCGGGGACTGCGCACCGTCATGATCCACGATTTGCGGGAATAGCCATGCACCATTTCGCCAGTCGGCGTTCGTTCCTTCTCGGCAGCGCTGCGCTCGCATCGGCCACGGCTGCCGGCCCGCTATGGGCTGCCATGTCGGGCCGGCCGTCCGATTTCACTGCGATCCTGCCCGGTGGCACGTTGCAGGTGATCGCGCTGACGGATCGCGCATTCCGCGTGCGCTTCGCGCCCGGCCTCGCGCACTCTCAAGTGCCGGAGAGCGAGATCCTGCTGGCTGTCCGTGCTCCGCGGCCGCGTCGCTCTTCCCGCAATGGAGTCACCCGGCTCGAATTGCCCCATATCCGCTGCGAGATCGATGCGCAGTCGAATCTCCGGTTCTACGATGCCAAGGGCGCCTTGTTGTTGAGCGAGCTGCCGGGCGCGCGGAGCCTCACGCCCAGCAAATTGGGCGAGGAGGACGTGCACATCGCCGAACAGGCCTTCGTCGCGCGCGAAGACGAGCGGCTCTACGGCAGCGGCTGTTTCCAGGACGGGGCGCTCGATCTCCGCGCGCTGCCGCGGCGACTGACGCAAGTGAATACGCAGATCAGCCTGCCGTTCCTCTTGTCGAGCAAGGGCTATGGCTTGCTATGGCACAACCGCGGTATGGCCGAGCTCAATCCGCCGCCCCACGCCGTGTCGCTGCGAAAAGGCGCGTCGGGGCAGGCGCAGACCAGCGATGTCACCACCACCAGCGGAAATGCCAGGGTCGAACGGCGACTGACGGCGTTCGAGGGTGAGATCGAGGTGGAACGCGGCGGCCGGCAGGCGCTGTTGCTCGACATCGGCCAAAAGATGGCGTCGATCTACCATGTCGAGATCGACGGCAAAGTCCTGGTCGACTTCTCCAATCTCTGGCTCCCGCCGACGACCAGCTTTTTCGCAGACCTTGATGCCGGCCCGCATCAGGTGCGGGTGCTCGCGAACGACAAGGACGCGCCGGTCCTCCACCACGGTCCCGTTGAGGCGCGTACGGTGTGGCGATCTCCGGTCGCAGCGGCGATCGACTATGTCGTGGTCGCGGGGCCGAGTGCCGATGACGTGATGGCGGGCTACCGGGAGTTGCTGGGCCCCACGTCGATGCTTCCCCGCTGGGCCTATGGCTACATCCATTGCCGCGAACGCTTCCATTCCTCTGCCGAGATCCTCGACACGCTCGATACCTTCCGCCGGCGGGGCTTGCCGGTCGACGTAATGGTCCAGGACTGGCAATATTGGGGGAAGTACGGCTGGAACGCGATGCGTTTCGACGAGGCCAATTATCCGGATCCAGCGGGGCTCGTGCGCGCGATCCACGAGCGCAAGGCGCGCTTCATGCTCTCGGTGTGGTCGAAAGTCGGCAAGGACACCGAACTCGGCAAGCGTGTCGCGGCCAACGGCTTCTATATTCCCGGCACCGAGTGGATCGATTTCTTCAATCCGGCGGCGAGCCGCTTCTATTGTGCCAGCCATGACGAGCGGCTCGGCAAGCTCGGCATCGATGCCTGGTGGCAGGACGCGACCGAACCCGAAAATGACGATCTGGTCGGCCGCGTGACGGGCGCTGGCCGAGGCGAGCATGTCCGCCTCGCATACCCCCTCCAGGTCGCGCGTGCGGTGTATGAGGAACGCCGCGCGGCGCAGCCCGCGGTTCGCCCGATGATCCTCACGCGCTGCGCCTTTCTCGGGCAACAGCGCTACGGTGCCGCGACTTGGTCGGGAGATATCGGCAACGGTTGGGACACGCTGGCGCGCCAGATTCCGGCCGGGCTCAACATGGCCGCGGCGGGACATGCCTATTGGACGGTCGATGCCGGGGGATTCTTCCGACCCGGCAAGGAGCAATATGGCGACGTGAGCTATCACGAACGCTTCCTGCGCTGGTTCCAATATGCGACGTTTCTGCCGCTCCAGCGGGTTCACGGCTATCAGACCGACACGGAGTTCTGGCGGTATGGCGACACCGTCGAGAGCATCGCGCGGCGCTTCCTCGAACTCCGCTACCGCATGCACCCCTATCTCTACAGCATGGCCGGCGAGACGGCGCTGCGCGGCGTGCCGCTGATGCGCCCGCTCGTGTTCGATTTTCCCACGGACGCACGCGCGCTCGACGAGAAGCACAGCTATATGTTTGGCCGCGCGCTTCACGTCGCACCAGTGCTCAAGGGGGGCGCCGAAAGCTGGCCGGTCTATCTGCCCCGGAGCGAGGGCGGTTGGTTCGATCTGTGGACCGGTGAGCATCGCGCCGGCGGTGCGTTGCATGACGTCGCTGCACCGCTCGATCGCATTCCGCTGCACGCCCGCGCCGGCAGCATCTTGCCGATGGGCCCGGTGTTTCAGTCGACTGCCGACATGACCAGCGAGCAACTCGAACTCTATGTGTTCCCGGGTCGCAGCGGCACGTTCACTCTCTACGAGGACGATGGTCTCAGCAATGCGCATGAACGCGGCGCCTATGCTTCGATCCCCTTGCATTGGGACGACACGCGCCGCGAATTGACCATCGGAGCGCTGCGTGGCGATTATCGTGGTGCGCCGCGCCGTCGCCGGTTGACGTTGCACCTCGTCGGGCCCGGCAATGCGCCGTTGGGGGCGCATCGTGGCAGCGATGTGACCTACACCGGGTCGCCGCTGCGCCACCGGTTCGGTGCAGGCGCGACATAGTGGCGCGGGGCGAATGGCCGTCGCCCCGCGCCGCAGCCGCTCAGAACTTGAAGCCTGCCGAGAGCCCCCATTCGCGCGGCCGGCCATAGCTCGCCTCGGCAAGTCCGAACGCGCCCGACACGTTGCCGGACACGATGTACAGCGTGTTCGTGAGATTGGTGCCGAACGCCGACAAGGTGATCGCGCTGTGCGGCAGCGTGTAGCTCAGGCGCGCGCTGAGCAGTCCATAGCCGTCGTCGGTGACGATCGGGGAATTGGCGACGTCGTGATAGATGCGGCTGTACAGGCTATAGTCCACGCGCAGTGTCGCCCGCGAGCCGTCGTTGAACTCGTGTTTGACATCGACGCCCGTGGTCACGGTCCATTTGGGGGCCTTGACGAAGTGGGTGGCGAGCGTGATCGGAAGGACCTGCGTCGGGCCAAGGCCTTGGCCGACCTCGGTATATTTGGCGTCGAGATATCCGACCGCCAGATTGTAGTTGAGCCACGACGCGGGCCGCATGACCGTTTCGAGTTCGAACCCGTTGATCCTTCCCTTGGCGGCATTGGCCACGAAATTCTGCGGCGTCTGGTTCACCGTCAGCTGGATATTGTCGTATTTCGAGTGGAACGCCGCGAGATTGGTCGTCAGCGTGCCGCCAAGCCACTGCGCCTTGACGCCGGCTTCATAGGTGTCGAGCGTCTCGGGAGCATATTGCGTGACTTCGCTGGCGTTGGCGAGCGGGCGGCCGTTGAACCCGCCTTGCTTGAAGCCGCGGCTGAACGAGGCGTAGAGCAGCAAGTCCTTGCGAACCTTGAAGTCGACGCCAAAGCGTGGCGTGAATTTCTCGAACGTCGCTTCCTTCGTCACGTCGACGAACTTGACCAGGTCGCGTTGGCGAACGTTGATCGACGTGAAGCGCTTGCGATCGCTGGTATAGCGACCGCCCAATGTGAACGAGAGGCGCGGCACGACTTCAAAGTCGAGCTGCCCATAGACCGCCAGGCTGCGGTTGTTGGTGTAGTTCTGGATGAACACCGCGGGCGATGGCGGGGGCGTGGTCACGGCCGGCGCCCACAGGCCAATCGCCAGGTCGGCGGTCGCGATGTCGGAGGCCTTCTCCTGGAAATAATATCCTCCCAGGACATAGCGCAGCCGATTGCTCACGGCCTTCCCGGTCAGCTGCAACTCTTCGCTGAACTGCCATTGCCGATCGCGATTGGTGGTCTGTCGGAAAGTGAAAGGAGTGTTGTCGCCATCGCGCGTGAAATAGGCGGCCATGTGACGATAGGCGGTGACCGACTTGAGGGTGGCGCCGCCGAAGTCATAGGCGACAATTCCCTGGGCACCCCACAGGTCGAGATCGTTGTGATTGGGGCCGCCCGCCCAGGTCTCGAACGGACTGGCCGTGATGTAGCTGGGGTTGAGCGTCTTCAGTCCGTTGGGAGCCGTGATGCCAAGCCCGGGCGCGACGAACGCATTATAGTTTGCCAGGAACGGTATTCCCGCAATCCCGGGCGCGTTGCCGACGGCGAGCAGATCGGATGGCGCGGAGGTTTCCCGCGCGCGCGTGTAATCTCCGCCGATGTCGATCGTGAGCGCCTCGCTCGGTTTCAGCCGAAGCTTGCCGCGCATCATCTGCGCGGACCGGTCACCCTGCGTGCCGCCGTCGTACAGGCGTTTGACATAGCCATCGCGGTTGAGCGTTGCGGCGGACAGACGCAATGCTGCCTTGCCTTCGACCAGCGGCAGGTTGATCGCCCCTTTTGCGTCGATCCGGCTGTAGCTTCCGGTCGTCGCCTCGACCTGTCCTTCGACAATGTCGAGATTGGGCGCCCGCGTCGAGATCAGCACCGCGCCGCCGATGGTGTTCTTGCCGAACAGCGTCCCCTGCGGTCCGCGCAGGATCTGCACCGAGTCGATATCGACCGCGTCCATCACGCCCCCGATCGATCGCGCATAATAGACGTCGTCGACGTAGAAACCGACGCCGGGATCCGAGAAGATTGCGAAGTCGTTCTGGCCGACGCCGCGGACGAACACGGTCGCGTTGTAATTGCCGCCCGACAGCGCTGCCGCGCCATCGAAGCGAATGTTCGGCGTGTATTTCGCGACTTCGTCGAGCGTCGCGACGCTCCGATTCTCGAGGTTCGCGCCGCCGAAGACGGTCACGGCGACCGGTACGTCCTGCAGCCGTTCGCTAGTCCTGCGCGCGGTGACGACGATTTCGTTTCCTTCGACTCGCCCGCCAGGAGCGGCGGTTTCCGGCGCTGCGCTCTGGGCATAGGCGCAGTTGGCGAGCAGCGTCCCCGCCGCGGCTCCGCATAAGAGCAAGCTCTTCATTTCCCCTCCTGTTGTGCCCCGCCATCTCCCTCAGCGGACAGCGAGAATTCTATCATGATTAGTTATAAGAAAAAACCAAAATTGGAGATAAGCAATAACTATCTCGGATGGTCCAGATTGAGGGTTAGGCTGGCAATGTCGGAAAACTGTGGGCACATTCGGCATGGCGCAGCGCCCGCGGCGCCGAGGGAGGGATTTGCCATCGCAAGCCAGGTTGAATCTTCCGAGGCAGTGGATCTCGGTCCGCTCGGACAGCTCGTGGGCTATTATCTGCGCCGTGCCTCCGCTGCCTTGAACGCTGATTTTGCGGCATCCGTCGAAGGGACCGGCATGCGCCAGGTGCTGTTCGGCATCCTGTCGGTGATCTCTGCCAATCCCGGGATCAACCAGGGCAACGTCGCGCGAGTGCTCGGCGTACAGCGGACGAACATGGTTGCGCTGGTGAACGAGCTCATTGCGCGCGGCCTGGTTGGCCGCACGGTCGATCGCGAAGATCGGCGGGCGTTCGCGCTCAACTTGACTCTCGCCGGCGAGGCAATGGTCGCCGAAACGCTCGCCCGTATTCGGGTGCACGAAGAACGCATGCTCAATGGCGTTTCGGCGCGCGAACGCGCGACCCTGATTCGACTCTTGGGACGGATGGCCGGCAACGGCGAGTGATATGGGCGACCGGCGGCAACCAGCTGACCGGGTCGACAGGCAGGAGCGGTAAAGCTTTGGCCTCCGCCCGGTAGTGGCATCGACGATCCACCCCTGCTAGGCGCGCTGGTCTACGTTAGCGATACCATTGGGATGAGAAGTGCCGTGACCAAAGACCCATGCTGTGCCCGCGCGTCGCGGCGCAAGTTTCTTCTCAGCGCGGGATCGACGGCGCTCGCCGCCGGTAGTTTTTCCCTGTCGCCGGCTTCGGCGTTTGCGATCGAACCACAGCCGTCGGGTGCCGCACCGGTCGCGAAGCTGCAGCCGTTCGACCTGGCGGATGTCGAACTTGGCGAGGGGCGCTTCCTGCACGCGCAGCGCAAGACGGCCGCCTATCTGCTCAGTCTCGACCCCGATCGCATGTTGCATAATTTTCGCGTGAATGCCGGACTGCAGCCCAAGGCGCCGGTCTATGGCGGTTGGGAATCCGAGCCTACCTGGGCGGACATCAACTGCCACGGCCACACCCTGGGTCATTATCTTTCGGCGTGCGCCCTGGCGTTTCGTTCGACGCAAGATGCGCAATTCAAGCAGCGGATCGAGCATATCGCTGGTGAACTGGCCGAATGCCAGAAGGCGGCCGGCATGGGACTGGTCTGCGCGTTCCCGAAGGGGCCGGCGCTCGTCGCGGCGCATTTGCGCGGAGAACCGATCAGCGGAGTGCCCTGGTATACGCTGCACAAGATTTTCGCGGGGCTTCGCGACGCGGCGCTTCTCGCGGAGAGCGACACCTCGCGCGCCGTGCTGGTGCAGCTTGCCGACTGGGCGGTCGTCGCGACGCGGCCTTTGTCCGACGCGCAGTTCGAGGCGATGCTGGGCACCGAACATGGCGGCATGAATGAGGTGCTTGCCGACCTGTATTTCCTGACCGGCAATCCCGACTATCGCGCGTTGGCCGAGCGATTTTCACACAAGGCGGTGCTGGAACCGCTCGCCAGGGGGCGCGACCATCTCGACGGGCTCCACGCGAATACGCAGGTACCGAAGATCATCGGCTTTCACCGAGTGTACGAGGCGACGGGGGACGCCCGCTACGCCGAGGCAGCGGCGTTCTTCTGGCGAACGGTCGTGCATACCCGTTCGTTCGCGACCGGCGGGCATGGCGATGTCGAACATTTCTTTCCCATGGCGGACTTCGCCAAGCATGTCTTCTCCGCCAAGGGGTCGGAGACCTGCGGCATTCACAACATGCTGAAGCTCACGCGTGCATTGTTCCTGCATGATCCCCAGGCGGACTATGCCGACTACTACGAACGTGCGCTCTACAACGGCATTCTTGCGTCGCAGGATCCCGACACCGGCATGGCGACTTATTTCCAGGGCGCGCGGCCGGGCTATATGAAGCTCTACCACACGCCGGAGAACTCGTTCTGGTGCTGCACTGGCACCGGGATGGAGAACCATGTCAAATATCGCGACTCGATCTATTTCCACCAGGACCGTACGCTCTTCGTGAACTTGTTCATCCCGTCTTCGGTACATTGGCGGAAGCATGGCGCACTGCTGACCCAGAGCACGTCGTTTCCCGAATCCTCTACGACCATGCTTCAATGGCAACTCGAACGGCCAACCGAACTCAGCCTCAAGCTGCGGCACCCCCGATGGAGTCGAACGGCCACCGTGTCGGTGAACGGCGCGATCGCGGCGACCTCGCACGCGCCGGGCAGCTATGTCGAGCTGTCGCGCATCTGGCGGAGCGGCGACAAGGTCGAGCTGCGCCTGGTGATGGAGACGCGGGTGGAGAGTGCGCCCGCGGCACCCGACATCGTCGCATTCACCCATGGTCCGATCGTGCTGGCGGGTGCGTTCGGGCGGGCAGGTCTGACGCCGGGCTCGGACATCGTCGTCAACGAACGCGAGTACGGCAAGTACAACGACGCACCCTTCACGCCACCGTCGCTTGTCGGCGATGCGGAAACGCTCGCGCGAAGAATCCGGCCCGGCAACCGTCCGCTCGAATTCACCATTGCCTCTCGCGACCGCGAACCAGTTCGGCTCGTTCCCTATCACGGCATCGCGCACGAGCGGTACGCGACCTATTGGAAGATCGAGCCCGGCGGCGCTTGATTTGAGCGTGATCGCCGGGGTGTCCTATCGCCCGGTCACGACGAACAGCGAGACGCCCTGGCGCGGCAAGTTGAAGTCGAGGTGCGCGCCGCCGTTTGTCGCGGCGAGCGGGCGGTCGGCGCCGTCGACCGTCGCTAGCTCGGCGGCTTTGAGCAACTCGGCACGCTGCGCGTTGGTGGGCGCAATCGGCGAGCCCATTGCCAGCCAGGCGGAATAGCTGTTCGAATGGTCGCGATCGACTCGGTATTGCGTCACGGTAGCGCTGGCGAAGTCGCGGGGTAGCCCGGCCAGGCTCAGCCGGACGGCAGCGTCGGGGCCGGGCAGGTCGTCGTCATGATAGTGCCAGACCAATATTGCCAGTCGCTTGCCGTCGAATGTCGCTACAGTCCCGACATCCGCCGCGCCGCGCACGCCGTCCTTCAGGACGGCATCGAGCGCGAGCTGGTGGTCCGAATTGCTCGCCACGGCGCGACCGCCCATTTTCGCGAACATCTTGAATACGTTTATCACCGGCAAGTCGATGCCGGCGGATGTCAGCTGGCGAAAGCCCGCGAAATAGGGTTGGTCCTCGAACTCGAACGCCCAGCTGAGCACGCCTTCCAGATCGAGTCCGCGTCGCGCGGCCAATGCCTGGATCCGTGGAAACGACGCAGCGGTGTAGCTCGAGTACATCGTGCCGTTGCGATAGGCGTTGGCGGGCCCCTGGCATGCGGCGCATCCCTCCGGGTCCGATTCGCCGATCACGATCGGCTTGGTGCGGAATACCGGATCGGCGGCGATCTGCGCATATTCATGGTCGGCGACTTGAAGATGCGTGGCGATCCCCATGCGGACATGGCCCTTGCCCCCGTCCTCGACGAATTTCGGGCTGCCCTTGGCATGGAAGGACACGAAATCGACCGGCGTGCCGGCCGATTTCACGTGATTCATAAAGTCGGTGAGGAAGGTGTCGCGCATGCCTGCGATGTCCGGCCCACCGACGCGCGCCTCGGGAAGCGCCCGGCGCACGCCGTGAACCGCCGTGTCGTGCAGCTTGAAGAACTCCTCCTGCGTGCCGCCCCAATAGGCGCTGGTCAGATTGGCTTCGTTCCACGTCTCGAAATACCAGCTGGCGACGTCAGCGCGGCCATAGCGGTCGATGCAGTGCCGGACCCATTGGTAAATCAGCTCCTCCCATTTGGCATAATCCTTGGGGGGATAGGCCCAGCCGGTCCTGATGTTGCCGCTGCCGGGCCGAAAATCATGCTGATAGGGTTGCGGGCGAGTCGAGAGTGCCTCGGGCATGAAGCCGAGCTCGACATAGGGCTTCACGCCGCGGGCGCGATAGGTGTCGAAGATCCGGTCGACGATCGCCCATTGATAGATCGGGCGGCCCTGCGCATCTTCGGTGTAGACGTTCGTCGAGCCCCATTTGAGCGCCGGCGTGCCGTCGCCCGAGGTCAGCAGGTTGTGCGCGCGGAAATAGACCTGCTCCGGCGCCAGCCCGCCAAGCGTCGCAAGGGTCGTGCGCCCGTCCTTCATCGTCGCGTAATTGGGCTCGTCGGCACCGAAGAAGCGCCACACCGGCTTTACCGGATCACCCACCCGCGCAGCGTCCACCGTGATCGCGACCGGGACCGGCGCAGTTTCGGCGCCCGATCGTTCCTGCGCCGCGGCAGGCCCACCGTGGATGGCGGCGACAGCAGCCAGTGCGGCAACGACTCTTGCGATCATGCAGTCTCCCCGGGGGCGCCCGCCTCGGTGCGCGGTTTCGGAATATCTCAGAGAAATAGCTGGGGCGCAACGGCGCGTGTCAGAACGGAATGCCGGCGTCGCGCGACGCGTTCTCGACGAGCAGCGCCATGCCGGCGCGCGCGGCGTCGGAGTCCCCGGCGACGAGCGCCTCGTATACGGCATAATGGTCCGGCATCGGATCGCGCTGCTGGCGGCGATCCTCGCGCGCGAACTTGCTGGTCCATTTCACTGCTGCGGCGATCGAGTTGGAAAGCGCGATCAGCGGCTCGTTGCGGGTTGCGCGCAGGATCAGCGCGTGGAAGCGCTCATCGGCGGCGCGTCCTTCGGTCCGTGTGAGACCGTGGCGCTCCATTTCCTCGAGCGCATGGCCCATTGCCGCGAGTTCGCGCCCGTCGCGCCGAGCCGCCGCCAGCGCCGCTGCCTCGGGCTCGACCAGGCGGCGTAGCTCGAAGATACTGTGAACAAAGGCAATATCCGGACCTACCTCGAACATCCAGGCGAGTACGTCGAGATCGAGCATGTTCCAGCTGGCGCGTGGATTGACGCGTGTGCCGCTCTTGGTCCGGCTGTGCACGAGCCCCTTGGCGGCAAGCATCTTGACCGCCTCGCGATAGGCGCTGCGCGAAATGCCGTTGTCGGCGCTGAAGCGGTCCTCGCCGGGCAGCAGGTCGCCTGGCTGCAGTCTTCCGCCGACGATCGCGATGCCGAGATCGTGCGCGACTGCGCCATGGATAGCCTTGGGTCGCGTTCCCTCGGGCCGTGCCGGATCGTTGCTTGGTGCCCCCATCCCGGGGAGGTGGCGCGCCACCGCATGCCGAGTCAAGCGCCGGCAGCCGAGGCATTGACAGCACGCCGATCGGAAGGGCAATGCGACGAAACTACCCAGACAAATGGAGATGCGATTTGGCGGGGTCCGGGCGTATCGCAGGGCGAGGGCAGTTCCGCTGCCGGACCGGCGCGTGACGGACGCGCGTATCGCGCGGCGCTGGGAGATCGCGCTGATGATCGCGGTCGCGATCGCGATCAGCTATCTCGACCGGCAAACGCTGCCTTGGGCTATCAAGAGCGTCGAGCACGATATCCCGATCGGCAATCAGACCAAGGCGTTCCTGGATTCGGCATTCCTCGCCACCTATGGCTTGATGTATCTGGGCGGTGGCTGGTTGCTGGACCGCATCGGCACGCGCCTCGGCCTTCTTGCAATCATGACGCTGTGGTCATTGGCTTGCGCCAGTCACGGCCTCGCCGGCGGCGTGCTTGCACTTGCCGCGAGCCGGCTGCTGCTCGGCGCGGGCGAGGGCGGCGGCTTCCCCGCCGCGACGCGTGCCGTGGCGGAATGGTTCGCGCCGCGTGACCGCGCTGCTGCGATGGGCCTCGTCAATGCCGGGACCGCGGTGGGCGCGGTGGTGGCACCGCCGCTCATCGCCGGCATCCTCGGTCACATCGGCTGGTTCGGCCTCGCGAGCTGGCGCTGGGTATTTTTCCTCACTGGAGCGCTCGGCCTTGCCTGGGCGCTGTGGTGGTGGACGAGCTATCGCACTCCGGCTGCGTCGGTGCCGGGAGAGCTCGTGGCAGCCGACACGGACGGCCAGCTGTCGCTGGCGATGCTGCTCGGCCGGAGGGAAGTACTCGGCATCGTCGCCGCCAAGTTCCTGAGCGACGGCGCCTGGTATTTCTATTTGTTCTGGCTGCCCAAATATCTGTTCGAGGCGCGCGGTTTCGACCTGAAGCAAGCGGCGACGATCGGCTGGATTCCCTATGCAGCGTCGGGCGTCGGCAGCCTGTGCGGCGGATATCTCTCCAGTCGCTTGCTCGCACGCGGCTGGTCGGTCGACGCCGCGCGCAAGATCGCACTTGCCGCCAGTGCGGCGCTGATGCCGTGGGTGATGCTGGTGCCGGCGACGGGTTCGATCGCAGGGGTCCTGTTTCTGTTCAGCCTGGCGTTTTTCGGCCAGCAGAGCTGGTCGACGCTGGTGATGACATTGCCGACGGACCTAGTGCCGCGTGCGGCGCTCGGCCGGCTTGCCGGTCTTGTCGGGCTGGGCGGGGCGTTCGGCGGAATCGCGATGGGGCAGGCGGCGGGATGGGCGCTCGATGCGGGCCTTGGCTACACGCCGGTGCTGGTCCTCGCCGCCTCGCTGCATCTGATCGCGTTCGGCCTGATCTGCCTTGCCATTCCGCGCATTCGTCAACTTGCCTTCTCCGGGAGCATCCGTCCTTGAAGATCACCGAAATCCGTACGCGCGTCGTGCAATGGGCGGGCGCGACCGCACCATTGCCGCCGCACTTCTGCACCAACCCGATGGATCTCGTCTCGCCGCGCCTGTCGCCGGAAACGATGGGTGCCTTCACCTTCCACGGCTGGCTGATCGTCGAGATCATGACCGACGCGGGGCATGTCGGCATCGGGAACGCCGCGCTGTCGCCCCTCGTCACCAAGCAACTCATTGACCTTCATCTCGCGCCGCTGCTGATCGGCGAGAACCCGTGGGATGTCGAGTTCCTGTGGCAGCATATGTATCGCAAGACGATGGCGTTCGGCCGCAAGGGTGTCGCGCTGGTCGCGATCAGTGCGATCGACATCGCGCTCTGGGACCTGATGGGCAAGGCAGCGCGCCAGCCCTGCTACCGGCTGATGGGGGGACGGACCAAGGCGCGGATCCCGGTCTATGCCAGCCGCCTCTATTCGACGCCGCTCGACGAACTCGCCGCCGAGGCCGCTCGATACAAGTCGGAAGGCTATAAGGCGATGAAGCTCCGCTTCGGCTGGGGGCCGATCGATGGCGCGGAGGGGATGGCGCGCAACGTCGAGCTGGTGCGCACCGTGCGCGAGGCGGTGGGTGACGAGATCGACGTGATGGCCGACGCCTATATGGGCTGGAGCCTCGACTATGCGAAGCGGATGATGCGGCTGATCGAGCCGTTCAATCTACGCTGGCTCGAAGAGGCGATCATTCCCGACGACATCCATGGCTATGGAGAACTTCGCCGTTTCGGTACCACGCCGATCGCCGCGGGCGAGCACGAGCACACGCTCTATGGGTTCCGCCAGCTGATCGAGGCCAAGGCGCTCGACTATATCCAGTTCGACACCAACCGCGTCGGCGGCCTGACCATCGCGCGCAAGATCCAGGCGCTCGCCGAGGCGCATTCCATTCCCGTCGTCCCCCACGCGGGCCAGATGCACAATTATCATGTGGTGATGGCCAGCCTGAATTCGCCGCTTGCGGAGTTCTTCCCTCCGGTCGACGTCGAAGTCGGCAACGAGTTGTTCTGGTACATCTTCAGGGGCGAGCCCCTGGCGGTCGATGGCTATGTCGACCTGTCGGATGAGGTGCCGGGACTGGGACTGGAAATCGACGAGCCCGCGCTCGCCAGGTTTGAGGTGATCGAATGAGCAGCAAGGTAGCGGTGCTTGGCCTGGGACTGATGGGCGCGGGTATGGCGGGACAGCTTTTTGCCAAGGGCTTCGATCTCGCGGTGTGGAACCGCGACGGGGCAAAGTCGGCGCCCTTCGGCGCTCGTGGCGCGCGCGTTGCGACGACGCCGGCCGCGGCAGTGGTCGGCGCAGAAGTGGTGGTGGCGATGCTCGCGCATGACGAAGCGTCGCGCACGGTCTGGCTCGGTGCCGACGGCGCGCTCGCGGCGATGGAAGCCGGGGCTGTCGCGGTCGAATGCAGCACGCTGAGCCCTGGCTGGGTCGCCGAGCTTGCTGCCGCGGCCGAGGCGCGCGGATCGTTCCTGGTCGACGCGCCGGTGACCGGATCGAAGGCGAATGCGGAAGCGGGCGACTTGCGGTTTCTCGCCGGGGGTCGAAGCGACGCGTTAGAGAAGGCCGCCCATGTCCTGCTGGCGATGGGCAATTCCATCGTTCCCTTGGGCAAATCGGGCAGCGGGGCGGTGATGAAACTCATCAACAATTTCATGTGCGCGGTGCAGAGCGCGACGCTCGCCGAGGCGCTGGTCATGGCCGAGCGTAGTGGGCTCGACGTGGCGCAAGTGGCCGAAGCGCTCGGCACCGGCGCCCCGGGCAGCCCGCATGTCCGCACCCTGGCGCAGCGGATGCTCGCGCGCGATTATCGGCCGAACTTCACGCCTCCCTTGATGGTCAAGGATCTCGACTATGCGATCGCGGCGTTTTCCGATCAGGGAATTGCGCTGGCGACGGCCGCCGCTGCGCGCGCGCGCCATGCGGACGCCGCAGCGCACGCGCCCGACAAGGACATTGCAGTCGTGATCGAACCGATACGCGGCGACTGACTTTGGGCCAGGCTGGCCGGCGTAAATAGGCGCGGAACGGCCAAGCCGCGAGTGCGAAGCGGCTGAACAATCTTCGCGCCATCGGTTTGCGGTGATGGCTGTTGCAGCGCCCAAGGAGTCCTGCAATAAGTCCGAGTAATCATATCCTATATTATTCGGCCGGAGTCGGCCGCACACTGAATGAGGAGAGGGTCCGTTGAAACGAGCCGTCGTCGCTATGTTGGCAGCCATCGTAACCATCGGTTCGGCGTCGGCGCAAACCGCCGCTCCGGTCGTCGCGGAGGATTTTAAACCCTCGTCCTTGAACCAGCCGGGTCAGCAATATCCGCAAGTCAATTCGCAAGGCTATGTCCGCTTTCGCGTCGCGGCGCCCGACGCGCAAAAAGTTCGCGTGACGCTGGGGCTCGGCGGGCAGGGCGGTACGGTCCTGAGCAAAGCCGCGGATGGTGCCTGGACCGGAACCACTGCGGGGCCGCTCGATCCGGGCTTCCATTATTATCATCTCGTCGTCGACGGCGGCACGTTCAACGATCCCGGAACGCTCAATTTCTATGGGTCGACACGCTGGGAGAGCGGGGTCGAAATTCCAGCGCAGGACGCGGATTTCTACGCACTCAAGGATGTTCCCCACGGCAACGTGCAGCAGGTGCTGTTTCCCTCGCCGAGCACCAAGGCGCAGCGCCGGGCCTTCGTGTACACGCCGCCGGGATATGATCGCAATCAGCGGGAACGCTACCCGGTGCTCTACCTTCAGCACGGTTGGGGCGAGGACGAGACCGCGTGGTGGAACCAGGGCCATGCCAATCTGATCATGGACAACATGATTGCTGCGGGCAAAGTGCGGCCGTTCATCATCGTGATGACCTACGGCATGACCAATGAAGTGCGCCCCGGCGGCCTCGCCAGTTTCGACATCCATCCGTTCCAGACCGTTCTGGTCAACGAATTGGTCCCCTATGTCGACACGCACTTCCGCACGCTTGCCGATCCGCGCCACCGGGCGATGGCGGGGCTTTCCATGGGCGGCTTCGAAACCAAGGCGATCGCGCCCAAGAACCTCGACAAATTCGCTTATATCGGCCTGTTCAGCGGCGGTACTTTCTCGCCCGAGGACGTCGCTGCCACACCGGGCTTCCGCGAAAAGGTCAAACTGGCATTCGTCAGCTTCGGCAGCCGGGAACTCGAGGGCGGCCGCGGCGGTCCCCCGGGTGGCGGCCCGCGCGTCGACCCACGCGTCAATGCGGACGCGCTCAAACGATCCGGCGTGAACAGCGTCTTCTATGTTTCGCCCGGCACCGCGCACGAATTCCTTTCCTGGAGGCGTAGCCTGCACGAATTTGCGCCGCTGCTGTTCCGAGACTGAGTCGCGCTGCGGGCACGCGACCTATTCCGAAAAAAGCGTTCGCGTGCGCGTTTAATCCAGCTGATGGTGGTTGTCCGGCACCGGCAACGCAATTATTCCTCATAACAATCACGAGGGAGGATTGAGATGCCGGATTCGACTGCGCACGCCACGTTCGATCGCGTCAACCCGATCACTGGCGAGGTGGCGGCACGGACGAAGGCATTTACGGCGGCCGAAGCGGCAGGCGCCGCGGATGCCGCCGCTGCTGCCTTTCCGGCTTGGTCGGTGCTCGGCCCGAACGCGCGGCGTGCCGCACTCAACAAGGCCGCCGCCGCACTCGAAGCACGCGCCGAACAGTTCGTCGACGCGATGACGAACGAAGTGGGCGCGACCAAGGGATGGGCGCTGTTCAACCTCGGCCTCGCGGCATCGATGGTGCGCGAGGCCGCGGCGCTCACCACGCAGATCTCCGGCGAAGTGATCCCGTCGGACAAGCCCGGCTGCCTGGCCATGGCGCTGCGCGAGCCGGTCGGCGTGATCCTTGGCATCGCGCCGTGGAACGCACCGATCATTCTCGGTGTGCGCTCGATCGCAGTCCCGCTCGCGTGCGGCAACACGGTGGTGCTGAAGGCAAGCGAAAGCTGCCCGCGCACGCATGCGCTGATCGCCGAGGCGTTCGCGGAAGCCGGAGTGCCGGTCAGCCTCGTCACCAACGCGCCTCAGGACGCAGGCGAAGTGGTCGGTGCGCTGATCGATCACCCGGCGGTCCGCCGCATCAACTTCACCGGGTCGACCGCGGTCGGCAAGATCATTGCCCGGCGCGCTGCCGAGCATCTGAAGCCGGCGCTGCTCGAGCTCGGCGGCAAGGCGCCGCTGATCGTGCTCGAAGACGCCGACCTTGACGAAGCGGTCAAGGCGGCGGCCTTCGGCGCGTTCATGAACCAGGGGCAGATCTGCATGTCGACGGAGCGGATCATCGTCGTCGACGCGGTGGCCGATGCTTTCATCGAGAAATTCGGTGCTAAGGTCGCGACGATGCCCGTCGGCGATCCGCGCGAGGGCAAGACCCCGCTTGGCGCGGTGGTCGACCGCAAGACGGTCGATCATGTGAAGTCGCTGATCGCCGACGCGCTCGCCCAAGGTGCCACCCAGGTCATCGGCGGCGAGGCGAACGGCGTGCTGATGCCGGCGCATGTCATCGCCGGGGTCACACCGGAGATGAAGCTGTTCCGCGACGAGAGCTTCGGTCCGGTCGTCGGCGTGATCCGCGCGCGCGACGAAGCGCATGCAATCGAACTCGCCAACGATACCGAATATGGCCTTTCGGCGTCGGTGTTCACGCGCGACATCGCGCGCGGGCTGCGCGTCGCGCGGCAGATCCAGTCGGGCATGTGCCACGTCAACGGCCCCACCGTGCACGACGAGGCGCAGATGCCGTTCGGAGGCGTCAAGGGTTCGGGCTACGGCCGGTTCGGCGGTCGCGCCGGAATCGATAGCTTCACCGAACTGCGTTGGATCACGGTCGAGACGCTTCCGGGTCACTATCCGATCTGAACGAAGCTCCCGGCTCCGCGCGGCCGGCCCGACCGGCAGCGCTTTCCCATGGATTCTGTCAGCGAGGGATTGCAGCCCCTGCGGTTGATCCCCGGCGCTCCGCCGCGGCCATCTCGCTTGATCGATAAGCCCATTGCATCCTGAGCCCAAATTCCTTATTCCCGGAAATAGGAAATAGACGAAGCCGAGCTTCGCGATTCAGGAGGGAAGAATGAAAGGGTTGATCCTGGCCTCGGCGGCCAACTGCGCGCTCGTCATGGCCATGCCGGCCTATGCGCAAGACGTCTCGCCTCCGGCCGCCAATGCGCCTCAGGGGGCCGCGGTCGCCACCACGACACCCGAGCAGGAAGGGCTGCAGGATATCGTCGTCACTGCGCAGCGCGTCTCCGAGAGCAGCCAGCGCGCGCCAATCGCGATCGATGTCATCAAGCCCGAGGAACTGATCCGGCAGAATGTCACACGCGCCGAGGACTTGTCGCGCGCATCGCCTGCGCTCGCCGCGTTCGGCGGCACCGGCGGCCCCACCACGGTGTTCTTCGTGCGCGGCGTCGGCAATTCCACTCTCAACGCCTATTCGGACCCGGCGATCGCGTTCAACTATGACGGGGTCTACATCGGCCGGCCGAGCTCGACCTCGGGCATGTTCTACGACCTGCAGCGCGTCGAAGTGCTGAAGGGTCCGCAGGGCACGCTCTACGGCCGCAACGCCACCGGCGGGGCGATCAACGTGATTCCCAATCGGCCGAAGCTTGGCCAGACCTCGGCGGAATTCTCGCTGGGCTATGGCAATTTCGACTGGCTGACCGGGCAGGCGGCGGTCAACCTGCCGCTGGGCGAGGCGGTCGCACTGCGCGCCGCGGGCAGCGTCTCCGATCACGGCGCGTTCCAGAGCGACGGGACCGGCACGCAGAAGGAATATGGCGGGCGCGTCCAGCTCTACGCCGAGCCCTCGCTGCCGCTCAGCGTGCGGCTGGCGTTCGATTTCGCGCACCAGGGCGGCAAGAGCAGCAGCGGCTTCTATCTCGGCGCGGTGGATCCGACCTTCGGTCCGACCGGCTTCGCCGGCTACAAGTTCACGCCGTCGGGCTTTTCGCCGCAGCAGGGGCTGCTCGATCCCGCCTCGAACGCCTATCTGGGGCCGCGCTTTATCAGCGGCGTCGGCCGTGCCGGCGAGCAGGTGACCGTGGTTCCCACCAACGACAACAATTATTGGGGCGTGACAGGCGAGATCAACTATGCGGTCGCGGCGGGCACTTTGACGGTGCAGCCGGCGTATCGCGAGGCGCATATCAACTATGGCTTCACCAGCATTTTCCGCGATGCCTTCTCGTCCGAAGACGACAAGCAGGCCAGCGTCGAGGCGCGTTGGGCGGGCAAGGCCGGCCGGTCGATCGATTATCTGATCGGCGGCATGTATTTCGACGAGCGGATCGGCGCCTATGCGCGCTACAATCAGTTCACGCTGGCGCCCTTCCAGGATTTCGCGACCAAGACCGAAAGCTGGGCCGGGTTTGGCAAGCTCACCGTGCGGCCCGTCCAGGGGCTCAGCCTGACCGCGGCGGGGCGCTATACGTCGGACAAGAAGCGCTTCGACGGCCTTTCGACCGTCTATATCCTGTTCTGCGGCAATCCGGCGCCGCCGCAGGATATCTGCCCGACGCTGCCGTTCATTCCGCTGGTCAAGACCGGGGCCGAGGTCGAAAGCTTCTATGGCTCGCAGGGCATCCCGGTCACGCCGGTGCCGCTGTTCGTGCTGCCGCCGTTCGCGGGCGGGTCGCAGACCGCGCCGTTCGTGCTCAAGGCGCCGATCGCGATCAATTCGGGGCTGAACAACAACAAGTTCACCTATCGCCTCGGCGCGCAATATGAATTCGGGCCGCGCAATATGGTCTATGCGAGCTATGAGACCGGCTATCACGCCGGCGGCTTCTCGTTCGCGCGCGGGATCGAGAGCTATCAGCCCGAGACGATCCAGGCCTATACGCTCGGCACAAAGAACCGCTTCTTCGGCAACAAGCTGCAGCTCAACGCCGAGGCGTTCGTTTGGAAGTACAAGAACCAGCAATTCAGCCAGTTCGGCTATGACCTGGGCAATCCGCCGTCGACCGTGTTCCTGACGCGCAACATCGGCAACAGCACGATCAAGGGCCTCGACTTCGACCTCGAACTGCTGGCGACGCGAAACACGCTGCTCTCTGCGGCGGTGCAATATCTCGACACGCGCTACGACAGCTTCGTGTATTTCGTTCCGAACCAGGGGCTGCCGCCGAACACAGCCTGCGCTTATGCGCCGACGACGCAGACGGTGAATGGATCGACGCTCGCGCTCTACCAAATCGATTGTTCGGGGCGCCCGGCGTTCAATTCGCCGCGCTGGTCGTTCAACCTCAACGGCCAGCAGACAGTGCCGCTGGGCAGCGTCAATCTGATCCTGCAGGCGGGCACGCGCTACCGGTCGTCGACCTATTCGACCGCCGATTATCTGCCCTATCTCAAGGGGGAGGCGAATTTCGTCAGCAACGCCTCGATCACGTTGGCCAAGGCGGATGACCGTTGGTTCGTCACGGCCTATGTCTTCAACCTAGAGAACAGCCAGCGGCTCGGCGGCAGCAACACCGGTGCCACCGGGGCCGTCTTCATGGCCGCCGAGCAGCCCCGAACCTACGGCATCCGGATCGGCGGCAAATTCTAAACCAAGCCGCCGCGCCTGCGCGGGCCGGCGGCTTGTAATTCGCGCTACAGCGTATATTCCTGGAGACAGGAATTAAGAATCATCGGAGAGGGCCATGGCGGCAGTTACCGATCTTCACTATGTCGCGCTCGCCGTGCCGGATCTGGCCGCCGAGCGACGGTTTTTCGGCGAAACCTGGGGCCTGACCGAAGTCGGCGAAGCGGACGGCAAAGTCTATTTCGCCGCCGAGGGATCGCCTTTCCCGTTCGTGATCCGGCTGCGCCAGGATGCGGACAGGAAGACGGACCTGATCGGCTTCTCCGCCAACTCGCGCGCCGATGTCGACGCATTGTTCGCGCAAGCCAAGCAGGCGGGGGCGAAGATCATCGCCGAGCCCGGCCCCGCCGAGGGGCCCGCGGGCGGCTATGCGTTTCGTTTTTTCGATCCCGACGGACGGGCGATCGAAGTGATTTGCGACACCAGCCAGCGCGCGCATCGTACGCTGGCGAAGGGGGAGGCCATTCCCACCGGCCTCAGCCATGTGGTGCTGCATTCACCCGATCATGCCGGGCTGGCGCGCTTCTATCAGCAAGTGCTCGGCTTCCGGCTGTCGGACTGGATCGGCCAATTCATGGTGTTCCTGCGTTGCAACCCGGCACACCACCGGCTTGCGATCCTGCCGGGGCCGCCCGCGCTCAACCATGTCGCGTTCGACGTCAGTTCGGTCGACGAACTGATGCGTGGGCTCGCGCGGATGACCGAGAAGGGCGTCACACTGTCATGGGGGCCGGGCCGCCATACCGCGGGCAACAACACCTTCACTTATTACCTCACCCCGAACGGCAATGCCGTCGAATATACTTCCGACCTGGAAGAAGTGGACGAGGCGACATGGCAGCCCACCACCTATGAGGCGACCCCTGCGATTACCGACCAATGGGGTACCGGCCGCATCATTCCCGGCAATGCGCCGCACGCCGAGATGAAACCCGACGCGGGCCTGTGGCAGGTACCGGCGTGATCGCCACGGCTCTGATCGTCGGCGGTGGCGTTGGCGGGATGTCCGCCGCCATCGCGCTGCGGCGATCGGGAGTCCAGGTCGACCTGATCGATGCCGATCCCGAATGGCGGGTCTATGGCGCGGGGATCAGCGTGACCGGCATTTCGCTGCGCGCGTTCGACGATCTCGGCGTGCTCGACCAGATCCGCGCACGCGGCCATGTCGGCGCCGGCATGCGCGGGAAGACCATCGATGGGCGTATCGTGATGGAGCCGCCGGTGCCCGAGAATCCGGCGCCGGTCCAACAGGGCGGCGGCATCCTTCGCCCGGTCCTGCACGATATCCTCTCGTCGAAGGTGCGCGAAGCGAGAGTGGTCGTGCATCTCGGAGTCAAGGTCGTGGCACTCGATCAGGACGACGATGGTGTCGACGTCATTTTCAGCGATGGGCGGAGCGGCCGCTATGACCTGGTGGTCGGTGCGGACGGCATTTATTCGCAGATCCGCGGCATGATCTTCCCGGACGCGCCCGCGCCGCGGTTCACTGGCCAGGGCTGCTGGCGCGTCGTCGCCGACCGGCCGGCCGAGGTGGACCGCACCGAGATGTATTTCGGCGGACCGGTGAAGCTCGGCGTCAATCCGATTTCGAGCGACCGGATGTACATGTTCATCCTCGAGCATGTGCCGAGCAATCCGCGCTTTGCGGATGACGAACTGGTGCCGCACGTCCGCGCACTGATGGCGCCGTTCGGGGGTGCGGTGCCGGCGGTGCGTGCCAGTATCACCCAGCCGGACCAGGTCAACTACCGCCCGCTCGAATGGCTGCTGCTGCCCGATCCCTGGTACAAGGGGCGAGTGGTGCTGATCGGCGATGCGGCCCACGCCACGACGCCGCACATGGCGAGCGGTGCCGGCCTCGCGGCTGAGGATGGGCTCGTGTTGGCGGAGGAAGTCGCGCGCCACGATAGGCTTGCCGAAGCATTGCGCGCCTTCATGGAGCGCCGGTTCGAGCGCGCGCGGCTGGTGGTCGAGAATTCGGTGCGCATCGGCGAAATGGAGATGGCCGGCGACACCACGAGCCAGGGTCCGGCGATGCTCGGCGCCACCATGGCGCGACTTCAGGCGCCCTATTGAGAGGATGGCAATGACCTTTGGCCTGGCAACTTTGCGGACCGGGGAGAGCGCGCTGGTGGTGGGCGAGCGGCTCGTCCCGCTCGCAGCGCATGGCGAGCCGCGCGACTTGCGCGGGTTGCTCGACGATTGGGACGCTACGCTGCCGCGGCTCATGGAAATCGCCGCAGCCGGGGAGGGTGCGATACCGCTAGAAGAGGCGGCGCTGGCGGCACCCTATGTGCCGCGTCAGATCTTTTGCACGGGCGCCAATTATCGCAAGCACGTGATCGGGCTGATCATGGGCGATCCCTCGATGCGGACCGCCGAGCATGAGGCGATGAGCGACGCGGAACGCCGCGCGCACGCCGAAAAGATGATGGACGAGCGCGCGCGTGCGTCGTTGCCTTTCTGCTTCCTCAAACTGCCGTCGTGCGTAGTCGGACCCAACGATGCGGTCGTCCTGCCGCGCAACGTCGAGAAGCCCGATTGGGAACTCGAGCTGGGCGTGGTGATCGGCAAGCGCGCGCGCCACGTGACGCCCGAATCCGCGATGGACCATGTCGCCGGGTTCGCCGTGGTCAACGACGTGACGGCGCGCGAGCACATCTTCCGTCGCGACGGATCGGCGATCGGCGCCGACTGGCTGTCGGGAAAATGCTTCCCCACCTTCCTGCCGTTCGGTCCGATGGTGGTGCCGAAGCAGTTCGTGCCCGATCCTTATGCGTTGAAAATACGCCTGTCGGTCAACGGCAAGACCTATCAGGACGAATCGACCGCCGACATGATGATCAGCATCGAACGCCAGGTCGCCTATCTGTCGGATCGCGTCGAACTGATGCCGGGGGATCTGATTTGCACGGGCTCGCCCTATGGCAACGGCTCGGCATTCGGCGTCTATCTTCGGCCCGGCGACCGGTTGGAAGGCACGATCACCGGCCTCGGCACCCAGCGCAATCGCTGCGTCGCCGAATGACCATTCGCTGCCCGGAGAGCACGTAGTCGAGACGGGTGGATACATGTCGTTGAAACGGTACCTGGCGTTCGGCGCCGGCATGGTGACGCTGGCCGGGTCGGCCCATGCGCAAGTCGATGTGATGCAGTTCGCCGACGGCAACTCGGACGGCAAGGTCACGCCCGTTGAATATGCCGCCTTCTCGCAGCAGGCGTGGGGCTATTTCACGCAGGATGCCGAAAAAGTGAAGGCCGGCGAGGTCGACCCGGCCGGCCAGGCACTGATGAGGGACGTGCCGCCGGACGCGCAGGGCTATGTCACCAAAGTCGCGTTTCTCGCTTCGTCGGACACGCGCTTCAAAAAGACCGACAAGAATGGCAACGGCACGTTGGACGGTGCGGAACTCAACGGCTCGATGGGCAATTGACCGGCGGGACGGCGAACTCCTAATAGTCGAAATAAGGCGCCTGGTTCCCATCGAGGCGCGTGGCTGGAATCGCCCATGGTCTCCCGCTCAGTCATCGCCCGCAGCTTCCCAAAAGCTGACGCTCGTTCACTCTGCGCGGTCTCAACTTGAGTAAGCGAGTCCGCGGCTTTTCCGCCTGTCGGCTCTCAGGTGGAGAACCAGGATAGCTGCCAGTCCGCTTTCAAACAGGTGATCGACAACAAACGCCCCACTTGCATGCATTATCCGAAAGCGCTCAATGCTTGTATGAATGGGCATTGGAAGTTCGCCTTCGTCGCTTTTCTGACCCTTCCGGGGTGTCGCGCGGATCGCGTTGCGATGAGAGGCGGTGCGTCCATGCCGATCGACGCGTTCTACGAACAGCGGCGCTTACTGAAGGCTGGCTTCGAACCTGCCGACGCTCTCGTTCGCGGCAACATAGAGGTGCAACGCGCTCAATACATAATCGGACTTCTTCACGTTCCATCGGTTGAGGTGAGGCACGTTGGCGACACTTACCGCGTTAGTCTGAACCACCACGGACAACGCGCTACCGCGACCGTGAAGATCGACGATTGGCAACATCTAATGGGCATGTCGCGCTCGGCATTTGCACCCCTCAATGAACGTGCATACAAAAGAGCATATCGGTCGCTCATCAAGAAGGCGGGCTATTGTCATAGCTGGACTGACATCGAGTCCACGCAAGGAGGCGTAATCCGGCGGCTTCAAGCCTCGATATGCTTCAAAGAACTGCAAGCGGCATCATTGAGCTATTCCGATGCAATAGCCCGACTGGCTGTCGACAACGTGAAAGAGTGCGAGTCGGATCGTGCGACCCCAGACTTGATGGACGCGCTTCAAACCTGTGCGGAGCGATTGGGTCCGCCAACAAGTGAGTTCAGGGCTATCGAACGCTGAGGGGCCGCCGCGATCGACACGTAGACCCGCAGTGCCGAGATTTGCACCGGCTTCCTCCGCCTGCCGATCACCACGCTCGCGCAGCGCGAAAGTTATCGATTATTCTCGTGCCGTTACCAGTTCAAATAGGCGATACTCTCGAAAGGGCTAACACATATGTGGCTTTGGATCGCGATGTCTGCACTGTTGTTGCCTAGTCCGGCGCGCGATCCCTGTGGCCAGTCTCGCCTTCTTCTGCAGATCGCGCGTTCTCGGTCGCTCGCGTCGTTGCCCGATGCAACCAGCGGTAGTAGTAATCCCTACGTTGTCAAACTCATTGGATCGTCACGTGCGTTCCAGTTGAAGCCGGGAAGCAAGTACTACGCACTGGCACTTCTCAAGAATCTGCCGAGGAACGATGCCCAGTTAACGGCATGGGCCACTCTCGGAGACAGCCTTTGTGACGCGGAGACACCTCAGGAAATGGAGCTTTTGTCTAGGCGCGGCGAGCGGATCAACCGCGATTTCGCTAACGCAGTCCTTGTGGTACCGTCGCAGATGGGAGCATATGTGAACGCCGCGTTGCTGGCAATTCAGCAGCCGCATTCCTCCTTTGTCGTCGAAATGAAACGCGTCTGCCGGGGCAAGAACAACGAATTCAGCGACGCGATTCGTCAAATGAACGCGAAAGATCGAAGCTGGTTCGTGACCAAAATCATGGATCCCGTGCGCTGCAGGGAAAATTTTCTGGTTGAAGCCGACTAGATTTCGAGTTCGAATTTCGGGGTCATGGCTTAATCGGATCAGCTATTCTCCCGCCGATCAAGCGCTCGGCCAGCGCTTCATTCAACAGGATTTAGAGATAGCATGAAAGCAGATCGGTCGCTTTCGGGATCCTGAGAATGAGCTGGAAACGACGACAAATGGGTCGATTGCCGCTGCGACCAACCTCGGCGATCAAGGGCAGTTCTCGCGCTCCGTCCGGCCGAAAGCCGTCGGGCGAGAACCCACCCAGATTTAGGGATTCAGGCGCTCGGCTTGAGGGTACCAAAGGTCTGATCTTGACCGCTAGCGCTTGCGCAACCCGTTGATGACCAGATCGACCACGAAGTCCTCGAACCGCTGTTCCAGCGCCTGCATGTCGGTGCCTTCGGGCACGACGTTGCGGATCATCGGTTCGGCCGAGACGAAGAAGTCGAAGATTCCGATCAGCGTGAGATAGAGGAACATGGGATCGACGGCGCGCAGCTCTCCGTCGCCTCCTGCCATCAGCTTCTCGTAGAAGCCGATTGCCTGCACGTTCATTTCGCGGTGGCGGCTGCGCACTTCTGCGGACTTCGCCTCCGCGAGCTCGTCGATCATCAGCCGCTGCATGTGGCGCGCCGAATGGGTGAAGCGCCGAATCTGCCCGACGTGGTAGTGCAGCGAGGCCATGGGATCGTCGGGATCATTCCCTTCGAAGCGCGCGGTGCCGAGCATCGTGTCGACCACTTCGAGCAGGAGATTTGAGCGATCGCCAAAATAATAGCGCACCAATGCGGGATCGATTCCGGCTTCGCGCGCGATCGACGAGATAGTCACGCGCGCCGGCGGCAATTCCTGCAGCAATTTCCTGGTCGCGGTCAGGATCGCCTCGCGACCCACGCCGGCATCGGCAGGCCTGCCCTGTCCTCGCTTTGGTTTCGCCATCACATCCCATTCCGCTATGTTGCATCGCTATGCGCCCTCGCCGGTCACTGCAAGCGGCGTCGCAGCATATAATTCCTGAAAATAGGAATTGTCTGAGCCTGCGGTTTCGCTACACTCTTTCGAAAAGGAGGAGCGGGTGGCGAATTGGCATTTCACGCAGGGCGTGCACGACATCGGCAATGGCGTGTACGGCTATGTTCAACCCGACGGCACCTGGGGCTGGTCGAACGCCGGACTGGTGACGAGCCGCGGCGAGACGCTGCTGGTCGACACGCTGATGAGCGTGCCGCTGACGCGCGACATGCTCGATGCCTTCGGGAAAGTGCCGGGCGGCAGCCACATCGACCGGCTGGTCAATACGCACGCCAACCCTGACCATTTCTTCGGCAACGGTCTCGTTGCCGACGCCGAGATCATCGCCACCCACACGGCACGCGAGGAGATGGCGAACTTCAATCCCAAGATGCTCGCGGTGTTGCCGCACAACTACAAGAACATGGGGGACGCCGGCGAATTCCTCTACGAGACGATGGGACGGAAATTCGATTTCAGCGGGGTCGACGAGGTCACGTTGCCGAACCGCACCTTCGACGGACAGCTGAGCCTGACCGTAGGCGACAAGGCTATCGAACTGATCGACCTCGGCCCGGCGCACACTGCGTCGGATACCATCGCCTGGCTGCCCGGCGATCGCGTGGTGTTCACCGGCGACCTGCTGTTCAACGAAGGGCACCCGATCATGTGGGCAGGCCCGATCGAGAATTGGATCGCGGCGTGTCAGTTCATCGTCGATCTCGACCCCGAAGTCGTCGTGCCCGGTCACGGCCCGATCACCGATGTCGGTGCGGTCGCGGCGATGAAGACCTATTTCGAATATGTCCGCGACGAGGCGCGGCGCCGCTTCGACGCCGGCATGGATTTCGACGCTGCCGCGCGCGATATCAACATGACCGAATATCGCCGCTGGTCCGATCCTGAGCGGATCGTCGCCAATGTCTTCTCGCTCTACCGGCAGTGGGGCGCGTCCTTCACGCCCGAGCAGCAGCGCGATCTGTTCGGTGCGATGGGCCGCTACCACAAGGAAATGACCGAGCATGACGAGGCGTGTGACCATGACCATTGAGTGTAACGCCACGCACGATCCAGGCCGAAAAAGCTGGGTTGCGAGTGCGAATGACCCGAGCGGAGATTTCCCGATTCAGAACCTCCCGTTCGGGGTCTTTCGTGCAGGCGGGCACGCGCGAGGCGGCGTGGCCCTGGGCGATCATATCATCGATCTGGGCGCGTTGCTCGAGGCCGGCTGGTTGCACGGCGCTGCCGCCGAGGCTGCGGCCGCCGCTACGGGAAACACGCTCGCGCCGTTGCTCGCGTGCGATCCCGGCGCTGTGAGTGAACTGCGCGCCGCGCTGTCCGATCTGTTTCGCGAAGGCGGCACCGGTGACCGCGCTCGGCTGGAGGCCGTGCTGGTGCCGCTGGCAGAAGCCGAGCTGCTGCTGCCGCTCAAGCCGACCGCATTCACCGACTTCTGCACCTCCTACGACCATATCGCCCGCATGGGCGGCACGACGCCCCGGCTTGCCGCGCTCGCGCTGCCGGTCGCCTACAACGGCCGCGCGAGTTCGGTCGCGCCCAGCGGCACGCCGGTCGTGCGTCCGTGCGGCCAGTTCGAGACGTCGCCGGGAAGCGGCGACATCCATTTCGGACCCGAGCCGATGCTCGACTTCGAGCTCGAATTTGGGGTGTGGCTGCGCTCGGGTAATGCGCTCGGCGCGCCGATCGGCCTAGGCGGCGCGGAGGCGGCGCTGTTCGGCTGCTGCCTCGTCAACGACTGGTCGGCGCGCGGCATCCAGTTCTTCGAATCGGTGCTGGGTCCGCACCTCGGCAAGAGCTTCCTCACCACGATCAGCCCCTGGATCGTCACGATGGAAGCGCTTGCGCCGTTCCGGCTCGCCGCGCGCGGGCGCGCCGCCGACGAGCCCGAGGTGCCGGCCTATCTGCTCGGCGACTTCGACCGGCAGCACGGCGCGTTCGACATCGAGCTGACCGCCGAGCTCAACGGCCACCGCATTGTGCGCAGCAATTTGAAGGAACTCTACTGGACGCTGGCGCAGATGGTCGCGCACCAGGCCTCGAACGGCTCGCCGCTCGAATCCGGCGACCTCGTCGCGACCGGCACCGTATCGGGCGCGGCCGAAGAAGCGCGCGCTTGCCTGGCCGAGATCACATGGCGCGGCGGCAAGCCCATCAAATTGCCCGACGGCACCAGCCGCAACTGGCTCGAGGACGGCGACACGCTCAGCCTGCATGGCCGTGCAGTCGCCGAGGGCTTCGTGCCCGTTGGCTTCGGCGCGTGCAGCGGCACCATCCAACCGGCGAGGGGCGTATGACAATCACCATTTGCGGCGACCGCAAGCCGATCCCGGTGGCGGCGCGGGGCAAGCACCTCGTCGTCGACATCCATTGCCATCTCGGCATTCCTGCCGCCGATGCGATCGTGCAGGCGCGCTATCCCGGGCCGCCGCCGGGGATCAACGACTTCACCAGTCCCAAGACGTTGGAAGTCAACCGCGCGCAGTTCGCGACGATCGGGCGCACGCTCAACAGCGTCGACCAGCGAATCGCGGACATGGACCGGCTCGGCGTGGACGTGCAGGCGCTGAGCCCGAGCCCGGGCCAATATTTCTACTTTACCGACCCCGAAACCGGCCGCGACGCGGCGCGCGCCGTCAACGACGGCATGGCTGCCGCGGTCGCCGCGCATCCGGAGCGGCTGGTCGGCATGGGGACGGTGCCGCTGCAGAATGTCGACATGGCCGTGGCCGAGATGCGCCGCTGCGTACGTGAGCTCGACCTGCGCGGGATCGAGATCAGCTCGAACGTCAACGGCCGCGACTATCACGAGCCCGAGTTCGCGCCCTTCTTCGCGGCGGCCGAGGAACTGGGCGTGCTGCTGTTCCTCCATCCGCTCGGCTTCACCCACGCCGATCGGATGAAACACTATTATTTCAACAACCTGATCGGAAATCCGCTCGAATCCACCCTCGCGCTCGGGCATCTGATCTTCGGCGGCGTGCTCGATCGCCATCCCGGGCTGCGGATCTGCGTGGCGCATGGCGGGGGCTATATGCCGGCCTATTGGGGCCGCATGGACCATGGCTGGCGCGCGCGCGGCGACTGTTCGGAGCATTGCCGGCACCAACCCTCCAGCTATCTGAAAAAGCTGTGGTTCGACACGCTCGTTTTCGACCAGGACGAGCTCGACAGCCTGGTTCGCACCCATGGCGCCGACAAATTGTGCCTCGGCACCGACTATCCGTTCGACATGTCCGAGCCCGATCCGATCGGCTTCCATGCGCGGCTCGGGGAGGAGGATCGCGCCCGGATCCTGGGTGGCAATGCTGCCGAACTGCTCGGGCTGAGCGTCGAGGCATGAACGGGGACGCCAAGCCGGCGTTCCTGGGGATCGACGCTGGCGGCACGCGCGCGCGGCGTGTGGTCGAACAGCGTATCCTGCGCGAGGCCGAGGCGGGATGAGTGCCGGGCGCGCCGGCTATGCGCTGCTTCTGCTGTTCCTTTCCAATCTGCTGAACGCCGGCGATCGCGCACTGCTCGGAATCGTGGTCGATCCGGTCAAAGCCGATCTCCGCCTCAGCGATACCGCGATGAGCCTGATCTCGGGCACGGCGTTTGTGCTGTTCAATCTGCTCGTCGGCCTGTTCATCGCGCGCTGGGCCGATCGCGGCAACCGCAAGCACATTCTGGTGCTGGGAATCGCATTGTGGTCGGCGGCGACGGCGCTGACCGGCCTGGCACAAGGCTTCGTCTCGCTCGCACTGGCGCGCGTGCTGGTGGGTGTCGGCGAGGCGACCGCGTTCCCCGTGGCGATCTCGATGATCGCCGATCTCTATGTCGCGACGCGGCAACCGCGCGCGATCGGTGTCTATCAATCGAGTGTCTTCGTCGGGCTGGTGCTCGGCTCGATCCTCGCGGGAGTCCTTGCCGCCGCACACGGCTGGAGGACGATGTTCGTCATTTGCGGCTTGGCCGGCTTCGCACTCGTGCTGTTGCTGGCGGCAACCATGCGCGAACCCGAACGAACCGCCGGAAGCACCGAAGCGGCCCGTGAGGATCGAAATCTCCTTGAGGCGATGTCATATCTGTTCGGCGTGCGCGGCTTCGCGCTGCTGTCGCTCGGCACCGGCGTTTCCGCGATGCTCGGCGCCGTGCTGCCGACCTGGGCGCCGGCCTTCCTGATGCGCAACCACGGCGTCGGCCTGGCATCGCTCGGCGCACTGATCGGACCGACCGTGGGGGTGGGTGGCTTCGCCGGCACGATCGCGGCGGGTTTTTTGGCGAGCCGGCTGGCGCAGTGGCGTGGTCGCGAAGCCGATGGGTTGCTGGTCCCGATCGTCGCGCTTCCGCTGGCCACGCCCTTCTATCTGATCTTCACCTTCGCGCCGACGCTCACGCTGACGATGGCGGCGGCGGCGGTGATGAACTTCCTGCTGTCGATGGGGCTGGGCCCCTGCATCGCGGTTGCCGTGGGAGTCGCGCCGCAGCGCATGCGCGCAATATCCTCGACGGTGATGCTGATCGCCGCGGGCGTCATCGGCGGGGCACTTGCGCCGGTCCTCGTCGGCCTGGTGAGCGACTCGCTCGCGCCCGATGTTGGTGCGGACGCGCTGCGCTATGGGCTCGTCGCGATGGTGCCCACGCCGTTGATTGCGAGCGTATTGCTATGGCTGGCTTATCGTCGAATCTGGCGTGGCTCGCCCGCCAGCTGACGGAGCGCGGGGCTCGACCTTTGCCGGCGCGACTTGCCTCAGCTCTGCAATCGACTCTCCAACCCTGCCTGCTGGCGCAGCAGTGCAGGGGACAGGCGCGGCCCGAAGCCTTCGAGATACGCCCGATTGCGAGCGGCCTCTTCGATCCACACCGGATGTTCGACCGAAAGCAGGATGCGCTTGGCATCGTCGCTCAGATCCAGACCGCTGACGTCGAGCGCATCCTCGCTGGGAACCAGTCCGATGGGCGTTTCGACGGCGTCTTCGGAACCCTCGAGCCGATCGACCACCCACTTCAGCACGCGGATGTTGTCGCCGAAACCCGGCCATACGAAGCGCCCGGCCTCGTCCTTTCGGAACCAGTTCACAAGGAAGATGCGCGGCAGGACGCGCGCGTCGGATTCCGCGGAAGCACCGACGCGAAGCCAATGCGTGAAATAGTCGGCCATGTGATAGCCGCAGAAAGGCAGCATCGCGAATGGATCGCGGCGTAGCTCGCCGACCTTGTTTTCGGCTGCGGCAGTGCCTTCGGAGGCGATGTTGGCCGCAAGGTAGACGCCGTGCTCCCAATCGAAAGCTTCGGTCACGAGCGGGACCGCCGTCGAGCGTCGCCCGCCGAACAGGATCGCGGAGATCGGCACGCCTTCCGGCGAATCCCATTCGGGCGCGATCGAGGGACATTGGGCGGCCGGTACCGCGAAGCGCGAATTCGGATGCGCGGCAGGGGTTCCAGACGCGGGCGACCAGGGATTGCCGCGCCAATCGGTCAGCGCATCAGGGGCACGCTTGGTGAGCCCTTCCCACCAAATGTCGCCGTCGGGCGTCAGCGCGGTGTTGGTGAAGACCGTGTTGCATGCGAGCGTGTCGATCGCATTCCGGTTCGTCGTGGGCGAAGTTCCCGGCGCCACGCCGAAGAATCCGGCCTCGGGATTGATGGCGTAGAGCCGTCCGTCCTTCCCGAACCGCATCCAGGCGATGTCGTCGCCGACCGTCTCTGCCTTCCAGCCGGGGATGGTGGGTTCGAGCATCGCCAGGTTGGTCTTGCCGCATGCGCTCGGAAACGCGGCCGCGACATAATGGACCGCGCCCGCCGGGCTGGTGAGCTTCAGGATGAGCATATGCTCGGCGAGCCAGCCTTCGTCGCGCGCCATCACGCTCGCGATTCGAAGCGCGAGGCACTTCTTGCCGAGCAACGCGTTGCCGCCATAGCCCGATCCATAGGACCAGATCTCGCGGGTTTCGGGGAAGTGGACGATCCACTTGTCGTCATTGCATGGCCAGGGAACGTCCGCTTCGCCTGCGGCGAGCGGCGCGCCGACGGAGTGCACGCAGCGCACGAAGAAGCCGTCCGAGCCGAGCGCCTCGAGCGCGGGCGTCCCGATCCGCGCCATGATGCGCATTGAAAGCACGACATAGGGACTGTCGGTGATCTCGACGCCGATCACGCTCTTGTCGGATCCGATCGGCCCCATGCAATAGGGCACCACGTACATCGTACGGCCGCGCATGCAGCCGGTGAACAGGCCGTCGAGCGTCGAACGCATCTCGCTCGGCGCGATCCAGTTGTTCGACGGACCGGCATCCTCCTGGCTTTCGGAACAGATGAATGTCCGGCTTTCCACTCTGGCCACGTCCCGCGGATCCGAGCGCGCGTAGAAGGAATTGGGCCGAAGTTCCGGATTCAGCCGGACGAGCGTTCCGCTTTCGACCATCTGCTCGGCAAGCGCCTCGGCCTCCGCGTCGGAGCCGTCGCACCAGTGAATCGCGTCAGGCTGCGTTTGTGCCGCAATATCCTCGACCCAGTCGTTCAGCGCGCGGTGCGCGCTAGGTGCCGGGCGGGGATCCAATCGTATGGCGCGTTCGAGGAGCATGGTTCGGTCCTTGAGCCGGGACATTGGCCTAGTGCGATGGCTACGCCTTTCGTCGGCAATCGTTCAAATTCGAATAGCGGAAACATATAAGCTGAAGTTAAAGTAGCGCGTGGACAGAGTGTACCAGCTGAACCTCCGGCATTTGCGAATGCTGGAAACCATCGCCACCCGCGGCACGCTGAGCATGGCCGCCAGGGACGCGGGAATCTCGCAACCCGCGCTAACGCAGGCGCTTGCGAAGATGGAGGCGAGCTTCGGCGTCCAGCTGTTCGAGCGTGCTCCGAAAGGCGTCGAACCGACTTCGGCTGGGGGCAGGGTATTGCGAAGGGTTAATCGTGGTATCGCTCACATCGACCGTGCCTTCCACAGGACCAGCGCCGGCGCGCAGAAGGAAGAGCTTGGCCGCTATCTCACCACGGTGCATTTGCGCGGCCTGTTGGAGCTCGCGGAAGCCGGCAGCTACATGCGTGGCGCGGAGCTGGCGGGCGTTTCGGTTCCCGCCTTCCACCGCTCTGTGCGCGAACTCGAGCAGCTGTGCGACGCGGCGCTGGTCGAACGGCGCGGGCGTGGGGTCGGGTTGACGCCGACGGGCGTAAAGCTCTCGCGCGGATTCATGCTCGGCGTTGCCGAGCTGACGGCGGCATTGGACGAAGCCGCACACGGCGGACGGCGATTGGCGATCGGCGCAATGGCGCTGTCGCGATCGCTGCTGCTTCCTGCGACGCTCGCGGAATTGCTCCGGCAATCGCCCGACGCCCAGGTCGACGTCGTCGAAGGTTCGTATCTGGAACTGGTCGAGCTGCTGCGCAGCGGGCGCATCGATGTCCTGGTCGGGGCGCTGCGCGACCATCCTCCGCGCGATCTGCATCAGGAGGCGTTGTTCGCGGACCGGCTGACGATCATCGGCCGCGCTGCCCACCCTTTGGCGGATGAGACCGCCAGTCTCGAGAGACTCGCGGCATATCCGTGGATTGTCGCCCGCCGCGCGTCCGGGCTGCTCGATCGCTGGCAGAGTCTGTTCGACGATGCGAATGCGCCACGGCCGACGGCGCCCATTCACTGCGGTTCGGTCGCACTCATTCGCGGCGTCCTGGTCCGAAGCGACTTTCTGACATTGATCTCGCCCGACCAGGTCGCCGCCGAAATGGCATCGGGCTCGCTGATTCGCATCAAGTCGGTGATTCCCGACACCGAGCGCGTGATCGGTGCCATCACGCGGAGGGACTGGTATCCAACGCCCTTGCAGGAGAGCTTCGTGAAATTGTTGAAGCTGAACGCGCCTCGAAAAGGGTGATGAAAAGGGTGATGGCGCGAATCTCCGCGATCGATCGGAGCGCGCAAGCAGGCCTCCCCTCAGGCTGACGCCTACACCCGCTGCGATCGTTGCGCACACGTTTGTGGTCGCCGTCTGCATCGCCGCGGCCGTCATTTACTCGCGCAATCAATGCGTTCCGAGCCCGATGGCGCGACGGAATGTCACCGGCCAGCTGAATGCGCGAGTAAAATTAAATAGTTACGTAGAGAAATATTAGGTTTATATTATCCTAAACCAAATAAATTTGACATGCCTCCTCTGGATGGCGCTGCATCTGCGCGAAGTACGTAGGAAAAGCGAGTCGACAGACTCGGGCGCGAAGAATGACCGACCTTTCTTGCGTACTGGACCGCATCATGAGCAAGCTGAACATCCGAAATAGAATCTTGGGAAGCTTTGGCGTTATCCTCCTGATCATGCTGGCGATCGGTGTTTATGCCAATTTAGAACTCGCCTCGATCTCGCGGGACACGCACGTCATAGAGACCGTTGCCGTGCCCGGGATGTATGACAGCGGTCTGATCAAGGACGCGCTGGCGGCCGACCACAGGCGGGTCACCAACCGGTCCGCCGCAGGCGAGGATGGAGCGTTGCTCGCCCGCCAGGCCAAACTGGATCGCGTCATCGCCGAGTATGAGCGGAGCATGTCCGCGGACGCGGACCGTACGGCATTCGCGAAATTCCAGAGCGCCTATTCCGACTATCGGGGTGCCCGCGCCGCCACGCTGGGAGCGGCCGTTGACGCGGACGGCGTTGCAGGTGCGCGCGGCAGGTTGGCGCCTGAATTTGAGCAACGGTTCGAAACCGCGTTCCAGGCGATCGATAAGGTCGCCACGCTCAATCAGGAACTCGCCGCCGGCTCGGTGCGCGGGATCGGCGACGACATTCATGCGCTCCGAACGGCCATCATCATCAGTTTCACGCTGGCATTCACGGTTGCATTGATCGCAGCATTCCTCCTGCTGCGGGCGATCATGGCTCCACTGGCGCAGTTGACCCAATTGATGGAGGCGATGCGCCAGGGCGATTTCACCCAGCGCATGAAGGTCAAGCGGCAAGACGAGCTTGGCGACGTCGCCGAAGGCTTCAATCGCATGGCCAACGAAGTGATGGAGCTTGTCGGTCAAGTGCAGCGATCGGGTATCCGGGTCAGCACGTCGATGACGGAAATCGCAGCCACTTCCAAACAGCAACAGGCCACTGCGACCGAAGTCGCTGCCACCACGACCGAGATCGGCGCGACTTCGCGTGAGATCGCCGCGACGTCCAAGGAACTGGTCCGCACGATCAACGACGTTGCCTCGGTTGCGGAAAATGCCGCGGGTCTGGCGACGAGCGGACAGTCCGGGCTCGCGCAGATGGAAGAAACGATGGGCCAGGTCATGGCGGCCGCCAGCACGATCAACAGCAAGCTGGCCGTGCTCAATGAGAAAGCGGGCGACATCAACCAGGTCGTGACTACGATCACCAAGGTTGCCGACCAGACCAATCTTCTGTCGCTCAATGCAGCGATCGAGGCGGAGAAGGCGGGTGAATATGGCCGGGGCTTTGCCGTCGTCTCGACGGAAATCCGCCGGCTGGCTGACCAGACCGCGGTTGCGACCTATGACATCGAGCAGATGGTCAAGGAGATCCAGTCCGCGGTTTCGGCCGGCGTGATGGGGATGGACAAGTTTTCGGAGGAAGTTCGGCGCGGGCTGCACGACGTGCATGAGATCGGCGGCAAGCTGTCCGAGATCATCGTGCAGGTGCTGACCCTGGTGCCCCGGTTCGAAACCGTCAGCGAAGGCATGGAGGCACAGGCGACCGGCGCCGAACAGATCAGCGAAGCGCTCGTGCAACTCACCGAGGCGACGCAGCAGACCGTCGAATCGCTCCGCCAGTCGAGTTCGGCGATCGACGATCTCAACCAGGTCTCGGGCAATCTGCACGGCAGCATCGCCCGCTTCAAGCTCGTCGCCGCCTGAACCGTCGAACGCAAGGCCTCGCACGCACAGGAGCGTCGACAATGCTGTTCCTCAACTTCCAACTGGGTGACGCCGGCTATGCGCTTGCCGTCGATCAGGTGGTGGAGATCCTGCCGCTGGTCGCGCTCGAAAAGGAGCGACGCGCGCCACAAGCGATTGCGGGGTCCTTCAACTATCGCGGGCGCTTCACTTCGGTGGTCGACCTATGTGCGCTCGAGCTCGGACGGCCTGCCCGGCAGCGGCTGAGTACGCGGATCATCATGGTCCGGCTTCCCGAGGATGAAAAGCAGATGATCGGACTGATCGCGGAGAGCGCGACCGAGACTTTGCGGTGCGATCCGGCCGATTTCGCGCCCTTTGTCATGAGTCCGCGCGGCCCCGTCCAGCGCGTCGAAGTGGAAAGCCTGGTTCCGGCAGAGCTACGCGCATTCGCGCGCGGCGCATTGGTCGACAGCCAATGAGCTTCGCGCGATTCGAACAACTCCTCGAACGGACCATGGGGCTGAGCGCAGCCTCGATCGGCATATCGGCGATCGAGCGGGCGGTCGGCGCACGCTTGCGCGCCGGCAATCTCGAGCATCCGGACCAATATTGGGCGCAACTCCAGCACTCCACCGACGAGCTTCAGAAGCTCATCGAGGGAGTCGTCGTGCCGGAAACCTGGTTCTACCGCGATCCCCAGGCATTCGCGGCCATGGCGCACATCGTCATGAAGGAATGGTTGCCCGCAAATCCCACGGGCGTGCTGCGGCTGCTGAGCTTGCCGTGCTCGACCGGCGAGGAACCCTATACGATGGCGATGGCGCTGATCGACGCCGGCCTGCCGGCCGACCGCTTCCGCATCGAGGCGATCGACATCAGCCGTCCGGCACTCGCGATTGCGCGGCGTGGCATTTATGGCAGTAACTCCTTCCGCGGGCAGAATCTCGGCTTTCGCGAACGTCATTTCGAACGGGTCGAGCGCGGCTGGCGGATAAGCGAGACCGTGCGAAGCCCGGTCCGGTTCGCCCAGGGCAATTTGCTGGCGGCGGATTTTCTGAGCGGCGAGACCTATGACATGGTCTTGTGTCGCAACCTGCTGATCTATTTCGATATCGACACCCAGAATCGCGCCGTCAAAATATTGAAGCGCCTGCTGGCGCCGCAGGGAATGCTGTTCGTCGGCCATTCCGAAGCCAGCCTGATGCTTGGCCATGACCTTGCCTCGGCAAAAATTCCGATGGCGTTCGCGTTCCGCAAGGCGGCAGTTCCAGCCCAAGCCAAGGCAAAGCCAGTCGCGGCTCGACCGTTCCAGCCGACAATTGCCGTCGCCAGCAAAGCTCCGCCTCGACATCCGCCGATCGCAACATTCAAGCGCGAAACACCCGCTCCGGATCTGGAGGAGCTGCGCAGCATTGCCGATCGCGGCCAACTCTCCGAAGCCGCTCGGGGCTGCGAAATCCATATGCGTGAGCGCGGCGTTTCGCCGGATGCCCTGCTCCTGCTCGGCCTGATCAGCGACGCCAGCGGCAATGCATCCGCCGCTGCCGGCTATTATCGCCAGCTCCTCTACCTCGAGCCCGGCCATAGCGACGGGCTCGGTCATCTCGCATTGCTGCTCAAAAAGCAGGGAGACGTTTCCGGTGCCAAGGTCCTCGCCGATCGCCTGCGTCGGCTCGAAGCAAAGGGAGCCGCATAGATGCGTCACCTTGCCACAGCCGCCGTCCAGGATGCCGGCGCCGAACTATTCGATTGCTGGAACAAAATCGGCGTGCGGGGCGACAAGTCCTGCCCCCTACTCGAGCGCCATTCGCATTGCCGCAATTGCCCCACCTATTCGGCGGCAGCGGCAACTCTGCTCGACCGCGAGCTGGCCGGGCCCCCGGCTGCGGCGACGACCAGCCATTACGCGGAGACGGAGCTGGCGAACGACGCCGACACCCAATCCGCAGTGATCTTTCGTATTGGCGCCGAATGGTTTGCCGTTTCGACGCTGCTGCTCGACGAGATAGTGGGCGTCCGGGCGATCCATTCGCTGCCGCATCGTCGCAATCCGGCATTGCTCGGGCTGGCCAATGTCCGGGGCGAGCTCGTGACCTGCGTTTCGATCGCGCGGTTGCTGTTCGGCGAAAGCGCGCCCCTGCCGCAGGGCCGACTGATCGTGATGCGCCACGCCAGCGGGCGGTTGGCCTTCCCCGTAGACGAAGTCCAGCACACGCATCGTTACTGTACCGACGCACTCCTGCAAGTGCCGCCCACGGTCGCGAAATCGGCGTCGGCTTTTACCCGAGGGCTGCTTTCCTGGTGCGACCGGATGGTCGCCTGCCTCGATGAGCGTCTCGTTCTCGATGCGCTCAACCGGAGCCTGACATGATCGGCGAAGACTTCAGCCAATCTTCGATGCGTGACCTGTTCGCGATCGAATCCGAAGGCCAGACCCAGGCATTGACCGTCGGCTTGCTGGCGCTCGAACAGGATCCTCGGCGGGCCGATCAACTCGAAGCCTGCATGCGCGCAGCCCATTCGCTCAAGGGCGCGGCGCGTATCGTCGAGATCCTTCCGGGTGTCACGGTCGCCCATGCGATGGAAGATCTCTTTGTTGCGGCGCAGGCCGGAAAATTGGTCCTCGATCAGCCGAAAATCGATCGGCTGCTGCAATGCGTCGATCTGCTCACGGCGATCGCGAAATCGCCGGAACTCGAAAGCGGCAGCCAGGACGCGGCGTGGCAGGCCGACGCGGATCGTCTGTCGGCCGCACTGATTGAATCCGCTTCGCTGGGCGAACAACCGCAAGCGCATGCGCCGCTGCCGATAGCGCCCGAAGCGGCCATCGAGGCGGACGCCGCGAAGCCGGAACCCGAAGCGCGCGACCGCGCGCTCAGGGTCAGCGCCGAAAATCTCAATCGCCTGCTCGATCTGGCGGGCGAATCGCTGGTGGAATCGCGCCGGCTTAGACCGTTTGGGCAATCGCTTGCGCGGTTGAAGCGATTGCAGCGCGAAGCCGCGGCGGCGGTCGACACCTTGCACATTGCTCTGCCCGTGCAGCTGCTCGACGATCGTGCCCGGCGTGCGCTGGCCGATGCACAGCAGCGCATTTTCGAGTGCAGAACACACCTTTCCGAGCGACTGGGCGAGCTGGAAGCATCCGAACATTCGGCGACGACACTGGCCCATCGGCTGTACGACCAGGCACTGATGGTTCGGATGCGGCCCTTTGCGGACGGCATGACTGCATTTCCGCGCATGGTTCGCGACATCGCCCGGTCGCTCGGCAAACAGGCGCGGCTGGAGATCGTCGGCGATCGCACGCAGGTCGATCGCGACATATTGGAAAAGCTCGATGCGCCGCTCGGCCATTTGCTGCGCAACGCGATCGATCACGGGCTCGAAACGCCCGACGAACGGATCGCCGCCGGCAAGCCCGTGGAAAGCACGATTCGGCTGGAAGCCTTCCACCACGCGGGCTTGCTGCAAATTGCCGTGTCGGACGACGGGCGCGGCATCGATCCCGAGCGCATCCGCCGGACGGCAATCGCGCGGGGTCTCGCCAAGGAAGAGATGGCGGCCAAGCTGAGCGAGAGCGAACTGCTCGAATTCCTCTTCCTGCCCGGCTTTACGATGAAGGGCGACGTCACCGAAATCTCCGGCCGCGGCGTCGGGCTCGATGTCGTGCACGACATGATCAGGCAGGTCGGCGGAAGAGTCCGCATCACTTCGCAGCTTGGCGTCGGCACCGGGTTCAAGCTGGAACTGCCGCTGACCTTGTCGGTGGTGCGCGCGTTGCTCGTCGAGATCGGCGGCGAGCCCTATGCCTTTCCTTTTGCCCATATCGTCCGCGCCACGATGCTGTCCAAGGATAAGGTGAGCTTGCTGGAAGGCCGTCAGCATTTCAGTTTCGACGGGCAGCAGGTTGGCCTCGTCACCGCGCACCAGATCCTGGGCTGCGGAGAGCCCAATCATGAAGGCGACGAACTCTCGCTTATCCTGCTCGGCAACCCGAACAACGTTTACGGATTGGTCGTCGACCGTTTCCTCGGTGCCCGCGAACTCGTCGTCCAGCCGCTCGATCCGCGCATCGGCAAGATCAAGGACATCAGTGCCGCCGCGATCATGGAGGACGGTTCGCCGCTCCTGATCGTGGACGTCGAGGACATGATCCGATCGATGGAAAAACTCTCCTCGGGCGATCGCCTTGCCAAGGTGCGGCGCGAGGCCGCCTGTGAGAAAGTGGGGCGGCGCAAGCGTATCCTGGTGGTGGACGACAGCTTCACGGTGCGAGAGCTGCAGCGCAAGCTGCTCGACCACCATGGCTATGAGGTGGACGTCGCCGTCGACGGCATGGACGGCTGGAATGCGCTTCGAAACGGCAATTTCGATTTGATCATAAGCGATATCGACATGCCGCGCATGGATGGCATCGAACTGGTCGTGCGGATCAGGCAGGACGCGCGCCTGAAGGCACTGCCGGTCATGGTGCTGTCCTATCAGGACCGCGAAGAGGACCGCCGTCGCGGACTCGAAGCCGGCGCCGATTATTACCTGACCAAGGGAAGCTTCCAGAGCGACAAGCTGATCGAGGCGGTGGTCGATCTGATCGGGGAAGCCGTGGCATGAGGATCGCCATCGTCAACGACGTGCGGCTCGTGGTGGAAGCGCTGCGCCGTGTGCTGGCGCTGGCACCCGAGCACCAGCTGGTCTGGACGGCGCAGGACGGCGCGGAGGCGGTCGAACGCTGCGCCGAAGACAGGCCGGATCTTCTGCTGATGGACCTGCTCATGCCGCGTATGGACGGCGTGGAGGCCACGCGACGGATCATGGCGCAAACGCCGTGCGCGATCCTCATCGTAACGGCCGACGTCGATACCAACGCCGCGCGCGTGTTCGCCGCGATGGGGCATGGCGCGCTCGATGCGGTCGCTTCACCGTCGCTCGGTTCGGGGGATCTGCTCGCCGACGCTCAGTCGCTGCTCGCGAAGATAACCGCGATTGGCAGGCTGATCGGTGACGGTCCGGTTCGTCGTGGCGCGGCGGTTTCGTCGCACCGCCTTGTCGCAATCGGCTCCTCCGCCGGCGGGCCGGCAGCGCTTGGCACCGTGCTGCAGGCGTTGCCCCGCAGTTTCCCGGCCGCAATCGTCATCGTCCAGCATGTCGATGTCCGCTTCGCGCCCGGCCTCGCGGACTGGCTGCGCCATCAGTCTGCCTTGCCAGTGAGGTTGGCGGTCGAAGGCGATCGCCCGCTGCCCGGGCAGGTTCTGATCGCGGGCAGGGATGAGCATCTGGTGTTCAAGTCCAAGGATAGGTTGGGCTATTCGGATCAACCCTCGGACCATGCCTATCGCCCCTCGGTCGATGTATTTCTTCACAGCGCCGTGCGGTACTTGGCTGGCCCGATAGTCGGCGTGCTGCTGACCGGCATGGGATCGGACGGCGCAAAAGGCCTGAAAGCGCTCCGGACGACGGGCCATCACACTATCGCTCAGGATCGTGCCACGAGCGCCGTTTACGGAATGCCCAAGGCGGCCGCGGCGATCGCGGCTGCGGTGGAGATATTGCCGCTCGAGCGAATTGCGCCGCGGCTGACCGAGTTGTTTGGCACCGCACATTCGAAAACAGGGGTTGCAGCGTGAACGCACAAAATGATTTGCTGTTCGGTATAACCATGCCACCGCCGCCATATCGCCAGTCAAAGATGGTGCTGCTGGTCGATGACCAGCTGATGGTGGGTGAAGCCATCCGGCGGATGTTGGTCGACCTGCCGGATACCGACTTCCATTATTGCTCGAACCCTCTCGAGGCGCTTTCCGTCGCGAAAAAGGTGAAGCCGACCGTGATCCTGCAGGATCTCGTCATGCCGGCGATCGGCGGGCTGGAGCTGGTAGCCCAATATCGCGCCGATCCGGAGACCAAGGATATTCCCGTCATCATGCTTTCTACGAAAGAGGAAGCGTCGGTGAAGAGCGAGGCCTTCCGCGCCGGTGCCAATGATTATCTGGTCAAGCTGCCCGACCGGATCGAGTTGATCGCGCGAATCCGCTATCATTCGGCTGCCTATCTTTCCAAGATCCAGCGGGACGACGCCTATCGCGCACTGCGCATCAGCCAGCAGGAGTTGGTGGAAGCAAATCTCCAGCTCCAGCGACTGACCCATGTGGATGGGCTGACCGGAGTCAGCAACCGCAGCTATTTCAACGAACTCATCGACGCTGAATGGAAGCAGGCGACCCGCACTCACCAACCGATTTCGCTCCTCATGCTCGATATCGACCACTTCAAACAATATAACGACAGCCATGGTCATCTCGCCGGTGACGAGGTCCTGCGGGCAGTTGCGCAAACCCTTATGGACAGCTTCCGCCGACCGAGGGATCTCACCGCCCGTTTCGGCGGCGACGAGTTCGGCGTTATCCTGCCGCAGACGGCGGACGGCGACCTCGCGAGGCTTGGAAACAGAGTAGTGAATGCAGTCGAAAAGCTGTGCCTGCCGCACAAAAACTCTTCCGTCGGTGAAAAGGTTACGCTCAGCGTAGGCGGCGCGACCTGCACGCCCCGCAGCGGCGATTCCTTCTTGATGCTGATCGAGGCGGCCGACAAAGCTTTGTACGAGGCCAAGCGCCGTGGCCGGAACTGCGTCCAGACCAAACTCCTGAAATCCGCTAACGACGAAAAGCGCGGTGTTTTACTGGGCTAGGTGGTGAAAGGACAGACACAAGTCCGCTGCTAGGCAGTGCAATCAAATAACATGAAGGGTTCGCAATCCATGACCACCGACACAGAAACGCTTTTGACGCTCACTGCAGATATTGTAGCCGCACATGTCAGCAATAATAACGTAGGAGTCTCTGATGTTTCGGGCCTGATAGCTCAGGTCCACCGCGCTCTCGCGGGTTTGGGTAGTCCACAGGCACCGGCCGAACCGGAAAAGCCTAAGGGTGCGGTTTCCGTTCGCGCCAGCATCAAGCCCGATCGACTCATTTCGATGATTGATGGCAAGAGCTACAAGATGTTGCGTCGGCACATAACCCGCCATGGCTACACGCCTGAGAGCTACCGCGAGACGTTCGGTTTGCCCAAGGATTACCCCCTTGTCGCCGCCGACTATGCCGAAACGCGTCGGGCGCTCGCCCATCAGATCGGTTTGGGCAAGAAGCGGGATGCTGCCCCGACAGTTGCGATACCGGTACGCAAGCCCCGTAAGCCGAAAGCATGAAGCAGCCGGCGAGAGAATAGTTACAATCATAACGACGGCGCGTGCAGGGATTGGGAATAATCCTGTCTTCGCTTCACACCGAATTCGGTGATTTCTGCACGCGCCAACATAATTCACTTTGTTGGATTCGCGAGTTGCGTTGACGAATGCAAAAGCAGCTATTTTGCGCCTCTGGCTTGGCGCATTACCACTGCGAAAATCTACGCGATAAATCGCCTGGTGACCCCTACGGGAATCGAACCCGTGTTTCAGCCGTGAAAGGGCCGCGTCCTAACCGCTAGACGAAGGGGCCATGCCGAAGCGTGGAGCCGGCCCCTAAGGCAAAGCCGCGGTGGAGGTCAAGCCGGTGGTTCGCCATGTTCGAGTCCGCGCGTGTCCGGCCGGAAGCGGTCGTGACGCGGCAGGGCGTCGCCTGCCGCTGCCCAGGCGATGCGGCTTGCGTAGAAGATGTGAAAGCCGGGCGGGACGTCGTCTGGCGCGTCGAGCGTCGCGAGGCTGAAGTCGAGCGTGTCGGGTTGGTGTTCGACCTGGACATAGAGCGGCGTGCCGCAACGGCTGCAAAAGTGACGGCGCCCGAAGCTGCTGGAGGCAAAACTCGCCACCAGCTCCTTGCCTTGTTCGTAACGGAGGTTGGCAGCGGGCACGGTCGCGAACGCCATCGCCGGACTGCCCGAGTTCAGCTGGCAAGTGCGGCAATGGCACCAG
>Ga0105248_10000326_pt1 | contig 56477 bp, 49 predicted proteins | sample KBSS34metaG_FD_81524 | JGI IMG/M metagenome (GOLD analysis project Ga0105248, IMG submission 81524) | Switchgrass rhizosphere microbial communities from Kellogg Biological Station, Michigan, USA - KBS S3-4 metaG | ecosystem: Host-associated > Plants > Roots > Rhizosphere > Soil | place... | reverse complement strand
GCCGCCCACCTCGGGTCGAGCACCTCACGCGGCTTCCGATCCGGATCGTCCGCCAGTTTCTGACCCGTTTCCGGATCGAGACCAGGGCAATCCGGCCGGCAGACCGGCTGGAACGGCAGTGCCAGCACCACCGCATCCCGCACGACGGGTTCAAGATCTACGTAGTCATCGTGAACCGCGAAGTCGAAAGCTTCATCAGGAGAATACGCGAAAAGCTCCTGGATTTCGACTTCGATCGGCAGCGACACCGGGTCGAGGCAGCGCACGCACTCTCCCACGGCGGTGGTCTCGACCTCGGCGGTGACCAGGATGCCGTCGTGCAGCCCCTCCAACCGCACGTCGAGCGTCATCGGCTCGCCCTTGGGCACATAGGCCACGGACTCGCCGAGACGCTCGGGAGCGTCGAACTCGAGGGCACGCTCGCGCATCTCGCCCGGCTTGTGCATGAGGTCGAAGACGGGGAGATCGAATGGCGAGGTGTGGGAAGGCACGAGGGGGGAGTTTACTCGCTCACTCGTCGGGCTGCACGGTGCAGCCGCGGACACTGTCTCCGGCCCAATCCTTCGCTGAAAGTACTCGCGGCGCGCCGCTTTCGACGCTGAAGGTACGCGGTACCCCGTACTTTCGCGGAATCGCGGAATCGCTAGATCGCCTCCACAGCCGTGAACGCCTCGTCGTAGATCGCCAGTGCGGTCGCGACCTGCTCGGCCGTGACGGTGCACGGTGGGACGACGTGGATGCGATTGTCGGCCGTGAAGGGCAGCAACCCGCGCTTCAGCAACTCGGCCTTGAGCAGGCCGATCGTGGCGGGTGCGACGGGCTCGCGGGACGCGGCATCCATCACCAGGTCCAGCGCCCAGAACACGCCGAGGCCGCGCACCTCGCCGATCATCGGATGCCGCGATGCGAGCTCGACCAACCCTGGGCCGAGCACCTCGCGCCCGATCGTCGCGGCGTTGGTGACGATGCCCTCCTCGTCCATCGCGTCGATCGACGCGACGATGGAGGCCATCGCCAGGGGATGCCCGCTGTAGGTGAGCCCGCCCGGGAAGACCTGGTCGTCGAACTCCTTCGCGATCGACTCCGAGATGATCACGCCGCCGGCCGGCACGTAGCCCGAGTTGACGCCTTTGGCGAAGGTGATCAGGTCGGGCATCACGTGCTCGGGGTTGATGGTCTCGTTCTGCCAGGCGAACCAGTCGCCGGTGCGGCCGAATCCCGACATGACCTCGTCGACGATCAGCTTGAACCCGTATTTGTCGGCGAGTGCACGCAGACCGGCGAAGTAGCCGGGCGGCGGCACCAGCACGCCGGCGGTGCCGGGCACGCCCTCGACGATGAGCGCGGCGAACGAGTTCGCGCCCTCGGCCTGGATGATGCGCTCCAGGCTGTGCAAGGCGCGCGCGCTCTCTTCCTCGGGTGTCGTCGACCAGAACTCGGAGCGGTAGGCGAAGGGGCCGAAGAAGTGCACGTGACCGCGCGCGAACTCGTTCGGCACGCGCCGCCAGTCGCCGGTGGCGACGATCGCCGCTCCGGTGTTGCCGTGGTAACTGCGGTATTGGCTCAGGATCTTGTCGCGACCGGTCACCAGGCGGGCCATCCGCATGGCGTTCTCATTGGCATCCGCGCCGCCGTTGGTGAAGAACACCTTGGTGAACGGCGCCCCGGCCTTCGACAGGATGCGCTTGGCCGCCTCCCCGCGCGCCAGGTTCGCGTGCGCCGGCGCCACGGTCGGCAGGGTCGCGGCCTGCTTCTGGATCGCCGCCACCACCTTCGGGTGCCCGTGCCCGATGTTGATGTTCACCAGCTGGCTCGAGAAGTCGAGGTAGCGATTGCCGTCGAAGTCCCAGACCTCGCAGCCGAGGGCGCCCGCGATCACGAAGGGCTGCAGCGCGCCCTGGGCCGACCACGAGTGGAAGACGTGCGCGCGGTCCAACTCGACGGCGCGGACGCCGTCTGCGGGATCGAGGTCGGGGGTGGTCGGTTCGCTCATGACATTCATTCTTTCCGGTGAGAGGCGGGCGTGGGGGCCATCGACCCCCACGCCGCCCTGCAGCACGGTGCTGCCTACTTGCCGCCTGCGTTCAGGGTCACGGTGAGGGGCTTGAAGCTCTTACCCAGAACGTCGACGCCCTCCGCCTTGAGCTCCTTCAACGCCTCGTCGACGTACGTGTTGGAGTACGCCGTTGCCGGCGGCTTCGTGGTGATGATGGTGGATCCGGTGTCATCCTTCGTGCCCAGCGCGATCTTGACCGTCTGGTCCCACGCCTTCTTCTGGATGACGCCGATTCCGGCGGTCGACGGCCAGATCAGCTTGTTGACCTCGTTGGTCATCCACAGCTGGTGGCTGGTTCCGAGGGTGGATCCGGCCTTCGTCACGATGTCGGCCGCCTGCTGCGCGTGGTCGCGCACGTAGACCCAGCCCTCGATCGACGCCTTGATGAACTTGGTGGTGTTCGCGGCGTCTTGTCACTCGCGAGCTTGTCGGCGTTGGCCCAGATCGCGTCCTGGAGCATCGCCGTGCCCTCGTCGTTCCAGTTGATGACGTTGAGGTCGCTCGGCTGATACAGCTTGCCGGTCGCCGGGTTCACCGTCTCGAGCACCTGTGCGTACTCGTTGTAGGTCATCGCCTGGGCAGCGTCGATGTCGCCTGCCAGGAAGCCGTTCATGTCGAAGGCCTGCTGCACGAGCGAGATCTGGGTGCTGGTGTCGATGCCCGACTTCTGCATTCCCGCGAACAGCTCCCACTGGTTGCCATAGCCCCAGCTGCCCACCTTCTTGCCCTTGAGATCGGCAGGCGAGGTGATGTTCTTGTCCTTGAAGGAGATCTGCGTCGTGCCGCTGCGCTCGAAGATCTGCGCGACGTCGGTCACGTTGGTGCCCTGCTCGATCGAGCCGAGCACCTTCGGCACCCATGAGATCGCATAGTCCGCGTCGCCGGCCGCCAGCGCGTCGATCGGAACCGTCGTGGTGCCGGCCTCCTTGATCGTGACGTCGAGGCCCTCCTTCTTGTAGAAGCCCTGCTCGACCGCGGCGTAGTACCCGGCGAACTGGGCCTGTGCGACCCACTGCAGCTGCAGGGTGATCGGGGTGAGCTTGCCGGAACCGGCGGTCGAGCTCGGGGTCGTGCCGCTGCCGCTTGCACAGCCGCTGAGCACGAGTGCGGTGGCGATGCCGACCGCGCCGATGCTCAGCTTCAGTCGATTGCTGTGTTTCATGGTGCTTCCTCCTTCGTGGTGCTCTCTGGGGTGACCGGACCTCGCAGAACTCTGCGAGGCACGTTCAGACGGAAGTGCGATGCCACGTTGCAGCGGTTTCCAGAAGAAGGGTCGCGCAGTAGAACACGAGACCCGTGATGATGGCGCCCAGGACGAACGCCCAGGCGAGGGGGTAATTGCTCGACGAGACCGCGGTCGTGATCGCGGTGCCGAGTCCCTTGATCGGTCCACCGAAGTCTTCGGCGATGAGAGCGCTGATCACGGCGAGCGACGACGCGACCCGCACCCCGGTGAAGAAGTACGGCAGGGCTCCCGGCAGCGTCACGGCCCGCAGCGCCTGCGAACGGGATGCCGCGTAGCTGCGCATCAGGTCGCGGTGGATCGGCGCGACCGTCCGCAATCCGCGCAGGGTGTTGAAGAAGACGGGGATGAACGACGCGAGGGCGGCGATCAGCACGCGAGCGGTCTGCACGTCGGCCCCGAACATCGTGTACAGCGCGGGCGCCAGCGACACGATCGGGATGACGGACGCCGCCGTCACGATCGGTGCGCTCAGCTCGTCGAGCACGCGCAGCGAGGCGGCGAGGGCGGAGGCGATCGCCGCCGCCACGGTGCCGATCAGCAGGCCCAGCAGGGCATTCAGCGCGGTGATCAGGGCCGCGTTGAGCACGAAAGGCGCCCGGAGGCCGAACTGGGTGCCGATCGCGATCGGGCTCGGCAACACGAACGGCACGATCTTGAAGGCGACGACCGCCGCCTGCCAGAGGGCGAGCACGAGAAGCCCGAACAGGATCGGAGCGAGGATGCGCACCGCGCGGCGCGAGCCGAAGACTCTCGTCGGCGGCTTCACCGGGTCTCCTTCCCCTGCGCCGACACGACGGAGTCTCCATGGAGCGCCTCCCGCACGGCGCTCACCCGCTCGAAGAAGTGGGCGTCTTCGCGCAACGCATCGGTGCGCTCCCCTCCGCCACCGAGCCCCATGTCGAGCACCCGCACGATGCGTCCGGGGCGGGGCGACATCACCACGACGCGATCCGAGAGGAACACCGCCTCGGGGATCGAATGGGTCACGAACACGACAGCGGCCCCGGTCTCGGCGCGGAGCCGGGCGAGCTCGGTCTGCATGCGCTCGCGGGTCATCTCGTCGAGTGCACCGAACGGCTCGTCCATCAGGAGCAGACGCGGGCTCTCGGCCAGCGAGCGTGCGATGGCTACCCGCTGCTGCATGCCGCCCGAGAGCTGATCAGGATGCTTGTCGCCGAAGTCGCCGAGCCCGACCAGCTCGATCAGCTCGGTCGCACGCGCCCCGCGGGCGGCCCGGTCGACGCCGTGCAGCTGAAGCGGCAACTCGATGTTCTCGCGGACCGTACGCCACGGCAGCAGACCCGCCTGTTGGAACGCGATGCCGTAGTCCTGGTCGAGCCGCGCCTGGCGGGCCGGCTTGCCGAACACGGTCACCGTTCCCGAGCTCGGGGCATCGAGGTCGGCGATGAGCCGCATGAGCGTCGACTTGCCGCATCCGCTCGGGCCGATCAGAGAGACAAACTCTCCCGCGGCCACCTGCAGGCCGACGCCCTCGAGAGCCGTGACGCCGGCTCCGCGCCGCGCGGGGAACACCTTGCCGACATCCACGATCTCGACGGCCGCCTGCTGCGTCGCCGATGCGGGGCTCATACCGAAACCTCGTTCCTGCGGTACTTGCTCAGGGCGATCCCGATGACCACGACCGCACCCGCGGCGACCAGTCCGACCAGCACGGCGCCGAAGATGGGCGCCCACTGCTTGGCGGGGTCGCTGCTGCCGGTCTGCGCGAACTCGATGATCATGCGCCCGACGCCGCCGCTCAGGCCGATCGAGACCTCGGCGACGATGGTGCCGATGACGGCGTTCGCGGCGGCGAGGCGCAGCGCCGGCACCAGGTAGGGCACGCTCGCCGGCACCCGGAGGCTGAGGTGGGTGCGCCACCATCCGGCCCCGTACGCGCGCATCAGATCCAGATGCGCGGGCTCGGGCGACGAGAATCCGCGCAGCGCGCCGATCGACACCGGGAAGAAGGCCAGATAGCTCGCGATCAGGGCCACCGACATCCAGTCCTGCCAGTCGACGGCACCGAGGTGCACGAAGGCGCCCCAACGCTTGACGAGCGGGGCGAGGGCGATCAGCGGAACGGTCTGGCTCAGCACCACCCAGGGCAGCAGCGCGGATTCCGCGGTGCGGAAGCGCTGCATGATCGTCGCGATCACCAGGCCGACGACGACGCCGACCAGCCATCCGACCGCGGCGACGCTCAGCGTGAAGACGCTGGCCTGCAGCACCGACAACCAGAGCGGCGACGATCCGGGGGCCGAGGTGACGGGTTCGAGCGCCCGCTGCAGCATGGTCGACAGGTGCGGCATGGCGGCATCGCTGGTTCGCGGCAGCACCGTCAATCCGTTGATCACGACCCCGTTGGCGGGCGCGAGCGCCTTGTACGCCTCCCAGAGCACCCCGAGCAGCACGACGCCGGCGATGCCGAGAAGGGCCGCGCGAAGCCGTCTCATCCCGCTAGCTCTTCGCCGTCAGATGATCGCTCAGCGCGGGAATGACCGTCTCACCGTAGACGCGGAGGGTCTCTTCCTTGTTGTCGTGCTGCAGGTAGCCGGCGAACTGATCGACACCGATCGCCTTCAGCTCTTCGAGTTTGGCGATGTGATCTTTGGCAGTCCCCAGGATGCAGAACCGGTCGACGATCTCGTCGGGCACGAAGTCGACGTGGTCGTTGTCGGCCTTGCCGTGCGAGTTGTAGTCGTAGCCGGTGCGGCCCGCGATGTAGTCGGTGAGTGCCTTCGGCACGCTGTCGGCTCCTCCCCCGGCGGCCCCGTACTTGGCGACGATGTCGGCCACGTGGTTGCCGACCATGCCGCCGAACCAGCGGCACTGCTCACGCGCGTGCTGCAGGCCGGCCTCGGTGCCGTCGGTGATGTAGAACGGCGCCGCGACGCAGAAGGTGATGGAGTCGGGGTCGCGCCCGGCGGCCTCGGCCGCGTCGCGCACGTGCTTGATCATCCACTTCGCGATGTCGACGTCGGCCAGCTGCAGGATGAAGCCGTCGCCGACCTCGCCGGTCAGCTTGAGGGCGAGCGGTCCGTAGGCCGCGACCCAGACCTCGAGCTCGCTGCCGACGCTCCACGGGAAGCGCAGCTCGGCCCCGTGGTACTCGACGCTGCGCGAGTTGCCGAGCTCGCGGATCACGTGGATCGCCTCACGCAGCTCGGCCAACGTCGTCGGCTTGCCGTTCGTGACGCGCACCGCGGAGTCACCGCGCCCGATGCCCACGACCGTGCGGTTGCCGAACATCTCGTTGAGGGTCGCGAACACGGACGCCGTGACAGTCCAGTCGCGCGTCGCCGGGTTGGTGACGAACGGGCCCACTTTCACCCGCTTGGTCTCGGCGAGGATCTGGCTGTAGATCACATACGGCTCCTGCCAGAGCAGGTGCGAGTCGAAGGTCCACACGTGGCTGAAGCCGTACTGCTCGGCGAGCTTGGCGAGCGCGATGGTGCGCGATGCCGGCGGGTTGGTCTGGAGTACTGCCCCGAAGTCCATGTGCTGTGTGTGCTCCGAGTCTCAGATCAGATACTGCGAGAGGCCGCGCTTGATGAAGCGGCCGTCGCCCTTGGCGCCGAGGTAGGCGTTCTTGTCGATCACGACCTTGCCGCGGCTGACGACCGTGTCGACGTGGCCGTCGATCTCGAAGCCATCCCAGGCGCTGTAGTCCATGTTCATGTGGTGGGTCGCCTGGTTGATCGTGGTGTGGCCGTCGGGGTCGTAGACGACGATGTCGGCGTCGGCGCCCGGCGTGATCACGCCCTTCTGGCCGTACATGCCGAACATGCGCGCCGGCGTGGTGCTCGTGAGTTCGACCCAGCGCTCCAGGGTCAGTTCGCCGGTGACGACGCCCTGATACATCAGGTCCATGCGGTGCTCGACCGAGCCGATGCCGTTCGGGATCTTGCGGAAATCGCCGATGCCGAGATCCTTCTGACCCTTCATGCAGAACGGGCAGTGGTCGGTCGAGACCATCTGGAGGTCGTTGGTGCGCAGGGCCTGCCACATGTGGTCCTGGTGGCCCTCCTCGCGCGAGCGCAGCGGCGTCGAGCACACCCACTTGGCACCCTCGAAGTCGCCCCACTGCTTGCTCACCGCGCCGAGCTGCTCCTCGAGGGACAGGTACAGGTACTGCGGGCAGGTCTCGCCGAACACGTTCTGACCGTTGTCGCGCGCCCAGGCGAGCTGCTGAACGGCCTGCTTGGCGCTGACGTGCACGACGTAGAGCGGGGCGTTCGTCAGCTGCGCGAGCATGATCGCGCGGTGGGTCGCCTCTTCTTCCATCTGCCAGGCACGTGCAATGCCGTGGAAATACGGCGTGGTCTTGCCCGCCTCGACCAGCTGCGCGGCGAGCACGTCGATGGCCGGGCCGTTCTCGGCGTGCATCATCGTGAGCAGTCCGTAGTCGGCCGCCTTCTGCATGGCACGCAGGATCTGGCCGTCATCCGAGTAGAAGACGCCCGGATAGGCCATGAACATCTTGTAACTCGTGATGCCCTCGTCGACGAAGCCCGCCATCGCCTTCAAGGAGTCGTCGTCGACGCCCCCGACGATCTGGTGGAAGCCGTAGTCGATCGCGCAGTTGCCTGCGGCTTTCGCGTGCCAGGTGGCGAGCCCGTCCTGCACCTTCGTGCCCGCCGTCTGCACCGCGAAATCGATGACCGTCGTGGTGCCGCCCCACGCCGCGGCGCGGGTGCCGGTCTCGAAGCTGTCGGAGGCCTCGGTGCCGCCGAACGGCAGTTCGAAATGGGTGTGCGCGTCGATGCCGCCCGGGATGACGTACTTGCCCGTCGCATCGATCACCGTGTCGGCCGATTCCTTCAGGTTCGTACCCAGCAGCACCGAGCCGGGCTCGAGCACGCCCACGATCCTCTCGCCGTCGATGAGCACATCGGCCCGGCCGCGGCCCGTCGCCGAGACGACGGTGCCGCCCGTGATCAGCGTCGTGCTCATGGCGCCACGATCTCGCCGTAGGAATCGGGTCGGCGATCCCGGTAGAACTGCCAGTCGTCGCGCATCTCGCGCACCATGTCCATCTCGAGATCGCGGATCAGCACCTCTTCGTGCTCGCCCGAGCCGCGCTCGCCCACGAAGTTGCCGCGCGGGTCGATGACCTGGCTGGTGCCGTAGAAGTCGACGGCGAGCTCGCCGTACTCGTTGTCCTCCCGGCCCACGCGGTTGGGCTGCAGCACGAAGTAGCCGTTGGCGACGGCTGCGCACGGACCCTCGACCTCCCACAGCCGGTTGCTGAGCCCCGGCTTCGTGGCGTTCGGGTTGAAGACGATGTGGGCTCCATTGAGGCCGAGCTCGCGCCATCCCTCGGGAAAGTGCCGGTCGTAGCAGATGTACAAGCCGACCTTGCCGACCGCGGTGTCGAACACCGGGTAGCCGCCGTTGCCTGGGCGGAAGTAGAACTTCTCCCAGAAGCGATCGAGGTTGGGGATGTGGTGCTTGCGGTACTGGCCGAGGATCGTGCCGTCGGCATCCACGATGACCGCCGTGTTGTAGTACACGCCGGTGATGTCCTCCTCGTAGATCGGGAGGATCATCACCAGTTTCAGCTCCTTGGCGAGCTTGGCGAAGCGCTGCACGATGGGGCCGTCGGACGGCTCGGCGTAGCGGTAGTACTTCTTGTCTTCGGTGATGCCGAAGTACGGGCCGTAGAACAGCTCCTGGAAGCAGATGATCTGGGCGCCGTCGGCGGCGGCGTCACGTGCGAACTGCTCGTGCTTGGCCAGCATCGACTCCTTGTCGCCCGTCCAGGTGGTCTGGGTGATGGCGGCTCGGACGATGGTCATGCTGGTCTCCTTCGACGTCGAGGCCGATAAAGCCTCAACGGGTTGCTTTTTGTTATTGTTCGCCGTAAACATTTCATCGACGTTACAACTGGTGGCGTCGCTGTAAAAAGTACGGCGGTCTGGATGAAGTCGGTAGCCCTCGCGATCGATGAGCGCTCCCCGCGCGGGATCGCCACCGGGATCGCGCGCATGATCACCACCGGCGATCTGGCGCCCGGCGACCGGTTGCCGACCGTGCGCGATCTCGCGGTGGATCTCGGGGTCAGCCCGGCAACGGTCAGTCACGCCTGGCAGACCCTCGCCTCGGCCGGCCTGATCATCAGCCGCGGCCGCAGTGGCAGCTTCGTGCGGTCGACCCCTCGTGAGTGGCTTCCGCGCCGGTACCGCGACCTGGGGGCCGCCCAGGAGGCGCGCCTCGATCTGTCACTGGGCACACCGGATCCCGAACTGCTGCCGACACTCGGCCCGGCCCTGTCGCGCGTGTCGGCACGCGCCGATACGGCCAGCTACCAGCAGTTGCCCGACATCCCGGAACTGCACGACCTGATGCGCTCCACCTGGCCGTCACCGGTCGAGTCGATCACCGTGACCAATGGCGCCCTGGATGCCATCGACCGGGTGCTGGCGACGATCGCCCGGTTCGGCGACCGGGTGGTCGTCGAGAACCCGACCTTCCCGCCGTTCATGGACCTGCTCGAGCAGTACGGTCTCGAGCCGGTGCCTGTCGGGGTCGACGAGGAGGGGATGATTCCGCGGGAGTTGGCGGCGGCGTTGGGCGCGGGTCCGACGATGGTCGTGCTGCAGCCGCGCGCGCACAATCCCACCGGGGCGTCGATGACGCGAGACCGGGCGCACGAGCTCGCGACCCTGCTGCACCGCAGCCGCGCCGCCGACCGGGCCATCGTGCTCGAAGATGACCACTCGGGCGCCATCAGTTCCTCCCCCGATGTGACCATCGCGACCTGGCTGCCGGAACGGGTGCGGCATGTGACCAGCTTCTCGAAGTCGCACGGCCCGGATCTGCGCATCGGTGCGCTCGGCGGCCCGCGAGCGCTTGTCGATCGCGTCGTGGCCAGACGACTGCTCGGCCCGGGGTGGACCTCGCGGATGATGCAGGCCATGCTCTACGAGCTGCTCACCGACTCGCAGTCGGCCGCCCAGGTGGCTGCGGCGGGCGAACGGTACGCGCAGCGGCAGCGCGAACTCGCGGCCGCCGTCCAGGCTGCTGGCGGGTTCCTTCGGCCGGGCGACGGCGTCAACGCGTGGCTGCGGGTCGACGATGAGCGCTCGGCCATCGTGCAGCTCGCGGCGGCCGGCATCCGGGTCGCGCCCGGGGCTCCTTTCCAGCTCGGCGAGCCGGGCGGTTACGTGCGCGTGACGGTCGGCCTGGTCCGCGACGACGTGGCCGCCGTGGGCGCGGCACTGGCGGCGGCGGCTCGCGCATGAACGTCGTCGTCCTCGCCGGCGGAGTCGGCGGCTCGCGGTTCTTGACCGGGATGCGCGCACATCTGCGCGACACCGATCCCGGCGCCTCGCTGACGGCGGTCGTCAACACCGGCGACGACCTCTGGCTCGCCGGCCTGCGGATCACCCCCGACCTCGACACGATCATGTACACGCTCGCCGGCGTCAACGACACCGAGCGCGGATGGGGCCGGGTGGGCGAGAGCGAGCGCGTCTCGGGCGAACTGCGCGAATGGGGCGTGGGATGGCCGTGGTTCACGCTTGGCGACCTGGATGTTTCGGCATCCATCGCCCGTACCTCGTGGCTGCGCGATGGGGTGCCGCTGCACGAGGTGGTCGAGCGGCTCACCGCTCGCTGGCCGATCGGCGTGCGGCTGCTGCCCGCCACCGACGACGAGGTCGAGACCCACGTGATCGTCGATGACCCTGAACGCCCCGGTGCACGCCTCGAACTGCATTTTCAAGAGTGGTGGACCCGCTACCGGGCGTCTCTTCCCGCTCTCGCGTTCCCCCAACGAGGGATCGAGTCGGCGGTGGCGGCGCCGGGCGTGGTGGAGGCGATCGCCTCAGCCGATGTGGTGGTGCTCGGGCCGTCGAACCCGGTGGTCTCGATCGGGACCATCCTCAATATCCCGGGCGTGCGCGATGCCGTGCAGTCGACGGCAGCTCTGGTCATCGGGGTGTCGCCGATCATCGGAGGCGCGGTGGTGCGCGGCATGGCCGACGCCTGCCTCACGGCGATCGGCGTCGACACGGATGCCGCCGCTGTCGCCCGGCACTACGCGAGCCGCGCGGCGGGCGGCCTGCTCGACGGCTGGCTGGTCGACAGCGTCGACGCGGAATCGGTGCCGGGGTTGGCCGTCGACCGCATCGAGACCCGGGCCGTTCCGCTCTGGATGACCGACGAGCCGCGCAGTTCGGCCATCGCGTCAGCCGTGCTCGACCTCGGCGAGGCGGTTCGGGCGGCCAGGGAGGGGTGAATAGCGCCTCACCGTGAGGCGGTATTCAGGCGCTTCCGCCCGGGGCGTCCGCTCCGGTGGCGGCCCGCAGGAGTGGCCGGTCGAGCCCCGCCCGGCGCAGGGAGGCGAGCGCGGCGTCGAGCTGGACGGGAGTGTCGACGTCGACTCGCACGGAGCTATCGGCGGGAACGTCGAGGGCGATGAGCCCGAGTGCGCGGTGCCGCGCCGCCGAGAGGGGGCCGAATGCGGTCACCAGCTCGACCTCTGGTAGCGCCGTTACGAGCGTGGTGCCGCTGAGTTCGAAGTCCGGTACGAAAGCACAAGGGTGCTTCTCGGCGGCGGCGAGTGCGGCGGCGAGCTCGTCCGGGATCAGCGACGGAAGGTCGCCGAGAAGTGCGGCGCGGGCGGTGCCCATCCCGGCCAGCTCAGCACCGGCCGCGACCGCCGCATTGATTCCGGACGGCGAGCGCTCGGGCAGGATCTCGGCGCCGGGCGGGCGGAAGGCCGCATCCGCTGTGACGACGATGACGCGATCGACCGACACGCAAGCCACCACGGCGGCGACCGTCTCGAGGGCGATCGCGCGGGCGAGCTCCGGGCCGAGGCCCAAGCGCGACTTGCCGATCGCCGTCGGCTTGACCGGGATGACGACCGTCCACTGCATGTGACCAGTGTGCGCGATCGCTAGGCTCGACGTTGTCAGGTCCTCCGGGCTGCATTGCCCGCGTGTGCGCCGCTCGTTCTTGAGCGGCTCGGCCGAAGTGAGCCGCTGGTTGCTCGCATCACGTTCCGTCACGCTCTGGAGATCGCATGCCTCGACCCACCCGTTCTCGTACCGCCGCGCTTGCGGCCCTCGTCGCCGCCGCCCTGCTGCTGGCGGGCTGCAGCGCCGCGACCGCCGATCCCGCCGCCACGAGCGGCTCCCCCACCGCCGACAAGCCGGTCGTGATCCAGAACTGCGACACGAAGGTGACCTTCGCCGCCGCGCCGAAGCGGGTGGTGAGCATCAAGTCGACCTCGACCGAGATCCTGCTCGCGCTCGGGCTGGGCGATCGGATCGTCGGAACGGCCTTCCAAGACGGGCCGGTGCCCGCGAAATGGGCCAGCCAGGCCGCGCGGCTGCACAAGATCTCGGACTTCATGCCCAGCGAGGAGGCGCTGCTCGCGCTCGAACCCGACATGGTCTACACGGGCTGGGAGTCGGCCTTCTCGCCCGACCAGGCCGGCACGCGCGCCGAGCTGACCGCTCTGGGCGTGGGAACGTACGTGCAGCCTGCGGCATGCCGCACCACGGGCGCCCCGGCCAAGCTGACCTTCGCCGACATCTTCGGTGAGCTGAAGCAGGTCGGGTCGATCTTCCGAGTCGACGCGGCAGCCGACAAGCTGGTCGCTCAGCAGAAGGCCGAGCTGGCGACGGTGAAGAAGAGCAGCAAGGGTCTCAGCGCGCTCTGGTACTCCTCGGGCACCGACACCCCCTACGTCGGAGCGGGCACCGGCGCTCCCGAGCTCGTGATGCAGACCGTCGGCCTGAAGAACGTGGCCGCCGACGTGAAGCAGACCTGGAGCACGCTGGGCTGGGAGTCGATCGTCGCCGACGACCCGGACGTCATCATCCTGATCGACGCCACGTGGAATACGGCGGCGAGCAAGATCACCTCCCTCGAGAGCAACCCGGCAACCGCCAAGCTGAGCGCCGTCAAGAACCACCGTTACATCACGCTGCCGTTCCCGGCCAGCGAGGGTGGAGTCCGGACGGTGGATGCTGCGGTCTCGGTGTCCAAGCAGCTGAAGGCCCTCGGACTCGGGTGACCCGCCGCGCCCGCTCGTGGAGTTGGGGAGCCGCGCTCGGCGCGGCCCTCCTGGTCTCGATCGCGGTCGCCATCACCATCGGGCCTGCGCCTCTGTCGGTGCCCGAGGTGGTGGGCAGCGTGCTCGCCCACCTCGGCATCGGGCGGAATCCGCTCGATGCGCTGCACGACGGGATCGTGTGGGAGCTGCGGCTCCCCCGCGTGCTGACCGCGGCCGCCGTGGGCGCCGGACTCGCGCTCGTGGGCGGGGTGATGCAGGCGCTGACCCGCAATCAGCTGGCCGATCCCTATCTGCTCGGGCTGTCATCCGGTGCGTCGCTCGGAGCGGTGAGCGTGCTGCTGCTCGGCGTGACGGTGCTGCTGCCGGTAGCGGCATTCGGCGGGGCGATGCTCGCCCTGCTCGCGACGCTCGGCCTGGCGAGCTCGCTCGGGCGCATCACACCGACGCGAACCGTGCTGGCCGGGGTCGCGGTGTCGTCCCTGGCGGCGGCGATCACCAGCCTCGTGATCTTCTGGGCCGCGACCGGCGACTCGTACCGCGAGGTGCTGAACTGGTTGCTGGGCTCGCTCGCCGGGGCGCGCTGGCCGCAGGTGGCCATCGCCATCGGAGCCATGGTCGTCATCGGACTGCCGCTGACGTTCTCGGGACGCGTGCTCGACGCCTTCGCGTTCGGCGACACGACGGCGGCATCCCTGGGCTTCTCGGTGACTCGCGTGCGCTGGGGACTCCTCGGCGCCAGTGCCCTGCTCACCGGAGCCCTCGTGTCGGTCAGCGGCTCGATCGGCTTCGTCGGACTGGTGCTGCCGCACGCCGTGCGTCTCGTGGTCGGACCGGGCAATCGCTCACTGCTCCCGCTCTCGGCGCTGGTCGGCGGCATCTTCCTGATCTGGGCGGACACCCTGGCGCGCACGGTCTTCGATCCGCGCGAGTTGCCCGTGGGAATCGTCACCGCCCTGATCGGCGCACCGGTGTTCGCGCTCCTGCTTGCACGGCGCAGGAGTGAGGCATGAGCGTGGATGCGGCCGGCCTGGTCGTCGATCGGGTGACAGTCCGCGTGGGCGCAGCAACGCTGGTCGCCGGAGCGGGTTTCAGCGCTCCGGCCGGATCGGTGACGGCCCTGCTCGGCCCGAACGGCGCGGGCAAGTCGACACTGCTGCGAGCCATCGCGGGAGTCGGGAGCGCGGCCGAACGGCCGGCATCCGGGGGCGTGGTCTTCGCGGGCGACGATCTGCTCGCCCTCCCGCGCCGCGAACGCGCCCGCCGAGTCGCCTTCGTCGAGCAGGAGGCGTCGACGGAGCTGCCGCTCACGGTGCGCGCGGTCGTCGGGTTGGGCCGCAGCCCATTCGAGACGGTGTTCGGCGCACGCGACCCGGATGCCGCGCGGATCACCGACGACGCGATCGCCATGGCGGGCGTGGCGGCCTTCGCCGACCGCGAGCTGCCCAGCCTGTCGGGAGGCGAGCGTCAGCGCGTGATGCTGGCGCGCGCCATCGCTCAGCAGCCGCGACTGCTGCTGCTCGATGAGCCGACGAACCACCTCGACGTCGGCGCCCAGCTCGATGTGCTCGCCGTGCTGCAGCGGCTCGCGGCCGCCGGGACGACCGTGGTCGCCGCCCTTCACGACCTGAGCTCGGCAGCGGCGCACGCGGATGCCGTGGTCGTCCTGTCGCACGGGCAGGTCGTCGCCGCGGGTCCGACCGCCGAGACGCTGACTCCCGCACTCATCCGCGAGGTCTACGGCGTCGACGCGCGCTGGATGACCAACCCGCTCACCGGGCGGCCGCTGCTCGCCGTCGCCCGGCCCTGACGCGTGCAGCGCTAGGCGTCGGGGTCGAACCTCACCCGGGCGAGCAGCGAGGCCGGCAGGAAGATGGCGCGCAGCCGCTCCCGCGGCGAGACCGACCCGGCGATGGCCCGTCGCACCGCACGCAGTTCGTGGAGCGAGAGGGGCCCAGCATCCGGTGGGCCGTATGCGGTGGACTCGACATGACCGCGGAAGCCGGCGATGCGCTCCGAGTGGTCGGCCAGAACCATCGAGAGGCGGCCGGCGAACTCGCGCGCCGTCTCGGTCTCGGGGGCCAGCCAGCCGTGATCGCGCGCGGAGTCGCGCACCTCGGCCCAGGCGTTGGCGGCGGCGTCACGACCACGCGCGATGGCCCACTCGCGGCGCCAGCGCACGACGAGACGGCCGACGGCCGGGGTGAGCGCGGCTCCGATCAGCAGAGCGAGAAGGATCAGCAGCACGAGGGGCGCCGCATTGAACCCGCTGTTCGCCGTTGAGCCTGACGGGTTGGCCTGATCGGTCGGCAGGTCGCGACCGGCCGCGGCCGAGGGATCCGCGGTCGCGGTCGCGGTGGCCGTCGGCGCCTCGGTCGGCGAGTCGGTCGGCAGCTGGGCGACGGCGGCCGGGTCTGAATAGCTGGGGAGTTCGCCGCGGCTCGGCGTCGGTTCGAAGCGCAGCCAGCCGATCCCCTTGAAGAACAACTCAGGCCACGCATGGAGGTCGTGGGTGCTCACCGCGAAGACGGTCTGGCCGTTCTTCAGGGTGGCCTGACCGGGTTGGAAGCCGACGGCGACCCGGGAAGGGATTCCGAGAACCCGCGCCATGATCGCCATCGCCGAGGCGAAGTGCACGCAGTAGCCCGACTTCTTCTGCAGGAACTCCGCGACGACGTCGGCTCCCGTGCCGTCGTAACCCTGCGCGACCGGCGCGGAGGTCGAATAAGTGAACGCGGCGCTGCGGAAGTACGACTGCAGCGCCAGTGCGCGGTCGTAGTCGGTCGTGGCCGACCCGGTGACAGAGTTCGCCGTCTCGGTGATGATCGATGGCAACTCCGACGGCAGGCCGAGGTACGACTTCGACACGGTCTGGTTGGTGGTCGCCGAGCGCAATTGCGCCAGATCCGGCTGCACATCGAGGAACGACGCCGAGTAGGTCTGCCCGCCGATGCTGTCGTCGGTGCTGCGCACCGAGAGTCCATCCGCCTCCCAGAACCAGGTGCCGGTGGCGCCCGTCACCTTCGTGGTCGGATACGGCACTGGCAGCCAGTTGCCCTGGATGCCTCCCACCGTCACCGATGCCGTCCGCTTCGACTGCTTCACGGCGGTGGAGAGTCCGACGGCCGAGGGGAACTTCGCCAGCGAGTTCTTCGACCCCGGGCCGACCAAGGTGGGAGACCACGAGCGCCCATCGAAGGTGTCGAGAGTCGCGAGACGCAAGTACACGGCCTCGTTGTTGCTCGTCGTGTAGGTGACGGCCGTGACCGGGGCGCCACGCCGCAGGTCGTCGCCGAGGTTGATGAGCGGGTTGATACCCGTCGAGACGCCGCCCGACGTCGCCTGATCCGGCGACTGCTCGACGGGCGGGAAGATCGACGACACCACGAACGAGCCGGCGACCACCGCGGCACCGAGCAGGATCACGCTCGCCCCCGTGGTGCGGCGCCTTCCGATGCGCAGCAGGGCGAGATAGCCCACCGCGGCGAACACATACCAGTAGGGCTCGGCGATGTTGGCCCGCACCGCGACCGGGATCACCAGCAGGGTCAGGATGGGCAGCGCCGTCAGGGCAGGCGCGACCCGGAGTGCGAGGTCGCCGACCAGGGCCAGGCCGACGCACGAGATCGCGATCAGGAAGACGATGCTCAGCTCAGGCGACGACGGCAGGGACTGCACGGCGATCTCGCCCCAGGCTTCGTTCGTCAGCCGCACGAACCGCGTGACCGTCTCGGGCGAGGGGATGATGCCCAGCAGCGCGGTGTCCGGACCGTATCCGACCGTCAAGCCCGCCAGCCCCACCAGCGCGCCCGCGACGGTCGGCAACCACGCCCGACGCGCGAGCTGACGCACCAGCGTGGTGGTGACCAGCACCAGCAGCAGGAACACGGTCGCGACGATCCACCAGGAGCTGCCGGTCAGCACGACGTGCAGGCCGTTGAGCGAGACGAGGAGGGTGGCGGCGAGCAGGAACATGCGGCGCCAGGCATACGGCCGGTGCGGCACAGGCGGCTTGGCCGGCCTGCCGGGGACCTCGGGCGCCCGACGCGGGTCGACGGCGGGGCGACGATTCAGTGTGGTCGTCATGATGTTCGCGACCACCTCGCGGTCACGCCCGCGTCGCTCGATGCGGCCTTCCAGGCCGCCGCCGGCTGGTCCCATACCTGAACGGGCACGCACAGCCAGCCCGCCTCGGTCAGGCGTTTCACGGCCTGCTGCCGGGGGTCGACGAGGAACGCGATCGCCGCATCTCCCCCGCGCCGTCGCCGGATCAGCCAGTCGAGGGTGAGGTCTTCGGGGTCTCCGAGCACCGCGAAGATCGGGCCGGAGGCGTCGACGACCGGTGCCCGCTGCAGGCGCTCGGGGCCGGCATCCAGCAGCGTCACGCCGGCCAGGCTGGTGAGGAAGCCTTCGCGCCGGGTGCCGTCCCAGCGCTCGCCGAGTTGCTCGATCTGGGTCTTTCCGGTCTCTTCGATCGTGACCTGGAAGCCCGTGGTGTCGAGGTGCACTCCGAGGGAGGCGAGCATCCGGACCGTCCACTCGAAGGAGTCGCTCGAGAAGACCGGGTGCCAGACATCGGAGTCGTCGATATCGGCATCCGGATACCCGGCGAGCCGGGTGTCGAGAATGATGCGGGCATCGGGATGGCTGCGGTGCTCCTCCTGCCGCACCATGAGTTCGCCGCGCCGCGCCGAAGCCCGCCAGTGGACCCGTCGCAGTGCATCGCCGGTGCGGTACTCGCGGGTGGTGAGGTCGTCGTCGTTACCGGTGACGCGGCGCTGCACGAGATTGGCGCTGCCCTCGCCGTCTGCCAGGGTCGGCCCGCCTGCCGGCAGGTCGGTGATCGCGGGGACGACGACCAGACGGTCCGGCATCCCGACGGCGATGGTCGAGCGGGCCATGCCGAACGGGTCCTCGTGCTCGATCACGAGGGGTCCGATCTGGTAGAGCCCGCGCCGCGGCGGGTGCAGCTCGTAGTGCACCGTCACCAGCCGGTTCCGGCTCTGGCCGCCCCCGATCGGCAGCAACTCGTTCGGCTGCGCCGCCTCCTGCCACGGAATCGCGTCGTTCCACACCAAGTGCGGGCTCGGCCCGGCGCCCTTGTTCTGGATGCGCAGCGTCACCTGCACGCTGGTCCCCGCCGACACCACCGGCGGGTTGAAGAGGCGCACAACGTCGAGCCGCGGTCGTCGGATCCGCGCGACGAGCAACCCGCCCAGCACCAGGAGAACGGCGGCAGACGCGACCACGAGAATCTCGCGGCGGCCCGCGGAGTACGCCACCACGAAGGCGAGCAGGGCGACCATCGCCGTGCCGACGCCGCGCACGCTGGGCCGGAGGCGCTGGCTCTTGTTGAGCGAGCTGCGGGCGGCCGCGGCCGCGGCGGCTTCCGCGGATCCCGGCGCCGAGCCGGCCGTCCCTCCGCGGGTCTGACCGCGCGGCGCCCGGCGAACGGCGGCGGCGGCGCGCTCGCGCTGCTGTCGCCGCCGAGCACGGACGCGGCGGTCACTCACGGGGCGGCGCTCATCAGGCGGGGCCTGCTGCTCCCAGCGGCACGGGCGTCGATGCGACGATCCGCGCGGTGATGTCGGCGAGGGCTTCGCCGCCGAACGGGTTCGCACCCACCGAGGTGCGCACCGCCATCAGGCGGTGGGCGAGTACGGGTACAGCCAGAGCATCCACATCGTCGGGCAGCACGAAGTCGCGCCCGTCGAGAGCCGCACGGCCCTTGGCCGCACGGACCAGCTGCAACGTCGCGCGCGGGCTCGCGCCGAGTCGCAGCTCGCGGTCGACCCGGGTGGCGGCGGCGATCGCGACGGCGTAGTGCTCCACGGCCGGGCTCACGTAGACCTGGCGCACCGTCTCGACCATTTGCCGCAGACGGGTCAGCGACACGATGGGCTTGAGCGCGTCGAGCGGACTGCCGGTCTCGCGCTGGCGGAGCATGGATGCCTCGTTGGCGGCATCCGGATATCCCATCGAGATGCGGGCCATGAAGCGATCGCGCTGCGCCTCGGGAAGGGCGTAGGTGCCCTCCATCTCGATCGGATTCTGCGTGGCGATGACGGTGAACGGACGCGGCAACTCATAGGTGGTGCCGTCGACGGTGACCTGTCGCTCCTCCATGCTCTCGAGCAGGGCCGACTGGGTCTTCGGCGAGGCGCGGTTGATCTCGTCGCCGATCACGATGTTGGCGAACACCGGGCCGGGCTTGAACTCGAACTCGCGGTCGCTCTGGTTGTAGACCGAGACGCCGGTGATGTCAGCAGGCAGAAGATCGGGCGTGAACTGGATGCGCGACACCGAGCAGTCGACGCTGCGGGCCAGGGCGCGGGCCAACATGGTCTTGCCGACACCCGGCACGTCTTCGACGAGCAGGTGGCCTTCAGCCAGGAGCACGGTGAGCGCGATCTCGACCGCCTCGCGCTTTCCGTCGATCACCGTCTCGACGGCGGCCATGACGGCCCTGCTGTCGAGCAGGAATTCGGCGATCGGCAGCGGCCCGACGTTCAGGTCGGGATCGCCGTCGACAGCATTACCGGTGGTCCGGTCGGTCGGGGCCGAGTAAGCATCCATCAGCTTCAGTCTCCGTCACCGCGTCGTGAATGGGAAGAGCGCTTCGAATGTCACACGTTACGGGGCGCAGTTCGGTTCAGCTCATCCGGCCATACTGAACCCATGCACTGGAGCCTGATGTCGGCGCTGAGCCGCGTGCTCGTCATCGCAACAGGCGTGGCGCTGGCGGCGGTGATCGTGCTGCTCGCCCTGGGGCTCTCGAACTCGTACTTGATCTTCGCCGCGCTGGCTCTCGTGATCGCGAGCATCTTCATCCATCGCCGCGACATGAATCGCGCGATCGCGCGCCAGCTGCAGCGCGACGCGGATGACGCGGCGCAGCACCACGACGACCGAGAGCGGTCATGACGCGCGCACCCGCCACGATCGGAACGGTCATCGTGCTCGCGCTGGGTCTGACAGCATGCGCCGTTCACGGGCAGGTGACGACGGGAACGCCGCCCCCACCCGCGACGGCGGGGCCCGCCCCCGGATCGGCGACCAGCTCGACGTTCGGCAGCGGCGAGGCGCTCGCATACGACTGCCGGCAACTCGTCGGCACCAAAACGTTGGCGAAGCTGGACCCCGATCTGGCTCCCGAGAGCGATCTCATCGCGGCGAACGATTCGCCGACCGAAGAAGTGCTCGCGCTCCGGGGCACCGTCTGCGCCTGGAGCGACACGAGTGCGGCCATCGTTCTCGTCATCACCGCGGCAAAGCCGGATGCACCAACACTTGCCACTCTGAGAAGGCCTCAACCGGGCACAGCGACACCGAGTTCGGGGACTCGGTCACCGCGTACACGACCGATGAGCAACTGCAACTCTTCACCCATGACGGTAATTGGGCGACGGCGGAATCGCTGCTGCTGGCCGACCCCGCCAAGCTCACCGCGATCGGTCATGCCCTGCTCGATGGGCTGCCGGCGGGCTGAGGCTCGAGGTCGTCGCTGCGGGCCTGCTCGCTCTCAAGCCGGCGGATCAGGCGATAGACGATGATCAGCGGGACAATGCCGACGATGCCGAACGAGCAGTCGATCAGCGTCCATCCCCATGGGATCCCGCGAATGGGGCCGGCGATCAAGGCCAGCGGGATGACTGCGACGCAGGCGATCATGCCCCAGACGATGATCCAGACGTTGCGCACGGGATCGCGGAACACCCCGATGAATGCGATCGCGATCACCAGGTGCGCGAAGGCGAGCCAGTCGGTGCCGTAGGCAAGAAAGGGATAGCGCCCGTTGGTCGCGATGACCGCGTCGCGCACCCGGTCGATCCACTCGGTGAGCTGCGGCATCCAGACAGCCCACGGCCCGGCGTGCAGGATCGACGAGACCAGCCGAAGCTCGGTCTCGAGCGGAAAGGCGGTGATGCCGCTGAGCACCAGGCCGACGATGAAGATCACCAGCCAGATCCGGATGGCGCGGCGGGTGCTCACTCGCCCTCGCGCAGCTCCCACGGGATCTCGCCCTCGACGAGCGTCACGGGCTCGGCCGGTGGCTCGCCGAACGGGATCGGAAACGCGTAGGGCGGCGACATCATCGGGCGCGACATCGGCGGCGGCTCGACCTTCGGGGTCAACTCGTCGATGACCTCGTCGGCGGCATCCTGGCCGTCATCTGGCTTCTTCTTGCGGTCGGTCATGAGCGATCCGCGTACGACGTGATGGTCAGTTCGCCGGCCTTGTCGTAGTGCTTCCAAATTCCCGAGCGCTTGCCGTGCACCCACATGCCCTCGTCCATCAGTGCACCGGTGTCGTTCCAACGCCGCCACAGGCCGTCTTGCTCGCCGTCGACGAATGCGCCCTTCTGCAGCAACTCACCGTTCTCGCGCCACCACGTCCACTCGCCGGTGAACAGACCCTTCAGGAACTGACCCTCTGCCTTCTTCTGACCATTGCGGTACCAGTACTCGCAGCTGCCCGACTTCTTGCCGTGCAGGTAATTCTCGACGCCGCTGAGCGTGCCATCGGCGAACAGGATGCGTCGCTCACCGTCTTGCGGGGGTTTGGCCATGTGTCGACCCTACGGCCGTTCTCTGGAGGGAGGGCGCCCAGGCCAGGGGTGGTCGGCGAGCGGGAGCCGTCGGCAGAAGACGAGCGCGGGTCGCCTCGTGCAACGATGACCTCGTGACCACTGCAACTCGGGCCCTCGACATCCTGAAGAAGCAGGCTGTGGCGCTCGATGACGGTCTGACCGATGCGGAGCTAGTGGCGATCGAGCGCCGCAATGACTTCGGCTTCTCAGCAGACCACCGTGAGCTGCTCAGCTTGGCCTTGCCGACATCCCGCGGCTGGGCCAACTGGCGCGAGTTGACCGATCAAGAGATCCGGGCGTGGATGCAGAGTCCGCTCGAGGGATTGATCTTCGACGTCCACAACAACGACTTCTGGCCGCGTCCGTGGGGACGACGTCCTAGCCGACCCGAAGCGCGGGAGCGGGTCGCGCGCAAGCAACTCGAGTCTGTGCCCAAACTGGTTCCGGTATTCGGCCACCGGTTCGCACCAGCGATTCCGGGCCTGATCGATGCGCCGGTCTTCTCGGTGCATCAGGCCGACGTCATCTACTACGGCAGCGATCTCGCTGACTACGTTCAGAACGAGTTGCGGCCCCATACCGAGATGTCGGAACGGAAGAGGCGAGGGATCATGGCCTTCATCGCGGCTCTCGCTCGCGGCGAGACTCCAACTCCGGTCGAGCCGGATGCCGGCGAGTGGACGGGCGTCCCATTGGACGCGGTGAAGCCGGTGGCGTTCTGGTCGAATCTCGCCGAGCAGGATCCGGATTTCATCAAGATCGAGTTCGGGGTGGGGCGCGTCTTCGACAACGGGTGACGCTCAGTCGTCGGCGGGATAGGGGCGCGCGGCCTCGGCTGCGCCTTCGGCGAACCCAGCGGCGTAGCCGTCGTCGTATCCTTCCGCCCGGCCCTCTGCCCGCCCGCGCTCGTAGCCCTGGCGGTCGGCCTCGTCGCTGCCGAGGCGGAACATGTCGAGCTCGGCCGGCCTCACCAGGCGCTGCGCGCCCGGCGCATCCAACCCGGCCACGAAACGCCCCAGTCCGCGCACGACCGCGACCGGACGACCGGTCGCCTTGCCCTTCACGAGGTCGGCGGCGCCCGCCAGTTCGTCCGCGATCGCCGGGACCGTCACCTCGAGCACCCGCCCCTGGCTGTCGGTGCTGCCGCGCAGGTCGTCGACGACGTGCAGGCCGGCGGCGCCGATGGCGACGTCGGTCTGGCCGTCTCTCCACGGTCGCCCGAAGGTGTCACTGAGGATCACCCCGAGATCGACGCCTAGCCGAGCACGCAGCGCGGTCGCCAGGGCGAGAGCCGAGGCATCCGGGTCGATGGGCAGCAGGGCGACCGTTCCGTCTGGCACGTTGCTGGCGTCGACACCGGCCGCCGCCATGACGAGGCCGGTGTGGGTCTCGACGATGCGCGTGGTGCCGCCCGGGTGCACGCGGGTGGCGACCACGCGGCGGGCTTCGGCGGTGATCGCGTCTTCGCGATCAGCGGCCTGGATGATGCGGCCCTCGGCCTTCGACACGATCTTGCTGGTGATGACCAGGATGTCGCCGGCCTCGACAATGCCGTCGAGAGCCCCGGCGAGCAGGACGGCCAAGTCATCGCCCGGGTGGATTTCGGGCACGCCGTCGATCGCGAAGATGCTCACGGCATCCGGGGGCAGCGAGTCGCTCATCGCGTCACCTTCGGCAGCACCTCGCGGCCGAACACCTCGATGAATTCGCGCTGATCCGGCCCGGCGTTGTGCAGGTAGATGCGGTCGACGCCGAGGTCGACGAAGCGCTGCAGGTGGGCGCGGTGCAGATCGAGATCGCTGGACACCAGCATCCGGCCCTCGAAGTCCTCGGGGCGCACGGTGCGTGCCAGTTGCTCGAAGTCGCCGGGCGAGCGCACGTCACTGCGGGGAAAACGCACGCCCGCGAGCGGCCACTCGGCCAGAGCGTTCGCCATCGCCTGCTCGTCGGTCGGGGCCCAGCTGAGATCGATCCGCACCACGCGCAGGGTGTCGCCGCGCGGCTTGCCGGCCTCTTTGAGCCCCTCGTCGAAGCGCTCGACCAACCCGGCGGCCTTCTCGTGCGAGGTGCCGATGGTCAGGATGCCGTCTGCCGCCCTTCCCGCGCGCTTCGCCGCGACCGGGCCGGCGGTGGCCACGAGGATGCGCGGGGGCACTGCGGGTGCTCCCCACAGTTGCGTGCTCTCGAGCTCGAAGTGGCTGCCGTGGTGCCGCACCGGACGCCCGTTGCCTGCGCTGGCGAACAGCTTGCGGATGACGTCGATCGCATCGAACATCCGCCCGATGCGCTCGGGCGCCTCGGGCCAGTACCCTCCCGTCACGTGCTCGTTGAGCGCCTCGCCCGCTCCGAGGGCCAGCCAGTGCCGACCCGGGTAGAGCCCGGCGATCGTCGCACTGGCCTGGGCGATGGCGGCCGGATGCATCCGCCCCCCTGCGGCAACGGCCCCCGCCCCCAGCTCGCCGCGGGTTCGGGCGCCCAGTGCGCCGAGCACGCCCCAGACGAAGCTGGCCTGCCCGTGCCTGCTGAGCCACGGTTGGAAGTGGTCGGTGGCGACCGCGCCGCTGAAGCCGTGCTGCTCGGCGTGCTCGGCGAAGGCGATCGCGTCGGCGGGAGCGAAACGCTCCAGCATCATGGCGTAGCCGATGGATGCGGAGGTCACGCTGTCATTGTCGCACCGCGGGATGGCGGTCCAAGTAGCTCGGTCCACGGCGGGCGACCGCGACTAGCCTCTGTGCATGCCAGATGGACCAGACGACGCAGATTGGCCCGAGTGGGCATTCACCTACGTCACACCCGGGAAACTGAAGCGCACCTTTTGGGACAGCTCGCGCGTGAAGCACGATCCCGAGGACAAGGACTCGAAGGACTGGGCGAACAGCGAGCCAGACCCGGAGGCGCCCTAGCCCCGGTCCTTCTTGAGGTATTCGGCGACGACCTTCGGCACATAAGGCGCGACATCGCCGCCCAGGGATGCCACTTGGCGCACCAGCGAGCTCGAGACGTGAGCGTGGGCCGGGTCCGGAAGCATGAAGATCGTCTCGACACCGGCCAGGTCGCGGTTGACGATCGCCATCGGGGTCTCGTAGGCGACATCCACCTGCGAGCGGATGCCCTTCACCAGCACGCTGGCGCCGACATCGGTGCAGTAGTCGACGAGCAGTCCGACACTCCAGCTCGTGACCAGGATGTTCTTAGCCGCCCCGGATGCCGCGATCGACTCCTGCAACAGCGCCACCCGCTGCGCGATCGGGAGCAGCGCCGTCTTGCCAGGGTTGTGCACGACAAGCACATGCACCTGATCGAAGATGCCGGCCGCGCGCTCGATGACATCGAGATGACCGAGAGTGACCGGGTCGAACGAACCGGGGACGACGGCGATCCTGCTCATGGTTCGAGACTAATGGGCGACCCGATGCAGTTTCGCTGGGTGTCGGCGGAACGCCTAGCTCTTCGCCAGGAACGCCGCCTCGGCCGCGTCCAACCGTGCCGCGAGCGCGTGCCGAAGCGCCGGATGCTCGGCCAGCGCCGGGTCGGCCTCGAGCACCTCTGCCGCGAGCGATCGGGCCTCGGCGATCAGCTCTCCGTCGCGGGCGACCCGCAACAGCTTCAACGACGAACGCCCGCCCGACTGCGCGCGTCCCAGCACGTTGCCTTCGCGTCGCAGCTCGAGGTCGACCTGCGCGAGAGCGAAGCCGTCGAGCGTGGCCGCCACGGCATCCACCCGTTCGCGCGCGGGCGTGCCCAGCTCGGCGCGGGTGACGAAGAGGCAAAGGCCCGGCACTCCCCCGCGGCCGATGCGACCCCGCAGCTGGTGCAATTGGGCCACGCCGAACCGGTCGGCATCGAGCACCACCATGGTGGAGGCGTTCGGCACATCCACCCCGACCTCGATCACCGTGGTCGCGACCAGCACGTCGATCTCGCCGGCGGCGAAGGCGCGCATCGTGGCATCCTTCTCGTCGCTCGACATCCGGCCGTGCAGCGCTTCGATCCTGCGCCCCGCCAGCAGCGGATTCGCCCGTGCCTCCTCGAGCACGGTGGCGACGGCGGCGGTCGGGCCGGCGGGCACCGAGTCGCCATCTTCGAGCTCGTCGGCGTCGGCGTCTTCGACGTGCTTCGGGTCGATCGCGGGGCAGACCACGAAGCCCTGGCGGCCCTGCGCGAGCTCCTCGCTCAGTCGCTCCCAGATCCGATACTCCCAGCCCGGATGCTCGGCAAGCGGCACAACGAACGACTCGATCGGCGAGCGCCCGGCCGGCAGCTCGGTGATGGTCGACACGTCGAGGTCGCCGAACACCGTCATCGCGACCGTGCGCGGGATCGGCGTCGCCGTCAGCACCAGCACATGGGGAGCGGCGGCATCGGATGCGGTGTTCGACATTCCCTTCAGCCGCAGCGCCTCACGCTGGTCGACCCCGAAGCGGTGCTGCTCGTCGACCACGACGAGGCCGAGTTCGGCGAAGGTGACCGACTCCCCCAGCAAGGCATGGGTGCCGACGACGATGGATGCGCTCCCCGATGCCGCCGCGAGCAGCGCCTTGCGGCGCAGAGCGACGGGCAGCTGCCCGGTCAGCAGTGTCGGCCGCAGTCGCGCCGCCAGATCGGGACCGAGTGCCGAGGTAAGCGACCTCAGGTGCTGCCCGGCAAGCACCTCGGTGGGCGCCAGGAACGCCGACTGCCCGCCGGAGTCGGCGACGGCCAGCATCGCCCGCAGAGCCACCAGGGTCTTGCCAGATCCCACCTCGCCCTGCACGAGCCGGTTCATCGGGGCCCCATCGGCCAGGTCGCGACCGATCTCGGCGCCGACCGCCAGCTGATCGCTGGTCAGGGTGAAGGGCAGGCGCTCCTCGAACTCGGCAGAGAGGCGGCCGGGCGTGCGGGTCTTGGCGGCCTCCGAACGGCGCTCGGCGCGCTGCCGGAGCAACGCGGCCTGCAGGACGAACGCCTCTTGAAAGCGCAGGGCGTCGTGGGCGCGGTGCCAGTCGGCATCCGTCTCGGGGCGGTGGATCAGCTCGAGGGCACGTCCGAAGTCGACGAGATCGCGCGACCGGCGCAACTCGGCCGGCACCGGATCGTCGAGGGGAGGCAGCGTGTCGAGAACCTGCGCGATCGACTTCGCCAGTTGCCAGCTCGCCACGGTCGAGGTGGCCGGGTAGATCGGGATCGGCTGCTCGGCCCAGCCCTTCGCGGCCGTCGGGTCAAGCGCCGGCGCATTCTCGTCGTCGGCGGCGAACAACTCGTAGTCCGGGTGTGCCAGCTGACGCGCGCCGCGGTACTCGCCCACCTTTCCGGCGAAGATGCCGCGCATGCCGGGGCGCAGTTCGCGCGCCCGCCAGGCCTGGTTGAAGAAGGTCAACGTCAGGTGGCCGCGGCCGTCGCTGATGACGACTTCGAGGATGCTGCCGCGCTTGGCGCGCATCGGCCGCTCGGTGACGCTGCGCACCTCGGCCACGATCGTGACGCTCTCGTCGATCGTGAGTTCGTCGAGCGCGGTCAGCTCGCCGCGGCGAGCGTAACGGCGCGGGTAGTGAGCAAGCAGATCGCCGACGGTCGCGAATCCGAAGGCCTTCTCGATCGCCTGGGCCGTGCGCCCCCCGAGGGCGGTCGACAGCCGCACCTCGAGAGGATCGTGATCGGGTGCAGGCACCTACAACCAGCCGCGGCGCTTGAAGATGATATAGAGCACGAGCCCCGAGACGAGCATGAGCCCGATGGCGAACGGGTACCCCAAGGCCCAATGCAGCTCGGGCATGAACTTGAAGTTCATCCCGTAGATGCCGGCGATCAGTGTGGGCGTGAAGAGGATCGCCGCCCATCCCGAGATCTTGCGCGTCTCGATCGCCTGACGGTTGCTGGCTTCGCTGAGGTTGCGCGACTCCTCGCTCTGCCGCTGCCCGACCAGGCTGGTGTTGACCGCCAGGATGTCGCGCAGCAACAGCCGGAACTCCTCGATGCGTTCCTTGGTCTGCACCGCGTGGTCGGCCACGTCGCGCAGGTACTGCTGCAGCGTGTCACCGACGTAGCCGTCGGCGAATCCGCTCGACAGGGTGTCGATGATCTGGATCAACGGCGTCACCGCCCGCTCGAACTCGATCACCTCGCGATTCAGTTCGTAGATGCGGCGTGACACCTGTGCGTCGCCGTCGAACACCTGCGTCTCGATCTCGTCGATGTCGTTCGAGACGCCGTCGACCACCGGCTTGTAGCCGTCGACCACCGCATCCAGGATCGCGTACAGGATCGCCTCGGTGCCCTCATCCATCGAACCAGGCGTCTCTTCCATGCGCTTGCGCACGAGGCTGAGGTCGGGCGATTCGCTGTGCCGCACGGTGATCACGAAGTTGGTGCCGCTGAAGATGTGCAGTTCGCCGAACTCGACGGTCTCGGTCTCGTCGATGTAGTGGGCGGCTCGCAACACGGTGAACAGCGTGTCGCCGTAGCGGTCGATCTTGGGGCGCTGATGGGCGAGCACGGCGTCTTCAATGGCCAGTTCGTGCAGGTTGAACTCGGTCGCCAGCGCCGACAGCTCTTCGGCTGTCGGGCGGTAGAGGCCGATCCAGGCGATCGCGTCCGGGTGCTTGTCGAGGAGCTTGAAGGTCCCGGCCAAGGTCTCGGGGCTGGCGATGCGAACCCCGTTCTCGTAGACCGCGTTGTTGATGACTCCGGAGACGTAAGACCCCGTGGCCGCCTCCTGCTCGGCGAGCGCCTGCAGGGCGGGTTCACGCGTGCGGGGGGTTCGCGTCGTGCGCGGAACGGCCCGGGACACCGCGGTGGCCGCCGCCTTGCCGACCGCTTTGGATGCGGCCTTCAGCGAGGGGGCGGCAGTTCTCGGAACTCGACGCGAAGGGGTGGCCACGTGGGGAATCGTAACGCCGCAGGGTGACCGGGTCGTGCAGGCTCGGTCGCCGACGAGAGGCGCTACCGTGGGCTGGGGAGGCCGGCATGACGCGCATCATCGGGGGTTTCGCCGGATCGATCAGGCTGACCGTGCCGCCGTTCGGCACGCGTCCCACCAGCGACCGGGTGCGAGAGGCGATCTTCTCGGCGCTTGAAGCCCGGGACGCGCTCGACGGTGCCCGGGTGCTCGATCTGTACTCGGGATCCGGTGCGCTCGGTCTCGAAGCCGCCTCTCGCGGCGCCGCTCACGTCACCCTGGTCGACCGCGCCACCGCGGCTACCCGCGTCACGCACGGCAACGTCGCGGCCGTGCGCAAGGCTGCTCCACGCGGAGCAGCGCCCGAGATCGTGATCTCGAGCCAGCCGGTGCAGAGCTTCTTGGGCGGCTCGCTCGACCACTGGGACGTGGTGTTCCTCGATCCGCCGTACGAGCTCGGCGGGCTCGAACTGGTGCACAACCTCGAAGCGCTGGTCCCCCGGTTGAATCCGGATGCCGTGGTCGTGCTCGAGCGCTCGTCGCGTGACCGCGCCCCCGAGTGGCCGACCGGGCTCGAACTCGAGCGGCGCAAGGACTACGGCGATACCGCGCTGTACTGGCTGCGGCCGGTGGCCGCCGACGGGCCGGCCGAGCTCTAGCCCCGCTTGCCGTTCCAGTCGGCGTAGGGATCCCAGCCGCCCCGCGCGGCGAATGCCACGCCGTCCACCAGCAGTTCGGGGCCGGAATCGCCCACCGCGCGCACATGCCCGATCGGCCGGAAGTCTCCGGGCAGCTGAGTACCCCGCGGGAAGGTCGCCAGCAGCGAGTGGTCTTCTCCCCCGGTCAGCGCCTCGGTGCCGAGCACCTCCTCGCGGTCGCCCTCGAGCGCGAGCCCGGCCACGCCGATCGCGATGCCGTCGAGGTCGACGGTGACGCCGCTGGCCACGGCCAGCCGCCGGGCGTCGAGCGCGAGTCCATCGCTGAGGTCGAGCATCGCCGTGGCTCCCGCGATGGCGGCGCGCACCCCATCGGCCAGCGGGGGTCTGGGGGTGAGCTGCGCGGCCAGTTCGGCGCCGTGCGCGCGCCGCAGTGCGGGCACGAGGGCGGCATCCGGATGCCCGTCCGCATCGACCGCGTGGGCGAACAGCAGCGCGATCCCCTGCGCCGCCAAACCGAGCGCGCCACTCACCGCGACCACGTCGCCGAGCTGCGCGCCGGAACGCAGAACCGGTGCACGCCCTTCGAGGTCGCCGAACGCCGTGACGGCGACGACCAGGGTGTCGGAGACCGAGAGGTCGCCGCCCACCACACCGCATCCGGGTGCCAGTGCTGCACACGCCTCGCGCAGCCCGTCGGCGATTCCCTCGAGCAGCTCGACCGGGGTGTCGGCCGGGGCCACCAGGGCCACGACGAGCCCGGTCGGTCTGGCGCCCATCGCGGCGATGTCCGAGAGGTTGGTGGCGGCGGCCTTCCAGCCGAGCTCTTCGGGGCTCGACCAGGCGAGCCGGAAGTCCGGGCCGTGCACCATGGTGTCGGTGGTCACGACATAGCGGCCGTCGGGGGCCGCCAGCACGGCGGCGTCGTCGCCCGGCCCGATCACGGCGGCAGCGGCATCCGGGAGCCTCGGGAAGATGCGGGCGAGCACCGCGCTCTCGCCCAGCGAGCCGAGGGTTTCGCCAGAGGGGCCGGCCGGGTTCATGCTGCCACGCTAGCGGGCGGCGAGCCGCCGAGCGGTGCCCGTCGGCCGACGGTCAGGTGAGGCCCAGTAGCCTGGCCGAGTGAGACTCCGCCGCGCCGTGATCGGGGCCGCGCTGACTGCGGCGGCGTTCGGAATCCTCCTGACCGGATGCTCCCCCATCGTCGCACTCGACCCCGCCCCGCACGCCAACGACCCGGCGTGCGCCGACGTCATCGTGCGCCTGCCGAGCACCCTCGAGAACCTTCCCCGCCGCGAGACCAACGCGCAATCCACCGGAGCCTGGGGCGAGCCAGCGGCGGTTCTACTGCGCTGCGGCGTGACGGTGCCAGTGGCCTCCGATCTGCCGTGCGTGCAGACCGACAACATCCAGTGGCTGCGCGACGACTCGAGGGCGCCGAGCTACGTCTTCACGAGTTACGGGCGCACTCCGGCAATTGCGGTCGTCATCGATCAGAAAAAACTGTCACCAGGGCCGGCGCTGCAAGACCTCGAGCCGCTGATCGCCTTCACCAAGCCCAACGGCCACCGGTGCCTGTCGGTGGAGGATTCGTTGGGCGGCACGGCGAGCCCGACCGCGACGCCCAGCCCCTAGCGCAGGGTCGCCAGCCCCAGCGTGATCAGCTCGTCGATCAGCTCGGAATAGCTCATCCCGCTGGCCAGCCAGCACGCCGGGAACATCGAGATCGGCGTGAAGCCGGGCATGGTGTTGATTTCGTTGACCACGAATCCCGAGCCGGTGAAGAAGAAGTCGATGCGGGCCAGCCCCGATCCGCCGATCGCCTCGAAGGAGCGGGCGGCGATCCGCTGCATCTCGGCCAGCTCCTGCTCCCTCAGGTCGGCAGGGCAGACCAATTCGATGCCGGGCGCATCCAGGTACTTGGCGTCGAAGTCGTAGAACTCGCGGCCGGTGATCACGATCTCGCCCGCGACGCTGACCCGCGGCGCGGCACCGTCGCGGCCTTCGAGCACGCCGCACTCCACCTCGCGACCCACGACGGCAGCCTCGATCAGTACGCGATGGTCTTCGTGGAAGGCGGTGGCCAGGGCGGGGTCCAGGTCGTCCCAGCTCGACACCTTCGTCACGCCGACGCTCGAGCCGGCACGCGCCGGCTTCACGAACACCGGCAGGTCGAGACCGTGGATGCGGCGCAGCCAGAGCTCGCGATTCGCCTCGAGATCGGCGCGGCTCACCGTGACCCACGGAGCCACCTCGACGCCTGCGCCTTCGAGCACGGTCTTGGTGAAGTGCTTGTCCATACCGAGGGCCGACGAGAGCACGCCGTTGCCCACATAGGGCAGCCCGATCAGCTCGAGCGCGCCCTGGATCGTGCCGTCTTCACCGAACGGCCCGTGCAGGATCGGGAACGCCACGTCGACGTCGCCCAGGCTCTGCAGGGTGCCATCGGACGCGGTGACCGTGAACTCGCGCGTCGATGCCGACTCCGGAAGGTGCACCCGGGAGCCGTTGTCGACGACCTCGGGCAGCTCGGCCGCCTCGTGGCCGAGCACGAAGCGCGAGACGGTGTCGTCATCCTGCAGGGTCCAGGCGCCCTCATGCGTGATCCCGATCGGGATGACCTCGTAGCGGCTGCGGTCGATCGCTCCCAGCACTCCACCGGCCGTCGCGCAGCTGATCGAGTGCTCGCTGGAGCGCCCGCCGAACAACAGCGCGACTCGGATCATGGGTGCTCCTGGGGGGATGGCGCCGACTCACTCGCCTTGCGGCTCGACAGAGTCGGTCACAGTCACTCGCCTTGCGGCTCGTTCGTATCGGTGGTCAGGTGGGGCGCGATGTCACGCGGATTCAGCGTACCCGCCAGCACCTCGGCCACCTGGCTGACGATCGGCATCTCGACCCCGCGCGATGCCGCCAGTTCGAGGATCGGCGCAACCGAACTCAGACCCTCTGCCGTCTGGTTCATCTGGGCGATCACCTCGCCGTACGCGTAACCCTGGCCGAGCAGGCGCCCCGCGGTGTTGTTCCGCGACAGCGACGACTCGCAGGTGGCAATCAGATCGCCGAGCCCGGCCAGGCCGGCCAGGGTCTCGGGGCGTCCGCCGAACGCGACCGCGAAGTCAGTCATCTCGACCAGGCCGCGCGTGATGATCGAGGCCTTGGTGTTCTCGCCGTAGCCGACGCCGTCGACGATGCCGATGGCCACCGCGATCAGGTTCTTGAGCACGCCGCCGAACTCGGTGCCGATCACGTCGGTGTTCACGAAGCTGCGGAAGTAGGGGTTGGTCGCGACCAGCGCCACGGCCGTCGCGGTGTCGAGGCTGATCGACGAGACGACGGCGGCGGTCGGCTGCTCCTTGGCGATCTCGAGCGCCAGGTTCGGGCCCGAGACGACCGCGATCCGCTCCGGGTCGATCCCGAGCTCCTGCTCGATCACCTCGCTCATGCGCGAGCGGGTGCTCATCTCGACGCCCTTCATGAGCGACACGATCGGGATGCCGTCCGGGATCAGGTCGCGCACGATCCGCAGGTTCTCGCGCAACGACTGGCTGGGCACCGAGAGGTAGACCTGCTGGGCGCCCTCGAGCACCTCGGGCAGCCGGGTGGACGACTGGATGCCGCGGGGCAGGTTGATGCCCGGAAGGTAGTCCGAGTTGCGGCGCGACTGCATGATCTCGCGGGCCAGTTCGGCCCGGCGCGCCCAGATGGCGACGCTGGATCCGCCGTCGGCCAGCACCTTGGCGAAGGTGGTGCCCCACGATCCGGCCCCGAGCACGGCGACGCGGATCTGCCCGGGCTTCAGCAGCAGTGGAGTCGAGATCGGCTGCGTGATCGGATTCGAGCCCCCCACGATCGGCAGGGGCTTGGTCGAGGGGGGAACCGCCGCATCCGTCATGTCGTCATTCTCTCGGCTCAGTCCTTCTGCGGCGCGCGCGGCGTGCGCGGCTTCTTCGGGCCGCGCGGCTTCTTCCGCTCCACGATGCGGCCGAACTCGGTCTGGCCATGCGCGGCGGGGTCCCAGCGCTCCACCGGGGCCGTCTCGCCTCGCAGGCCCTCGAGCAACCCGGTGATGGCCTGCATCACGAAGAGGGTCGCCTCGGCGAGAGTCTTGGCATCCAACTGCGTGCCCTGCCAGCGGCTCAGGTCGAGGGGTTCGCCGATGACGATGTCGACCGTCTTGCGCGGGAACAGGCTGATGCGCCTGCCCCAGCGCGGCAGGATGTTCTGGGCACCCCAATGCGCCGCCGGGATCAACGGCACGCCGGTCTCGAGAGCGATCCGCACCGCGCCGGTCTTGCCGCGCATCGGCCAGAGCTCGGGATCGCGGGTCAGCGTGCCCTCCGGATAGATCACCAGGGCGAGCCCCTCATCGATCAGCCGCTCGCCCTGCGAGATGGTGCTGCTCTGACCGCGGGCGGCTCGCTCGACAGCGACCTGCCCGGTGACCCGGAACGCCCATCCGATCACCGGCACCCGGAACAGGCTCGCCTTGGCCAGGTAATGCGGCACCCGGCCGTGATGCCACAACGTGTACGCCGTGACCAGCGGGTCGAAGTCGGTGATGTGATTCGCCGCCATGATGAACGGCCCGCTGGTGGGAATGCGCTCGACGTTCTGCACGCGGTACCGGCCGACCAGCAGCACGAACGGCACGACCAGGGCTCCGAAGAAGCGCCAGACCGGCGTCTTCTCCCGGCGCTCGACGGCTTTGTCGCGCGTCGGGTCGGTGTAGCCCAGCGCCCTAGCCTTCCAGGCGGAACTGCGCCCCGAGGGCCTCGAGCTTCTCGACGAAGTGCTCGTAGCCGCGGCTGATGATGCCCAGGTTGGTGACGGTCGAGCGGCCCTCGGCGGTCAGTGCGGCGATCAGGTAGCTGAAGCCACCGCGCAGGTCCGGCACGCGCACATCGGCTCCGTGCAGCGGGGTGGGGCCGGTGACGACGGCCGCCTGCTCCAGCTTGCGGCGGGGAACCCGGCGGGTGACCGACTCGAGGCCGTCCTGGTGCACGACGATGTCTGCGCCCATCTCGACCAGGGCATCCGTGAATCCGAAGCGGTTCTCGTAGACCGTCTCGTGCACGATCGACTCGCCTTCGGCCTGCGTCAGCGCCACGATGAGCGGCTGCTGCCAGTCGGTCATGAACCCCGGATGCACGTCGGTCTCGACCCGCACCGGCTTGAGGGCACCGCCCGGATGCCAGAACCGGATGCCGTCCTCCTGCACCTCGAACGCGCCTCCGACCTTGCGGTACACGTTCAAGAAGGTCATCAGCTCGGGCTGCCTCGCACCCCCGACGAAGATGTCGCCCTCGGTCGCCAGTGCTGCGGCCGCCCAGCTGGCCGCCTCGTTGCGGTCGAAGATCGCCCGGTGCGTGAAGCCACTGAGGGTCTCGACGCCCTCGATGAAGATAGTGCGGTTCGGCTCCATCCAGATGATGGCGCCCATCTTCTGCAGGATCGCGATCAGATCCATGATCTCGGGCTCGATGGCCGCGTTCTTCAGCTCGGTGACGCCCTCGGCACGCACCGCGGTCAGTAGCACCTGCTCGGTGGCGCCGACACTCGGATACGGCAGCTCGATATTGGCTCCGTGCAGGCCGTCGGGAGCCGTGATCCGGATGCCCTCGTAGCTCTTGTCGACCACGGCGCCCATCGCGCGCAGGGCATCCATGTGGAAGTCGATCGGCCGGTCGCCGATCCGGCATCCGCCGAGGTCGGGAATCAACGCCTCGCCGAGGCGGTGCAGCAGCGGCCCGCAGAACAGGATCGGGATGCGGCTGGAGCCGGCCAGCGCGTCGATCTCGTGGAACTGCGCACGCTCCACGTTGGTCGGGTCGAGCACCAGCACGCCGTCTTCGGGGCTGGCCACGTCGACGCCGTAGGCGCCGAGCATGCCGGTCACCACCTGGATCTCGCTGAGATCGGGCACGTTCTGCAGAACGCTGCGGGTCTCGCCGAGCAGCGCCGCCACCATCGCCTTGGTGGCGAGGTTCTTGGCGCCCCGCACCTCGATCCGACCGCGAAGCGGCTTGCCGCCGTCGATGACGATCTTGTCTGAGGTGAGGCCCACGCGTGCTCCCGCCTTTTGGGCGTCTTTCGCGAGATCTGCGACCGAATCCACGTGTGCTCCTGTCTTGGCTCGCCCCGGACGCCAACATGAGGGGCGGCGTCCCGGACCTCCCGAGTGTACCTGCGCAACGCGGACGTGGCAGCGTCTGCCCGTCGTGCACGCGACGGGGCCGTGGGGGCGCGGGACTTGTTACAGGTTCAATCCTGGCGGCACAGGAAGCAGCAGTTCCACGTTCCGATCGGCTGCGTCCCCCCGATGATCCTCCGGGTCCACCTGCGGGTCGTTCGCGGCCAGCTCTCGCGACAAGGAGGCGAGGGCGAGGGTGCTCTCGAGCGTGCCGTCCCAGATCGCGGGGGCCGCGCTGTCGATCATCGTCCCGAAGATCGAGAGCGTGCCGTCGCGGTTGTCGACGATCTCGATGGAGCGCACCTGCTGCGGCCAGTCGATGTGGCTCGCGGTGGTGATCTCCCAGAAGCCGCCGCCCGAGGCTGCGGCGTGGGCCCTCACCGAGTTGCGGTGGGTGTGCCCGTTCACCCAGAGCAAGACCTGCGGATGCCGAAGCAGCAGGTCGACCAGCTGCGGGCCGAGCATCCGGGGCGGGTCGTGAGCGCCGACCAGGTCATTCGTCATCGAGTGGGAGGTGTGGTGACTCACGATCATCGTGGGAACGTCGGATCGCTCTGACAGGGTCGCCCCCAACCACGTCACTTGCGCCCGATCGAGCGAGCCGGTGGCGCCGCCGAGCTCGTTGACCGTGTCGAGCACGATCATGCGCAGCGTCGATACGCCACCAGGCATGCCGGCCAGATCGCGCACGTAATAGGCCGTGCCGGCCTCGCGGTTCGCCGCGGTGAACCCGTGTCCGCGCGGAGAACCGACAGTGTCAAAATGCTGTTCGACGACCTCGGAGCGGGTGACGAGGCGGCGGTCGGGATCGGCCGTGACCGAACGGGTCGGAAGTTCGGCGAGAACGTCGGGATCCCCGGCGGTGAGCCGCGCGACGATGTCCTCGCCACGCGCGTGCGGCTGGATCCCCACCGGCTTGCGATCGCCGATGGCCAGGGCCCGCGCGGCATCCGTCGCGGGGAAGATGCCGCCGTACAGCCCGTCGTGGTTGCCGTGAACGGCGAACCATGGCATGGCCAGTCCGACGGCGGTGAACGGCCGGATGGCGGCCGCGAGCAACCCGGGGACCTCGGGGAAGCCGTGGTGCTCGCGGAAATCGTCGACGGGCGCTCCGGCCGGCGGCTCGGGATGCCAAAAGAACGGCTGGTAGCTGTCGCGGTCGCTGTCGGCGACGCCCTCGAAGACGTCGGGCGCTCCGCTGTTGGGCGTGACCGAGCCACCGTCGAGCAGATCGATCGCCCACCGCAGCTCGTTGAGTTGGCAGTTGTCGGTCGCGTCGCCGGTGGTCACCGCGAACTGGAAGACCGCCCCGGTCGCCGGCGCTCCCGGAAGAGAGCGGACGGCCCGGACCGTGGCGTCCACGACCTGGGAAGACAGCATCTCCTGGGGCCGATAGGAGGCGGTGAACCCGACGCCGTCGCTGAACTGCGACGGGGCATCGAGGAACTCGAACCGGGCAGGCGTCTGGGTGTCTTGCACATGCATGTCGGTGAACTGTGCGAACGCGGCGAGGGGCCTGCGCCGCGCATCCCGTCCGTCGCGCGCCGGGGCCAGCTCGGTGCGGACGGTCCACGATTCACCCGGACCCGTGACGTGAGTACGGAAACCCCGCCCGCCGCTCGCCCCGAGCACCAGGGTGCGGCGAACGGTGGCGGCGACGGTCGACAGGCTCGCCGGCGCCGGCTTGGCGCCCAGCAGGCCGATACCGATCAGAGCCGCCGCCCCCAGGAGGACGGCGCGTCGAGTGGGGCCGACCCCATCCCCCGTGGCGCGCGAACTCATCGGGGACAGGCTCGGCGCGGCAGGTGTCGCGCTCGTGAATTCGACCCCCGTGTCGGCTGCCGACTGCGTGACCGCCCGACGACGGGTGCACGTCAGAAAAGCGACGGAGGGGTTACTCGTTGGGGCGCGGCCGGCTCCGCCTGAGGGTCAGCGGGCTCGGCCCAGGATCACCGGACCGGCAGGGTGGCGGGCCGCCAGCTCTCGCGCTGGCCCTCGAACTCCGTGATCCGGTCTTCATCGCGCAGGGTCAACCCGATGTCGTCGAGGCCCTCGAGCAAGCGCCACCGCGTGTAGTCGTCGATGTCGAAGGGCACGACGAGGTCGCCGACGGCGACGGTTCGCGCCACGAGGTCGACTGTCGCCTCGATGCCCGGCTGAGCCTCGATGCGCTCCCAGAACTGCTCGACGAGATCCTCATCGACGGTGCCGGTGAGCAGGCCCTGCTTGCCCGAGTTGCCGCGGAAGATGTCGCCGAAGCGGGGCGCGATCACGGCCTTGAAGCCGTAGTCGCGCAGGGCCCACACAGCGTGCTCGCGGCTCGATCCGGTGCCGAAATCCTGCCCGGCGAACAGCACGGTCGCGCCCGCGTATGCCGGGTCGTTGAGGATGAACTCCGGGTCCTGGCGCCACGACGAGAACAGCGCGTCCTCGTAGCCGGTCTTCGTCACCCGCTTCAGGAAGACGGCCGGGATGATCTGGTCGGTGTCGACGTTGCTGCGGCGCAACGGCACGGCCACGCCCGTGAAGGTGGTGATCTTCTCCATGGCTACGCCCCCTTGCCGGTCGAGTAGCCGGCCTCGGCCGGCGTATCGAAACCAAGATCCCACGGACTGGACAGCGTCCCTCGAATCGCCGTCGCCGCGGCCACCAGCGGCGACACCAGGTGGGTGCGCCCTCCCTTGCCCTGGCGGCCCTCGAAGTTGCGGTTGCTGGTGGATGCGCAGCGCTCCCCCGGCGCCAGCTGATCGGGATTCATCCCGAGGCACATCGAGCAGCCGGCGAAGCGCCACTCGGCACCGAAGTCTTCGAACACCTTGTCGAGCCCCTCGGCCTCGGCCTCGAGCCGCACGCGAGCCGATCCCGGCACCACCATCACGCGCACGTGCTCGGCCTTCTTCTGGCCGCGCACGATGCTCGCGAAGGCCCGCAGATCTTCGATGCGCGAGTTGGTGCACGAGCCCATGAAGACGGCATCCACCCGGATGTCTTTCATCGGGGTGCCGGCCGCGAGGTCCATGTATTCGAGGGCCCGCTCGGCCGCGGCCCGGTCGTTGGGGTCGGAGTACGACGAAGGGTCGGGGATCGTCTCGCTCAGCGAGACGCCCTGGCCGGGGTTGGTGCCCCAGGTGACGAACGGTTCCAACTCGTTGGCGTCGAGGTAGACCTCGGCGTCGAAGACGGCGTCGTCGTCGGTGGCCAGCGTGTTCCAGTAGGCGACGGCAGCATCCCAATCGGCGCCGCGCGGTGCGTGCGGGCGACCCTTGAGGTAGGCGTATGTGGTCTCGTCGGGTGCGACCATGCCGGCCCGGGCGCCCGCCTCGATCGACATGTTGCAGATGGTCATGCGGCCCTCCATCGAGAGGGCGCGGATGGCGCTTCCGCGGAACTCGAGCACGTAACCCTGGCCGCCGCCGGTGCCGATCTTGGCGATGACGGCGAGGATGATGTCCTTGGCCGACACCCCGGGGCGCAACTCGCCCTCGACGGTGATCGCCATCGTCTTGAAGGGCTGCAGCGGCAGCGTCTGGGTGGCGAGCACGTGCTCCACCTCGCTGGTGCCGATGCCGAAGGCCATGGCGCCGAACGCGCCGTGGGTGCTGGTGTGGCTGTCACCGCAGACCACGGTGATGCCCGGCATGGTCAGCCCGAGCTGCGGACCGACCACGTGCACGATCCCCTGCTCGATGTCGCCGAGCGGGTGCAGCCGGATGCCGAACTCCTCGCAGTTGCGCCGCAGGGTCTCGATCTGGGTGCGGCTGGTGAGGTCGACGATGGGGCGGTCGATGGCCAGGGTCGGAGTGTTGTGATCCTCGGTCGCGATCGTCAGGTCGGGGCGGCGCACCGGCCGGCCCTCGGCACGGAGGCCGTCGAAGGCCTGCGGGCTGGTGACCTCGTGCACGAGGTGCAGGTCGATGTAGATCAGGTCGGGAGACCCGTCTTCGCCCCTGACGACCAGATGGTCGTTCCAGACCTTCTCGGCCAGTGTCTTGGCGCCGGTCGTGGCGGTGGGTGCGGCCGCGGATTTCGGGCCGGTGGTTGCTGTATCGCTCATGTCAGGTCCTTCTTCGATCGGGATGTCGGCCGACGACGGACTCCGCGACGAGGGAGGCCGGTGACTAGGCCTCGTCGCGGCGACGAAGAAGGAGGTCCCGTTCGAGCAGCATGGCATCGAGAGTACACCGCCGCGAGGAGGGCTGCGCCGTCAGCCCGCCACGACGCGGACAGCGAACGAGCCGAGCATGATGGTGGCCCCGGATGGTGCGACGGCCGACCCTCCCGCAGTCACCAGCTGACGCCCGGCGGCCGTATCGATCGCGACGCCGTTGGTGGAGTGCAAGTCGCGTACCCCCACCCCTTCGGCACCTGGCTCGAGCCGGGCATGGGTCTTCGATACGGTCTTGCCAGGGTCGACGACCGGCAGCAGGCCCGCGTCGGGCTGGTCCGGGATGCCTGCGGGGTCACGCCCGAGCAGCACGGGACTCTCGAGTCCGACACGGGTGCCGTCGGGCAGCACCAGAGACCACCGACGCGGAGCAGCCACCCGGGTGTCTTCGGCGGCCACGGCAGAGGCGGTGGTCGGCTCGGCGGTCGGCCGCGCGATGCGATGCGTCGCCGACTCGACCGAGGCCGGGACAGCGATGTAGTGGCTGGGTTCGGCTACGGGCGCGGGGGTTCCCGCGCCGCCCTGAGCATCCGATTCGGGGGCGCGCTCGGGCGGCGCCGGCTTCGTGCCACCGGGCGGCAGCAGGAACGGATTGTCGCTCATCGTGTGCCCGCACCTGGCCCGGAGCCGAGCAGGTCGAGAATCGCCAGATCGTCGCGGGTGACCAGCCGCGTCGCGATGGCGTATTCGACCAGGCGCAGCCGGCGGTTGGTGGCGAGGTTGTCGCGGCCGCCGCGCAGGCCCGTCACGCCGATCCGGTCGAGCTTGTCGCAGACGTTGTCGAGTTTGCGGTTGAAGGCCGTGAGGGTCCAGCCCAGCCGGGTCGCGGCATCCGCCGAGCTCGGGATCTCGCCGTGCCCTGCCGAGCTCTGCCGCAGCAGCGGCTCGGCGAGCGCGACGATCAGTTGGCGCTGGCTCGAGGTGAGGGGCACGTGGCCGATGGTCTCGTCGCTCTCGCGCGAGACCGGCTCGCGCGACACCGGCGAGACGGCAGGGCCGTAGTAGCCTCCCGCGGTGCGAATGGTCAGTTCGTAACTGGTGGACCCCGCACCGAACACGATGTGGACGTGCTCGAACACCAGGGGCAGTCGCGCGCCCGGAGCGAGGCGTGCCTGCACCTGGCCGCTGGCATCGGTCACCGTCGCGGTCAGCAGGGTGCCGATGTTCTCGAGCCACCAGAGCCCCGATTCGGCACGGATACGCAGGAACCGCCGGTGCAGATAGGGATTGTCATCCACGCTCAGGTCGGATTCGCGGCCGATCGAGAACTCGCGCCCCGGCTCGACCATGTGGTGCTCATCGCCGTACTCGACGCGGAGCGCGCGCAACGGCGGCGTGCTGGTCACCGCCTCGATCGACCCGGTGTTGGCCGCGCGATCCTCCCCGGTGCGGGGTGCCTGGCTGCTCACCCGCGCCGCCTAGTCTTCCCGCACGGTGAAGGTGGTTCCGCCGCCCAGGTCGATCAGGGTCCCCGGCAGCACGACCGTCGGTTCCGACGCTCGAAGTTTTCGGGGCGCGGCGCCCGGCAGGGTGATGATCGATCCGTTCTTCGAGCCGAGATCGGTCACGACGACGGCGTCACCCTCGACCGCGACCCGCAGGTGGGTCCGCGAGATATCGGGGTCGTCGGCGATCGCGATCAGGCGGGCCTGGGATGACGGATCGGACGCCGAAGGCGATCGTCCGATCAGCACCGGCCGGTTCAGCGCCTCGCGCGAGCCATCGGCGCGCTCGAGCTGGAGTGCGGGGCCGAGCGGAAGAGAGCTCGCGTGCTCGGGCGCCGCGGGCGCGGCTGCGGCCGAATGCGGCGGGATCGGGGCCAGCACCGTGGCTTCGGACATCGACTCGGCGGCCGACTCGGGCGCGGGCGCGGCAGGGGGTCTGCCGAGATCCGACGCCAGCATCGTGTGCCCGTCGTGATCTCCCGGACGTTCGGGGTCGGGGTTGGGAATCCGGATCGACGCACCCGCCTGCGTGCGGTAGATGGTGTCGCCGAACAGGAAGTCATACGCCTCGGAGTCGGGATCGGCCTGCGGCTCATCGACGAGGGGCTGAGGAACGGGTCGCGCCTGCTCGTCGGCGTTCGGCGCCCAGGTGTTCTCGGCGGGAGCAGCGGACGGGGCAGGTGGCACGGGCAAGCCAGCGGTCACCGCCGGAGTCGCCGCCGCTGCCGGCAGGTTCGAGTTCGTCTCGAGCAGCACGGCGCAACTCGACCCCGGAACGGTCAGCCGCAGACTCGCGGCACCCTCGACGACGCGCTCCGTCCAAGTCGCCATGCCGACGCCCGAGAAGACCACCTCGGTCTCGGCCAATTGGGCGGTGACCGCAGCGTCGCCGCGCAGCACCACTCGCAGTGCGGTGGCGTCACCGTCGAGCAACGCGAATGGCGGGGCACCTGCGATGCCATTGCCGACTAGAGACTCGAGCGCCGCGCGGAATCCATCGGGCCCGGTCAACCGCGCGGTGAGATCAGCCACCCTCCCGGACTCGCTCGAGGGCAGCGCGAGCAGGCTCGTCGGCGTGGCCACGACGAGCCAGGCGTCAGCGCCGGACGGCTGCGACTGCAGGATCACCGTGTTCCCCTCAATTTCTGTCCCAGGTCTATCTTGGCGTCTCCGTCACACTCGCGGGCGCGTGTCGTCCAGTTCGGGGGACAACGCCGAGAGCCCTCGTTCACGGGTCTGCTCGTCCACCTCGGGCGCGCCGGGAGCAGCTCCGTGATATTCCGAGCGCACCAGCACCACCGAGATGTTGTCGGCGCCACCCGCCGACAGGGCCGCCGCGAGCAAGCGATCGACCGCCGCATCCAGGCTCTCGCCGGGCTCGACCGGTGCGAGCAGCTCGGCGATACGGCCATCGTCGAGTTCCTTGGTCAGGCCATCCGAGCAGATCAGAAAGGTCTGCGGTTGCGTCGCCGGAAGCAGCCAGGCCTCCGCCCGCACCTCGTCGGCGGCTCCGAGGGCCCGGGTGATCACGTTGCGCTCGGGATGCCGGCGTGCGCCGTCCTCATCGATCAGGCCGGCATCCATCAGCTCCTGCACCAGGGAGTGGTCGACGCTGACCCGCTCCAAGCCGTCAGCCTCGCCGCCCCAGCGATACACCCGCGAGTCACCCAGGTTGAAGACCATCCAGCGCGGCTCGGCGTCGGGATGCTCGACCACGGCGGCCAGGCCGGCGAGCGTCGTTCCGGCGATGAGCGGGGTGCCTCCTGCCGCCCAGGCGGTGAGTTCGCGAACGGCGGAGTTCGCCCGTCGGATCGCGGCGAACACGTGATCCGGGTCGGTCGCCTGCCCCGGGTCGAACTCCTCGTGCAGCGCGAGAACCGCCGTCGCGCTGGCGCGATCGCCGAAGGAGTGCCCGCCCATCCCATCGGCCACGGCGAACACGGGCGGTTCGGCGAGCAGGGAGTCCTCGTTGACCGCGCGGACCATGCCGGCGTGGCTGGCACTCGCGACCTGCAGGCGCAGTTCCCCCTGGTCGGTGGGCAGCAGATACCCGGTCACGAGCGATCGCCGCGCTTCCCGAGTGGCGCGGACACGCGCAGCAGCGGCGCTTGGGCCGCGGCGAGCGCGGCGACCCTGCGCGCCCAACCCGTCGCCGCGGCGAGGCGGTAACGGGCCACGGCGCGCTTCCAGCGCGAGAGGTTGGCGCGCGTGGCGTCGACCGTGGCGATGACCTCGGCCCACACGGCATCCACCTCGGCGTCATCGAGCTCGCGACCCGAGAACACCGCGTCGTCGGTGCGCCTCGCCAGTGTCGCCACCGAGAAGCCGTCGGCGCGAGCCACCAGCTGCTGATCGACGGATTCGGCGGCCCGGCGCCTGGTGGTCGAGACCGCCGGCGTCGCGATACCGAGTTCGCCGACGCGATCGAGAAGCTCGTCCCAGGCGCCGGCCACGGCATCCCGTTTGCGCGGCGCGGAACGGCGCCGAGCCGCGCGGCGCCGCCGGAGAACCGACACCACGAGCAACGGCACCAGAATCAGGACAGCCGGGATGCCGACCCCCAGCCCGATCCCGATCGCCCAGGCCGGGATGACGAAGGCATCCTTCGACTTCTTGTCGGTGTTGTCGATCTGAACGTTGGTGACCAGATCGTTCTCGTTGTTCTGGGTGCGCGGAGGCTGCCGCACCTGCGGCTGCGGCTGGGTCTGCGGCTTGGGCACCTGGTCCTGCGGCACATCGGTCTGGGTGGGGGTCGGAAGGAACGGGATCCACCCGACGCCCTGGAACGGCACCTCCACCCAGGCCGTCACATCGTGGCCGGTCACCTTGACCGGCGTGCCGGCTGCCGACTCGGAGCCGGTCACCGTGGGGGCGAAGCCCATCACAACGCGGGCCGGATAGCCGAGGCTGCGGGCCATCAGGGCCATCGCCGAGGCGTACTGCTCGGCATCCCCGACCATCACCGATCCCGAGAACAGAGCCTCCATGCGGTCGGCGCCGTGGCCGGCCAGCGACGCCACCGAGTCGCTGGCGGTGCCGTGCGACAGGAATCCCTGGGTGTGCAGGGTCTGCTCGATGTTGCGCAGCTGCTCGATCGGCGAACTGGTGCTGCCGGCGAACTCGGTAGCCTTGGCCGCCACGATGTCGGGGATGTCATCGGCCGGCCCGAGCTGCAGGTGGGCGGTCGGAACGTCGCGCAGGGTGGCGTCGTCGTAGTCGGTCTTCTGCAGCTCGCCGGACTCCACCACGGTATCGCCTCGATGCAGCCCCGACAGCAGCACGGCGCTTCCCGTCGCCGCGTTGTAGCGCAGGCCCGCCAGCTGGTCGCGGCTCTGCTTGGCGAGGGCGAGCGAGCGCGGATAGCCGACCGTGGGGACCCAGGCGTCGGAGTATGCGGCGATCTTCAGCGAGATCGTCTGCTCGCCACCGGCGGTCAGCAGGGGCGGCTTCGGGTACGAGCCTCCGACCAGGGCGAAGCTGCCGGAGCCGTCGGAGGCGATCTTCGAGCCCGCGACGGTCCAGAGGTGGCCGTCGTACCTGTCCATCGTCGACAGGCGCAGCAGCTCGTCGGGCTTCAGCCCGGCAACCGTGAACAGGGTCTTGTCGACCTCGAGCTTCGAGTACTGCCGGAATCCGGCGAGAGGACTCGCGAACTCCAGCGGTTGGAACGGTGGCACGATCTGGTCGCGCAGCACGAAGCGGCTCTGCGGGGCGGGCGCGAGCGCCGCTCCGGTGAGAGCGCCGACCGCCACCGCCGCCAGCACGACGACGGCGGTTCCGGTGAGCCGCCTGCGCAGCATCCCCTGACTTCGTTCGATCTTCACGCTCTCGACCGTGCTGTGCCGCCAGCCCAGCCAGACCAGGGCGAGGGCCGCGAAGCCGACGCCGCGAATGCCCGGGTAATAGGGCTCTTCGGTGCCGAGCAGGATGCTGGCCAGATACAGCAGACCCGGCCCGATCAGCAGCAGGGCGGCCCGTGCCGCGGTGCGGCGGCGCGGCAGCCAGCGGGTGGCGAGCGTGGTGCCGACCAGCCCGACCACCCACGCTGAGAGGTAGGGGACGACCGTGACGTAATCCGGAAGCTCGACCGGAGCGCGCAGGGTGATCAGGTCGGCCCATCCCCACACCGCGCCGACGCCGAGGCTGGCGATGCTGGTCAGGGTCGGGATGACATGGGCGGTCGCCTGCCCGGGAACGGCGAAGGCGCTGCCGAAGACCAGGTAGGCGATCAGCGCCAGCCCGACGGTGAGCAGGGCGCCGAGCCTCAGGGCGCGGGCGGCGAACGCCGCCCCGGTTCCGACCAGCAGCCCGCCGACGCCTGCCAGCAGCCAGCCCAGGTCGTGAAAGCTGGTCGCGAGCCCGACGATGCCGATCAGTGCGAGCGCCGCGTGGACGATGACGTCGGCCACGTTGCGCGGCCTCAGGGGGATGCGCGTCACGACACCCTCCTCAGCAGCTTGGGCAGATCGCCGAGTTCGCCGATGGTCAGCACGTGCAGGCGCGAGAGTTGCGAGATGCGCGGTTCACCGCCGAGCTCGACCCGGAGCGCGATCAGGCGGGTGTCGGATCCCACGACCGCCTCGATGGCGCGCAGCTCGCCGATCGGCGTCCGGGATCCGGTCACCACCACGAGCACCGATGGCGGAGCCATTCGGGCGAGCACGTCGCGAATGAACTCCCGCGGACTCAGGCGCAGCCCAGCCGTCGGCTCGAGCCGGCAGCTGTCGTCGAGCAGCGTCATCACGGTCGCGGTGCGCAGCTCGAGCGTCTCAGTCACCACGCGCGCGCGGGTCTTCTCGCGCAAAACCTGCGTACCCACCGATGCCATCACCGAGACGGCGAGCTCGAACTCGGCGTTGCCGCCGTCGTCGAGGTCGGCCTGACCGGCGCTCACGCCGGAATATCCCGCGGCGTCGACCAATTGCGCGAGCACCAGTTCGGAGCGCCGGGTCTCTTGGAACTGCCGCACCATCAGCTGACCGATGCGCGCGGACGCGCGCCAGTGCACATAGCGCTGGTCATCACCCGGTTCGTACGGCCGCAGGGCGTGGAACTCGAGGTCGCTGTTGGTCAGGGTCGACGTCACCGCCCCCTCGAGGTCGCGGACCAGTCCCGCCTGCGAGGGGGCGAGCAGCGTCGTGACCGGATGGACGAAGAGCTCGACCGGGTCGGCCCACCGCACCCGGCGGCGCAGCAGCCCGAGCTGATCGCCGCGCACCGAGAGGGCGGGGCCGGCCGTGATGACGGCACGCCGCGCCGTCGGCACGGCGAACAGCTCCTCATGTTCAGCCGCGGCCCCCGAACCGGCCGGGGCGAGGGGTGGGACGGAGAAGTCGGCTTCGCCGCGTCCGACGGGGAGCTCGAGACGGGTCGCGCTCGAGCGGCGCGCTCCCGTATTGGTCACCAGCAGGCGCCCGAAGGCACGCTCCCCCGCGATGACGCGGCGCGGGCTCAGCTCGATCTCGACCCGGAAGCTCGCGTGACCGATCAGGAAGAACGCGGCGATCACCAGGCCGGCGGCCAGGGTCAGCCCGAGATACAAGAACTCGGACCACCCGAACAGCCAGGCGGTGAGTCCCGACGCGACGGCGGCCAGCAGCACGATCCAGCCCAGCGGGCTGACCACTCCGAAAACCGGTCCGAGCGTGTGTCGGATCGCGCCGGCGGCGAGCCGGGCGAGTCCGAGGAGCGTGCGCAGGAGGGTCATCGCGGTCTGCCGGTTACGACGCGGCGTAGGCGGGCGGCGCCACTTCGACCAGGATGCGGTTGACGATCTGCTCCGACGTCACGCCCGCGAAGTCCGACTCCGGGTCGAGGATCACCCGATGCGCGAGCACCGGGACCGCGAGATCGCGCACGTCGTCGGGGATCACGTACGCCCGCCCCGATGCGAGCGCCCAGGTCTTCGCGGCCCGGGCCAGCGCGAGCGCTCCGCGCATGCTGACACCGAGGGTGACGTCCTTGTCGGCCCGGGTCGCCTCGACGAGCCGGTTCACGTAATCCATGACTGCCTGGTCGGCGTGCACCTCGGTAGCCAGCTCCGCCATCGTCGCGATGCTCGACGCGGCGATGATCGGCGTGATCTTGCCGGCGCGGGCTCGGTTCGCGGCATCCATCAGCAGGGCGACGGCGGTGTCGTGATCGGGGTACCCGAGCGAGGTCTTGATCAGAAAGCGGTCGAGCTGGGCTTCGGGCAACGAGTAGGTGCCCGACTGCTCGACCGGGTTCTGCGTCGCGATCACCATGAACGGCGAGCCGACGGGATGCCCGACGCCGTCGACGGTGACGATCGCCTCCTCCATGACCTCCAGCAGTGCGCTCTGGGTCTTGGGGCTGGCGCGGTTGATCTCGTCGGCAAGCAGGATCGACGCGAAGACCGGCCCGGGGTGGAACTCGAAGACGCCCTTCTTCTGGTCGTAGACCGAGACGCCGGTCACGTCAGACGGCAGCAGGTCGGGCGTGAATTGGATGCGCGCCGTCGTGCCGTCGATCGTGTTGGCGATCGCCTTGGCGAGCACGGTCTTGCCGGTGCCCGGCACGTCTTCGAGCAGCACGTGCCCGTCGCTCAGCATCGCCGTCAGCACGAGGCGGATGACGTGCTGCTTGCCGAGGATCGCCTGGTCGACATTGCCGACCAGCTTGTCGAAGGCGTCGGCGAACCAGGTGGCCTGTTCAGCGGTCACGGGCATGGGTGTCTCCTTAGCATGGCGGGGCGTCGCCCCATCGGGTTGAGTGCGAGGTGCCGTTGTCGACCCAGGTGATGACGACGTTGAGGTCTCCGGCGGTCGTGCGCCCGGCGTAGGAGCCCGAAACCGCCGAGCCGCTCGCGGCGGTGAAGTTGACCGAGCTCGACCCGATGTTGTTCGTGACGTGGTGCAAGGTCCCGTCGTTGCCGGTCCAGTCGAAGCCGAGATATCTGCCGATCGGGGCCGCCCCGCCGTAGCAGAGATGGATCGAGTACGGGTTGACCGGCGTCACGCTCGCGCTGGCCGACGAGGTCTGCCCGGCGCTGGTCGCAGTCACGGTGATCGTGTACTTGGTGCCGTAGCTGCCGGTGAAGCTGTGAGTTCCGGACGCGGCCGAGCTGGTGTATCCATCGCTCACCGTGACCGAGTAGGTCACCGGTTCGGTGCTCGGCGCCGGGCCCCAACCCACCGTGACCGAGCTGAAGCTGTTGCTCGCACTCACCGTCGGCGGGCCGGGCTTCGGCGTCGCCGAGTTGCCGGAGCTGGCCGGTGAGCTCGAGATGCCCCCGCTGTTGGTGGCCGTGATCGTGTAGGTGTACGAGGTTCCGACGTGCCCGGGCATGGTGGTGGTCACCACGTTGCCGACGTCTTTCTGCGTGCCGTCCGACAGGGCGATGTGGTACCCGGTGATGGTGCGCCCGTTGCCGTTGGCGCCCGTCCAGTTGAGCACGACATTTCCCGAGCCGTCCGATGTGCCCGAGATGGTCGCGCCGGTCACGGGGGCGGGGGCGCCGAAGGGGGTCGCCGCAGCGCTGGTGTCCGAGATCGGGCCGGCGCCCAGGGCGTTGGTCGCCGTGATCCGGAAGGTGTACGCGCTGCCGTTGGTGAGACCGCTGAACACGTGGCTGGCGTCCGTGCCGGGCACCGTGACCGGCGACCCGCCCGACCACGAGATGGAGTACGAGCTGATCGGCTCGCCATTGGTAGCCGGGGCGTCCCACTGCACGGTGACCTGGCCGTCGCCCTCGACGAAGGTGGGCGGCGCCGGCTTGCCCGGCACATCTCGCACGACGTACTGCAGCCTGCCCTGCACCTCGCGATGCGGATCCTTGGTGGCATCCTCGATCGTGTAGACGACGCTCACGACGCCGATGAACGAGGCGCCCGGATGGATAGTGACATTGCCGTCCTTGGTGTACGACATGGTCGCGCTCGACTCGGCGGCGTTCTCGATCTGCGCGTCGACGACGGTCAACGGCTGGTTCTTGCTGGCGAAGGGGTTGTAATCGTTGGCCAGCACATTCACCGTGTCGGTGACACCGCGCTGGCCCTTGGCCGTGTCGGCGATCGCCTGAGGCAACGGCTTCGACGACGACACCACCGTCACGTTGACGATGCCCGGCACCGTGAATCCCTGGTACTGGATCGTGAAATGCAGCGACGCCTTGGCGCCGGCCTGGGTGCCGAAGGGCGAGGAGATCTTCAGGGTGCCGCCTGAGATGTCGGCCGCGATGTCCGCGGCCTGGCCCTTCAGTGAGCCGTAGCGGAACTGGCTGATCAGCGCCGGGTTCGGATCGGTCGTCGCCGCCCGCAGGTCGACGCTCTTCGGATCTTCTCCCGCCTCGACCGTCACGTTCTGCGTGACGAATTGCGGAGCCACATCGGTGAAGTCCGGGTCGCCGACCACCAGCGTCATCGTCAGCAGGGCGTGATGGGCGCCGTCGGTCACATCGAAGGTGATGGATGCGGCCCCGCGATAGCCCTTCTCGGCCGTGAAGGCGATCCCGTTGGTGCCGCCGGCGACCGCTGTGCCGTGGAGCGCCGTCACGTCGACGGGGGTGTTGAGCACGGCCGGTTTCTTCGAGGGCACCGTCACGATGTCGGCGAGCTTCCAGGTCTTCGTGCCGTTCATCGGAACCACCTGCGGCAGCTTGAGGTCGCGGCGCAGATAAGGCGGCGGCGCGTAGTCGGCGCCGACCGCCGGCGGAACGCTCACGACCGCTGTCGCGCTCAGACCGGACGCCGAGCTGGTGACTCGGTAGGCGATCGCCATCCGGCGCTCGCCGGGCGTCACCGTGATCGTGCGCTTGGCCTGGTCGACGGTTGCCTGATCGGCATTCGGCCCCTCGACCGAGATCTTGAGGTCGCTGTCTCGGCCGCCGGGATCGGCGATCAGTCCATCCAGCGGCACCGGGACCGTGCTCTTGCCGACGACACTGTCGATCGAGACGTAGTGGTCTTCGGCCGTCGGGTAGATCGGGGCGGCATCCTTGGTCACCTTGACACTGAGGTAGGCATCGTCGTCGCCGCCGTGACCGTTGCCGATCCAGTAGTGGATCGCGTACGTCCCCTCTTTGCTCGACGCCTGCACCACGATCTTGCCGCGCTCGACGGTGGCCGTGACGCCCGGGTCGACCTCCAGCCGCTTCGAGTCGAGGGCGATCGGGTACCCGTTCGGGTCCGAATCGTTCAGCAGCACCCCGACCGTCGCCACCTTTCCCGGCTGCATTGCGATCGAGTCATCGACCGCGTTCGGCCGCGCGGCGCTGGTGGGCCGTGGGATCACGCCGATCAGGATGGTGCCGATGGCCTGCTTGCCGTAGGCGTCCTCCACCACGTAGCTGAAGCTGTCCGTTCCCGCGGAGTCGGCGTTCGCCGTGTACTCGAAGCCATCCGCCGTCGGGTCGAGCACCACGCCGAGCTGCGGCGGCGTGGCGAGACCCGCGATCGTTACCGAGTCGCCGTCGGGATCGATGCCGTCGAGTGGCACCTTGATCGGCACCGTCGAGCCGGCGAAGACCCTGGCGGTTTGAGGCAAGGGCACGGGCGCTTGATTGGTCTTGCCATCAGGGGCGACCACCACGAAGGTGACCCGCGCCGTTGCGCTCTCGCCGAACTGGTCCGAGATGCGGTAGATCGCCGAATACTCGCCCGGCGTGCGTCCCGCCTGATAGCGCACCCTGCCGTCACCCACGAACGCGAGGCCGTCACCGGCGTCACTGATGTCGACCAGCTGGGGATCGAGGATCAACTGCGCCTGGTCGGGGTGGAAGTCGTTCGCGAGCACGTCCGCACTCACGACATCGCCCGCGCGAACCCGCACCCGGTCGTCGAGCGCGACCGGCGGCTGACGGTTGACGATCGGCGGAACCGGAACGATCGTCACCCCGGCGGTCGCAACCCGGATGCCGTCCGAGATCGTGTAGCGGAACTGCGTCTGCTGCGTGAGGGCCGCAGACGCGGTGATCCGGATCACCGCGTTGCCGAGCACCTCCACCGAGACCGCGGGGTCGATGCCCTCGGTGTCGACAGACTGGACCGCGAGCACTTCGCCGCTCGGAGAGACGTCGTTGTTCAGCACCTTGACCGTCGTCGGCTCGCCCGGCCGCAGGAAGGCGGTGTCTTTGACCGCGATCGGCGGTCCCGGCTGCGTCGGGTCGGGCACCACATCGACGCGCACCAAGCCGATGCTCGATGCGGCGCCGGCGGCCAGCGAGTACTGGAAGTAGTAGGTGCCCACCGTGGGTGCCGAGAAAGTGACCGTTCCCGACTGCAGGTCGGGAGTCACGTTGGCGTTCGAGGGAACCTTGTCGACGCCCAGGAGCGTCAGCGGCTGCCCGTTGTTGCTGACATCGTTCGCGAGGGGGCTGAGCGCCACCGTTTCACCCGTAAAGGCTTGCGCGTAGTCGGGCGTGCCGATCGGGCCGAGCGAACCGGCGGGCACCACCTTCACCTCGAGCGTGCCGGTCGTGGTCAGGCGGCCGTCCGAGACCGTGAAGCTGACCTCCTTGGTTCCGGGCTGCCCCGAGCTGTTGGCGAAGGTGATGAAGCCGTCGGGCGTGAACCGCACCTGGTCGGCGCTGCTGGCGGATGCGGCATCCAGATACACGTCATCGCCGTCGGGGTCGAGCCAGTCGGCCAGCACGTTGTAGCTGATCGAACCGCCGAGTTCGACGCTGACCGCGGCGCTGCGCTGCGACAGGGGCGCACTGTTCTGATCGTTCGGCACCACGCGCACCGTGACGAGGGCCTCGGCGACGCCGCCTCGGCCGTCGTCGACCGAGTAGCGGAAGGATGCTGCGGTCGCCCCGGCGGCGGGCGTGAACTGCAGCGCCCGGCCACTGTCGATCACGTCGACGACCCCGGTCGAATCGGGGATCGGGGTGAGCTTGGGAATGGTCAGCACGTCGCCATCCGGATCGGTGTCGTTCGCCAGCACCGGCAGGATCGTCGTGCGGCCCGGGCGCACCCCGTAACTGTCGTCGCGCGCGACCGGAGGCCGGTTGACATCGGTGCGGTCGGCGAGCGTGTCTTCGAAGCTCTGCGTGCTGGCCTTCTGGTCGCCGTTCTCGGTGTCGTCTTGCTGGGGCGGCGTCACCTCCTGCCAGTTCTTCACCAGCCGCATCTGCTCGTCGAGCAGCCAGACGTTGCCGCTTTGGAGATCGTTCAGGGCGACGACCGAGCGATTGACCCGGAACTCGAGCGTCGAGCCCTGCGTCTTCTGCTCGATGTCGACGGTGCGCGGGTTCTGGCCGTCGCAGGCCAGCAGATAACGCTGCGCGCCCGCCCAGGCCGCATGGATGCAGTGGTCGACGACCACCGGCGCCGAGATCTGCGAAGCGCTCGTCACCGGTCTGGCCAGATCGGCCGAGATCGTGCGGGTGCCACCGTCACCCGACACGACGACGACGCCCGTGTCGGTGGCGATCGCGACCGCGTCGCCGTCGGCGCCCGACTGCTGCAGCTTCGCGTCGACAGTCACCGAGCCCGGCAGGTTCACCGTCGAACCGTCGTCGCGCAGCAGGCGGTGGTTCGCCGCGTCCAGCAGCACGGCCCGGTCGCCCGCCGCCGCGAGTTGCCCGTCTCGGGGAACGGCGAGGGGATGCGTCGTGGGGCGTGCGCCCGGAGCATCCACCCGCACCAGCTGCTGGTGGGTGACACTGGTGGCGAGCACCACCCCCGCCGAGGTGACGACGGCCCGCCCGCCCGAGCCCAGCTCGGCCGCCGGCGGGCTCTCGGGATCGAAGGTCAGCCCGTTGACGACGTTGACCGCCCAGAGCGATCCGCCCGGCGAGACGATGGCCAGCGTCGTGCCGCCGAGCGCCACCGCCGACCCCTTCGGGATCGTGGCCGGTTCGACCAGGTTCGTGTACGCCGGATCGACCCGCGAGAGGCGGCCCTCTGCCGTCTCGACGAGAAAGACGCTTTCGCCGTTCTGCACCACATCGAGGTCGCCCGCCTGACCGCTGACGGCGCCGTTGAGCTCCTCGATCTGGCGGTTCAGTCGGCCGCCCAGCAGGGCATGGCCGTTCGTGACCCAGACGTCTTTGGCGTCGAGCTGCACGTCGGTCTCGGGAAACCCTTGATGCAGCAGGGCGAAACTCACCGGGATCGCCGCCAACACCGCGATCACGACGGCCGACGCCACCGTCTTGCGGTGACGCGCGATGGCGGAGACGAGCGTCACGCGGGTCCCCCATGCGTCGCAGGCTGAGATCGGGAAACCTCAAACTAACATGAGACTTCTTTGCGCAAACAACGGATTTCACCGCCGCTGCCGGCAGCGCGTCACCCGGTGCAGATCACCAGGGGGTCACCGGTCGCGCCGCTGCGGCCGATCTCGACATTGATGCAGACTTTGCTGCCCGGCACGACACCGCTGACGGTGGCCGTGGTGTCCGGCGTCGCCACCCGATCAGCCGGAGTTTCCGATCGCGCCCAGTAGTAGACGTCGCCCTTCTTCGGGTGAGGGTTGGTCCACGAGAACGCCACCGAGGTGCCGTCGGCGCTGGGTTGGGCCACCCCGTTGGTGGGCTGCGGAACGCTCGGGCCGACGATCGCCGAGCCGCCGGTCGAGCTCGGGGACGGCGACGTCGACGGCCGCACCGCATTCCCGCCGATGACGATCGCCAGCACGATGGCAAGGATCGCCAGTCCGGCGAGGCCGCCGATCAGCGCCGTGACCAGGATCCGTCTGCGCGATGCAGGGGCGAACGCCTCGGCGGCGGGCCGCGCACCCGCCATGGCGGGAGGCTGCGCCACCGGTTCCGCCGCGGCCGGCGCCATGACCTGAGCGCGCACTTCGGGCACCGATCGGACCCGCGTCTCGTCGCCCCCGGCCTGCTGACCGGCCGGCTCCTCGTCGGCGACCGGAAGCTCGATGGTGGTGGGCGCGTAGCCGAGCTCCAACTCGATGCGCTGCAGGGCTCGCGCGAACTCGATGACGGTCGCGTAGCGGTTCTCACGCCGTGGCGCCATCCCCTTCGCCAGCACGGCCGCCAGCGCGGGCGGCACATCGTCGCGTTGCAGCGGGGTGACCTCGCCGCGCTCGATGCGGGCGACCAGGTCGAGCGTGCCGTTCGGGCCGCCCGGGACCTCGAACGGGGTGCGGCCCGCGAGCACCGTGTGGATCGTGGCAGCCAACGAGAAGATGTCGCTGCGCACATCGGGCGTCGGCACGTCTGCGAACATCTCGGGCGGGCTCCACGGAACGCTCATGCCGATGCTGGCCTCGGAGTCCGAGCCATCCGCTGAGCCGTCGAGGGCGGGCAGCCCGCCGCCATCCGCGAAGTCGGACGCGATGCCGAAGTCAGTGAGCGCCGGCCAGCCGTAGTCGTTGGTCAGCACGTTCGCCGGCTTGATGTCGCGGTGCAGGATGCCGGCCGCGTGCGCGGTCGCCACCGCGCCCGACAGCCGGATGCCGGTGCGCAGCGCGTCGACGACCGACAGCGGCTGCCGCTTGTAACGCTCCGACAGGCTCGGCCGCGAGCAGTACTCCATCACCAGATAGGGACGGCCATCGCGGGCCACCCCCGCCTGATAGATCGTGACGATGTAGGGATGCGTCGACAGCCTCGCCATCAGGTCGGCCTCGGTCGTGAACGCGGCGCGGGCCTGCGCGGTCAGCTCGTGCGTCAGAAGTGCCTTTACCGCGACCTTGCGCCGCGGCAGCTGCTGCTCGTAGAGGAAGACGTCCGAGAAGCCGCCCGAGCCGATCAGCCGGTCGACGACGTAGCCGTCGATGTCGGGCGGAGAGCTCGGCGCGCGCTGCATGGTCCGCCCACCTTAACGGGTGACTTTGCGTGAATCCATTCGAAGCTTGACGACGCTCGCGACTACCGCGACCGCCATGGCCGCGACGATCACGCCGAGCGAGACGATCGTGGGGATCTCGGGCGCCCAGGCGAATCCCTGACCGCCGTTGAGGAACGGCAGCTCGTTCTCGTGCAGCGCGTGCAGGAACAACTTCACCCCGATGAAGGCGAGGATGACGGCGATCCCGTACTTGAGATACACCAGCTTCTCGACCAGGTCGCCGAGCAGGAAGTAGAGCTGCCGCAGCCCCATCAGGGCGAAGACGTTGGCCGCGAAGACCAGGAACGGGTTGGTGGTGATTCCGAAGATCGCCGGGATCGAGTCGAGCGCGAACACCAGATCGGTGGACCCCAGGGCGATGAACACGATCAGCGCCGGCGTGAATACCCTCTTGCCATCGATGACGATCCGCAGGCGCGCTCCCTCGAAGTGCTGGGTGAAGGCCATGCGCTTCCTCAAGAAACGGATCAGACGGCTCTCGGTCTCCAGCTCGTCGTCGTGATTCGTGAACGCCTGATTCGCGGCCGTGTAGACCAGGAACAGCCCGAACAGGTAGAAGATCCAGCTGAAGTGCTCGATCAGTTGCACGCCGAGCACGATGAAGACCCCACGGAAGAGCAGGGCGAGCACGATGCCGACCATCAGGATCTCTTGCTGGTACTTCCTGGGCACCGAGAACCGGGCCATGATCAGCAGGAAGACGAACAGGTTGTCGATCGACAGGCTGTACTCGGTGAGCCAGCCCGCGACGAACTCACCGGCGTGGTCGGCGTCGCCGATCCACAGCAGTGCCCCCGCGAAGAGCAGCGCGAGCACCACATAGAGCCCGATCCACAGGGCGGATTCGCGCGTCGACGGAACATGCGGGCGCCGGAACGCCAGGAACACGTCGACGGCGAGGATCAGCAGCAGCACGACGGCCGAGCCGATCTCGAACCAGGCGGGGATCAGGGTTGGCATATCGGGGTGGGAACCTCTCGGACGGGCCCGGAACGGGCGCAGTGGATGTCCGAACGTCTCTCCCGCGCGAGCCCGCTCCCGAGAGCGGCGACTCGCGATCGCGACCGGGGCTGCAGCGCTGGAACCCGTGATGACGGCCGCGACGAGGTGGGATACTCCCCTTCGCCCTGCCAGCCTATCGGCTCGTCACAGGGCCGGCGCTGCAACTACCCGAGCGGTTCGATCAGCGTGGGATCGCCCGGATCGACGGTGCGCGAGTTGTTGACCCGGCGATCCACCTCGTAGCTGGTGATGTGCCCGGCCTGCGCGGTCGACACCTCGTGCAGCAGGGCGAGCATGTCGTCCTTCTGCGCGGCATCGGCCAGCCGCTCGCTGTCGAGCCAGCGGTCGTAGACGCCGGGGTCGAGAAACACCGGCATGCGGTCGTGCACCTCGCCCGAGGCGTCGCGCGCCTCGCGGGTGATGATCGCCGTCGAGACCT
>Ga0105248_10000323_pt1 | contig 56612 bp, 45 predicted proteins | sample KBSS34metaG_FD_81524 | JGI IMG/M metagenome (GOLD analysis project Ga0105248, IMG submission 81524) | Switchgrass rhizosphere microbial communities from Kellogg Biological Station, Michigan, USA - KBS S3-4 metaG | ecosystem: Host-associated > Plants > Roots > Rhizosphere > Soil | place... | reverse complement strand
GCGATCGGCCGCGGCAACACGGCGGGTGGTTTCTACACGACCGGCTTCTACGGCGCTTACGGCCATATCACCAGCAACGACAACGCGATCGGCACCAACAACATCGCCAGCGGCGGCAACAGCAGCGCGATCGGCTACCACAACACCACGGTGGGCTCCAACAGCACGGCGATCGGCCAGAACAACACATCCGGCGCGGCGTTCAACCACGGCTATTTCGGCGGCCAGTATTTCTTCCGCACCAACAACGACTTCGCCGCCGGCACCGGCAACCAGGCGCTGGGCAACAACAGCAATGCGGTCGGCAACGGCAACGTCGCGGGACGGAATATCAACTATGCCTACTACGCCGGCGCGACCAATAACGACAACGCGTTCGGCAGCAACAACGTCGCCAACGGCGGCAACAGCAGCGCGGTCGGTTACCACAACCACGCGTATGGCACAAACAGCAGCGCGTTCGGTGACGGCAACACCGCAAGCGGCTCGAACAGCAGCGCGCTGGGCAACGCCAACTCCGCAAGCAACTCGTTCAGCAGTGCTCTGGGCAGCAGCAACAATGCGTTCGGCCTGAAAGCCAGCGCGGTCGGCTACAGCAACGTGGCCGGCGGCACCATGGCCAGCGCGGTTGGCGCCGGCAACTATGCCAGCGGCAGCAACGCGAGCGCGGTGGGCAACAACAATTCCGCGCTCGCCGGCAACAGCAGCGCAGTGGGCTTCAGCAACAGTGCAGCCGCCGCCAACAGCGCCGCGATGGGCATCAGCAACAGCACCGGAGGTACTTCGTACGGCAAGTACGGATCGGCCACCTCTTCCGGCGGCGTCGCGATCGGTGCCAATAACAACGCCTTCGGCAACAACAGCAGCGCGCTCGGACGCGGTAACACGGCGGGAGGCACGACCACTTTCGGCGGGTACCTCGGTACGTATTACGGCTCGTTCACCAGCAACGACAGCGCCGTCGGCACCAACAACACAGCCAACGGCGGCAACAGCAGCGCGGTCGGTTACCACAACACCGCGACCGGCTCGAACAGCAGCGCTCTTGGCTTCGGCAACACCGCCGGCAGCACCTTGCACCTGCTCTACGGTTACAAGGCTGTCAGCTCCACCGGCGACTTCGCCGCCGGTACCAACAACCAGGCGCTCGGCAACAACAGCAATGCGATCGGCCAGGGCAATACGGCGGGTCGCGCGTTCGCGACCGGACCTTACGGTGGCAAGTACGCGAACTTCACCAACAACGACAACGCGATCGGCACCAACAACGTCGCCAACGGCGGCAACAGCAGCGCGGTCGGTTACCACAACCACGCGTACGGCTCCGACAGCAGCGCCTTCGGCGACGGCAACACCGCAAGCGGCTCGAACAGCAGCGCGCTGGGCAACGCCAACTCGGCAAGCAACACGCTCAGCAGCGCACTGGGCAGCAGCAACAATGCGTTCGGCCTGAAGGCCAGCGCGGTGGGCTACAGCAACGTGGCCGGCGGCACCATGGCCAGCGCGGTTGGCGCCGGCAACTATGCCAGTGGCACCAACGCGAGCGCGGTGGGCAACAACAACGCTGCGCTCGGCGATTCCAGCAGCGCGGTGGGCTTCAACAATACCGCCAATTCGAGCGCCAGCTATTTCTACGGTTACAAGAGCACGCGCGGTTCAGGCGGCCAGGCGGTCGGCGCCAGCAACAACGCGTTCGGCAACAACGCCAATGCATTCGGCCGCGGCAACACGGCAGGCGGCTTCTACACGACCGACTTTGGCTATTTCGGCCACCTGACCAGCAACGACAGCGCGATCGGCACCAACAACAGCGCGACCGGCGGCAACAGCAGCGCGGTCGGTTACCACAACTCGGCGCTTGGTTCGAACAGCAGCGCGGTCGGGCAAGGCAATACTTCCGGTGCCGCGTTCGGCATGTACTACGGTTACCTCCACGCGCATTCGAACGGCGACTTTGCGGCGGGCACGAACAACCAGGCCCTCGGCAACAACAGCAATGCGATCGGCACGAACAACGTGGCGGGCCGCAACTACGTCACTGGCAACTACCTCTACAACATCGTCGCGCATTTCACCGCGAACGACACAGCGGTCGGCGTCAGCAACATCGCCAACGGCGGCAACAGCAGCGCACTCGGCTACGGCAATCACGCCTACGGCGCCGGCAGCAGCGCGTTCGGCAACGGGAACACGACGTCCGGCAGCTCGATCAGCGGCTACTTCAGCACCGCCACGGCATCCGGCGGCGTCGCGATGGGCGCAAGCAATAGCGCAAACGGCGTGAACAGCAACGCGATCGGCCGCGGCAACACGGCGGGCAGGCTGTTTACTTCTGGCGGCTACTTCAACAACTACTACGGCTACGCCACCAGCAACGACAACGCGATCGGCACCAACAACATCGCCAACGGCGGCAACAGCAGCGCGGTCGGCTACAGCAACCGTGCCTACGGCAGCAACAGCAGCGCGGTCGGTCGCGGCAACCGCGCGCAGAACAGTTACGACAGCGCGGTCGGTGCGAACAACTATGCACATGGCAATAGCAGCAGCGCGATCGGCCTGGGCAACGACTCCGGCGGCAGCAGCAGCAGTGCGGTCGGCTACCGCAACAACGCCTCCGGGAACGAGAGCAGCGCGTTCGGCACCAAGAACACCGTGTCCGGCTACCACAGCAGCGCGTCGGGCTACAGCAACACGGTCGCCGGTGATTTCAGCAGCGCGGCGGGCAGCAACAACAACGCCGGCGGCACCGCTTACGCCAAGTACAGCGCCCCCGCCCATTCCTCGGGCGATGTCGCGTTCGGCGCAGGCAACCAGGCCGTCGGCAACAACAGCAACGCGATGGGCCGGGGCAATACGGCGGGCCGAGCAAGCACGTTTGGCGGTTACTTGGGCACGTATTACGCCACGTTCACCAGCAACGACAACGCGATCGGCACCAACAACACCGCCAACGGCGGCAACAGCAGTGCGATCGGTTACCACAACACCGCCACCGGCTCGAACAGCAGCGCGCTCGGCTTCGGCAACACCGCCGGCAGCACCTTGCACCTGCTCTACGGTTACAAGGCTGTCAGCTCCACCGGCGATGTCGCCGTCGGCACCAACAACCAGGCGCTCGGCAACAACAGCAATGCGTTCGGCCAGGGCAATACGGCAGGTCGCGCGTTCGCGACCGGACCTTACGGCGGCAAGTACGCGAACTTCACCAACAACGACAACGCGATCGGCACCAACAACATCGCCAACGGCGGCAACAGCAGTGCAGTCGGCTACGGCAACCACGCCTACGGTGCGAGCAGCAGCGCGTTCGGCAATGGCAATACCACGTCCGGCAGCACGGTCAACGGCTATTTCAGCAGCGCCACGGCATCAGGCGGCGTCGCGATGGGCGCCAGCAATAGCGCCAACGGCGTGAACAGCAACGCGATCGGCCGCGGTAACACGGCGGGCAGGCTCTTCACTTCGGGCGGTTACTCCGGCAACTACTACGGCTACGCCACCAACAACGACAACGCGATCGGTAGCAACAACACTGCCACGGGTGGCTATAGCAGCGCGATCGGCGTTGGCAACACCGCCACTGGCGGCGACAGCAGTGCCGTCGGCCATGGCAACAAGGCAGCCGGGTTCTACAGCAGCGCGTTCGGCGCCGGCAGCTATGCCAAGGGCAGCGACAGCATGGCGTTCGGCAACGGCGACTATGCCGAAGGCAACGGCAGCAGCGCGTTTGGCCACGACAACCGTTCGATAGGCAACAACAGCAGCGCGTTCGGTCTGACCAACCATGCCTACGGCGACAACAGCGTGGCGTTCGGTCGCACCAACACGAGCAATGGTTCGTACAGCTCGGCGGTCGGCACATCCAACACCGCGACCGGCGACTTCAGTACCGCGGTGGGCATCAGCAATACCACTGGCAAATTCCAGTACGGTACGGCCAGCTCGGCCACTTCCTCGGGCGGCGTCGCGGTCGGCGCGAGCAACTACTCCGTCGGCAACAATGCCAATGCGATCGGCCGCGGCAATACAGCAGGTCGTAGCTTCGTGAACTACGGTTATTACGGTAGCTACGCGAGCTTCACCAGCAACGACAACGCGATCGGCACCAACAACATCGCCAACGGCGGCAACAGCAGCGCGGTCGGTTACCACAACCACGCCTACGGCTCGAACAGCAGCGCGTTCGGCAACGGCAATACCGCATCCGGCGGTGACAGCGCCGCAGCCGGCCTCAACAACACCGCCGGCGGCAGCCTGGCGTACAAGTACGGCACGGCCCATTCGTCGGGCGACGTGGCGATGGGCGCCAACAACAGTGCGCTCGGCACCAACAGCAATGCGATTGGTAGCAACAACACGGCCGGCCGCGGCTACGCGAGCGGCTTCAACAACAAGTACGCCAATTTCACCCGGAACGACAGCGCGATCGGTAGCTTCAACACGGCGACCGGAGGCCGGAGCAGCGCGGTCGGCTACGACAACTCGGCGACCGGCGGCTACAGCAGCGCGTTTGGCGATTTCAACAGGGCAACGGGCAGCAAGACCTCGGCGTTCGGCAGCGAAAACTACGCTTCCGGCGACCATGCAAGCGCGTTCGGTACCCGCAACTACGCGTTCGGCTACCATTCGACCGCGGTCGGCAGCGCCAACAGGGCCAATGGCAGTTCCAGCAGCGCGGTGGGCATCAATAACACTGCCGGCGCTTACCAGTACGGCGCATACAGTTCGGCCAATTCCTCCGGCGGTGTCGCGTTCGGCGCTAGCAACAATGCCGTCGGCAACAATGCCAATGCGCTCGGTCGCGGCAACACCGCGGGCCGCGGGTTCACGGCCGGTGGTTACTACGGCAACGCCTACGCGTACTTCACCAGCAACGACAACGCGATCGGCAGCTACAACACCGCCAACGGCGGCAACAGCAGCGCGGTCGGCGTCAGCAACACCGCGTCGGGCTTCAAGAGCAGCGCGTTCGGCGCCAACAACACCGCGTCCGCAACGTACGGCAGCGCGTTCGGCTACGGCAACAGGGTGAACTCCGCCAGCAGCACGGCAGTCGGCGACAGGAACCACGCCTATAACGCGAGCACGACGGCAGTTGGATCGCAGAACATCGCGTCCGGTATTTCCAGCACCGCCGTCGGCAACCTCAACCAAGCCGTGGGCGACTACAGCAGCGCGTCCGGCTACCGCAACATAGCCTTCAGCACGAACGGCAACGCGATCGGCAATGGCAATACGGCCGGCGTGTACGGCGGCGGTCTGGCCAATGACAACGCGGTTGGCACCGGCAACTCGGCGACGGGTGGCAACAGCAGCGCATTCGGCGACGGCAATGTGGCATCCGGGGTGGGTAGCAGCGCGTTCGGCTACTTCAACGTCGCCAAAGGCAGCAACAATTCCGCGGTGGGCGTGAACAACAACGCTGGCGGCGATACTTACTACAACAGCACGCACTACTCCGCGTCGGGTGCGATGGCGCTGGGCGTGAGCAACAGGTCCTACGGCACCGCCAGCGCGGCGATCGGCACCAACAACCTCGCCGGTCGTTCGTACATCAGCGGTGGCGAGGTGCTGTTCACCAAGGGCGACAGCGCAATGGGCTATGGCGACACGGCGACCGGCGGCTACAGCAGCGCGTTCGGCAGCAACGTGTCGGCGACCGGCTACCGCAGCGGTGCGTTCGGCATCCAGGACAAGGCAACGGCAATTGGCGCGGCGGCGATCGGCAACAACAACAACGCCTACGGACAGGCGAGCAGCGCGATCGGTCACGGCAATACCACCAACGGCGTGCGTAGCGCCTCGGTCGGATCGCAGAACCGCACCTCGGCGGTCGCCCTGAAGTCGAGCGCGTTCGGTTTCAACAACTACACGTCCATCACCGATGCGAGCGCGTTCGGCTACGGCAACGTGGCCAGCGGCATAAGGTCGAGCGCGTTTGGTTATCACAGCACCGCCAGTGCCACCGATTCGAGCGCGTTCGGCTCAAACGATGTGGCCAGCGGCGTGAGGTCGAGCGCGGTGGGTTCCCACAGCACGGCCAGCGCCACCGATTCGAGCGCGTTCGGCTACCACGATCTGGCCAGCGGCTCGAAGTCGAGCGCGTTTGGTTACCAGAGCACGGCCAGCGGCACGGGCTCGACTGCGTTCGGCTATCACAGCGTGGCGAGCGGCCAGCGCAGCGTTGCGGTCGGCGCGCAGTCGACTGCGGCCGGCAAGGGCGCCGTCGCGGTGGGTGGCTGGTTCGATACGAACAGCAACGGCGTGGCGGACGCGGGCGAGTTCGCGAGTGCGGCCGGACCGGATTCGGTGGCGTTGGGTAGCGGTGCGACGGCGGGCTTCACCAACGACGTGGCGCTGGGTGCCGGCGCGAGCGTGACTGCGAGCAATGCGGTGGCAATCGGATTCGGGTCGGTCGCCAATGCGGCCAACACGGTGTCGGTGGGCAAGGTGGGCGGCGAACGCCGGATCACCAATGTCGCGGCGGCGGTCAATGGCACCGATGCGGTGAACCTGACCCAGGCCACGACGTTGGCATCGACGCTGATCGCCGGAGTGGCAGCAACCGCGAATACCGCGCTGAGCACGGCCAACACCGCACTGAGCACGGCGAACAACGCATTGGCCGAGAGCAACGCACAGGTCACCGCACTGGCCGGTTCGGCAGGCCCGGACGCGATGGATGCGGGCGATGCGGAAACCCTGGTCGCGGCCAATGCCCATGCGGACGCGGGCGATGCGACGACGCTCGCGGCGGCCAACGCGCACACCGATACCACTGCGGCGGCCACGCTGTCTTCGGCGAATGCCTATACCGACACCCGGGTCAATGCGCTTTCGGACGATTTCAATTCGTTCAAGAGCGACGTGAACACCCAGTTCGCGCAACAGGACCACAAGATCAACACGGTCGGCGCGATGTCGGCGGCGTTGAGCATGGTCGGACCGGACGGTCGCGTCACTGGCGAAAACCAGTTCAGCATGGGCGTCGGCAATTTCCACAACCAGCAAGCGATTTCGGTTGGCTTCAGCCGCCTGCTTTCGCCGCACGCATCGGTGCGCCTCGGCGCGGCGTTCGCGAGTGGCGAGAACGAGGCGGGCGTTGGCTTCAACGTCGGTTGGTAAGGTCGTGATTGCATCGCCGTCCGTCCATCGGGCGGCGATGCGAAACACAGGAAGAGTGGACAACACACAGGCGCCTCGAGCGCCTGTGTTTCTTTCAGATGCGACCTACATGCAGTGTCAACGGCCAGCTCACCGCACGCACGGTTTGCGGATCGCCCCACGCATCCTGCAGCTCAGCGAGGATCGATGCGACCGCGTCGTTACCGGTCGCGCGCAAATAGCGCTGGCACGCCGACCAGCTGCGCAGGTAGGCGAGGTATTGCGGCAGGGTCCACTCGCAGCGCATCGCGAATGCCGGCACGCCGGTGACGCGCTCGAACGCGAATGGCAACGTGCGGTAGCTCGCGATCACGTGCTGGCGACCGTCCGGCCACCAGTCTTCGAGCAGTTCGTCGTGCAGGCGATCGAACGGGAGATCCACCGCCGCCGTCACCCGCGACTGCGCATAGGTCCACGCCGCGAACAGGCCACCGGGCTTGAGCACGCGGCGCGCCTCGGCCTGGAAGCGTGGCACGTCGAACCAGTGCATCGCCTGCGCGACGGTAACCAGATCCGCACTCGCATCGCCGAGGCCGCATCGTTCGGCAGGTTCGACGACGTAGCGGATATTGGGCATGGGTTCCGCGGCGGCGACCTGTTCGGTACTCGGATCGCTCGCATAAACCTGTTCGAAATGCGCCGCGAGCGCGCGCGACGCCTGGCCGTTGCCGCATCCGGCATCCCAGGCGAGCGCGTGCGTCGCGCATTGCCGTGCGAGCCAGTCGAACAAGGCCGCCGGATAGTGCGGGCGCGCGGTGGCGTAGGCGGATGCGTGGGCGGAAAAATGATCCTTGAAACCGCGGTCGTTGCTGGGCATCGTGTCCTCCGGCGTAGCGCGGGAACGATGTTCATTCCACGCCGGCTAGCGTACCGTTTCGCATGGCGACGCAGCGACCGCGCAAGAGTCCAGGACAAACTTGTTCGGACCATCCTTGGATACCAGGAGAAGCTTGTGAGCAATCCCATCACCCGCACCGCATCGACTGCGCTGGGAGGCGTGAAGAATGGCGTCGCGCGCTGGGTACCGAGCGCGGTCAAGGCGGTCGGCATCGGCGCACAGCTCGCGGTCCTGCGCGATGGCAGCCGCAAGGTCGTCAAGGCGGCCAAGCGCAATCCGGTCGCGACCACGGCGATCGTGGCGGCGGCGGTTGGCGCCGGTATCGCCTTGTGGTTGATGCGGCGGAACCGCCAACGCCGCGGCTACGACGAGGAATTGCGGATGATCAACCTCGACGGATTCGAAGTCGGACCCACGCCGCGCCAACGCGTATCGCCCAAGCCCGTGGATTTCGACGACGGCGAGTAGGCACGCGGCAGGCGATTGGCGGCACTACATTTTGTTCATCCTCGGTCTGCTAGCGTTCTGTCCCACGAGCCGACGCAGCGATCGGCGACGACAAGGACGAGTCATGAACAACCTCATCACCGATACCACCTCCAACGCCCTGAGCCTCGCCGGCGATGCCGCGGCCCGCATGCGCAGCGGCGTCGCCCGCTGGGTGCCAGCCGCCGTGAAGACGGTGGCCGCAGGCGCGAACCTCGTGGTCCTGCGCGACGGCAGCCGCAAGGTTGCCAACGCCGTCAGGCGCAATCCCGTCGCGACTGCTGCAACGATGACGGTTGCGGTCGGGGCCGGTGTCGCATTGTGGTTGCTGCGCAGGAACAAACAGCGGCGCGGGCTCGATGAGAAAATGCGCCCGATCGAAGTCGAAGCGGTTCGCGTCGAGCGCAAACCTGCGCACAAGCGCGCGGCCCCGCGCAAGGCCGCCACCAAACGGGCAGCTAAGGTCAACGGCGGCGAGTAAAGGTTCGCGCTGGCCGTGGCTGCACCATCGGTTGCAGCACTTCGCGCCATGTTCCGGGCGCAAGTCCATCGAGAGCGTATTCACCGATCGCGACGCGGACCAGGCGCAGGGTCGGCAAACCGACTGTTGCGGTCATGCGTCGCACCTGGCGGTTGCGGCCCTCGCGGATCGTGAGTTCGATCCACGCGTCTGGCACCGTCTTGCGATAGCGCACCGGCGGATCGCGGGCCCATAGCCACGCAGGCGGCGCATCGAGCGACCGCGCCTGCACCGGCAGGGTCGGCCCATCGTTGAGCACGACGCCTGCGCGCAATGCATCGAGTTGCGCGGCATCGGGCGTGCCCTCGACCTGCACGAGATAGGTCTTCGCGGTCGCATGGCGCGGATCGCTCAAGCGCGCTGCGAGCGCGCCATCATCGGTCAGCAGCAACAGTCCCTCGCTGTCGAAGTCCAGGCGTCCGGCAGCGTACACATTTTTCGGCAGGCCGAATTCAGCGAGCGTGCGACGTGGGGAAGCCGATGCGTCCGCTTTTTCGTCGGTGAATTGGCACATCACCTGGAACGGCTTGTTGAAGGCGATCAGCATCGCCGCAGTGTAATCGCAGGCGCGTGGGAGAATGAACGACCCGTTGCGAGTCGCGACCATGTTCCCCGAATTACCCGAACAAGACCCGTCCGAACATCCGCTGCGCCGCCTGCTCGCGTTCGCCCGGCCGTATCGGTGCGACGCGGTCCTCGCGAGCATCTTCTCGGTGCTCAACAAGTTCTTCGACGTGTTGCCCGAAGTGCTGATCGGCGTTGCGGTGGATGTCGTGGTCAACAAACGCGCGTCGTTCCTCGCGCGCATGGGCATTCCCGACCCACTGCACCAGTTGTTCTGGCTGGTCGCACTGACGATCGCGGTATGGGTGTTCGAATCGCTGTTCGAATACCTGTACTCGGTGAAGTGGCGCGGGCTCGCCCAGGACCTGCAGCACACCTTGCGCCAGGCCGCATACGCGCACCTGCAAAAGCTGCCCCCGGACACCATCGCGCGCGAACGCCAGGGCCGGCTGATGGCGCTCATGAACGAGGACGTCAACCAGATCGAGCGCTTCCTCAACACCGGCGCGAACGACCTGATCCAGGTGTTCATTTCGTCGTTGCTGGTCGGCGCGGTGTTCTTCTTCCTGACCGCGAGCCTTGCGGTACTCGCGCTGCTGCCAATTCCATTGATCCTCGGCGGGGCGTTCTGGTTCCAGAAACGCCTGGCTCCGCGTTACGCCGCCGCGCGCGAAGCCGCGGCCACGGTTTCCACGCGCCTGAACAACAACCTCGCGGGCATGGCGACGATCCAGGCCTACACCGCCGAGGCGTTCGAGAGCGAACACGTGCGTGCTGCTTCCGACAGCTATCGTGCGCGCAATGCCGAAGCGATCCGCGTATCGGCAGCGATCACCCCGGTGATCCGCATGGCGATCCTCGCCGGTTTCGTTGCGACGTTGTTGTACGGTGGATGGCTGACCTTGCAGGGCAGGCTTGGCGTCGGCAGTTATTCGGCGCTGGTGTACCTCACGCAACGTTTGCTGTGGCCGCTGACGCGGCTCGCCGACATGACCGACCTCTACCAGCGCGCGATGGCGTCGGTGAACCGGGTGATGGACCTGCTCGATGCGAAGTTGCCAACGCGTGGCACGCGCACGCTCGCCGCGCGCCCCCGCGGTGCGCTGCGATTCGACGATGTGCGCCATGCCTATGAAGGCCGTGTCGCGGTCGATGGCGTGAGCTTCGACGTGCCTGCCGGCGCAACGGTCGCGCTCGTCGGCGGCACCGGCGGAGGCAAGAGCACCTTGCTGAAATTGCTGCTTCGTTTCATCGACCCACAATCCGGGCGCATCGAACTCGATGGCGATGACATCGCCGCGCTCGATCCCGCCGCGTTGCGGCGCGCGATCGGTTACGTCGCTCAGGAGCCGTTCCTCACCGACGGCACGGTCGCCGACAACATCGCCTATGGCGAGCGAGAACCGGACATGGATCGCATCGAAACCGCGGCGCGCGCCGCGGAGGCACACCGCTTCATCGTCGCGCTACCGAACGGGTACTCGAGCGCAGTCGGCGAACGCGGCGCGCAACTGTCCGGCGGACAACGCCAGCGCATCGCCTTGGCGCGCGCGCTGTATCGCGATCCGGCCATCCTCGTGCTCGACGAGGCGACCTCTGCGGTCGACAACGAAACCGAAGCCGCGATCCAGCATTCGCTCGCGCGCGCGCGGTCGGTCGAAGGGGAAAGCGGCCGCAGCACGCTGGTGGTGGCGCACCGGCTGTCGACGGTGCGCCATGCCGACGCGATCCACGTGCTCGAAGCCGGAAAGATCATCGAGTCGGGAACGCATGAGGAGCTCGTCGCGCGCAATGGCGTGTACGCAGCGTTGTGGCGGTTGCAGACTGGCGAAAGCTAGGAAGATTTCTACTTGTTCATTTCCCGGAGAAAAGTGCTTCCGTTTACTGCGCTCCGGCGCACGCGATGCCGCAAAGAACTACTTCTTCGCTCCGGCTTACGCGACGATCCTTGGCCATGCCGCAGAGAACTACTTCTTCGCTCCGGCTTACGCGACGATCCTTGGCCATGCCGCAGAGAACTACTTCTTCGCTCCGGCCCTTGGCTTGCTGAACCGCAATGTCATCCGGTCCGACTCGCCGATCGCGAGGTATTTCGCCTTGTCCACTTCGCCCAGCGTGAGCGTCGGCGGCAGCGTCCACACGCCCTTCGGATAATCCTTGGTGTCCTTCGGATTCGCGTTGATCTCGCTCTTCCCGTCGAGCACGAACCCCGCGGCGGTCGCGTAGTCGATGACCTGCTGTTCGGTGAGGTAACCCTTCTTGCCGTCGGTCGCGGGGCCTGGGTTCGCGCGATGGTCGGTCACGCCGAGCACGCCGCCGGGCTTGAGCACGTTGAACATCGCCTTGAACATCGCCGCCTGGTTGCCGTCCATCACCCAGTTGTGCACGTTGCGGAAGGTCAGCACCACGTCGACTGAGTTCGCTGGACCGAGTACCGGCGCGGCGGGATCGATCTCACGCAACTGGGTCAGGACGTACTGATCCGGGTGCATCGCGATCTTGGCTTCCAGTTGCATGTTGAGTTCGTTGGTTTCCTTGCGCGCCTCGGCTTTCACGCTCGCCGGATCGTTGACGATGCCGAAGTAATGCCCGTGGTCGTGCAGCATCGGCGCGAGGATTTCGGTGTACCAGCCGGCGCCGGGCGTGATCTCGATGACGGATTGGGTGGGCTTGACGCCGAAGAACAACAGGGTTTCCTTCGGATGCCGGTACTTGTCGCGCGCGGTATTGTTCGGATTGCGCCATGGACCGGCGATGGCCCGATCGAGCGCGGCGGTATCGGTGCTCGGTGCCGCCATAGGCATGGTCTGCGCGGCAACCTGTGCGTTGAGTGCGAACACGAACGTCGCCGCGATGACGGATGTCGCGATTGCGGACTTGAAGCGCATTGCAGTGCGGGTCATGGTCGGATCCTCGGTGGCTGTGCGCACGCTACCACCATCGCCCAAAAAACCGAACACCCAAGCCGGACAGTGCGCGCGAAAATCAGAACAGATCGCCCTGCGGCGAAGGCAGCACCGGCGCGCGTGGCGCGACGAACAGGTCGCAGCGCAGCGGCGGCAGGCGTCCGAATCCAAGCCGTGCATGGGCGAGCGCGAAACGGCGCTGCAGCAGCTGCGCGAACGGACCTTCGCCGCGCATGCGCTTGCCGAACGTCGCGTCGTAATCCTTGCCGCCGTGCATCTGCCGGACGATGCTCATCACGTGTTCGGCGCGTTCGGGAAAACGCTGCGCGAGCCAGTCGCGGAAGATCGCCTTGAGTTCGTGCGGAAGGCGCAGCAGCACATAGCCCGCCGCGCCAGCGCCCGCATCGCGCGCGGCTTCGAGGATCGTTTCGAGTTCGGGATCGGTGATCGCCGGAATCACCGGCGCAACCATTACCCCGACCGGCACGCCCGCATCGCGCAGCGCCCGCATCGCCTTGAGCTTGCGATGCGGCGCCGATGCACGCGGCTCCATCTTCGACGCGAGGTGGTTGTCGAGCGTGGTGATCGAGAAATACACCGTAGCCAGTCCGTCCCGCGCCATCGGTGCGAGCAGGTCGAGATCGCGCTCGACCAGCGCGCTCTTGGTGATCAGGCTGACCGGATGCCTTGTTTCGGCCAGCACTTCGAGAATGCCGCGGGTGACGCGGTATTTCCGCTCGATCGGCTGGTAGGAGTCGGTGTTGATGCCGAGCGCGATCGGCGCGGCGCGATAGCGCGGCTTCGCGAGCTCCACGCGCAGGCGTTCGGCGGCATTGGTCTTCGCATACAGCTTCGTTTCGAAATCCAGCCCGGGCGAGAGGTCGAGATAGGCGTGCGACGGTCGCGCGAAGCAATACACGCAGCAGCACTTTATGACGCTCTTCAATGTGTTCACAGCACACGGCGAAGCAAGCATGAAGTCCTGTAACTGGGTGCCGAGGCGGGCTCCATGTAGCACTTGGATTGCAGTGTGCCAACGCACGCGGCGGTGGTTCCCCGCATCACGCGACTTTGCCTGCGCCTATCCGGGGATCGCATCCGGCCCATGGGCTCGGCCCGCTCGGTCGCATGGGGAAGGACGCTGTGACCAGCAGCAATTGGGGGCGAAAGCCTGCCTTGTCGTTACACCGCAGATTGGTCAGCGTTTGGATGAATTGCCAATGATTATTTCCACGAAAACATCATAAATATGTTGACATCGGTCAACCCGCAGCCCATATTGAGTCCGCGACATGACGTTTTCCCAGAAATAATCATAAGGAATCACCGTGGCCACCCTTGATCGAAAAGAAAGACTATTCGCCGAGTTCCACCTCACAGCGCTCCACTCGTTCAAGGCTCTCGAATCACAATTCGGCGTGTCGGGCCTCTGCGATCAGGTCTTTGGCCAAGACGCGGAAGGGGAGCAATCCAGGGACCATCTTCGGGCCTCCGGTGCCTGGGCCACCCTGTCCGCGCTGTTCGATTACGCCGTCGATGGAGTGCAGATTGGCGTGCATGCGGATGACATCGTGATCGGCGGGGCGGAGGTCCTGTCGCTCGCGACGAGCGAAAACTCCTATCCCTCCAAGGAGTGGAGCCAGATCGTCGCCATGGGCGATGGCCGGTTCTCGCTGGATGCCGGCGACTCCGTGAGCATCGAAACAGTTGCACTGCTGGCAAACGTCGACATCCGCACCGTGCGGAATGCAATCAGCGCCGGCGAACTCGTTGCTGAAAAGGTCGGCAAAGAGACCTCGATCGAGAATGCGTCCGCCCGAACCTGGTTACATACACGCAAGGGCTTTCGCCCTACGGTGGCAGGCCACAACGCCGACACGAGCATGGAGGACATCGCCACTCCTGCCCAGTTCGGGGCATTCCTGAGCCGCCAACGAGCAAAGATCGGCGCGGATGACGGAGGCAAGAAGCTCACCGTATTTCACCGCAGCGTCACTGCCCAGGAACTGGCAAAGTTGGAGGCGGGTATCTTCAGCATGCCGCTGGACGCGGTCTTTCCCCTTGCGGACTTCTACCAGGTGGGACGCAGGGAACTGCTGGACAGCGTCATGCGCGTCTTCTTTCGCGATGAGTTCGACATGCTCATGGATCGCGCCGCAAGCACTGGTGCATCGAAATGAGACGCTCGAATCTGACCCAGCACGCCCAGGCGCGGGCTCAACAGCGCGGAATCAGCAACCTGCAGATCGAGCTGCTTCGAGTCTTCGGCGAGGACAGCTACCAGAAGGGCGGAACCTGCGTGAGCTACATCCCGGACAAGACGCGGGCGTTGCTCAGAAGGGCCCTCGACAACCTCGACACGGTTGCGATGGTGAAGGATGGCTCGGGCAATGCGATAACGCTCCTGCACATGGACAAGCGTTTCAACGCAAAGCGGGAATGCGCATGAGTTGCCTGCCAAGTCATGGCCAAGTGTCGTGCTCGCGTTGCTATTTCGACCCGGCGCCGCGGTTCGATGAAACAACGCGCATCGAAGGCGAGTGGCGGATCACGGCAAATCCGCTGTCGTGGGGCAACACCAACCCCGAGGTGATTGTGCTGGGCTTCTCCAAGGGACCGACGCAGGCCGGTGCGCTTGCGAGCACGCCCCATGATCAAATCGCCTACAAAGGCGGTCGCCTCAACGTCGGCAAAATCCTAGCCCACATTGAGCTCATCCCAACCGACAGCCCGGATGGACTCAAGACGCGCATCAACAGTCTGATCGCAAACAACACTGGTCGGTTCCACTTTGCCTCGCTGGTGAGATGCACCGTCGAGCGGTTCGACCAGAAGTCTTCCTCTTGGAAGGGCTCTGGGGGTGGAATTCTGGACAAGTTCGTCGCCACACCGTTTGGTGCTTCAGTCGCGTCCAACTGCACGACTGCCTTTCTCCATGATTTGCCGATTGAAACAAGACTTGTGGTGATGTTCGGCCTCGGCTCGAAGCTCAACTATGTGGCATCAGCGTACGAACTATTCCGACGCGTCCGGCCGGGCAGCTGGCGGAAGATCAATCAAGTCTCCTACACCGATGGAAGAATCACGGTCGTGCATGTGGAGCACTTCGCTGCCCAGGGAGCATTGATTCCAAACTGGCTTGGCGAGAATGATCACGCCCGGTCCCATCTCGGCGGCCTTGCTCAGTCTGGTGTAAAGGCTTCCGGTGTGGATTGCCAGAATCTCTGCCAATCGACCTAATCCATCCTGGTCTGCCTGATTCGCGCCTGCCCTGCAGTGGGGGATCCACCAAGGCGCTTGCAGGATCGCCCTCGGTAACTGATTGCATGCCCGTGCAATTCGAGCATGGACAAAGCGAAGCGTCCGAGAAAGCTGCCACACTGAGCAATGTTTTTGACTCATTGCTTCTCAACATCGAATAGGGCGAATGATTGCTTTCGACCCGTAGCTGCTATTCGCGCCGTTCCATGCGTTCCCGCCAGCACGGCCGCGTAGCTTCGCGACTGTCGTTCGTTCGACGACGCTAGGGCGTCAGGTGTCTACCCACCCTTAGGAAATGTGATGGAAGCTCTTGTTGCAATAGTTCTCGTTCTGGTCGGATTGAAGATAGCAATCTCTGTTGCGAGGCAAAGCACCAAAAGCCAGAGCCCGGCGGCAATACCGAGCCCGCACTCCCCCGTTAACGTAGGAGTGGCGTCAATCGAAGAGCGTCTCGCGGCCGCCGCAAAACAAGTGGGCCTATTCATGGAAGCATCAATGTTGCTCGTCAACAAAGAAGCTCTCAAACAAGATGTCCCCAAGCTGGGCACCCGCCTGTATCTGGTGGGTGCCGTAGACGCACTAACCCAGCATTACAAGTTAGGAGACGACAACTTTGTCTCAGCTACCTTTGGTGCGCTCCGTGGCTTTGGGCTAAACGAAGAGGGTGCGCATGCGTTCTTCAAGAATTTGCCTGCTCTATCGCAAGACCCTTTCGCGAACCACGCCATAAGTGAAGGCGGCAAAACTATTCTTGCCTGGTTGTCCGGCAAGGATCGTGCAGCTCCCGTAAGACTTTCGGAGCTTGTCAGGGAATGGGCTGGGCTCTCGGACAGCATCTAACAAATCCGCAAGGAGGCGTCCGTCAACACCGGGTAGGGAGCTTCACGCCGCGAACACTGAGCGGTACATGCAAACAGTCCGCTTGAACCGACAGACCCGATGTTGGCACATCTACTGAAACCTGCGAGTGCGATGTCCATGCCAACCAAGATCGTCGGGGAAGAGGCCGAACCGTGGATCGTTCTCGGCAACAAGCACTTTTAGCTCAACCCAAGGACCAATTCGCTCGCGTATTAGGCGACTCGTTTCGGCGAGGCTGGCTTTCAGGACATCGAACTCGGCCTCCGGAACACCGTACCGCTCGAACGACAGCACGGCGACGTCGGGGCGCAGGAGCTCGACGATTTTCACGAACTTGTCGACGGCTCCGTCCTTCTTCAAAAACGTAGAAACGCTTTGCTTCGCTTCGACGGCGCAAAAAGCGCCGTCGCATACGCAGAGGATGTCTATCTCGTTCCTCCGGTCCGGAGCCTGGTCGCTCTCGAATACATCGACTTCTGGAAGGTACCAAAAGCTACCAGTGTGTGATTGCCTCTGAAGATATCCAAGCGACCAAAGCACCGGCAGACCACAGTGCTTCTTGAGGGAGCGATACACGAAGTCGCTTAGCTCAAAATGCCATTCGATATCGATCGGCGCAAGGTACTCGGTCCTACATACGTTGCACTCGTTCCGTATCTGCATGCTGTCGAAACTACGCGAATTCGAATAGCCACAATACCTACACCGCCAATGCGCCACTTGATAGAAAACTCTTGATCGGACCAAGTATTCGAGGGTGTCCGTCATTGACGCGAGAAGGTAGTCCCTGACAATTCCGATGTTGTCGAGTTGCAGTTCCTTCGCTAAGCGTTCAAGCGCGCCTCGGTCATTGGGAACGAAGCTTTCCAATTTGTTTCGATCAAATATCCGCTGCCTAGTCGAGTCTTCGTTGGTCGCCGCCAAGACATCGCGCCAAAATTTGTTGGTCAAGATCTCAAAGGCAGTGGACAGATGATCGAACAGCGAAATGACTCCGCGAAGATTCTGTCCTTTGTCAGAAACCGCTAGGTCGACATATCCATGCCTTGGCTGTGTTGCTCGCAGATCATCCGTCGGATACTGGAAAAAATCCAACGCCAGGTGGCGAAAAAACGTCTCATCCGAGGGCAATCGGATCTCATAGGAGCGTCGGTTGTGTATCGCGTTGCCCCTTTGCGCGAGTGGGTCGCAGGATGGGACCAGCGCAAGTCGGCCTCCTAGCGTGGGCTTGGCAAGCCTATCCGTAAAGGCTCGTGTGATCTTTCGGCGACGGGGGAGTGTCCACATATCGACGACATTGGAATACCGAGACAAGTTGTTGTGCCGCTGGATGCTCAGGTCGACGACCCACTGTCCACGAGCCAACCCTTTTAGTTGCGGCGGCATGAAGACGAAATGTGCCGGCTCGCTTGCCGTAATTTTGCTGAAGTCCTCGCTGAGCTTGATTGTCGTCGTGTCGGAAGAGTTGGCGTGAAGGCGTTCGGTCAGATCTTGATCGCTTGGCAGGGCTGGAGCATCAAAGGACGTGGCGACGTGAACCGAGTTCCATGTATGGACTTTGAGCTTGCCCGCAAGATTGCTTAGAACATCCGCTGTCACGCTCGAACTGTGGACCTCAGTCCGATACGGACCACTTCCTTGACCCAAAAAATTGTGCTTGTTCAAATAGTGCCCCAGCTGCTTTACGAGCTGATCATCTTCGAAGAACGACGGTTCCAAGATCATTGCGTTGGTCGTATCGCTCCAGTCATCTCCGAGATGCCTCGAATTCCAAAAATGAATTCGGTCCAATGCGGTGCTGCCAACAAATATCCGGAACGCGGAGGTCCAACCGACTGCGCTTGGTCGAGGCATTCCGCTGCTATAGGCCATCGCAAGACGCACAATCGGAATGACCCTCCGATCGGCGATGGCTTGGAGAGCCTCCAAGGTGGAGGAGCAGCGCTCCGTACCGGCTACGATCGTGTCAGGAAGGCCTACTGGTACGAGGCACAGGGTCTTGAAGAATCCAGAAATCGGACTCGCCGAGTTTTGTAGACTGAACCCACTACCAAAGTTGTCTGCAAGAAAGCGATTGAACGGGCTCCGATATTGAGTGAAGACGGTTGGCTCACGAAGCCGTTCTTCATGTGGATGCCTCGGATAGCTGGCGGGAGTTTGTACCAGACTGATTGAGGAGACCGGGTGGAAGTAATGCTCCCAGCGCGGAAGAAACCATCGAAAGTCTTGTTGAGTTCCTTCCTGTCGAGCTGGATCATGTTTCAAGATCGCAATGGGGCAGCCGAGGCGGTCGATCTTGTCGATGAAGGATTGATCCAGATCCACGTACGAATAGACAAAGTCGGGATCGTATTTCTTGAGCCATCCGGCATATCCGTCGTTCCAGAAGGCTTGCGCGCTGATCGGTACGATCAGCGTATACACACCGCACCAACGGGTGTACGACTCGAAAAACACCGCGTCCAGGATTGCATGGGTACGAGCGGTTTCGTCATGTGGAACCAAGTACGCGATCTTCAAGGCGCGGTTGGCTGCCTGCGCCTCCACGGTTTTTCCCAGACTAGCTGGACGTTCCCAATTCATCGGCGCTGGTCCCGGAGGTTGCCTAGTTTGATGGTATCGAAACCGAGAGCGAGCCGGCGATCGCTTGAGTCAGCGGCTCTAGACCAGCTTGCACGACGCTGGGCTAGGGTGGGACCTAGGGCCGACAAGGCCTAGGCGCCGAACGAAAGGTGACCTGGCAGTGCACTCGAACGTCCGCTCCTGGCCGAACTGAGACTTATGGTCAGCCAACGGCGCGTATGATCAGACCTGCAATGTGATTGTTGAAGATTGGCACTATTACTGATTAGGTGGTCCGGTTTGCGCACTACCGGCGCCGAAGTCAATCAACGCGCCTCCGACAATGGTCCAGCAATAGGCGAACGGCCTTCAATCACAGAGAGCGCTCCGGCAGAGCAGCACGATGGCGAGCGAACAGCAACTCGTTACTACACCGCTCGACGAGCTGATTGAAATAGGTGGCTCTGAAGGATCCGATTCCTGCCGTCTCTGACGCTAGGTGCACATTGCTATCGGTGAAGATAACCGCCTTGGTTGGTGAAATTGGATAGTAGAACTCGACTTTCTCCACACCATCAAGAGGTGAGACATGAGCGGCGTAGGTGTTGAGAACTGGTTGATCGCCCGTGATGAACTCTACTGAGCTCTCGTTGGAGATTAGTACAAGCCTTTCGGTCTTGCGTCGCACGAAGATTGAGTGGCCGACGTTCGTTGCAAATACATGCATGAGCACAGGCCAACAGCGCCTCATCAGTACTTGATCTTTGCCATCAAACTGATTTAGCACCGCTTCCTTTCGAGCTTTTGTCCGAAAGTATTGGTACGCAACGAACACACAGAACTCTGTCGCGGATTTGTCGTTCTCGAAGAACGATGTGTCACCTGCCAGGAGTTGGTCAAGGTAGGTGCTCACACCGTGCTCAAGCCGCATTTGAGTCTTCTCTTCCAGCTCGATTAGCAAGCCATCAACGTCGGATTGAAAGGCGGAACTAAGCTTATCGTTCTTCCGAACCAACTCAACGAGTGCCGTAAGCAGCTTGAATTGCTGCAGCCAACCTTCATTCAATTCACGCAAGGTATCGTTCTTAATTGGTTGGATGGAAACTCTTCGGATGAACTCAAGATCATTAGGCTCCAACGGATGCAACTTGTAGAAATCGCGCTCGACGGCAACGTTGATTGGATTGGTATGAAATGGCGCGATGTTGCCGGTACGTAAGCACCAAAGCTTGCCGTCGGCAGTCCACGGTTCCAAGTATTTGCGCCACACGTAGTGCTGACGGCGCGTCGTCTCAAAGCCCTGTTTCATTGGAACTCCACTTAGCGTGATGCGGGCCGATCATGCCGAGCTCGATGAACACGACACTTGTTTCGCCAACATCCGTCGCGGAGTATTGATCATGGGTGCAGGTCGGCTTGTAGTCGTCCAGATTCACTTGGCTTCGAATTGACATCGCAGCACACGTCCTCAACTCGATGTAGGGACCAGTTGCTTCTCGCGGCGATGTCCAATTACGTGAGTTCTATAGACCAATCCCAATGCCGCCCCAGCACGCACAAGATGATCTAGTTAGTTGCTTTTCCCCATGGACCGATTCCTGGGACGACGGCGCTCCCAAGAAATTCGCGATCCAACTTGCTCTCTCTCTTTGCCATCGCACTCTCCAAGCCTCGTGTATTTAGAGCGGCGTGGATTCTTTTTAGACGGAACAGACGAGCATCACCCCCGTCGTCGCTGGGGGGCACGCTAAGTTCAATCCATGCGCGTCGGTCAGCGGATCCTTTGAATAGCTGCCACGCAGCGAACGCAGATTCAGCCGTAGTTGCTTTCCAGTACGCTTTCAGCCAATGGGAAGCGCACGCTTTTGAATAGCGGAACCGGGCTGATCGGAACTCTCGAACGTGGCGATTTGTATTGATCGGACCGTCCGGCCACGCTTCTGGAGTCGGTAGGGAATTGTTAGAAACGAAGCCCGCCAGCAGTAGCGCGCGTTGTCGTCGCCAATTCGAATCAGATGCTTGGTCGTTATTAATGATCTGTTTGAGCCAGTCTTCGCGATGATTCAACTTTGCTGCGATCGCAAGATCAAGAAGGTCTTTGTCACAGTTCGCGTTAGAAAGATCAAGCAGATCGTTCATTAAAGCGTCCGACTCCGAAGACCGTCGCGCACGGAAGACCATGAGAGTAAGTTCGTCGATTTCTGCAGCACCGATAAATCTTGTTATCAACGAATCCTTCAGGCTCTTCCACAAGCCTACAGCCTTGGGGGGGTCCGCTTCAAAAAATGCATCGCACAAGGCAACGTACAATCCCTCGGCCAGCGCCACGCGACGCCTGAAGTCGTCGCTTCTTGTCTCATGGCCTTCGAGCAATAGATCGACGAAATCCGATGCCCCACGAATCAAGAGCATGGCATCTGCGGAATCTACGTTGACAACAAACAGACTCGCACCTGATGCTCGCGCCGCCCTCATTCTTTCGATTGCCACAGCCGCGGCAGTCCGCTGAGCGCTAGCCCTGTACTCCGGGTCGAGCGCATGTTTCATTGAGAGCGCAGCGTCTTGCTCTTTGACCGTAAGCCAGAATCGGAACGGCTCCGCACTATTGCTTTCACGTTCGATCGTAATAAGAGAGCCCAGATCAGGTGCGCTCAAGGGTGGACTCAGAGCAGCACCCACCAGACTGGCCGCAAAGCGCACTTCAGATGGTTCTCCGCCGCGGATGCGAACAGCAGTGAGCAAGGTCCAAGGGGCCAGTCGTGGCGCAAGTTGATCGAACGGTACAGCTAAGCTTGCCGCTATCAACGCCAAGGATCCAAAGTGATCGGACGAGTGGTCGCCGACAGAGCCCCAGGACCAGTTTCGAGCAAGCAATTCGCGACCAAACCGGGTTCTATCCGCGCGCACAAGAACATCAAATGCGCGCTTCTTGCGTTGCGACGATTCGTCGAAGGCGAATTTCTCTAGCCAGTCCCATGCAACTCCAGCCAAGGCTCCATCATGAAGTGAGAACAATGACAACAAATCGTCTGCTTGCTTCTCGGTCCCCGATTCAAATCGTGCAACTAACGAATCGGCATCGTCTGGGCTGATGGGGTTAAGAATTTCGTAGAAATTCGCAAAGATCTTCAAAAGGTCCGCTTCAACAATGGAAATCCATTGATCGATTCCTGGCTTATTGACTATTTCAATCATCAACAGCTGTGTGAAGGCACTACATTCCTGCTCCTTTGACCAGCCATTGCCTTGAAACCGAATGGTGCGTGCGCACTGCTCGGTCAATGCGTCGGAAAGAAGTATGAGATCAGATGCTTGAATCGCACCCGCAAAACGCTTTTCGGCGGGCCTGATCGAAAATCCTGCCAGCTCTCGCCGCAAGAGCGTAGCCAATAGTTCCGGTGCGCAGCGGGCGAGAGTGGGCATGGCGCTCTCAAAAGCATGATCGATTGGTGTGACTTGACGACCAGTGCTCAACTCGTTCATGTCGAACTCCTCAAATGCTGCTTGCAGCTCGGCGGCAAACGGGAGGGGCACTTCAAAAGTAGGATCGAACCAAAGTTCCTTCGTTCGATCCCATCGTCCATGCAGGTGCAGCTTTTGATCCAGCAGCACCTCCGGCGCATGTCGTCGCTCCAACGCAAAGAAGCTTCGCCCTGGATCTGTCAGGTAGTCCCTTTCATAGTCAAACGATGAGTCGAGCTTCGAATCGATGGCCCGTGCGGCCCGGTCATCCTGGTCGTCGCCTGTCAACCAAAGCAGCTGAGCGGCTGTCCTGCCGGGAATCCCCGGATGGATACCTGACTCCGGTACTTTTCGCCGTAGGGCTTCGGAAACTGATCGGATCGTATCGGTGGTCTCTGCCTGGTCAATCTCATTGAACAACAGAAGCCATCTAAGTCCATCCCACACTTCGGATGTCCCACGCACCGTATAACTCAATGCTGCTGCTTCCAGAACCGGAACGGATGTTTTGAGCGGAAACCCTTCGAGCAACGATGGAACCGTCATGATCCTTTGTGGCGCGTTCTCATCCACAAGTTCGATCGGCAATCCCATGATCGTGCAGGATCCCGCCTGGTCGTTCCCGACCCGTTCGAGCCAGCGTTTGGATCGCTGCTCACGGGATTGCTGCCATTGGGATCCAGTAGGACAGAGGTCGCGCGAGATTGAACAAAACCATCGTCTTCCGTACTCGACGATCAACTGCAGTGCGTCCAAGTCGTCGTGAGGAATATTGCGAAGCGCGTTCACGGCTGCAAGTCTCGCGGACGTCTGGCTGTTGTGACCTGCATTTTGAATAGCAATAAGTAGTGGCTCGACAATTCCTCGCGCGATCCTGCGAACTTCCCTGCGGTGTTCCTCTGGAACATTCTGCGTCTGAAGCCATGCGCTAACGAGCGCGCCAGTAACAGCTGTTGAACTGCTTGGCTGGTGTATCGCGATCGAAACCGCGGCACGCAGTATCTCTGCGCGTATGTCGAGGCCTGCAATTGGGTCGAGCCAGCTCGAGAGAAATTTGTCGACTGCGGCAGGACTTTTTTTGTTCTCCGTTTCCAGTTGGAACAGAGCCATGGCGCCGAGCGCATGATTGACCACGACTGGAGAAAGGGTGACTTCTCCAAGCGAACCGACTGTAGCGAAATTTCCGTCAATGATGTCGCTCAGTCGCGCATCGATCTCAGTTGGAGTCAGGCCCGCTCTTGCCGTTGTGTCAGCAAGGGATGCCGTGGAGTAGCTCTGCTTGCCTCCAATGTAGCCGCGTGCAATTTCTTGCAACCAGGCACGCCAGTCATTTTCGCTGAACGACTTCTCTGACCTGGATTGCAGCGTGTCTCGCCCGTATTCCCACAACAGGCGGTGAAGCGTGACCTGGCCAACATCGCTCAACTGTTCCCTAAACCTGACCAGGAGGTCAAAGAGCCTAGGAGTCCGTGCGATGTCCAAGAGATCGGGAGGTAGATCGCTTTGCGTTAGCCCCTCGAAGGCAAGCATCTTGTCGAGTTCCCCGCCGGGGCTGGCTTCATAGACATCCACGGTGGCAACGATCGGGGCCTCCAACAAGCCTCGCAGACTGCCCAACTTCTCGGTGAAGTGGTGATTGCGGGTGCTCATCAAGACGCGGACTCGTCCATTGAACGGATCGTCCTGAAGCATGCGAATAAGTTTTAGCCAAGGTACCGTGGGCTCCTGATTCATCCCGTCAAGGCAGATGAGGAGGACCGGGCCCTCCTGCAATGGGCGCGTAAGAAGTCTTTCCAGCCTTGCGTTCCAATGCCGTTCGTCTCGAACGCCAGTGATTTCGTGAAGTCGTCTCGCAATGAATGCGGCGACTTCATGAGAAGAGGTCGAATCCAGTTCAACTGCGGTCGAAGAAGGAACTACAAGTGCTGCCGGTAGGTCAGTGTGTTTGTCGACCATCCAATCCAACGCCGCCCAAGTCTTTCCAACGCCGTCCGCGCCCAACAACACTGCGGGACCAGTAGGTCCGGAAGCATTTCCCCACCAAGTCGAAAGAGCTACATGGACCGATTCCCTGCGCACTTTGTTCTTCTGAAATCCACCGGCTACGTTCTGTCCGAACTCTGCCTGAGATGTTCGAGGCGATTCCCAGATTTTCGCTAGCCGTTGATGAGTGGATTTTCGAATCGCGTTGAAACCCGGGCACCAGGCTTCTAGGTCTTTCCGCAGGGTCTCAAGAGCCGGGGCAGCGACGGTTTGAAGTGCGCGCGCAAGCGTTCCTGCCCTCGCATTGCCTAGTGCCTCCACGACATCAGGATCCGCCGAACATAATGCTGCTAGCGAAGGAAAGGCAGTCGACTTCCAGTCGATGACAATAACCGGGACTCCGATGCGTTCGCCCTTCTTCATCAAGTCCTGCTCAAGTTGCTCGGGCACTTCTCGAGTGGCAACTAAGATCCAGCATTCAAGAGCGCAGTCGTTTTCGAGCGCATGATCAAGCTCACCAAGCAGCTCTCGATCGCTCAACGACGTGCTACTGGCATAGCGCTTCGTCTCGATCCTAAATCGTCTTCCCTGACGGCCCGCGGGCCCAGCATCGCCTCCGTGCTGAAATCCAGACTTGGCTACCGCAATTGTCACCCCTACCATTCGCCCAATCAGAGCAGCGCTTAGAGCTTCGAAGGATTTCGGGGCTATGTTGTCTTGTAGCTCGTGGCAAAGGTCAGCGAGATTTTTCTTGTCTGCGGGACTTAGTGTCATATTCGTTCGCCCTCTGGTGCAAGGTTTATGTCGCGTGGAAAGGCGAGCGCAGAAGATTGCGGAATGCAACTTAATGGGCGTCGAGCACAGTGAATTCCAAGTGTCCAGCAGCTGCGACGTGCGATTCTATGATGGGTAAGGGTGGTCTCGAATTTGCAAGGCCAATCAGTTCCGCTTTGTTCTTTTGGGAGATTCGCGGGCCCAAAATCAAGGCGCGCAGCGACTCCGCCGGAAACGTGACATGGCTTGGCGGAATGCCCACTCGGACCAACCGTTCTTCCCCCTGCGCGGCCCATTCGCCAGTCTTAGTGAGTAACGCCCTTTTTAGCTCGTCAAACGCGGCGTCGGGATGGCTCGGTGCGACGGACAGTTCAATGGATGGCCGCTCTCCGATTTCCAAGTAGTGAACCTCGAAGGGGACCATTGGCGACTCGCCCATTCCCGAAAATGCTTCGAATAACCACGGTACCGTGAAGTCAAAAAGCAATCCGTAGCCTGCCCCGTGACCGGCGTACATGTCCCAGCTCTTCATCACCGTGGCGTCGCGGAAGAAAGACAGAATACTGGACCCGTGATACATAGCCTTGTGCTTTTCCTCAATTCCCTGCTGCATTGCGCGGAGATGATTGGGGTCTTGCAGTTCGTTGAAGATTCGCCCTGCTTCTCGCCGTTGCGCGAGAAAGGAACTGGAAGGCATTCGACGTCGCGCGAGTTCGCGAATATCGGCATATGTTGGCTGTGCTGCACTCCACGAGATGATCGGGTCACCTTCAAAGACATCATCCTGTGACCGGATACCGCCGAAGTGGATCCGGTTCGCTACAAGGATTTCACGCGGTTCGAAGGGGAATTGTGGATTGAATGGTCGCAGCCGATACCATGCGTTCCGCTCAACCATAAGTTCCCGAGCGAACTGGTTGTGATCGGTCTCAGTCACCACGGTCTATCCTTGAGTCGCCGCGAGAGCCACACGCTAGCATTCAATTTGCCGCAATGGAGTTCCGAACTCGCCTTCGGAAACAGCAGGCGCAAGCTCGGCAATCAGTTTCCAAACCTAGCAAGCGGCATATGCTGCGCACGGAATGAACGGCACATCGTACAGCGAGGCCGCTTACGGGCATCTAATTTTGTCTGTCATTGTCGGCTACCACGGCAGTCAGGCCGCGATGTGATGCCCGTAGTAAGGGCGCGAAGTGTCACCGAGAATCGCGTATTAGGCGGCAACGTTGCGTCGGTCAGGATTGAGCCGGGCGTCGATGTTCTCGGGCTTGATTTGAATAATGTAGCGATCATATCCAGCTGCCGCGACTTCTGCAGTCGGTTCCTCGGTGAGCGCGGCAAACGACAGCAATTCCTCGCCAGGAACCTCTCAGAGCGACCACAGACACGCGACGAGCATGTTTTGTGTCGGTGTGGGCTTGAACTTAAGAGCGACTCTCGTCTTTCTCGTCGGGCGCTAGCATGAGCACACAACTCGAAGTCGCGGAGGGTTGCAAGCGAGTGTCTGGTCACGATTCCAGCGGTGGAAACTGTTTTCGCAAGGCATCAATCTTGCGTTTCACGCCCACATTGGAATCGAGTCGTAGCGCCTGATCATAGGCTTCCATCGCACACGCCGCTTCGCCCAGGAACTCGAGCGTTTCGCCACGCAACCTCCATGCTTTGGCGATCTGGAAACTTTCTTGGTTCGATCCAGCCTCACACAATCGTTGTGCTGAGGCGAGGATGGCATGGGCCGTGATCGCATCCAAAGTAGAACTCCGCAGCATCTTCCGGGCTACGGCGAACACGCGTTCGAACTGGCCTGAATGAAGGCATGCCGAGTCGAACTTGGCAGCATCGACGAATATTCCTTTCTCGTCGTAGTTGAAGGACCCCAATCCCTCGATCTGGACCGCCAACGCGCCTGTGCTCTCATCGAAGCGGTAGTCCTTAGCCCAACCCGTCGTCGGGCGCAGGCTATACAACTCGATCCCCCGCGCGACGTCAAAGACCGTCATCCGGTCGCCGTCCACGTGGTCCTGATTGATCGCGGTCTGGCACACCGCGTAGTGACCCAAGGGCGAAATCGCACTATTGATTAGGTTCGCCTCGAAGCGTCGACGAATCAGCGGGTTACCCAAGACGTCAAACACGTAGAACGTCCCGGACAGTTCCTGGCCGAAGTGCCAGTCCTCCAGGCAGAACGCGCCGCTATCGGCGACCTTGCCGTCGTTGGGACGCTCCAGCCGACCTTGCAAAACGATCGCGTTTGCCGACGCGTCGTACAGCACGTACGTACCCAGGCCCTTGTCACGCTGGCCTCCAGCTCCCCCAGCTGGATCGGCATCACACCAGCACAGCACATAGCGTCCGGAAGGGGATTTAGCGTAGACCCCAAAAAAATCCAATGAGTCGATCCACACCATCTCATCATCGAACCTGACCAGCAGGCGCAATTCCACCTGCGCCGCCGCAGACGGAACGCTGGAAACAGCCGCCCTGCGCGAACCAAATAGCCAGTCAAGAAAGGTCATGATGCCGCGTTACCGTCAATGGATTCGTCCGTTTTGCATCTGCGCTGACCACAGATCACGTGACCTTAGGCATCCAATTCCACGTGTCCCTGGTCTTCATCAGGAGATGATCGTTTGGACATCGTATTTCGGTACAAACCCAGTGATCTACTTTCACGTCGGTTCCGGATGTTTCCCTCCGTAGCTCTGGAGACGTGTACGCGGAATTGCATTGCGTGCACACGACGCCAACGGAAGGCTTTTTTGAAAGTTGCCTGGCCGCATAACAAAATCTGCCCCAAAAGACGGGGACTTCCACGGCCTTTCCATTGGGATCGTACGGTTGCCCCAACCAATCCAATATTTCACCTTCATCCCTCTTCCAAAAGTCAGGATTGGTTTTCAAGAAATCCCGCAAATAGTGAACCACGTCGGTGGCAAGGAAAAAGAACATGCCGTAGGTTGCTTCCTCGCGCCCGTCGGATACGACAGGGCAATACTTCAACATGCTGGATGCGGCCGGTATGGCGTAGCTTCGGGATGTTCCCCACGAACCGACCAGGGCGCAGGCTCTGCGGGCGTGTAGGTCCGTTAGATTGGGATATCGACTGCCAATCTCCGCCACGATCGTCTCCGCCGTCTTGAAATTGGCGTCCATGAACATGCCACCGACCATGCGCGCAAGCTGCAAGCAGTCGTCCTTTGTCAGCAATTGATCGAGATCGCCGTGGAGGATGTCGATCGCCTTCTCGACATCGGTCCTCCTGTCTTTAGGTCGAAACCATGATTTGAATAACTTCATTGGATGCACCGCGCGCTAGTTACAGAGCGTGTCGTCGCTGCACAGGGAGCGGGGAGACAGAACGCTGTCCGTGATAAGTTAATAGCGGACGATCCGAGCGTGACACCCGAGCAGCTCTCACCTATTGCCATGGCGAACATCGCACGTACGAGACCAACGGCTCCCACCAATGCTCCTGTGGACGCGGCTGTGGTTCGCCACGCGCTCCGGGATGCAGGCCCACGCGTACCTGCGTGCCCCTGTTGATATGGCAGCCAAGGACAATCCTGTTGACACGCGGTCTCCCGAGCAGAAGATAGTCAGTGCCATCAAGGGACTGACTGATAGGAACCCGCGCGGCACGGAGCGGTTCCATGCCCTTGCCCAGAGTAGGAGGCTTGTTATGGCCTCCGATCCTGCTGAAATTGGATATGAGGATCATGGACAGGGCGGCGAGTTTAATCCTGAGAACGGGAAAATGTATATCTATCTTGACCGGGCCAAGCCCGGAGAGATGAATCGCCATCTACTGGCCGCTACAGCACATCACGACACACACGCTGGACCGCTCAATGACCGTGCTGGTCGTGATCAACTGGTCCAGCAGATACTCATGTCAGCCGCATCGAGAAAATGAAAGGCGATGGCTCCGCAAGCCGGCCTTCTTCATCAGGTTGAACAATGAGATCTTGCTGGACCGCGTCAAACGATATTCGTGTAGCTGGCCATCTCCGAACTGGCCTGCACCGTCGCCGGCACCAGGTCCCAGAGCCGTCCATTGACCTGCCGCAAGCCATCCCAGTCAGAGGACGCAATGCAGCGCCTCCCCTGCTCTATCAATGTGTTCGCTTGGATCTGGTCGTTCATGGAAGGGCGCTTTTCAACCATGACATCGAACATCCCCTGCAGGAAATCCGGAAGTCTGCTGAGGATCTGCCACTCGATTTGCTTCAGAACGGCTGTCATCGCAGCAATCTTTTCCGGATTGCGTGAGGACAGGAAGGTCGATTCCCGTCCGACGACTTCCGACAACATGTGCCGCTCGCGGTCATTGCCGTTGTCCCGCACAAGGGAGGCCACGTCCTGTTTTTCTTCCGCGTATTCATCCTTTGCTTTCTGGAGCCGTTTCCCGGACGTCAATTCGTGCAGGTCCTGTGCGAGCTTCCTCTTCTTGTCCTCCAACTGAAACTTGCCATCGGTCACATCATCGCTGGAAAGCTGTGCTGCATCTCCAAGCAGACTTTGCACAGGCTCCAGAAGTCGCTCCAGTCCAGCATGGACGTCGTGCTGCCCGCTTTTTTTCGCGTCGGCTATTTCTTCCTGGACCTTCTCCTCCAGCCGCAAGATTTCGGTAGCAAGCAACTGCGTGTCCACCTTCCGCTCCGAGGCCTTGAACACCTGGGAGAATTCCTGATTCGTACCATTCAGGAAGGCAGACACCGACAGTTCGCGAGATTCCGACATCTCGAACGTCAGCTCGATCTCGGTTCCCTTGATGAGGTCGCGGGAGATCTGCTCCCCTGATATGACAAGCAGGCCGATCGGCTTGTTTGTCGACGAATGCCGGTTCGAAGGCCCCTCGACAACGATGATGCGAATCACTTCTGCGCGCGCACCCTTGACGATCGTCTTGCCGACTTCCACCGTCACCTTCCCCTTGGACGGAAGCACAGCATTCTTTGCAAAGACAAGTTGCAGCCGCGTGTCCTTGGCGGCGTGGTCGTCCTTCACAAGGCTGATGTCTTCCGGCAGCATCTGCCCCGCCACGCTGTAGCGTCCTTGCGCGATCTGGACCGTGTCAAAGTCCGTCGGCACCGGGTTGCCGCGGGAGTCGAAAATACGCAGGGTGAAAATGTTGTATGCGCCCTCGCGCAACGGCAGGTCTTCATTGATCCTGCCGGCAATGTTGCGAAGACCGCTGTCGTAGGCCCCATCATCACGCGTGATGCGGTACTGCATTCCCGACGTGTCGCCTTCAATCTTTGCCGTGAAGGGCTCCTCCGTCTCCTGGCTGGTTCGGTTATACGCAGCACGAATGCGCAGACCGCCTGCTGCTGGTGCAACCTTCCGTTCGTTCTCCTCTGTACGGATTTCCTTGGTGCCAGCAAAGTATGCAGCGCCGATGGCGATCGCGTTGGTCGGATCGATGGCAGTGTTGACAGGGATCCCCATCACTTCTTCGACGCGCTTCCTGACATAGGGAATGTAGGTCGATCCACCGACCATCAGGATGAATCGCAGGTCCTGTGGCTGCAGCGAATTGCGCACAAGGATCTTCTTCATCATGGCCGTGGTCGAATCCACCGCATCCTTGATCACCCCTTCCAGATCCGATCTGGAGATGGTCAGGATCGAGTCGATTGTCTTGCCGGTGTCGTCCTCCAGGTCACGGATGCTTCCCAGATCGATCTCGGCTGCGGTCTTCGTGGACAGATCGATCTTGGCTTCTTCTGCCTTGAGGGTCAGCCCGTGCCAGAGGCGGTTGTACTTTCCGCTCTCGCTTTTCATCTGGGCGAGCAGGTCCTCGAATGTGCCTTGCTTCTCCAACGCAGGCACCACCACCTTCTCAACAATCAGGGCGTCAAAGTCCGATCCGCCCATGTAGTTATCACCCTCATGATCGACGACGGTCAGCTCACCCTCGATGATCCGAACGAGCGCCACGTCGAAGGTGCCGCCGCCGAGGTCGTACACCATCCATTGGCTGTTCTTCAGGTCGATGGTCCGTTCCTTGTTGGCATACGCCAGGCTCGCGGCAATCGGTTCCTGCAGGAGCACCACCGACTTGAAGCCCGCCAGCATGCCGGCCTCTTTCGTGGCATTGCTCTGCACGGTGTCGAAGGACGCAGGAATCGTAATCACCGCTGCGTCCACCGGTTCACCGGTGTGCACAAAGTTCTTCAGCTCCTTGAGGATGTAGGCCGACAGCTCAACCGGGGACTTCGACGTCCCGATCGACTTGATCTTGATCGTCTCCGTGGTCCCCATCTTCCGCTTGAAGCGGCTGGCAACGCTCTTGGGATCACGTTCGACGAACGCGCGCGCTTGCTCGCCGATCAGGATGCGGTCGTTCCGGAATCCGACCACGCTGGGCAGTGTCTCCTTGAATCCACTGGGATTCTTGAAGACCTCCACCTGACCTTTGTCGAACCTCGCAACCAGCGAATTTGATGTCCCGAGGTCGATGCCAAAGTTGATCATGCGCGACATGTTCTGTACCCCTAAAGATGTGCCTAGCCGGCGATGCCGGCGGATGGGTCGATGGATTCACCCGGAGCGTCCCCGGAAGACGGCGTGCTGTCGGTAGCCTGCACGACCACGATGCCTTTCTGGACGACGCGCGAGTAGCTCTGCGTTCCGGTGCGAATGATGGGCTTGATCACTTCCACCACCCGCAGGTTTTCCGTCCGCGTCCCGCTGATCGTGACCTCCAGATCCGTACGGGTCTCGACGAAAGCCTGGCCGTACGGGTCCTCGTAGAAGAGCGACTCACTCGCGAGAGCATCCTTGATGCGCGTCACGTTGCGCATCGCATTTCCCGGATCTCCCGAGCGGGTGAGCTTCGATTCGATCTCGTACAAGTTGTTGAGCAACTGCAGCACCCACTTGGGCAGTTCGAACGCTGGGGGTTTCATCGCTAATCCTCGTTTTTCCTGGCGATCCAGTACAGGGTGATCGCGTTGTCCGTGTCCCGGCCGGTCAGAGCTACGGTCGCCTTCGAATTCGTTCGGTCAGTCAGGTTAATAATTCCGCCTTTCATGGTGCCTCGCAGATCATCCCACGCGATCGTGTGCTCCTTGATACGAAACAACCCGGTGATCTTGACCACCAGGCCTTCCCGGGTAGCAACCGTTGATCCGATCTGGATGCGCTGCCCGCCAGCAACGCTCTTCCTGAGATTGGCGATGCACGAGTCCATCAGGTACACCACGGATGCAATCGTCATCTGTGCAAAGTAATCGTCTTGTTGCTTGGACTCTTGCGCCGTCCAATCGACAGTGATTTCCCTACCCGCGCCGGAAATGGTGATTTGGTAGCGCGCCATCTCCCGACGGCCACCGACATTGATCGTTGCGCCCCATTTCAACGAAGACACCTGTTCGACAGCGATCACCGTGTCCCCAAAGCGAGCGCCGGTGCGTGTAATTTCCAGCGGCTTCCCCAGCCATGACAACCGGCATGCATGCTTGTCCGCCTCGGCCTTGAGTTCCTTCAGCTTGGCCTCGTCGGTGTCGAGGGTGTGCTTGAGGTGCGGCGATTTCTTCGCCAAGGGCCGTGCGAGATCCAGATGGACGAGAGCCAGGGATGGATCGTCGTGCACGTTGTTGATGCCGATCGCGACGCCGCGAACCACGAAGAACGTTTTCGAACGCTCTTCGGAAAACGTGCTCGGAAGCATTTCCAACAGCCTGCCCAGCTGGCCACGCGCCAGGGCGGCCTTGACCTGTTCGGGCGTGAGCTTTTCCTTTTCCACGCGCTTGCAGGTGTCGTCCAGATCGTCGATCAACCGCGCAATGATGCGTCTGGCCAGAACAAAACAGCCGTCCTCGTCCTTTGGTTGGACCCAACGACGACCACCCAACAGGCACTCGATGACCTTCATCTCCTTCTGCGCAATCGCCTTCGCGAGCACGAGATTGAACTGGGCGGCGAAGATCGGGCTTAACCATGAGCCAAAATCGTCGTATTCGTCCGCCAACGCGCGCTCGGTATCGCGCTCTTCATCGACGGCTCTCACGAGAAAATGCTCCAGCTGGCCACGAGTGAGGAATCCCTGCAGACGCAGATCCCCGTAAACCAACGCGTGGTACCGAAACGTATCGCTATCCGAGATAATTTCGTCGCAAATCGCAAGAGCACGCGACCGGTCGATGCGTATGCCCTCCATCCAGTCGATTTCGCCGTCTTCCAGCTCAATCTCATGAAGTAGCTTTCGTTTCGCGCGCTGTATCTCTTTGGCACCGATCTCGTCGAGATCCTCGTCGCCAAGTTCTAGAAGATCTATTGGGCTGACATAGTGCTGGTACTGCTCTTCCACCGTCAGAACAGGTGTTGGACGAGCGCGAACGGAATTGGCGAGCGCAATCAGACGGGGCACCAGCGAATCCAGCATCGTCTTGAATCGTTCCTTCTCGGGGTAAAGCCGTTGACCATGGCGCAGCGCATCGACTGCATCGCAGTCTTGGCCAACAGCCTCATTGGAAAGCACGAGCCCCAAGTTGATCCACCCTGCGGGGTCCTCGAGCTCGGCGGCCGCACGCCGATAGAAGTGGACGGCTTGGGCGTGGGCGCCCTTGTTGTGATAGAGAATGCCCAGGCGATTGCATTGGGAGCCGGAAAGATTGCCGACTTCAGACAGACGCTCGAGGGCCCAGAAGGCTTCGTCATCGTCGCTGGTCGTGGTCGACAGCTCCGCCAGTTTGTCGAGCGCGATCGTCAGGTCCGCGTCCTTCTCGAAGGCAAGCCTGAAACTCACCTTCGCTTCTTCTTTGAGTCCGGATTCCTCCTCAGCCATCCCGAGCCTGAGCCAGCCAGGGCCGAAGCTGGGAGCGAGTTCTGTTGTCTTGCTGAAAGCGTCGAGCGCCTTCTTGAGACCTTGATGGCCCTGGATCGCCAGACCCAATTGCCACCAGGCGTTCGCGTTTTCGGGGTCCGTCCGCGTTGCTTCCCGTGCAACGAGCACGGCTTCCGCGTAGTTGTTTTGGTCGCGAAGAGTCTTTGCCCGTGCTGTCAACTCATCGACACCCATACAAGCACTTTCCCCTGGCTTGGAACCTCACACGCGATCGGGCTATATCAACCCTCTGCTGGCGCCATCCCAAAACAGATGGACGCACCGACCAACGTCCCCACAAGGAACTTGCCAGGTCCGCGATCGGCGTTCAGCGCCAACGTTGTCCCGACCGCATCTGGCCCGCACCTGCCACCCGTCCAGGTCCCCAGACGATCAAAGCGCCTTTGTGCCGATCATATCCCCGCGCGACTGCTTCGTCTCGATAAGCTCAGGATGCTACGGATCCGGTGGTTGCTGCGAGCAGCGGACCGAGGAACGTTTTGACGAACTGACTGATTCGCACGGTCACCCCGAGAAGGAAGGACGCCCCACGCAGCGTGCGCTTGCCCGGTGTCGGCATCCGTGTCGATGCCCGAACGGTCTAAGCGGGGCGTCTGTGGCTATCGTGCTGCGCGCGCCGCTCGGCGACTATCAGGCAATTACCCGACGTAGGGTAGGAAAACGCCTACACCATCGCGTGTCACGCCGAGTCAACAGCTCCCGCAATGCTGGCGACCCTAAGATGCGTGATCCAATAGATGCTGACACCTGAAGCCCGTGTACTGTGCGAGGATCGCGCGTGATAGGCGCGGGCCATCCAAGATGGATTGAACAAGGGGGAGCTATGAAGATCGAAGGAAACCGTACGACGATTGTGATCGTTGGGGTCGTTTGCCTAGTTCTGGGATACTTCATAGGACGCGAACACCTGAAGTACCAAGTGCGAAGTGCAATACAAAGTGCAGCTGAACAGATGCAGACAAACCTGTCCTCTGCCCTTGGTGATTCAACGAATGCACCGCAAGCGCCTGTCGAAAAACCAAAAGCCGGCCCCTCACCAATTACCGTTGTACTGGTGAAAAAAGGATTCAAGCCAATGGACCTTCAAGCAGGGGTCTCCGATGATGAAGTGACCTTCACGCTTTTGTTTAAGAACCAAACCGGCAAAGGCATTCGCGCTTTCGACGGATTTATCGAGTTCACCGACCTGTTGGGCAACTCAATCATCACGTCGAAGCTCGAAATCAACGAGCGCATTGCGAAGTCATCGACACTGTCTTGGGACGGTGGGCTCCGATATAACCAGTTCATGGCTGACCACCAGAGGCTCCGCTCTGAAGGACAGGAGAACCTGAAGATCAGCTTCACGCCGAACAAGATTCTTTATGATGACGGAACAACGCAGGATTTCTAACGAACTTGTGACCCATAGGCGCATGCACGCCTGTTACGACTCCGGGCCAAGGCAGCGAAGAGCCCCCGGGAAGAGTGCCGCAAAACGATAGGACGCTTAGTCAGTCGTCTTGGTTATGGTGCGCAGGCCTAACCTCGCTGGCGTTCCAGTGCTGATCAGGGCGAACGTCGCAAATCGACCCTGAACTGCCGGTTGCGACTGGCAGCTTTCGGGAAGCCCAATTCGCAATCGGACGGTGCCGCAAACAGCGACCCAACCCGCTCGGGATAGATGCAAATTGAGGACCTGGCGATGCATCGCCTACTTCGCCGGCACGATGCGTGTAAGGGTCCCGTCCATGCCCTTCAACACAAACTCGAAGTCCACCTCTTGCCCGACATGGGTGGCAGCGATTTGCGTCGGAGTGGCCTTGAACGCCATGGTCATCGCTGGCCAGTTCACCGCCGCGACTGGGCCGTGCGAGATCGTGATCTTGCCGGCTGCGGCATCGACCACTTTCACGATGCCGGTTGCCGATGCCTTGGTGGCGACGGCATCGGTTTTCATCTGCATGCCGCTATCGCTTGCCGGGCTCGGAGTTCCGGCGTTGGCCGGTTGCTGGGAGAACACTGCGAGCAACGCGACGCCGAACAGGATCACTTGAACTTTCATGGAATGCTCCTTGGGTTGGTGGAAGGATTTCGACGACGCAAGAGCCTGCGACGGCATAGCAATCGATACGCCGCGGGAATGACGAGCATGGACAACAGCGGCGCGGTCAACATGCCGCCGACCATCGGTGCGGCGATGCGTTGCATCACTTCCGAACCGGCGCCGGTGCCAACAAGAATCGGCAACAGGCCGGCAAGGATCACCGCGACGGTCATCGCTTTCGGACGCACGCGCAACACCGCGCCCTCGCGGATCGCAGCGTCGAGCGCGTCCTCGGCCGCATCGGGATTCATCGCAAGCTGTCGATCCCACGCCTGCCGCAGGTACAGCAGCATGACGATGCCGAACTCGGCGGCAACGCCAGCAAGCGCGATGAATCCGATCAGCGTGGCCACCGACACCGTGTGTCCAAGCACCCAGATCAACCACACGCCTCCCACCACCGCGAATGGAAGGCTGAGCATGATCAACGCGGCTTCAGCGGCGCTGCGGAATACCCAGAAGATCAGCATGAAGATGATCGCCAACGTCGCCGGCACGACGAATCGCAATCGCTGCACGGCGCGTTGCAGGAATTCGAATTGCCCGGACCAGCCGACGCTATAGCCCGACGGCAGCGCGACCTGTTTGGTTATCGCCGCTTGCAGGTCGGCAACCACCGAACCCAGGTCACGACCGGCCACGTCGACGAGGACATAGCTCGCGAGTTGCCCATTCTCGCTCTTGAGCATCGGCGGTCCCGCGCTCAATCCGATGTCGGCGACCTGGTCGAGCGTGAGTTGTGCGCCGCCGGCAGCGACGATCGGAAGCGTCCGTAGCGCTGCGAGCGAATCGCGATCGCCACGTGGATAGCGGACAACAATCGGATAGCGCTCGCGGCCCTCGATGGTTTCACCGATCGGATCGCCGCCGACCACAATACCGATGATGCGTTGCACGTCCGCCTGGCTCAGGCCATAACGCGCGGCAGCATCCGGACGCACGTGCACGTCGACGTAACGGCCGCCGAGGGTGCGCTCGGCGACCGCCGAACTGACTCCCGCCACCGTGCGCGCGACCTGTTCTGCGTGTGCTGCGAGTCGTTGCAGCACCGCAGGATCAGGCCCCATCAACTTGATCCCGATCGGACTCTTGATGCCGGTCGCGAGCATGTCGATGCGATTGCGGATTGGCGGCACGAACAGGTTGGTTAAACCCGGCACGTGCACGGCGTGGTCGAGTTCCACTTTCAGCTTGTCCATCGTCATGCCGGCACGCCACTGGCTGCGCGGCTTGAAGGTGATCGTGGTCTCGAACATCTCCATCGGCGCCGGATCGGTTGCACTCTCCGCACGGCCGGCCTTGCCGAACACGTGATCGACCTCGGGGACGGTCTTGAGCATGCGATCTGTCTGCTGCAATAACTCGCTCGCCTTGCCGACCGACAGCCCCGGCAACGCGGTCGGCATGTACAGCAATGTGCCTTCATCGAGGAACGGCATGAACTCGCTACCCAGACGCGCGTACGGAATCGCCGTCAGCAACAGCACCACGCCAGCGAACGCGATGCTCAGCCAAGGGAAGCGCAAGACGGCATCGAGCACCGGACGATAAGCCGCGATCAGCACGCGGCTGAGTGGATTGGCTTGCTCGGCGCGGATGCGCCCGCGAATCAGGTAGCCCATCAGCACCGGAATCAGCGTCACCGATAATCCTGCGGCCGCAGCCATGGCATAGCTCTTGGTGAACGCGAGTGGCGCAAACAGGCGACCTTCCTGCGCCTGCAAGGCGAACACCGGAACGAATGACAGCGTGATCACCAGCAGGCTCACGAACAACGCCGGCCCGACTTCCGAAGCCGCGTCCTGCATGAGCTGCCAGCGCTCGGATCCTTCGGGATCGCGTCCGTTCGCATCGCGCCAATGTTCCATGTGCTTGTGCGCGTTCTCGATCATCACCACCGCCGCATCGACCATCGCGCCGATAGCGATCGCGATGCCGCCGAGCGAGAGCAGGTTCGCGCTGATGCCCTGGTAGTACATGACCAGGAAGGCGGTGAGCACGCCGAGCGGCAATGCGATCACTGCGACCAGCGCCGAGCGCAGGTGCCACAGGAACAAGACGCACACCAGCGCGACGATCAGGAATTCTTCGAGCAGCTTGCCGCTGAGGTTGTCGACGGCAGCGTGGATCAGTTCGGAGCGGTCGTAGGTCGGTACGATCTCGACCCCTTGCGGAAGGCTGCGTTGCAATTCGTGCAGACGCACCTTTACTGCTGCAATTGCCGCCAGCGCGTTCTTGCCGCTGCGCAGGACGATCACGCCGCCGGTTACTTCGCCTTGTCCATCGAGTTCGGTGACGCCGCGACGCAAGGTCGGACCGCGGCGCACCGTGGCGACATCGCGCAGCAGCACCGGCACACCATCGGCGCCCGTGTGCACGGGGACATTCTCGAAATCGTCCTGCGTGTGCAGGTAGCCGACGCTGCGCACCATCAGCTCGGCCTCGCTCTGTTCGATCACCGATCCACCGGTTGCGCCGTTGGCGGCGCGCAGCGCCTCCACCAGTTGCATGACGGTGATGCCGTGCGCGGCGAGGCGAACGGGATCGGGCACGACCTGCCATGCGCGCACCATGCCGCCCAGGCTTGCGACTTCGGCGACATCGGGGACGGTCTTGAGCTGATAGCGCAGGAACCAGTCCTGCAACGCGCGCAGCTGTCCGAGATCATGTGTGCCGTTGCGATCGACGAGCGCGTATTCGTAAATCCAGCCGACACCGGTCGCATCCGGTCCGAGCGCAGGCGAAACGTCGGGCGGCAACCGGTCGCGGACCTGGCTCAGGTATTCGAGCACGCGCGAGCGCGCCCAATACGGATCGGTCCTGTCGTCGAACAGCACGTAGACGTAGGAATCGCCGAAGAACGAAAACCCGCGCACGGTCTTCGCGCCCGGCACCGACAACATCGTCGTGGTCAGCGGATAGGTGACCTGGTCCTCGACGATCTGCGGTGTCTGCCCGGGCCACGGCGTGCGGATGATCACTTGGGTGTCGGACAGATCTGGCAGAGCATCAAGCGGTGTGTTCAATGCGGCCCACACACCCCATGCGCCGAGCAGCGTCGCCGCCATCAGCACGAGGAAGCGGTTGGCGATCGATGCACGAATGACGCCCGCGATCATGGTTGCGGCTCCTGCGCCTTCGCGTCCGGCGCTTGCGGCAGACGCTCCAGCGCACCGGAGAGGCTGGCTTCCGAATCGATCAGGAACTGCCCCGACACGACCACGCGTTCGCCGCCCTTGAGGCCTGCGAGGATCTCGGTCTTGCCTCCCGAGGAAGCGCCAGTGCGCACGGCGACGGGTCGGTAATGTCCGCCGTCCTCGGCGACGATCACCCGCGCCGCGTCGCCGGTCTCGATCAATGCCTCATCGGGGACCAGCGGATAGACGTGGCCCGCTGCGGACTGCAACTGCAGTTCGGCGAACATGCCCGGCGCCAGATCGCCGCCGGTGTTGTCGAGGACGATGCGTGCGCGTTGCGTGCGCGTGGATGCGTCCACCTCGGGCAGCATCGCTTCGATGCGACCGCTGAAGGTGCGGCCGGGCCATGCGCTGACAGTGGCCTTCACCGGAGTTCCGGCGACGATGCCAGCACTTTGTGCCTGCGGGATCGCCGCTTCGAGCCAGACGCTGCGCGATCCGTTGAGGGTCATGATCGGCATGCCGGCGTTGACGCGCTGGCCTTCGCGCACGTCGAGCGTGCTGACCACGCCATCGGCGGGCGCACGCAACACGATGCGTGAACCGCCGCGACCGAGTCCGCGGATTTGCGCATCGTCCATGCCCAATGCATGCAGCCTCTCGCCGGCCGCAATACGCAGCTCGCGGGCATCCGTCGAGTGCGCGTTGCCCAGCGCGAGGTACTCCTGCGCGGCCGCGTTCCAATCCGGCGCGATCAACTCGGCCAGTGGTTGACCAGCCTTCACCCGCTCGAACGGCGCACGCACGTACAGCCGTTCGATCACGCCATCGGCGCGGGCGCTGACGACGCGCGCTTCACGCAGGTCCCAGCCGATCGTGCCCGGCACATGTGCGCTGCGGGTGATAACGCCGGTCTCGACCAGCGCGGTGCGCATGCCGAGGTTCTGCATCGTCGCCGGATCGACGCGGACGCTGCCTGCAACTTCGGCATCGGCGTACTTCGGCACCAGTTGCATGTCCATGAAAGGCGATTTGCCGGGCTTGTCGAAGTGGGTTTCAGGTTTCATCGGGTCGTACCAGTACATCGGACGCTTGGCGTCAGCAGCGACCGATGTCGTCGCGACCGCCGGCACTTGGCGCGATCCGAGCCAGTAGCCAGTGCACAGTGCGATGCCGAGCGCGATCGCGACGGTGGCTGTGATGGCGATGCGGTTCATGGCGTGCGCTCCTCGGGCAACAGATAAGCCAGGGCGGCCCAGGCACGGCCCAGGTCGCCCAACATGCGGGCATGGGTGACTTCTTCTTCGATCTGCGCGCGACGTGCGTCGAGCCATGGTTGCAGGGCACCACCACCGCGATACGCGGCCAAGGCGACACTGGAACGATCGCGTGCCAGCGGCAGCAATTGTTCCTCGTCGCGTGCGACCTGGCGCTTCATGCTGTTCCATTGCGCGAGATCGGCTTGCACCTGCTGGCGTTGCGCACGGCGAGCGTCCTCGTGCGCGTCGAGGATTGCTTCGTAGTCGGCTTGGCGCGCGGCGACGCCGCGGTCCTGGCGGTCGCCAGCGAACAATGGTAGGTCGATCGAAAATTCCACCGACAGCAAGTCGCTGAAATGATCGCGTTGTCCGTAGGAGACACCGATGCTCCAGTCCGGATGTTTTTCGGCACGCGCCAGGTCCACCTGCGCAGTCGCGACTTGCTCCCGGGCCTGCCACGACAGCAGCGGGCCTTGTCGGTCCAGCGATTGCGACAGCGCGTCGGCGCTGATCGACAATGTGTTGAATTCGGGCGCCGTGCGCTCTGCTGCCCCAGCGTCTTCACCAACCCAGCGGGCGAGCATCGCCTGTGCCGACTCGATCTGCGCGCGCGCAGCATCCAGGCGGTTGTCGAGATCCAGGACGGCTGCCTGCGCTGCGAGTGCGTCGGCTGCGCTTCCGCTGCCGCCGGACAAACGCGCCTTGGCAGTGCGCACCGCAAGCGTCGACTCATCGCGCAACGCTTGCAGCGCATCCGCTTCGTGCTGCGCCGACCAAGCCGCAATCCATGCCTCCGCCGCTGATCGCTTCACGAGCAGGGCTTCGGCTGTCGCTTGTGCCGTGGACTGATCGACCGTGCGATCGGCCAGCGCCTGGCGCGCATCGCGTTTGGCGCGTGCAGGGAATTCCTGCATCACCCCGACCTTCTTCATCGTGAAATCCGACGTACCCGGATTGAAAGCCCCACTGCCTGCGACCGGCAGGTCCTGGATGCCGACGGTCAGCTTCGGATCCGGCAGCGCGGCTGCGCGTCGCGCTTCCTCCTGGGCTGCCGTGGTCTGCGCTCGATATGCATCGATTGCCGGGGCTCGCTCGGCTGCGCGACGGATGGCTTCATCGAAGGAAATGGAAGGCGTGGCGGCCCAACCAGGCAACGTGAAAGACCACAGCAACAGCGGCAGGCACAGCTTGGCCGTCGCGCAGTCAGCGGAATAGCGCGTTCCGCGCAAGCCGCGCGGACGCCGACGAATGAAAAACGACATGGAAACCTCCGAAACGCGATCACGAGTGCGCCGCTGGTGTCAGCGGCGGCGAGCGATGCGCAGGAGGTCTAGATCTGCAGGCTGCAGAATCGCAGCAGCGGGGGTGGATCCGAACGACTGATCGGCACGTCAACGTAACGCTGGTCAATGACCCACAGCGGATGGGAGACGAGATCGAAGGCCGGCGGCGGCAGGCCCAATGGCGGAACGGTTGCCGACGACAGCGGCGACACCGTGGCATTGTCAGGATGGCAGTGCTTGTTGCAAAGCGGCGATGCATGCGAAGCCTGCATCGACATGTCGGTGCAATTCGCCATAGCAACAACAGGTTCCGAAGGCGCCGTAGCCAACGTACACGCATAAGCCGACAACGCCAGCTGCTGGAACAGCAAAGCGAAAAGTACGAGCCACGAAATCCGGCTGCGACGACGTCGGCGAGAGCTTGCCATCAGCGAACTATAGAACAATCCGGCGCAACGGGCATGCGGGAGCGATGCCAAATGCTCATCGATTGCTCCTGGCATACCGAGAGGAGTCATCAACGCCACTGCGAGCTTGTTGCGTAGGGCAGCGACAAGATCACATTGCTGGCATCGTTCGCCTGTCGCCTCGTTGCAACAGATAGTCAGCCGACAGTCGACCTGCACCAAAGCAGAAGATCGTGAAGATTCCGATTGCCCAGTACTTGTGGTCGTTGATCGCGGCTGGGCAATCGAACTGGAATAGCTGCGGGTAGGAGATCACCGCCATCGCGTTAACCGCGAAAAGGCCAAGTGCTGCAGCGCGGGTACCGATGCCAAGGAAAAGCAGTACGGGAAAAGTCAGTTCGCCGAACGCGCCCATATAGGCCGCGAGAGTCGGCGACAGCACCGGCACCGAGTATTCGTCGTGAAACAGCGCGAGGGTCGCGTTCCAGTCGTGAATCTTGACGAGGCCGGCATTGAAGAACTGCCAGCCGACGTAGAAACGCAGGAACACCAGCAGGGCCGAGCCAGCCCAGTCGCGCACCGCGCTGTCGTAACGGGACAACGTGAGCCACTGATGGATGTTTCGCAGGACAGGCATGACGGATTCCTCGGAGTTCGTGCCAGGTTGGATGGGTGGTTGCTTCGGCGGATCGTTGCTGCGCGCGCGCCGCGGTCGTGGGGTTGGACGCGGGCGTCGCGGATTCCTTACAGTCGTTGGTCAAACATCGTGCGACGCGCTGGCCTGCGTGAGCAGGGACAGATCCAGCCAGCGTGGCAACGCCTTGGCGAAGTCGAACGACCGTTGTGCCTCGATCCCCGCCTCGATAGCCGTCTCGAGCGTTTCGCCAGCGCGGATCTTCTCCAAGGCGGCAATCTCACCTTCACTTGATGCGACCACTTCCACACGCCAGCGCGGCCTTGCAACGAGCGCAATTTCGCCCCGATCCAGCGACTTGGGCAGTTCCATCGTTGCGCCAGGCTGGTGCGCAAGCCAGATGTGGGCAATGGGAAATCCGGAATCGAGCCAGTCGCAAGCCGGGTGCAGCGTGAAGCGCGACGCAAGCAACTGATGCGGCCGCAGGCTGCCGATCCGATAATGCGAGAGAACGATTGCGTTGGCGGCGTAGTGCGCGCGATGCGCGATCCATTCCAGCGCGGCGACGTCGGCAAGGTAAGGCAGCGTCTGGGTGTGTTCGAAATCGGCGATGAACGCAGCGAAGTGTTCGCCGAATCGGTTGAGGTCGCCACTGCTGCTCGGATGCGCATGACCGTAGACACGCGCGAGCGCGTCTAAGAACTCATCGCCCACCAGCGCGCGCACCACCGGAAACGCGTTGGACAGCGCCTTTTGCCAGGCGGCGAGCAAGTTTCCGCGATACAGCGCAATCCGCTCCAGCGTTTGCTTGTCGGGATGCAGCAACGATGGCAGCAGCGTCGATGCGCGTCGTGCGTCGAACAGTGCGGCGGCGAAATCGGTTTGAACGGATTCAAGCAGCATGGACGGCCTCCGCGAGGAATGTGTCCTGGCACTGCCGTGCGCGCGCCGCTTCATCGAGCAGCACATCGAGCGCAGGCACATCGGTGTCCCATTCGATCAGGGTCGGGACGTCGCCAAAGCGGCACAGCGCCCGGCGATACAGTTTCCATACGGCCTCGCACACGCGATCGCCGTGGTGATCGATCACCGCCAGATCCGTGACCAGGTGTCCGGCAAGGTGGATCTCCCCGACGTGCCGGGTCGCGATGGCATCGATGTAAGCCGCCGCGTCGGTGCCGTGGTTGCACTGATTGACGTAGAGATTGTTGATATCGAGCAGGATCCCGCAACCGGTGCGCAATGCGAGCTCGTTGAGGAAGCCCGGTTCGTCCAGGTCGTCACCGGCGAAACGCAGGTAGGTGGAAATGTTCTCGACCAGCACCTGGCGTTGCAACGCGTCCTGCATGCGGGTGACGCGATCGCACATGAGCGCAAGCGCAGCGTCGGTCAGCGGCAAGGGCAGCAAATCATTGAGCGAGCGATCCGCGACCGCGCCCCAGCACAGATGCTCGGACACGAGACAAGGATCGATCCGTCGCACCAGCGCGGCGATGCGCTGCAGGTGTTCGGGGGAAAATCCGCGAGTCGAGCCAAGACCAAGCCCCACGCCGTGCAGGCTGATGGGGTAGCGCTCGCGCAAACGGGTGAGGACATGCAAGTCGTAGCCGCCGTCGCCAAGATAGTTCTCGGTGTGCGCCTCGAGCCATCCGGCGCAACGTTCGCGCGCGCGCAAGTCGTGGTAGTGCGGCGCACGCAGGCCGATTCCAACGCCCAGCGATTGCGATAGCGAAGATTCTTTCATTGGTGTTGTTCCCTCGGTTCGGTCCTGCGGCGGCCGTGGACCATTCCACGGCCGCCCTTGCACCAAGCACCACTTCGCACAGCATTTTTCGATTCTTCTTTCCGCAACTGGCGCATCGATAGCGCGCCAGTGCGGTGTCGCGGTGAATCGTTGCGCGGTCTTACTTCTTCTTCGGAGCCGACATCTGGCCGCCCATCGCGGTGCAGGTGCCCTTGGCGACGTACTTGAAGTCCAGCGGGCTGTTGTCGGTCTTGGACTGCCCCGCGCATGCGTGGGTGCCGGAGGTGGAGGCGCAATCGTTCTGGCCGGCCTTGGCGACGCCGAAGCACTTTTCCTGGTTGGAATGATCGACGGCATCGGCGGCGAACGCGTTGTTGGCGATGGCAAGCAGGCCAGCGGCGGCGGCGATCAGGGCATTGCGAGTCTTCATGGTGGAACTCCTTGGGTGGTGGTCGAAAGGTTGGATGGATTGACCTCACCGAATCCGTTTCTCGTGGATCGATTGACGATGTTTCTTCGGCGAGCGGTCGTTGGACGCACCGCGGGAAAAATCCTTACACGCATCGTCGAAAAACTTTTTTTTCGGCAGGCGGTTGTAAGGATTCGCGTCCGTCTCCGTCCATAAGCGCACATCCGGCGATTCCGCTTCGGCGATGCCCGGATCGAACGTCTTTCGACAAGGAATCAACGCAGTGAAATCGAGCAAGCCGCACATCGTGATCGTCGGCGGAGGCTTCGCCGGCGCGAACCTGACGCGACAGTTGAACAAGCACGCGCATCTCGTGGACGTGACCCTGGTCTCGGAGGACAGCTATACGACGTTCAATCCCATGCTGGCCGAAGTCGTCGGCGCCACCGTGTTTCCCGAACACGTTGTTGCGCCGCTCCGGCAAACGGTCGGCAAGGCGCGCTTCGTGATGGGCAAGGTCGGCGCCGTCGACGTCCGCGCGCGCACGATCCGTTGCGACACGCTCAAGGGCGAAGTCGAACTGCCTTACGACCATCTGGTGCTCGCATTCGGCAGCCGCGCCCGCGTCGACCTGATTCCGGGCATGGCCGAACACGCGGTCGTGCTCAAGACCGTCGGCGATGCGATGCACATCCGCAACCTGGTCTTGCGCCGCCTCGCGCAGATCGAGCTCGAGAGCAATCCGGATCTGCGGGCTTGCCTCGGACATTTCGTCGTGATCGGCGGCGGGTTTTCCGGCGTTGAAGTCGCCGGCGCGATCGCCGACGTGGTGCGCGAATTGCGACGCTTCTATCCAGCCGTGGCCAACGGAGAACTCAAGGTCAGCCTGCTGCAGAACGTCGATCGACTGCTTCCCGAACTGCCTGCATCGCTTGGACTTGCCGCGGAGCGTTCGCTGATGGCGCGCGGCGTGGACGTTCGCACGATGACAGGTGCGACCGCGATCGCGGCGCGCGAAGTGCAGTTGAGCGATGGTAAAGCGATCAACGCGGCCACCACGATCTGCACGATCGGCACCATGCCCAATGCGTTGACCGCGCGACTGGGCGACATCGCGTTCGAACGTGGCCGCGTCGTCTGCAATGACGACCTCTCCGCGCGCGGCGCGGGCAATGTCTGGGCGATTGGCGATTGCGCACTGGTCCGCAACGACGGCGATGGTTTCGCACCGCCCACCGCGCAGTTCGCGGTGGCCGAAGCGAAGCACCTCGCGCGCAACCTGGTGGCGCGCTGCCAGGGTCGCGCTACCAAATCGTTCGCGTACCGCTCGCGCGGAATGATGGCAACCGTCGGCCACCTCAAGGGTGTCGCCTCCATTTTCGGCATCAAGCTCACCGGCCTGCCCGCGTGGTTGTTGTGGCGAGCGTACTACCTCAGCCAGGTACCGACGCTGGGTCGCAAGTTGCGGATCTTCGTCGAATGGACCTGGGGAATGTTCTTCCCGCCGGACCTGACCCATTTCCGTTTCACCCGCAGCCACGAGGTGCTCGACGACGAGCGCATGGGCGGCGGCGTCCAGTCGCTCTCGAACGTCCACGCCTTCAACCGCCAACCCGTCAACCAGGAGTCCTGAATGCAACTCAAGAACAAGACCGCGCTGATCACCGGCTCGACCAGCGGTATCGGCCTCGGCATCGCCCGGGCGTTCGCCCAGGATGGTGCCAACGTGATCCTCAACGGCTTCGGCGATGCGGCCGAGATCGAGCGCATCCGCGCCGGCATCGAAAGTGAGTTCAGCGTCAAGGCGCGCTACGACGGCGCCGACATGAGCAAGCCCGAAGCCATCGAGGCAATGATGGACAAGGCCATCGCAGAATTCGGCCGGATCGACGTGGTCGTCAACAACGCAGGCATCCAGCACGTCGCGCCGATCGATGAATTCCCGCTCGCGAAATGGGACGCGATCCTCGCGATCAACCTCAGCGCCGCGTTCCACACCACGCGCCTGGCATTGCCGGCGATGAAGCAGAACAAGTTCGGACGCATCATCAACGTCGCCTCGGCGCATGCGTTGGTCGCATCGCCGTTCAAGAGCGCGTACGTCGCCGCCAAGCACGGCATCGCCGGGCTGACCAAGACGATCGCGCTCGAAGTCGCCGAGCACGGCATCACCGCGAATGCGATCTGCCCGGGCTACGTGCTCACCCCGCTGGTCGAGAAGCAGATCCCCGACACCGCCAAGGCGCGCGGCATCAGTGAGGAAGCCGTCAAGCGCGACGTGCTGCTCGCGGCGCAGCCGACCAAGCAGTTCGTGACCGTGGACCAGGTGGCAGCGCTCGCCGTGTACCTGGCCAGCGATGCGGCCGCATCGACGACCGGCACGATTCTTCCCATCGACGGCGGCTGGACCGCGCACTGAAGCCCCGGAGGGCGATGACATGGTTGCTTTAGCAAGCAGGACCCGGCGAACGAATTCCCCGTCGGCAAGGAACATCCACGCTCCGCGCACGAAGCCGATCAATCTCGCCCTGCAAGGCGGCGGCGCGCATGGCGCATTCGCGTGGGGCGTGATCGACACGCTGCTCGCGGACGACCGCGTGGAATTCGAGGCGGTCAGCGCGACCAGCGCCGGCGCGATGAACGCGGTGGTACTCGCCGACGCGCTGACCGAGGGCGATCGCGAGCATGCGCGCGATCGACTGGCGGCGTTCTGGAAGGCCATCGCCGACGCCGGGAAGACGTGGTCGCCGGTCAAGCCGATGACCGACGTCTTCGGGCGCGCGTTGCCGGTCGAGCAATCGCCGTTCTACTGGATGTTCGAGGCGATGATTCGCGTCTTCTCGCCGTACCAACTCAATCCGTTCAACTTCAATCCGCTGCGTAAGGTACTGGAGCAGCACGTCGATTTCGAACGGCTGCGCGCCACCAAAGGCATGAACGTCCACCTGTGCGCGACCAACGTCGAGACCGGCAAGGCACGCATCTTCAATCGCGATGAACTGACCGTCGACGCGGTTCTCGCCTCGGCGTGCCTGCCGTTCCTGTTCCAGACCATCGAGATCGAAGGCCAGCGCTATTGGGACGGTGGCTACATCGGCAACCCGGCGATCTTCCCGCTGATCTACGGATCGAAGAGCTGCGACGTGGTGATCGTCCACATCAATCCGATCGTGCGCCGTGGCGTGCCGAAGACGGCGCCGGAGATCCTCAACCGCATCAACGAGATCAGCTTCAACTCCTCGCTGATGCGCGAAATGCGCGCGATCGCCTTCGTCACCAAGCTGATCGATTCGGGCACCGTCGACGAGGCGCGGATGAAGCACATGCTGATCCACTCGATCCGCGCCGACGACGTGATGACCTCGCATTCGGTCGCTTCCAAGCTCAGCCCTGACTGGGAGTTCCTGTGCAAGCTCAAGGGCAGTGGCGCGGCGACCGCTTCGCGCTGGATGCGCGATCGCTTCGCGGACGTCGGCCACAGGTCGACGGTCGATCTGCAGGATGAGTTTCTCTGACTGGATTCTTCCTCGCACAAGCATTGATTTCGAACCCGTTGCCAGACAACCACCCGATCCCCGGAGACCCCAGTGAATCGCGAAGAAATCCTTTCGAGTCCGTCGATGCCGGTCGCAAGCCCCGCTTATCCACGCGGGCCTTATCGCTTCATCGATCGCGAATACTTCATCATCACCTATGAATCCGATCCCGAAGCGATCCGCGCGGCGCTGCCCGAGCCGCTCGAGCCCGATGGCTCGAATACCGTGCTGTACGAGTTCATCCGCATGCCCGACTCGAGCGGCTTCGGCGACTACACCGAGTCGGGCATCGTGATCCCGGCCCTGTACAAGGGCGAGCACGTCAACTTCACCGCGCAGATGTACCTCGACTGCGATCCACCGATCGCGGCCGGACGCGAGATCTGGGGCTTTCCGAAGAAGCTCGCGACGCCGCGCCTTGGCATCGTGCACGACACCATGACCGGGCGCCTCGAATACGCCGGCCAGCCGGTCGCGATCGCGACGATGGCCTACAAGCACAGGAACCTGAACTACTGTCCCGATCATGTCGACCATTGCGACTATCACGCGATCGAGGAGAAGCTCGGCAAGACCCAGGTCAACCTCAAGCTGATCCCCGATGTCGATGGCAGCCACGCGATCGCGCAACTCGTCGCCTACAACCTCACCGACATCAACGTGAAGGGAGGCTGGGTGAGTCCCGCGCGACTGCACCTGATCCCCCACGCGAACGCGCCAGTCGCCGACCTTCCCGTGCGGCGCATCGTCGAGGGTCGGCACTTCATCGCCGACCTCAGCCTTCCTTACGGGCGCGTGCTGCACGACTACCTCAAGCCCGAGCACGTCGAGCGGAAGACGGAAATGGAGCGCGTCGTGGAAGCCGCTGAGGCGTAAGCACCGCGCTGGACGCGCCGTATCCCGTCGGAGATGCCGGACGTTTCGCTCCGCTCATCAGAGCCATGATTTTTCGAACGAACAGGAGACAACAAATCCCATGAAGACGCGTGACGCGGTCAATGCCGGAGTGATCCTCGCAGTCGCCAGCAGCATGCTCGCCGCAGTCGCCATGAGCCAGCGACATGGTGCCAGTGCGACCGCGGTGGAGCGCGAACGTTGCTACGGCGTGTCGCGCGCCGGCGCGAACGATTGCGCGAACGCCGTGCATTCGTGCGCGGGACAATCGACCACCGGCTCGGACCTGCGTGAGTGGGTCTATGTCGCAAAGGGCACCTGCACCCGCCTCGCGGGCGGAAGGCTCAACGAGCACACGCCATGATCGAGGCACTGCGAGCGGCCATGGCAGGAAGGGCCAAGCCACCTCCGCGCGTGCAGAAGGAGATTGCACGCAGCCAGCGCGAATCCGAAGCATGGGTCGCTGGCGCCCAGGCGTTGGTGATCGCGTTTGCGGCGCTGGCCTATGTCCTTGCGCCGCGCGGTTTCAGTCCGGATGCGCCGATCGCCGCGCTGCCACTCGGAATGATCGCGTTGACCCTGTTGCTCGCGCTACGCGCATGGTTCGCCTGGAGCGGGCAGTTGTCGAAAACCGTGCTGGCCGCTTCGGTGATCGCTGAGATGACGGTGCTGCTCGGCGTCCTCTGGGGATTCGCGTCGCAGTACGAAACCACATTGCCGATTGCATTGAAGAACTCGCTGTATGCGGGCGTTTTCGTGCTGATCGCATTGCGCGCGCTCCGGTTCGAGCCGATCTGGGTCTGGCTCTCAGGCCTGACCGCAGGGATCGGATGGTGCGCGCTGTCGATCGCTGCGTGGAACAGCGCGGGCCCCGGCGGTCGCACCTGGGACGCCGTCACCGCCGCGAGCAGCGGGCGCATCCACGCCGGCGACGAAGCGATCCGCGTTGCCGCGATCCTGATCGTGACCGCCCTGCTCGCGATTGCGCTGTCGCGTGCACGACTGACGCTTGCGCGCGCGGTGCAAGCCACCCAGTCGGCCGACGCGCTGTCGCAATTCTTCGACAGCGAGGTAGCCGACCACATCACCGGCACCGACCTCCCGCCGATGGCCGGACAGAGCCTGCAGCGCGACGCGGCGATCATGTTCACCGACCTGCGCGGCTTCACCAAGGCGTCGGCAACGCTGTCGTCGGCAGAACTCATTGCGCTGATCAGCGAGTACCAGAACGTGGTCGTCCCGGTCGTGCGCGCGCATGGCGGCAACATCGACAAGTTCATGGGCGATGGCGTGCTTGCGAGCTTCGGCGCCGTGCGCGCATCGAGCACCTTTGCGGCGGACGCCTTGCGTTGCATCGACGCGATCCAGGCCGCCGCGAACATGTGGGCAATCGACCGCGTTGCGCGCGGACTGCCGGCGCTGGGCATCGGCATCGGTGTCGCACACGGACCGCTGGTGTTCGGCGTGATCGGCGTCGAGAAGCGCCTGGAATACACAGTGATCGGCGAAGTCGTGAATCTCGCGGCGAAGCTGGAGAAGCACAACAAGGCAGAGTCCGCGTCCGCCTGCGCGCCAGCAAGCCTGATCGCTCTCGGGCAGTCGCAGGATGCAGGCCTCGATACGGGCGGCTTCGAGCTTCGTCGAGCGCGCGATGTGGCCGGCGTCGCCGAGCCGCTCGACCTCGCGGTATGGCCGGTGGTGTGAACGATCCGACTCGATTGGATATCATCGGAGGCCACGCGCGATGGCGATCGCCGGCACGCGCGATCTTCCGAGGACTGTGCATGGCCAAGGCGACCGCAATCGCGCCGCTCGATTTCACCCAGCTTGCCGAACAGCGCGGTTACCTGATGCGGATTGCCCGGCTGGAGCTGCGCGACGAACACCTTGCCGAGGACATGGTGTCCGACGTGCTGACCCAGGCATTCGAGCACCGCGATGCGTTTCGCGGGGAATGTTCGCTGCGCACCTGGCTGACCCGTATCCTGAAAAACCGGGTCGTCGATCTCCTGCGCAAGCAGTGGCGCGAGCAACCGCTGGAACCGATGTTGGCGGGCGACGAGGATTTCGATTCGCTGTTCGACGAGAGCGGTCACTGGGCGCAGGTCCCTTCCAATACGCCCGATCCTTCGGAATTGTGCGCACAGGATTCCTTCCTCAATGCAGTCAACCGTTGCGTCTCGATGCTGCCAAAGCGGATTGCCCAGGTGTTCGTCCTGCGCGAAGTGCTCGGTAGCGACACCAAGGAGATCTGCGAAGACCTGGGCCTGACGACATCCAACGTCTGGGTGCAGCTCTACCGCGCACGCGTGATGCTGCGCCTGTGCCTCGAAAAGGGCGGTTTCGCTCCCGACGGAGCGACCGCATGACCCAGCTGGCGAAAAAACCGGACGACGGCGTGGTGATGATCACCTGCCGGCAGGCGTCGATCCTGATGTCCAAGCAGGAGGACATGCCGCTCGGGCGTGTGGATCAGTTGAAGCTGAAGGTCCATCTTGCGTTGTGCAAATACTGCCGTAACGTCGCGCGCCAGTTCGCCAGCATCCGACTGGCGATGCAGAAACTGCGCGACCGCGACGAGTAGGATCAATGCGCCACCTCAACGGCAGCTTTGCGGTTTCGAGTTGTGAGCATCGACCGCCGGAATTGGCCGATCTTTGCCATGGGGCCGTCGGCTACCTGACAGCATCGGACTCCAGATGCTCGATCACCGGACACGTGACCTCGGCAACATTCGCATCGCAATCGGCAATCCATCGCACGAGCTCGGCGCGCAGCTGCTGCAATTCCTCGCAGCGGTGCTCGATCATCCGAACCTTGGCCACCGCCAGCGATCGCGTCTCGCTGCAGCACACATTGGTGCGCAGGCGGAGCAGGGTGAGGACCTCGGCCAAGGTGAATCCGACTGACTGCGCACGTTTGATGAAATGCAGCCGCTCGGCGTCCGCGGCGCCATAGCGGCGAATGCCGCCCAGGGCCCGGCGCGGTTCCGGCAGCAGGCCGCGTCGCTGGTAATAGCGAACGGTTTCGACGTTGACACCGGCGGCCTTGGCAAGACTGCCGATCGAAAGTGACGTGGACATGCTTGACTCCGTACCACGGTACAGACCTTAGGCTATGCCTACAGTTCCCTCCGGTCGAGGGATCAGCCAACGACAGACGACCATGAGCGACAACAAACGAACGATCGGAGCCGCGGGAAGTGCCGTGGGAATGGGAACGCTGGCTGCAGTGCTCGGCACCTGCTGCGTTGCGCCATGGGCGGTCGGCCTGGTGGGCGTGAGCGGGGCGGTGACATTGGCTCGCCTTGCGCGGTGGCAACCCTGGTTCCTGATCGTGGCCGCAGTGATGCTGGCGATGGCGTTCTACTGGGCCTACCGGCCCGCGCCGGTCTGCGCTGACGGCAGCTGCGAGACAACCAGCCGCCGTCGATTGCGCTGGTTCGTCTGGATTGCCGCCCTCGTGGTCGCAGCACTTGGTGTTGCGGCCCTGAACCCCTTGCTGCTCTATCACATCCATTGAGGTGCACCGTGCTTCGAGCCATTGTTTCCCTGTTCGTCGTTTCGCTCGCGCTGGGTGCGACAGCGTGTTCGGCTGCGCAGACCGATCATGCGTCGGCAGGATCCGCCAAGGTCATCGTCCTCGATGACAACGCGAGCCAGCTTCGCGACGACTTCAACCGCGCGAAGGGTTCGGTGCGCCTGCTGCTGATCGTCGATCCGATCTGTCCCACCTGCTTGCGAGGGTTGGCGGACGTGGACGCATCGCTGCTGAGCAAGACGCACGACACGCGCGTGCAGACCTTCGTCGTCCACATGCCGGTGATCGGCGCCAAGGCGACCGACGTGTCGCCGGCGGCGGAGTTGCTGCACAACCCGAACGTCCACAACTACTGGAATGCGTCCGGCAACTTTGGCCGACTGGCCGGCAACGCGCTGCAGCTCAGGCAGGGCGACAAGACCGTGTACGCGTGGGACGTGTGGATCGTCTACGGACCGGATGCCGTCTGGCAGTCGGGTCCACCCACACCGGACTTGCTCATGCACCAGTTGCCAACATTGCCAGCGAAACAATTCCTCGATGCCGACGCGTTCGCGGCGAAGGCGCAGGCGCTGCTCAACCATTTGCCTGCGCGTGCGAAGGCGAACTGACGTGTCCGCAACGACACCGGTCCTTTCGCTGACGAGCATCCTGACCTGTCCGCACTGCAGCCATGCATCGAGCGAGATGATGCCGACCGACGCGTGCGTGTTCTTCCACGAGTGTCCGGGCTGTGGCGCGCTGCTAAAGCCCAAGCCGGGCGACTGCTGCGTGTTCTGCTCCTACGGAACTGTGCCGTGTCCGCCGATCCAGCAACAAAAGTCGTGTTGCGGTAGCGGATGAACGACTGCCCGGCCCCTCGGAACGACCTGCTCGGTTCACGTTGGGCGACATGGCTGCTGTGGATTGGGCCCTGGGCGGTGATCGTCGTCAGCGGCAACACCGCAAATACTTTGCACACGATCCTTTGGACAAGTTGCTTCGCGTTGAGCGGCGCAGCGTGCCTGGTCAATGCGCGTCGATGCGGACGCCGGCATTGCTTCTACACCGGGCCCCTCTTTCTGCTGGCGGCCCTTGCCTCGCTGCTCTTTGGGCTTAGCATCCTTCCGCTCGGCCCGAACGGCTGGAACTGGATTCTATGCATCGCGATCGCCGGTACACTCCTTGCCTGCTGCGGGCTGGAAGCATGGCTCGGCAAGTACAGGACTGATCGCTCGCCTCGCGAATAGCCAGACATCATGATGGGATTGCATCGGGCTCAGAGCTCGGAAATCCAATCAGGTCAAGTAAACCTTGGTGCCAACACCCTTTTCAATGGCAGCTTTGTGCCGTCGAGTTAATCGTAGCGACTGTCTCAAACTGGCCGGACTCGGACTGCTAACGGGGCGCGACCTGTGCTTTGACCTCGGGCAGGTCGGCACTGCAAGATGGATCGTCCTTTTTGTACAACCTCGTTAGGCAAATGGACTATGCATGGCGTAAGAACTAGTTGGTTCCTATACGGGGCATGCATCATGGCCCTACTGGCTGTCGGGCTGGCTCTCACGGATGTCGTTCGTCCACTTCAACGCGACTACCAAACACTTATTGAAGACACTATTGTCATTGCCATCTCTTCACTGGTGCTCGCAGTGATCTACTACCGGCGTCGCGAAGGAAATAGGCGATTCTTGGCGCTCATTCCGGCCATTGTCGTGGCAAGCTGCTTAGCATCAGCTGCCCGGTATTGGTCGGTAGCATAACGTGAACTTTCCAACTCTATTTTGGACTCCTCGATGTGCGCTTTTCGAACGGCAATGAACGCTCGACTTCTTCGAATCCTCCGGTCGGGTCAGGTTCAATTTCCGTAACCGCGACCGTCTTTTCCGAGATTCGGCTCACACGGCCGCCGTCCTTGGAAACCACGCTGCCTACCTTGGCACGCTTCACGATGCCGACCTTGTTTCGATAGAGGAACGAGCTATGGTCGCGTGACACGCTCAGGACAGTGAGGTACCTCCATGCATTCGCGTCGGTCTCGACGCTTTGAATGGTCGCGGCTCCCCAGGAACAAACTGACTTCTTGTCAGCCAGAATTTCGAGCGCCATGCCATGCCAAGGTTGCGGCCATTCCTCGAAGAATGCGCGGAGACCCTGGTGCCCGTCGCGGAAGATTGCTTCGATCGAGACACGACCGTAGTTCGTCTTGATAACGCACTCATTCCTTTCCGGATGCACATAGGGGTAGCGAGCCGATTCCTCCGGCACGCGATTGTCTTCATCGCTGGTCCAGTAGCGAATCTCCGACTTTCCAAGCTGCCATGTAAAACGCTCTTCGTATTTGTCAGCCGCGATTCCGGATACCCAAGGGTTCTTGCGGGCATCGCGAGGAATTAGGAAGGACCCCGCAAGGCCGCCGTCGTATCTGACGTTACCCGGAGGACTCGGAGATGCGAGGCAACTGCAGTAATCACGGGAGGACGGCGCAACATCGATCCCGTCGCGGGACAAGCTGCTGGGCGATTGTGTGTAAGGCGGACTGTCGAGGCTGAGGACGCGAACCCACTCGGCCCATCGTCCGGCTCCCTTCGGTACCAGTTCCGTGAATGCCGCAGTTCGCGGAGCAATCAGCGTGACCCGGCCGTCGTCCTTGGTCAGGTAGTCACCGAGCTTTGCCGTCCTGGTCTCGCCGATCTCGTTCCTGAAGTCGAAGCTCTTGCGATCCTTGGCGATGCGCAACAGCTTCCAATGCTTCCAATCGTTTACGAAGGTGGCGCTCTCAATCGCCGAACGCATGACACGGCATGCGCTCGCTCTGTCCTGCTCAACGACTTCCAGCAGGAGTCCGGGTTCTCCATTGCGTGCAGGTATCGACGCCTGCATTGACGGTTCGTCTTGGTAGTCCGCTATGGATATCCGACGCCCCTTGTCCTGGTAGGAACAGCGTCGGGCGCCGACGGGAAGGTAGAGGTCCGCCGATCCGTACTCGGCCCGCAAGTAGGAATAACGCGCGCCGAACCTCCACAACACACCCCAGTCGCCCTCGGTTCGTCCGGATTCCGCCTTGCGCGCGTTCACCGGTACGATGATTGAAAAGCCAGGCCCGCCGTCGCGGCGGCCATCCGCCTCGCGCCCGCCTTGCTGCAGGCATGAGCAGTAGTCGCTTGGAGGCGGAATGGAAGCGCAATGCGCCCCCGCCGCGAGAACGGCGGAAAACGCAACAAACATCAGATGACTCGATCGCATGCGCCGGGCCGACTAGGCGCCTTCGGCGCCTGAGTATGGCTGCATAGGAGGATTGCAACGTTCCAATACAGCGACTTGCCGGTTCGTTTCCATGTTCCAGGATCTCCACGAATACTCGAAGTGGACGACACGGGATCCTCGCGGTTGCATGGCCTCACCGACTTTCATGATCGCGATGCCCGTCGTTGCATCAAGATCGTGAATGTCAGCCACCCAACGCGTG
>Ga0105248_10000319_pt1 | contig 56800 bp, 36 predicted proteins | sample KBSS34metaG_FD_81524 | JGI IMG/M metagenome (GOLD analysis project Ga0105248, IMG submission 81524) | Switchgrass rhizosphere microbial communities from Kellogg Biological Station, Michigan, USA - KBS S3-4 metaG | ecosystem: Host-associated > Plants > Roots > Rhizosphere > Soil | place... | reverse complement strand
GCATGGATGCACAACTTCCGACGACTCGTTACTCGATGGGAATATCACATCGAAAACTTCCTAGGATTCGTCCAACTCGCCTGTCTCCAAATGATGCTCAGACATTTATGAGACTGCCTCTAGTCTTGGTCTGTCCGGTTTAATTTGTATCAGTTTGAGTGATAGAGACTGGTACAAATTAAGCCGGACAGACCACTGTTTGTTAAAGAGTTGTTCTGTTCCAGTGCTCTTGCCCAGGCAAGTTTGGGAGTCTGTTATCTCCTCGCATCTAGAAGATAGGCTTCAGGGAAAATTTCCGACTTGATAAATTTCCCGAAGTGCAACTGTGCTGGCAACCCGTCGTCCGTCGCGGAAAAGTGCAAAAATCGGACGTGGTGTGAAGTGCGTGCGAGTCCTTAATGGGTGCGGAATGAGATCAGACAAGAACAGGGTTGTGACGCAAACGAATGTGCCGCGGGATGTGATTTCGTCTTGGTCGATTAACCGGCGACAGTTCCTCCAGTACGCCGCAGGTGCAGGCTTACTGCTTGGTCCTGGCCGTGGCCTCCTGGCGCAAGGTGCGCCGCCAGAGGCGGGCAATCGCCTGCCTGACGGCACGGAGCATGTCTCTTGGGAGCAGCCGCTTCAGTTCTCAAAGACCTATTACGTTGACAACAATTCGCCCAGGGCGAGTGACAGTGGGCCAGGCAGCGGCGCGCGTCCTTTCCGCACGATCAACCGAGCCGCGCAGGTTCTCCAGCCAGGGGAGCGTGTGCTCATTGCCTCTGGCACCTACCGCGAATGCGTGCGGCCGGCGCGCGGTGGAACAGGCCCCACGCAGATGATCAGCTATGAGGCAGCACCCGGGGCAAGGGTGATCGTGAAGGGCTCGGAAGTGTTGAAGGATGGGTGGCAGCAGGAATCTATTCCACTGTTCCGCGGACCGCGGACGGACCATCCGCAGGAGACGATGACCGTATGGCAGCACGACTTGGGTGAAAACCTGTTTCCGAATGCCTACAATCCATTCGCCCTGGCCAGCGCACCGGGCGACCGCTCCTGGCTGGATACGCGATCGGTCGACATGGGACCATACTTCCGCCGGCGCGGCCTGGTTTTTGTGGATGGCAAACCACTGGAGCCGGTAGAGCAGACCCGTGAGCTTGTCTCACCGAACCTGCCTGGGCCGCCTCCGCCGAATGCACCCAAGGTGCTCAACGGACTGCCACCGCGCATTCGTACCGGTCCCATTATGCAGGAGATTGGCGGAACGCCAGATAGCCGGTTCTCCGTGGATAGCTCGGGCACTGGCATCCACATGCGCCTGCCCCAGGGAACGCCTGCAAATCACATGATCGAAGTCACGACGCGCGAGCAGGTGTTTGCGCCATTACAGAAAGGGCTCGCATTCATCCGGGTCAAGGGCATCACCTTCCAGCACGCCGGCAACGGGATCCCGGTTCCGCAGCGCGGCCTAGTTTCAACCGGTGGCGGCAATCATTGGATCATCGAATACAACACGATCGAGTGGGCGAACGGCATGGGTCTCGATATCGGCAACGGAGACTGGAACGTCCCGGGTACGGAACAGGCGGGGCTCAACCAGATTATCCGTGGCAACACGATTCGCTACTGTGGCGTAGAAGCCATAGGCGGCATGGGCACCAGGAACACGCTCGTCGAAGACAACCTGATCGAGTGGTGTGGCTGGGCGGACGCGGAACGCGCGTGGGAAGCTGGTGCGGCCAAGTTCCACCGTGCGCAGAACATGCTGTTTCGCCGCAATATCATCCGCCACATCCGCCATGCCAACGCCGTCTGGTTCGACAGTGGCGACGTGAACAACCGCATTACCGCGAACGTAGTGGCAGACGTGGTGACGGTCTCCGCCGCAGTACACATTGAAGTCAATCTGGGTGAAAACCAGATCGACGACAACCTGATCTGGGATGTTCGCAATGCGGAGCATGGAACGCCAGGACAGAGAGGTTGTGCGGGATCGGGCATCTTCATCAATGCCAGCGAGAAGACTGTGATCGCGCAGAATTTGATCGGCCGTTGCGACAACTCGGGCGTATTCGCCATCGTTCGCGACGATCGCGCCGGCACCGGCAGGGCCATTGACAACAAGATCTACAACAACATCTTCGCCCGCTGCGGCAAGTCGGCCATCGTCTTCCTGAACCAGAAAAACGAGGCGGATGGCAACATGTATACAGAAATGCCGAAGGGCTTCCTCGGCTTTACCACGCCGGATTCCAAACAATGGCTTGACCTGCCGGAGTGGCGCGAAACGCATGGCTGGGACAAGAACGGGACGATGGCGGACCTGCAGGTCAATTTCAACCCCGGCACTCTCGAACTGACCATGACCAGTAAGCAGCCACTGCTGGCCGTGCCTGTCTTTCGCCACATTGACACCGACCTTTTCGGCAAGCCGACGGGGGAGACCCGGCTCCCGGGACCGTTCGCGGACGCCGGCAATAAGTCCACATGGAAACTCGATCCGCGTTCCCTTGATGCGCAGCTCCAAATGCCGGTTTAGCCTCATCTCCGGTGCTGAATCCGAAATCTCCATGCATAGTCGCAGGGTCGGTTTGACTCCATCTGCACACCCTCTGGAATGTCGATAGTTTAACCGAAGGGTTGTAGGTTCGAGTCCTACATGAGGAGCCAATCAAATCAAAAACTTAGAGCAGTTGAAAGCAGCAGAAAGACACGAAATTGGCCCAATTGTAGTCAATTTTGTCGTCACTCACTTTCAAAACGGGTGTTAACCGGTAGCAACCGAGCTCAGTTTTGGCCCCCTCATAGAGCAACTCCAGACCTCTAACCAGTATGAACTGACCACGCATTCGCGTGGCGCGCCACGCGGTTGCCGCTGAAGCTTAGATAGCTGACAACGAATCATTGAGCGGCGGTTAGACCACGGCTGGTGCATAGCTAAACACGTTGAAGAGGAATGACAAACCCGGCTTTTGTTTGCAGTGAATCGCAATCCAATCGATCGATTCGCGATAACGGGGCAACGCACTCATCGAGTCTCGGTACACTGGGAGCTTCCGGCTTCAACACTATCCGCGGTCTGGATGGAGACCCGAGACTGTACCCTGCAGAAGAAGCCTTCCTTTAAGGGGCGGAACCAACTCGATCCGGCGCTCTGGAATTTGTTCAATAATTTGGGCGGTGCTATTGTAGACGCGTCTCAGCTTCGTTGATAGCGAGCTAGTGCCCGTGTCAATTAAATTATCAACCGAGCCTTCAAGGTCCCTTTGACTCCAGTTCAAGGTAATCGATAGGCGGTCCTGATAGACATTCGCCGCACGGAGACCTCCGCTTTTATGTTGCCGAAGGGGTGAATGCCGAGTGAGCCGATCTATCATATGGATATCGCGAACGGAATCGGGCGGTAAAAATCTATAGCGAGAGGCCGGTCGCCGGGTCTTTTCTAGACGGGGAAAACACTTGAATCTTTCGAATTGGAAGCACATGGAACGACGCAATGTTCTTCGGCTACTTGGTTCGGCGGCAGCTATCTCCGCTCTTCCTCTAGAGGCAATGTCCTTCATACAACAGGCTCGTGCTCAGGCGGCGCAGCCAGCGCGAGTAAGAACTCTAAACGCGCACCAGGACACCACGGTAACTACGATTGCGGAGCTGATCATTCCAACGACCGAGACGCCGGGCGCCAAGGCAGCCAAGGTGAACGAGTTCATCGACTTGCTGCTGACAGAATGGTTTAGCAGTGAGGAGAAGCGACGGTTTCTTGAAGGCCTGGCCGCCATTGACGCGGAAAGCCGCAAGCGCTTCGGCATAGACTTTATCTCTTGCACGCCCGCGCAACAGTTGGAGTTGATGAAGCAGTTCGATAATGAGGCAATGCGCTTCGCTCGCAGCAGGCCTACTGCTGTCGCAACACGAACGGCCTCGGCTCGTACACAGAAGACGCGTACACGTTCACCGGAACACACTTCGATGCAGACTCCCGAATTCTTTTATATGCTCAAGAAGTTGACACTCTTCGGCTACTACACCTCAGAGATTGGCTTCTCGCAAGAACTGGGCTATTCCATCATTCCACCGGGACACAGCGGTTGTGCTCCGCTCAAGGAGTCGTCGCGATGAATGTGATCACAACCAAAGCGAATACCTACGATGCAATTGTCATAGGCTCTGGCATCAGTGGCGGCTGGGCGGCAAAGGAGCTGACCGAAAAAGGCATGCAGACACTGGTGCTCGAAGCCGGGCAGACGATTGTGCCGGAGCGCGACTATGTGGAACATGTGCCTGCATGGGATGTGAAATTCCGCGGTATGCGCGACCGCAAATATGAAGAGACCTATCAACCAGTGCAAAAGCATATCGGAGACGAGTGGAACTCGAAGTTTTTTGTAAATGATCTTGAAAATCCCTACACAACACCGCCAGATCAGCCATATCTTTTTTTACGGGGACGTCATGTAGGCGGCCGCTCAGTGATGTGGGGACGGCAATCCTACCGCTGGAGCGAGATGGACTTCGAGTCCAATCTGAAAGATGGCCACGGAATCGATTGGCCGATCCGTTACAAGGACATTGAGCCTTGGTACGACTACGTGGAAGACTTCATCGGCGTCTCAGGACAAGCGGAGGGATTGCCGCAACTACCCGATGGCAAATTTTTGCCGCCCATGGAGATGAACTGCGTAGAGATTGTCATGAAGCAGGCAATCGCGGAGAAGTTTCCTGATCGCCGTCTAACCATTGGCCGCACCGCGATTCTGACAGCTGACCATCGCGGACGATTCGCATGTCACTACTGCGGCCCCTGCGCACGCGGCTGCATAACGCGTTCCTACTTCAGTAGCCTGCACTCCACCTTGCCGGCAGCTGAGGCGACGGGCAAGATGACGCTGCGTCCTTTCAGCGTGGTGCACAGCCTGATCTTTGATTCGGGCACGCGCCGTATCACTGGCGTTCGTGTTATTGATGCACAGACCAAAGAAGCTCTGGAGTTCCACAGTAAAGTCGTCTTCCTGTGCGCATCTACGCTTGAGTCCGCGCGCATTTTGCTCAACTCAGCTACGCCGGAATTCTCGACCGGCCTGGCAAATTCCAGTGGCGAACTCGGTCACAATCTCATGGATCACATCATGCACGGAGGAGCATCCGGGACTATACCCGGGCATGAAGACCGCGTGCAGATCGGCAACCGTCCGAATGGTATCTATGTGCCGCGTTTCCGCAATATCCATGATAAGCACCCGGCATTTGTGAGGGGTTACGGCTTTCAAGGTGGAGGTGGACGAGACGACTGGGGGCGCGGAAGTGAGATGGCCGGCTTTGGCGCTGACTTCAAGCATCAACTTCACACGCCCGGCCCTTGGCGCTTCTCCTTCGGAGGCTTTGGCGAATGCCTACCCAATCATGCAAACAAGATGGAGATAAATCCAGACAACGTTGATGCCTGGGGTATTCCGACCATCAAGATCAGCCATAAGTGGAGAGAGAATGAGCTGGCCATGGTCAAAGATATGCCGATAACGGCGGCGGAGATGCTTGAAGCTGCCGGTGCAAAGGATATTCATACCTTCGCAGAACCTTCGTTACCAGGCGAAGGTATTCACGAGATGGGTAGCGCGCGTATGGGGCATGATCCAAAAACATCTGTACTGAATTCTTGGAATCAGGCGCATGACATCAAGAATCTCTTCGTCACGGATGGCTCGTTCATGGTCTCCTCGGCATGCCAGAACCCGTCGCTGACCTACATGGCAATGACTGCGCGCGCATGTGACTACGCCTTGAAGCAAATGCAGCTTGAGGCCTTGTAGCAGCAGAGGCCAGGAAGTTCGATTGGCATGGCAAGGCAGACGGACTTTTCCTCTGGCATTCTCCAACTGCCGAGCACTGCTGACGAGCAAGTTCACTGCGGCGAGAATGCTCTGTTCGATCGGATGCAGAACGTGCAGGTCGACATCTGGCATTGCAACGCAGCTGGCATCCACTCCGACATCCAGAGTTCGACGAATGGCAATGGCGCCGACTATACAAGCCAAACTGGTTACGTGGCTATCAACTGACGGATACATCGGGCAAGGTGGAGTTCAGCGCAATCATCGTGCCGGGGTGGTATCAAGCGCGGACTACCCACATTCACATGCGCTTCAGATCGACGTACGACTCGTCCGCGGACGGCAGCACCAACACGATGCAACTGTTCTTCGGCCAGACATTGACCGACAGCCTGGACGCCACGGTGTCACCGTATTCGAGCGAAGGAAAGAATTCGATTACCAATACCGACGACAGCATCTATACAGCAGAAAGGCTCCTGTCTTACTTGAGTGATGTCAGGCTGGCATATTCGAGCTTTGGATACCAAGTGGTTCCGCGCCCTCCAGGCGTGAGATCGAGAATTGTCCACAAGGGATCAAGATCCGGGGCCCCTCGCGGATCCTGGCCCGGGTCGGCCATTTCGCCGCTCATCTCTCCGCTCCAGAAATGGCGAATAGTGCCATGGCTACGAGTGAAAACAGTAAGACCAGGGACGTCACCATCATCTGCACTAACGTAGGCGCGGGTATAGTCACCTTTGGCGTCAGAGTAGAGCTGCAGGTTCTCCCAACCGCGCTCTTTCTTGAAGTCGAGAAGACGCTCGATCGGCGAGCGTGCGGTGACTGCGAGGGCGACACGCTCACGAAGGTTTCTGGCGGTGCCATTCCACGAGGTCAGCATTGCGGTGCACATAGGACATGCTCGCTCGCGTCCCGGACCAAACATCATGCTATAGATAACCAAGGTGTCCTTGTCGCCGAACAATTGGGAGATGTGGACCGCGCCGTTCTTGCCTTCGAAGGTATAGTCTTCCGGAACTTCACCGCCAGTGGGAAGTGCACGGCGGAGTGCGGCGACGCGTTCGATGTGGCGGCGGAGCTCGATCTCTTCAGCGAGGAGCGTGTTGCGGGCCTGGCGATAGTCGGGGCTTTCGCCCGGGAAGTGCGCCTTGTTTTTTGCGGCGAGTTCAGCCGCGGGGACGAAGATTGTGTTGTCGGCCATCGGTTCTCCTGGTCAGCGTGACCTGCCGGTGTCCATTCTAATCATGGGGAGGTTCCGCGTCACGGTTCTCCTGGCCTGGCCATTATGCCAGTCTGGTTATCGGGGCCGACATATGGCCTAACGGGATGTACCGCACCGCGGAACAGTGAATCCGTAGCGAAAAGAATCGACTACTTCCGTATACTGAGCTGGGCCAGTTAACATGGCTTCCAGTTACGCCTTTCCACTGTTAAACCTGTATCAATCATGAATCGATATCATGGGAGATCGACTCTGAGGAGATTCGACTATGTACATTGCAAACGTTCGACATCTCGCTATCTGCATTGCTCTCACAGCGGGCTTTGCGCAGGCTGCTTCAGCAGCTGACATCCTGATCGCCGACGCGAAATCACAACCGGAAAGTTTGACCTTGGCGCCGGGCGGAGTGCTGATCGTGGGCAGCGCCAGCACGCCATTTGTCTACAAGGTGCGTCCAGGTTCATCCATAGCCGAGAAATTTATCGACGCGAGTGCAGAGGGTCAGGGGACGTTTTTTTTCGGCATGCTCGCGGATGCTTCCAGCAGTACTTTGTGGACATGTCAGCTAACCCCGGTGCCGGACACAACGCCGGTGCGGCGCCACACCGCGCTTAGAAGCTTCGATCTCTCCACCGGCACGCCGAAAATACGCTGGAACCTGCCAGGGGAGAACAGTACGTGCAATGATTTTGCGATCGGACCTGATAAGGCGCTCTATATAACAGACACCGCCAACGGAAAAATTTATAGACTGCCTGCTGGCGCCTCCACCGCGGAGCTTTATCTGGAGCATCGGACGCTCATGGGCGTCGATGGCATCACTTTTCTCAACGGTACGCTCTACGTGAATAACGTGATCTTCAACAAGCTCTACCGCATCCCGGTTGATGCCGCCGGCAAGCCGGAATCGCCCGTCGATATTTGGATGGACCAGCCGGTAAAGGGGCCTGATGGCATGCGGGCGGCGAATGGAAAGCTTATTGTTGCGGAAAATGGTAGTGGCAAAATCTCCGTCATAACCGTGAATGGAGACAAGGCAAGCGTTACTGTGCTCAAGGAAGGCCTCAAAACACCAACGGGAGTGGAGCCTGCCGGCGATACTCTTTGGATCGCCGAGCGCGGAGCAGGTAAGGCCGTGTCGATACCCTTGTCTAAATAGCTCACTCCCATCGGAGACATCCATGCGCTGGAAAGTAACAAACTGAGCCATTGTTCTGAGCATAAGAAACTGCGCAAGGGAAGGAGGTCATTCCCTTGCGCAGTATTGAAGAAGATTAAATTTAGTTCAACTTGATCACTCTTCAGTTCACTACCTGAGAAACCACCGCCGAAGTACTTGGAACATCATTGGTTGATCCGGCATATGCCGCGGTTATCGAGTGAGTACGAACCGTGAGGCCACTTGTTGAGAATGTAGCAACACCGGAAGCATTCAAGGTGACGGTAGCGATGGTGTTCGTTCCGTCTTTGAAGGCTAGAGTGCCGGTTGGGGTTGGCCCGCTTGCTGCTGTCACCGTTGCGGTAAATGTGACGGCAGTTCCGTGGGTCGACGGGTTAAGGGAAGAGACGAGGGTCGTAGCGGTAGCGGAGCGATGTACGGTTTGCGTCAAGACCGCCGACGTGCTGGTAGTGTAGTTGGCATTGCCAGAATAGACAGCGGTAATGGAACTCGTACCGCCGGCCAGGGCAGAGGTTGACAACGTCGCCGTTCCACCAGAGAGTACAACCACCCCCAGGGTAGTGCCGCCACTCTTGAACGTCACTGAACCGTTTGGTGTTCCGAAGGCTCCCGCCGAGACGGTCGCTGTGAACGTGACTGCCTGGCCTCGGATGGAAGGGTTGAGTGAGGAGGTTAACTTGGTGGTTGTGGCGGTAGCATTGGTAACCTCGGAGATCGCTGCCGAAGTGCTCGTTAAGTAGCTCGTGCTGCCGCTGTAGACCGCGGTGATGGCGTGTGTCCCTGGGGCAAGCGTTGTCGTTGCGAAGGTGGCTTTACCCAGGCTGTTCAGGGTTGCTGTTCCGAAAGCAGTGCCATTCTTCTGAAATGTCACCGTGCCGGTCGCCACCCCTGCGCCGCCTGTAACTGTTGCGCTAAAGGTTACCGTTTGACCATAGCTGGAGGGGTTCACTGAAGCGGTCAGCGCGGTCGTCGACGCAGCCTTCTTGACGACTTGGCTTACCACGGCTGAAGTGCTCGTGGCGTAGGTTGCATCGCCTTCGTAGACGGCCTTAATTGAGGCAGTTCCCGTGGCCAGAGCAGTTGTACTGTACGCTGCGGTTCCTCCGCTTAATGTTCTTACGGCCAGCAGAGTGGCGCCGTTGTAGAACTGAACCGAACCGGAAGGCGTGCCAGAAATGCTCGGTGCTACTGTGGCGGTGAATGTTACGGAGGCTCCTGCGGTGGAAGGGTTAAGGGAAGAAGCCAATGATGTCGTTGTCTTCTCCTTGTAAACTTCTACAACTCCAGCCGAGGTGCTGCCGAGAATGTTCGTCGCGCCTGGATAGACGGCAGTCAACGTGCTGTTGCCGTAGGGCAGGGAAGTGAGAGACAAGTGAGCGACACCGCCCGAGATTGTGCCGGTGCCGAGAACAGTGGAGCCACGCTTGAATGAAACCGTGCCTGTCGGTGTTGCTCCCAGGTTAGCGGCTACATTTGCGGTGAGGACAATGGTCTGCCCGCTCACTGCCGGGTTAGGAGAAACGGTGAGGGTTGTGGTTGTAGCGGCGGCGATGGAGAAGGATACAGTCTTGGTGGTTTCCGTATTACCTGCGTAGTCCACGCTGTAGAACTTCACGTTGTGAGCTCCGAGAGTCGAAACGGTCAATGGCGCCGAATAGGTTGTCAAGGCCCCGCCATCCAACTGATAGCTGGTGCTGTATACGCCGCTAAGATTGTCGGTTGCCGTCAGCGTGACCTGCACCGCCGTGTCATACACAGATCCGCTCAAAGTGCCTGCAAGTGTAGCTGTGGTAACGGGAGCCGTTTCATCGATATACACATAGTCGTAGTTGCGCGCACTGAAGTTACCGGCCTTATCCTTGGCGAAATACGCAACATAGTGATAGCCGGGGGTTGTGATTGAAATTGGACCACTGTACACCGTGCATGAGCCGAGAGTGGTGCTGGAGCAGGCCGTGGTGTCGATCGCGTAGTACGTCGCAACCAGACCGGAAGCGCCCGTACCCGGATCGGCAGAGGCCAGCGATACCGTTACAGATTGTTTGTTCCAGCCGTGACTGTTCGCTCCCGGTGTATTGGTAGGCGTTACCGTCGGGAGCACCGTGTCATAGCAGAGCCAGTAGTAGTAGTTGTTTCCGGTGCTGAAGCCGGTATTGTCCCACGCGTCGACCGTAGCATAGTGGCAGCCTTGGCCTGCCCAGGAGAGCTTCAGGTAACCAGAGGTGGCGTTCGGGAATTGTGGGCCGCTGTAGAACGAGTTGCCCGTTCCCTGATGCGCCTCAGTGCTCGGATCGCTGAAAGCGCTGTCCCAGGCCTGCGAGAAGCCCGCGACGCCGACAGAAGGATAGGTGCCATTGTTCTGATCGGCCACTGTCCAGCTCACCGTTTGGTCGGTGTTGTACCAGGTATACGCCGTAGTGCTTGCATACGGGCCTGAGAAGGTGATCTTCGGCGCGGCAAAGTCTCCCGTGTAATACGTGTTGATAGCCCACGAGAGCTGTAGTGCGTTGAAAGATCCCCAGCCGGTGATGGCATCGTAGCCTGTTCCGGCGCAGTAGTATCCAAGGCCATACAGGTCGGTGATGTCGTTGCTGTTGCAGCCGGTTTTGATGTCGTAATACGGATTGTGCGGAGCATAGCTTCCACCGGAAGCTTCAGCATAGCCTTCGCGATACATGGCATAGTCGGCCTGGCCCATGGGAGCGCAGCTTGAAAGGTAGCCGCTTCCGCATCCAACCCCGATCGACATCAGGTACGAGTTCTCCTGCGCCATGAATCCGGCAACCTGCGGCGTCGAGATGCTTGTTCCGCCGACTCCATGCAGTCCGCCGTTAAAGTAGTAGTTCTGCCCATAACCCGCATTGAGTGAGATATCGGGCACGCTGCGGCTTCCCGCTCCGCAATACGGTGAGGATTGATAGCCAGGCGCAGCATAGTACGCACTGCATCCGCCGCCCGATCCGCCGCCATTGTGTGAGCAGGAACCAGCACTGTGGCCGCCTTCCCAGGCCGTCTCGGAAGAGAAAGTTCCATCGCTGTAAAGTGCCAGGCTGGTGCCGCCGACCGAGACAACGTCAGGATCTGAGCCGGGATAGGTAACACGCAACGCGGCATCGCAGCCGCCTGTCGCGCCGTAATCATGAGAGAGAGCTAGAATCGTCCAACCCTGGCCCAGCATGGAGTTGAAAATGGCGTGGTCCGTATCCATCGTCCCGCTGCTACTGCAGGTCAGTTCCGCGCAGCCCCAGCTGGTTGAGAAGATACGGGCATGGCCGTCGCTGAGCATCTGGTTATAGATATCGGTGAAGGTCGACAGATAGTTGTTCGCGCCCTCATAAACCCAGACATGCGAGGTATCGAGATATGAGCCGAAGCTATTCGCCGTGGCGATAGCCCACTCCGTGTCCAACGTGGTTTCGTCGTTGCAGCAGGAAGGAGTTCCGTCGATGTACACGCGATTGTAATAGTAGGCGAGATACGGATATTGGGACTGGAAGCCGGTAATATCCGAAGACGCGAAATCCCCCGCTGTTGCAATCGCGATCGACGTAGTCGGTGTAGATCCGCCGCTGTCATGTGTCGGGTTGCAGCAGTGACCCTGGGCCTGCAGCGCATTGAAATCGTACCCATAAGAGCTGTAGATGTCCGTGGGATCGATGTATCCATTGGTCACGCCAGGCTGCGGGCTGCTGCCGCTCGCCAGGTCCTTGATCAGGTTCGAGGCGCCGAGCTTCTCTTCGCTCGCTTTCATCGCCGTTTCCAGTGCCGATGGTTTGCCGTCCGCATGTTGCGAATCGGCGCGGGAAACAACGGCTCCAGGAGAATACCGAGCGCTCTGCTGGCCAATCGTGCCCTCGCGCGGGGCATGAACCCGCTGAATGCTGTTCAGTCCGCCAACGGAGTGAAGCACGTTCACCAAATGAGCCGGGATCACGGGATCGCGGTCGTTGGAAAACTCCGTCTCTGCGCCGATCTTGTAGTTGTTGACCTGCACTGCAAACGCCTTCTCGACAACCTGCGACGGGCCTTCAGCATCGACCACAAGGCGGTTGGGATAGCGATGCGTTACGGTCATCCCATTCGCGGTGAGCCAGTCGACGACGGCCTGCTCATCCTGCTTCGAGGGAGCGAAACGCGCGTTCCATTGTTCGGGAGTCAGATACTTGTGAAAGTTGGGAGAGTTCTTGTCCTGCAGCTCCTTGAGAAATTTCTCTTCCTCCGCAAGCTTGGGAGGATTCAATCCAAGAGTCAGGCGCAATTTGGATTGAGCTTCGAGGCGTCCGACAAGTTTCGCAGTGCCGCTGACAACTTCCTGCGGCGTGCGTGCACGGGCCAACGTAGAGTCACGCAGGCTGACAGCGGCTGGCGCACCGTCAGTGGCTGCGGTATGAATCTGGGCCCATGCCGACGCCGACGTCAGAGCACAGGCCACGAGCAACAACGCACCGGAAATAATTCCGGCACGCTTCGTGGATGGGGAAGAGTACAGCTTGACTTGCTTCATTGTCTTTCTCCTGCGATGTATGCATCGAGCGCTACGCGAAGGCCGACCTGGGCAAAGTTGTATCGGCTGCTTGTCGCTTAGCGTGTGAACACACGCGTGTTGGCCTCCCCGTCAAGGGAGGGATCTTGGGTTGTCTCCATTGAAAGAATCGGGTGAATTCCAGCACGACTGGCCGGCAACGCTGGGCATTGGACGCACAAGTCCGCGATCTTTCCGCCTGGCGGAAATTGAATGCGACAAAGAAAGAGTGTGTATCCCTGAGGTGCTCGAAGCACTGTCCAGAGGGACCTCTACTGGACCTTTGCTTCGGGTGGCCCGAAAGAGATTTTCGGTAACACGCTTCTATTGTGGGATAAAATCTGCAAACGTTTCAGGAATTTTTGCGTCGCACTAATTTAGAACAGGAACTTACCCTGGGGAAGCGCCCTTAATGAACGACTCACCCATCTCGTCATGTGCGGTCGCGCATAGTCCGCAGCCATTGTCAAAGACAAACCGGAAATGGATCATTTCGACTCGCCCGTAGTTTCCAAAGCAGCGTGAGGCCAACCATCCTGCCATGTAAGGGTTGAGATCTGAAGCGCCGGTTTGCCCGTCGTCGCGTCATAGGCGTGAAAGATAATCACATCGCCCTCAGGACGCGTCAGAATGGATTCTCCTCCGGGCCCTAGCAATCGGTTGTTGGGCCAAAGGATCTGCGTACCGCCGCCCTTGAGCATCGGTTTGCCATCGGCGTCCACATACGGTCCAGTGACCTGATGCGAGCGGCCAACCATCGTCCGGTAGTTGCTCTTCGTGCCCCGGCAGCATAGGTCGAAAGAGACGAACAGATAGTAGTAGTCCTCATGATGAACGATGAACGGCGCCTCAATTGCCTGCCACTCTGCCGGTAAGTTTGGTTTGGGTGGCTCTGGCAAGGCGGGGATTGCTCGTGCGGCCAGGGGATAAATTTTTGATCGGAGGCGGATGGTTTGCCTGTAGCCGGATCGAATCGAGGGATCGTGGGTAAGGGCGTAGTCTCCGCTGAGAGTGAAGGCTTTGGGTGCCTGGCAAAAAAGCACAGGTGTCATGACTAACAGCAGAATGCCGGAGTACAGGCGGAAACAGCACATGAATGATGCCTCTGTAGACGTGTAATTGATCTTGTCGGCACATCGGCCAACGTTTTTCTCTGCGGTATCCTACTCCTGTGATTTCGGCGGAAAGCAACGCGATTGCAAATGACAACCGTGCAGCTACACAACGCAAGCATGCAGATGAAGCTCTCGAAGGCGTATTTCGCCCGTTGTGCTTTTGGAGTTGCGATTGGATGCATTATGCCGTCCATACTTCTATCCCAAGCCGATCCAAAGCCCTCATTGCCGCCTGAGCCGTTTGCGGTTTCCAATGATTCACCGTCGCCAGCTTCGCTTGTATCGACAGAAACTGAATTACGCCGCGACCTTGAACAACATCCCGAATCTGCGGCTGTACTTTACAAACTAGGTTTGGTACTAAGGCTAGAAAACAAGCCGAAAGAATCGCTGGAAACCTATACGCGAGCTGCCGTTCTACAAAAACCAAATGCCGAACAGCTCAGATCCGTTGCGTTGGATTACGTGCTGCTCGATGATTACTACGATGCTATCCATTGGCTGCAAGCAGCCTTGTCATTCGAGCCGCGCAATGCGGAAGTGTTGTATAGCCTGGGCCGATGCTTCTACACCCAGGGTGACTACCGGAAGGCTGAAGCCTTGTATCTGCAGGTACTCGCAATCAAGCCCGATCACTTGAAGGCAGAAGAGAATCTTGGCCTGGCATATGACGCTGAGAATCAGCCCGAAAAGGCTGAAGCAGCCCTGCGTACTGCGGCTGAATGGGCCGCGAAACAGCCGTCTGATGAGTGGCCTTTTCTCAATCTCGGTTCGATTCTTATCGATCATAATCGCGCTGCCGAAGCTGTTCCCATTCTGCAAAGAGCCACAAGGATTGCATCAAAGTGTGCCTCCTGTCACGAGAAGCTGGGGCGGGCTTTGGAAAATAGCGGAAACATTGCCGAAGGAGTGAAGGAACTTGAAATCGCCGCTCAGCTCAATCCCAAAAGCTCCGCAATTCATTTTGAATTGGGGCGCGCCTATCGCCATGCGGGTGATTTGGAAAAAGCGCGTGTCGAATTTGCAGCTAGCGAAGCACTGAGCAAAGAGCGGGACCGGAAGTAGAGAAGCGCAAGCAGCTAAGGTTGAGGAGTCTTTACTGCGCCTGGATTCGAGACACCGGAAGACACGGGCTCTTCGACTTCAACTTGCCGATCTGTCTTCACATTGGTAAGCGTCTGCACGATGCCGCTCGGCCAGGTAATCTCAATGCTTGACGCCACTGCCGAGTCGCCCAGTCCGAAATGGACGCGAGGGTCGCTGGCTGACAGATAGCCACTCGAGGTCGTTGCTGTAACCCATTGCGAACCCTGTGCGGTGGTTACTTTGATCACCGCACCGATACCGTCCCGGTTGCTCTTATGTCCTGTGAGGTGCAGGGTGATCCAGTGATTTGCGGTGATAGTTTCATTGCGAAGGATGTGGATCGGGCCGCCATTCGTTCCAACCACCGCATCGATCCGGCCATCATTGTCGATGTCGCCGATGGCCATCCCGCGCCCCACCCATGGCTCACGGAAGACATCGCCGGAGATTGAAGAAACATCGACGAATTTCTTCCCCGTATTGCGCGCCAGCAGCATGGGTTCGCGATAGTGAAGCTGCGGCGACGTCTTCTCGATGGTGTCCAGGTCGTGGCCCTGCGCGATCAGCAAATCTTTTTTGCCATCATTGTCGTAGTCCAAAAACCGGATACTCCAACCGGAGTGCAGTAGAGTCATCGCCCCAATGCCATTTGAAAATGAGGCATAGTCAAAGGTTCCGTCTTTCTGATTCAGATAGGTTGCATAACGCTGGTTGGCAAGGTCGGTGACTATGATGTCCGGCCACCCATCATTGTCGTAATCGGCAAAATCTACACCCATGCCGGCATAGGTTTGCCCCTCTGAACTCACAGCAACTTCAGTTTCTAAACCGATCTCTTCAAAGGTTCCATCCTTCTTTTGATGAAAGAGGAACTCGGGCATTGAGTCATTGGCAACGTATATATCGATCTTTCCATCGCGGTCGTAATCGGCAATGGCGATGCCCAACGCCTTGGCGGGCTTGTCGAGCCCGAGCTTATGTGATACCTCGGTGAAGTGCCCGTTACCGTCGTTGTGATACACCAGCATCGGGATCGCTTCGAACACATCCGGATGGCAATAGCCGCGATAACCTTCACGATGTTCGCCGCACCACACATCGTCCCAATCCCACTTGACGTACCGCTCCACCACAAGATCGAGCAAGCCATCGTTATCCAGATCCACCCACGCAGCTGAAGAAGACCATCCGCTGCCGCCAACGCCGGCCTTTTCCGTCACGTCGGTAAAGGTGCAGTTGCCGTTGTTGTGGTAGAGGCGATTGCCGCCGTAAGACGTAACAAGCACATCTTCGAATCCATCATTGTCATAGTCCGCCACGGCAACGCCCATACCGTACCCAACGCCTTTCAAGCCAGATTTCTCCGTGATGTCCTCGAAGGTTCCATCAGGCTTCTGGTGATACATCCGGTTCCAGTATTCTGGCCCCGTCTTCTGTGGGATCGAGCCCTTTGGCTCCGGGTCGGAATACGGCGCGCCATTGACCAGGTAAAGATCGAGCCGTCCATCATTGTCGCAATCAAAAAGACCGATGCCCGAGCCCATCGTCTCAATCAAGTATTTGCGCGAGGTGTGCGGTGCCTGGTGCAGGAAATGCACGCCGGACTTTTCCGTAATATCAACAAAGTGTCCGGGAACCTGCGGATCGGAGGTACTCTGTGGCCCAGGCTTTGAGGCCTGCGCCTGGACGACCGAACCCAGAGTGAGCAGACATACGAAGGTCGTGATCGGTATGAGCAACACCTGCACCGGCCTCATCGACTCTGTTCTCTCCTCATTCGTGACAACTCGCTGCTGGACTCATACTAAGCGGTGCGATTAGCTGAGTCTACGGTGCCGGACACCAACTGGCTCGCTCAATGCCTGAGCTACCATTGTTCGAGCCGGTTCTGGCGGGGATTGCCTTCAACTTTTTCAGTTCTTCTGACGCTTGTTGAGAATCCTGATCTCGATATAGCGTCTTATACACGCGTAGCACTTGAAAGTATGCGCCCTGCTTAACGTATTCAGAAGGCCCATTCTCGAAGACTCTTTTCAGGCCATGTTACCGCCTCGTCGGGTCTCTCCCAGAATTCAAAACACGGTGGTGCACTTGCTGGGGCCGGTCAGGCCTAGTTCAAGCAAAAGCATACGTGCTGGACGAAAACTTCCTGCAGCGCGCTGTAGCGGCGACACCTGATGATCAGCCCGGCCCCTATTACCTGGGCTTACACTGGCGCGCCTGGGACGCAAGGAAGACGCGTCAAGAGAATTGGATCGAGCCATGCAATTAGCCGAAGAGCAGTCCACGAAAGAGCGTGGATTTCACCTGAACGCCGCACCCGCAAAAGCTTGAAGCCGCTTCGCGGCCATTGCACATTTTGTACTATTAGAACGGAGGCAGGCCAAGGATGGCGATCCGGCTCAAGGACATCGCGGACGACCTTGGAGTCTCAGTCGTCACCGTATCGAAGGTGTTGCGCGGCAAGGCGGACATCGGCGAAGAGACACGCCGTCGCGTCCTTCAACGCATGAAAGAGCTTGATTACCGGCCTAATATGCTGGCGCGCGGCCTGGCCAGTGGCCGAACCCAGACGGTTGGCCTCATCGTTCCTGATCTTGTACATCCGTTTTTCGCTGAGTTTGCCAAATCGTTGGCTTCCGTTCTTCGAACTAGCCAATACGCTCTTATTCTTGCTTCATCCGAAGAAATTCCGGAAGTTGAAGAGCAGGAGATTCGTACTCTCGCATTGCGCGGTGTTGATGTCCTTCTGTTGGCCTCCTGCCGGGTAGGATTGCAGCGGGCATCAGAGGTATGCAGCGCAAACATTCCCTGCCTGCTCGTCGACCGCAACCTTGCGGCAACGCGGATGCCATTCGTGGGCTCCGACGACGTGCGCGCCGGTGAACTCGCGACCGAGCATCTCATCTCTTTGGGCCGGAGCCGGATAGCGCACATCGGCAGTCAGGAAACTAGCCCATCGGTTGATCGCGAGAGCGGCTTTCGCAATACTCTGGCCCGGCATCAGCTCAAATCGTTCAGGGGATATGTCGTTCGCAACCGGCAAATTGAGGAAGATGGCGATGCGATCGGTTTTCAATCGATGCGGCAGTTGCTGAAGCTGCGCAGCAGGCCAGATGCCGTCTTCTGTTACAACGATCTGGCTGCCATTGGCGCCATTGAAGCTGTTGTGCAGTCCGGGCTCCGAGTTCCTGAAGATGTCGCTATCATCGGCTGTGGCAACTTTCGCTATGCCGGCTATCTTCGCGTGCCCCTCAGTTCGATCGATCAAGGTACAACCGAGCTTGGCCGCCTGGCTGGTGAGATGGCGTTTGAACTGTGCCATCAGCCTCCTGCTGCTCCACGTTCCATCCTGCTGCAGCCCTCTCTCGTTGTGCGGGAGTCGACCCGGCGAGTCTAAAGGGACGCTCCTAGATCGGCGCTGCCTTTCAGATAGATGAAATTTACGCCGATTTTTCTTGCTTTAGATTGATTAAATGCCTTATCGTTAGCGCTAACGTAAGATATTTTTGGGAAGTTGTCATAACGAGGAGAACCCCATGGCCACCGTGATCGCAAATCAGGCACCGTTAAGCGCCGATATGGAAGAGTGGGACGAATTCCTGCAGGGCCGCTATCGCGAGGGTAAGTCCGAGGAGGAATTTCGCCAGTATGACGCGCAGGCAAATCCTGGTGTAGCCAACTTCTATAAGTTGAATCACGAAAATCAGACCTTCGACTACGTTCTGCAGAAAGAGAAGCAGTATTTCGGTCTGGACAAGGGCGAAAAGTCGATCTGGGACGCAGCCGCATTTCTCAACACGCTGGTCGATGACAGCGATCCGGACACCGATCTAACGCAGATCGAACACCTGCTCCAGACTTCCGAGGCTATTCGCGCCGATGGCCATCCGCGCTGGTTTGTGCTCGCCGGTTTTGTCCACGACCTCGGCAAGGTGCTTTGCCTCTGGGGCGAACCGCAGTGGGGGGTCGTAGGCGATACATTTCCCGTCGGATGCGCCTATTCAGAGCACATTGTCTTTCCGGAATACTTCGCGGGCAATCCTGATCTCCATCATCCTGTCTATTCGACCAAGTATGGTATCTACGAGCCAAACTGCGGTCTGGATAAGGTTCATCTTTCCTTCGGGCACGACGGATATATCTATGAAGCCATGAAGAATTATTTGCCGGAAGAAGCTCTCTATATGCTTCGCTACCACTCCTTCTATCCGGCGCATAAACACGGCGCCTACCGTCACCTGATGAATGAGCACGATGTGGAGATGTTCCGCTGGATCAATGAATTCAACAAGTATGATCTCTACTCCAAGGGTCATGTGAAGCCGGACATGAAAGCGCTGAAGCCCTACTACGACGATCTATTTGCAGAGTTCTTTCCTGAAAAGATCGCCTGGTAGCCTGTCATCTCTTGAACTACGCTGTCGTGCCAAAAATCATTTGCCACGGCCTATATGTGATCGTGGCAGATTGACTTTATCCTCTGAATTAGAACGCAGTAGACCGCACAAGGAAGAATCAGCCCCGTTCTCTTTCTACGCGGCAAGACGCCCCCACAATCTTCTCCATTGACAAACCTCCAATCTGCTGCGATATTGGCTCCACTCTGAACGGCACCCCTCTAAGCAGTCCTAATCGCCGGATTCGGAATCACACATCACAGCATTGAGGAGACCGCCCGATGGCGTACACCGCGTCGCAACTTCTAGCGATGTCCGAACAGGATCTCGACAAGCTTTTCTCAAGCAGTCCCGCCGGAGATATTCCCAACGGCGAAGCCAAGGGTACGGCCATCATCGCGCCTGGCACTACCTTCAGTTCAGAGATTGCCTCTCTGATCAACATTTTTGTGTGGCAAGGCAAGACCTTTGATGCGGCGCACGGTACTTTGAGGAACCGGATCCTTTCTTTCGGGCTGGACGCCATTGTGGCCGAAGTTTACAAGAGCGCGAGTCTCTTCGATAACAAGGAATGCATCCTTCTCGATTACTCCAAGACGTCGATTGTCGCCGAGCATGTTCGCGATGAGATTCGCCAGATTGGTCCCGGAACGTACCTTGGGCTCGTCTACTGGAACACCACCAAGACCATTCACTTTTCGCTTCAGTTTCCAGTCGCATGACCGTAGAACTCAACCCGGACCGCCCGATCCCCAAGGCCAATACGGGCTCAGCGTTCCTGAACTGGTTCAGTAATACGTCGATGTTTCTGGTGCAATTGGAACGCCGTATCGACCCATGGATCCGTCCGGCATTCGACGCGATTCTTCGCGATGCTGTTGCACGTATAGCGACGGCCTTCATCAATCGTGGCCGTTCTAATGATGGGCTGAAACTCGCTGAAGAAAAATTGCTTCCAAACGAAGAAGCCTGTCTTGACTCGATTATTCAAAGCTTTCAGGAGCAGATGAAGCTGCTCTGGAAGCCCGGACGATACGAACGCGGAGGCAATACCAAAACCCACGGAATTGTGCGGGGCGAGTTTATCGTTCATGACAATCTGCCCGCTCAATTGCGGCACGGCATCTACGCTCAACCAGGTACCTATCGCGCCTGGGTTCGGTTTTCCGGACCCGGACCCTACATCACTCCGGATATCGACGACGTTGGTTTCATGAGCATCGGTATCAAGTTAATGGGTGTGCCGGGACCGAAGCTGATGGACGAAGAAAAATTCACCCAGGACATGTTCGCCGTCTCCACGCCCACCTTTGTCACGCCGGATGTAGTCGCCAATGCGCAGTTGCAAATCCAAAGTGTAAAGAACGCGTCGCTCTTCTATTTTCTAAATTTCAATCGCCATCACGTCCTCGATCTTCTGATGCAGTCTCTCTGGACCAAGACCCAGAGCAGTCCGTTCGAAGCGCCTTATTTCAGTTGCGTTCCTTATCTCCTCGGCGAGGGCCAGGCCATGCAATACTCTGTTTGGCCAAAGTCCAAACGGCGAACGCCAATCCCGCGTCTTCCGCTTCGCCCTCCTGATGATTATTTGCGCAACGCAATGGTGGCGTCCCTGGCACAGGAAGATGTTGAGTTGGACATTCGTCTGCAGCTGCAAACAGACTCGCATTTGATGCCTCTGGAGAACAATGCCGTGTTATGGCCAGAGAGGCTTTCACCTCGGATTTCAGCAGCTACGCTTCGCATACCAAAGCAAAAGTTCGATTCACCTGCGCAACTCGACTTCGCCAAGCGGCTTTCCTATAACCCATGGCATTCGATCGCCGAGCATCGCCCTTTAGGCAATCAGAATCGCGCCCGGCACCGCATGTATCAGACGCTCGCGATCCTGAGGCAGACCGTAAATGCTGTCCCTCACTATGAGCCAACAGGGGATGAGATTTTTGAGTAAGAGACGATGACGCCACAGTCCAGTTTCATGATCCTGGCCGCGATTGATCCGGCACGCGAACAGAGCCTTCGCGCGCTGCTCGCGTCTATGAATCACGAGCCGGGAGTTCTCAACCTTGAGAACGATCTCATGCCATTTGGAAAATTGGATCGGCTACATTTCGCGCGCTTCGTAATTCTGGACGATCAAACCACGAATGACATAACTGTCTATGGACTGTCGCGCATCGACTTTCCTTTGTATCTAGCATTCCTGGGGGACTGTGATGGGCAGCCCGATGAACTTCTAGCAGAGATGGTGAGACTCGCTGAGCCGGGGTTGCGCAATATCTTCACGCATTGCCTTGGCTATGTCCAAAATGTCGAGATGCTTGCATGGCTTAAGGCCCACAATGTCCCTTCGTCCGCCAATTACGTCAATTGGATTGGAAGAACCGTGCGCCAGGTTCGCGAAGAGGAAGAGCTTCGCCAAAAACTAGAGGACTATCTTCAGTTGAACGTGTCATCATTCAGCCAAATGCCGCCGAGACAACTCTGTGACATGCTCAAGAAGTATGTTGCAGAGGAACAGCAAGCAGGCCGAATTGTTCTGACGCAGCCAGATCCAACGCCCTTCTCCTGGCGGATCGGCAATCTGCTTAACCTCATCGGCCTTCCGCTTCTCCTGCTCATCTTCCTGCCGCTCGCGATCCTGGCGTTGCCGTTCTTTTTGATTCAGTTGCGGCATTGCGAAAAGACCGATCCTGAGGTAGCTCCACGCGTGGATCCCGCACACGCAAACCTGCTCTCCTCGCTTGAGGATCACGATGTCACTAACCAGTTCAGTGCCATGGGAAGCATCAAGCCGGGCCTGTTTCGGCGCGTCACTATGATTCTTGTGCTCGCGGCGATCGACTATACCGCTCGGCATGTTTTCAATCGAGGACGGCTTGCGCGTGTGACCTCAATTCAATGCGCGCGGTGGGTTTTCCTCGATGGCGGTAAACGAGTCATCTTCGCCAGCAATTACGACGGCAGCCTTGAAAGCTACATGGACGATTTCATCAACAAGGTCTACTTCGGCTTGAATGTCGTTTTCAGCAACGGAATCGGCTATCCACGAACCCGTTGGCTCATTCTGGATGGCGCGCGCGACGAACAAACGTTCAAAAACTATTTACGCCGCCACCAGATGCCAACCCAGGTTTGGTACAACGCATTTCCCGGCTTGACCGCGCATGACAAACATCGAAACGCTCTCATTCGAGAAGGGCTTGAGAAAACGTCGATGACTGACGCAGAGATTCTGGATTGGTTACAACTCTTCTAGCATGGGCTAGAAACACCGCCGCAGGACGGTTAGAAACAGAGGCAAGCCAGTGACGACGACCCTCGAAGGTATGCGATGGCAGCAGTGAACCCAAGCCCGAAGCCAGTCGATTTCAGCGACATCCAGGGCATTGTGCGCTTTGGGCATGGGCAACTGACGGAAGCCTCCTTTCTGCTGCTCAGGATTCGTAGCGCAGAGGACGCTTTGGCGTGGTTGGCCCAAGCGCCAGTCACCACGGCGGAAAAATTGAGCAATGCTCCAAGCACCGCGCTGCAGGTTGCCTTTACTTGCGAAGGGCTGGCGGCGCTGCACGTTTCTAGCGAGATTCTCAAAGGCTTTTCCGCAGAATTTCAATCCGGGATGGCAGGCCAGTACAGTCGCTCACGCAGGCTCGGCGATGTGGGAGCAAGCGCTCCGCAGTCGTGGCAATGGGGTGGTCCCGGAAAGATTCCTCATCTCATCGTGATGCTCTACGCAAAAACCGGCGCGCTCGATAGATGGACGAAGGCCATGCAAGGGCCCGCATGGGATGCGGCATTTGAATTGCTCAACAGCCTGACGACATCAAACCTGCAAGGCGTTGAGCCCTTCGGATTTAATGATGGCATCAGTCAGCCTACTCTTGATTGGGAGCGCAGTCGAACGCCGGCAACTGACGAGCTTGAATACACAAATCTCTCCTCGCTGGGTGAGTTCCTGCTTGGCTATCCCAACGAATATGGCAAATACACGCAACGGCCTCTCGTCGCTGCCGGAGGAGTCGCAAGCGCAATTCTAGCTCCAGCTGAAGATGAGCCAGACAAACTCGATTTTGGGCGGAATGGCACATTCCTTGTTGTGAGGCAGCTGCAGCAGGATGTGCGTGGTTTCTGGCGTTTTCTCGACAAAGAGGCAGACGCGAATCCAGAGGCGCGACAGGCTCTCGCTGAGTCCATGGTCGGGCGAAGAATGGATGGCACCCCTTTGCTGCCTGCAGCCCCGCAATCGGTCGCGGGACTTGATCCAAAGACTACGAGCCAGAACAACTTTACCTATGACGCAGATAGCGACGGCACTCGTTGTCCATTCGGTGCACATATCCGGCGCGCAAATCCGCGCAACGCGGATCTTCCTGCTTCAAATGGATGGCTGGGACGAATGCTGCACAGGCTCGGGTTCTGTAACCCAGGCTTTCGAGACGACGTGATCGCATCGACGCGTTTTCATCGCATGTTACGTCGCGGCAGGGAATACGGACCAGGACTGTCCCCCGAAGATGCAGTCGCAGATGGCCTCGATACGGGCGAGCACGGCATACACTTTATCTGCGTCGTTGCCAATATCCTGCGCCAGTTTGAATTCGTGCAAAACTCCTGGATCATCAGTACAAAATTCGATGCCATGACGGAAGAGAGCGATCCATTGCTGGGCAATCGCCAGGCAGTCGAAGGCTGTCCTTTCACCAACACATTCTCACTACCCTCCAACACTGAGCCTCGAACCCGTATCATGAATGTGCCTCAGTTCATCACTGTGCGCGGTGGCGCATACTTCTTTCTGCCCAGCCTGAGTGCGCTGCGTTACCTGGTGACTCTATCGAAGAACAAGGAGGCTTCATGAAGAGAATTCGCATCCCAGGCGCGGTGGATATCGTCATATCCGAGGACGCCGCTGAGATTCAATCCCTTGCACAGAATCCAGGTCTGGACCGCGCTTATGCGGATCAATCAATCGCGACCAATGGTCTTATTCTCCGACGCGTGCTCAAGGTTCTGCAGTTCAACGGCAAGAGATTTCCCACCGTTTCACCAAAGGATGCGGAGAACCGCGCCGCTTTGCAGCAGGCTCTTTGGATTCGTCTGAATGCACTCGCTCCTCATTTCGCCTCTGGGCCGGATGAGCTTGAGAGCCTCGCAGCATTCGTTCGTGGACAGAGGCCTGACGACACCTGTGGCCTGCTCGTCCAACAGGTGGTTGGCAGCTTATTCAATCCGGATTTCAAAGCAACCCAGGCCAGTTGGGATGCGGCCGTGGTACTGGACAAGGCTCCGCGCACCATGAATCCTGTTCTGCCTTTATGGTGGGCTCTAACGGGAAAAGTCGATCGTGCCAGACTCCTGTTGGCTGAAATGGTCGGAGGCGACTTGGCCGGTATACACGCCATTGGCATCGCTCTCCACAATATCGTGGATGGTGTAAATCAAATGCGGCAGCTTTACAACGATCCCGCACAGCGAGCAGCTTTGTCCGGCGAGGCGGCGAGTAAACGGTGTCTGTTTGCTCCGGCGACAGTACTTCGTCAGCCTACGGTGCCGGTTGGTTCCTCTGAAGGGGACCTGCAGACGGGTACGCTTCTGATTCTCAAACTTCAGTCTGCCAATGCGGGCGCGCCCAGCGAAGATCTGGCCTTTCTAAGCCAGGCCTGGAGCCGATGTCCCGCGGAACAATGGGTTCCGGCCTTGCTTCAAGGTATCTGGAGCCGTGCTTCCGATCGTCAAACTCAGATCAATTCCCATGAAAATGCAGCAGCCTGTCCAATTGCACACACCACGCCACCCGCCTGATCGGCCTCTGGCATTTGCGTCTGATACCGCGCTAAAACAGTGAAGTTATGCGGGTTTATTCAGTTCGCAGCGCCTGCATTGGCTCGATTCTCGATGCGCGAAGCGCCGGCACTGCACATGCAACCACGGCTGTCAGCAAGAGGCACCCGACCATTCCAGCCATGACCACAGGATCAAAGGGACTTGTGCCATAGAGGATGGAGCGGATCAAAGCGCCAGCCGTTGCGCCGCCCGCTGAGCCGATCAGCAATCCGAGAATAACCGGTCGCAATCCATCCAAAAGGACCAGCCTCAGAACCTCCGTACGTTGCGCCCCGAGTGCAATGCGGATGCCGATCTCGGCGACACGCTGTGTGACCAGGTAAGAGAGAACCCCATACAATCCAACACCTGCCAGCAGCAGTGACAGTCCTGCAAACGCAAGAACAAGCGTTGCGCTGAAACTCTGGCTGGCAGTTGTCTGGCCAAGAATCTGTTGCATCGTCAGAACGTCATAAACGGGAAGCGCCGGATCGAGCGAGGCAACCTGTTGTTGAATCGGCACAGAAAGCACAAGCGGATCCGTTGTAGAGCGAACCACGAGCGTTGCGCTGCCTGTCTGAGCAGGTATGCCGGAGAAGATTGGAAAATACATCGTTGCTTTCACTGGTTTCGCAACGTCATAGAGCGTGTCGCCGACGACGCCGATGATCTCATAATCTTCCTTCTTCACATTCCAGGCCACGCGAACATGCCGTCCAACCGGATCATCGCCCGAGAAAAACTGATTGGCGAACTTTCTGCTGATCACAACGAAGTGATCATTGGTGAGCCGTTCGTGATCAGTAAAGACACGGCCTCGAATCAGTGGAATCTGCATCACGGAGAAGTATGCCGGATCAACGATGTGTGTGGCTGCGTCATCCTGAATGCTGAAGCTTGGTGACGGCCGTTCGGGAATCGTGAAGACACTGTCGCCTGCAGAACCTCCGCCTGGCGGTATAGAAACAAGCGCAGCAGCATGCACGCCGGGAATTCTGCGCACGCGATCGAGCAGCGACTCGTGGAACGCGAGGACTTTTTCGCGCGTATCGTATTGTTTTTCCGGCAGGCCGTACTTGACGGTGAGAACATTTTCAGTAGTGCAGCCCAGATCAGCCGTACGCAGATGTATGAAGCTCTTGAAGAGTAAGCCTGCCGACACAAGCAGGATCACCGTCAATGCTATCTCTACCGCGAGCATTGTCTTGCGCAGCAGTGCCCGCGATGCGCTGCCGCCAATCGACCGTGATGACTCCTGCAGCGCCGAAAGAACATCTCTGCCCGTGGAGGAGATCGCGGGAAGCAGACCGGCCAGCAGGGTGGTGACGAAAATAAGCCCGATCGAGAAAAACAGAACCTCTCCATCAAGGTGAATAGACTCAGCCCGTGGAAGGCCGCGCCAATGACCGGCGAGCCAACGGGTCGTCATCATCGAGAGCAGCAGTCCGAGACCGCCGCCCGCCAAACAGATAAGCATGCTCTCGGTCATCTGTTCGCGAATCAGCGCGAGACGGCTGCCGCCGAGCGCTCCCCGAATAGCCACTTCTTTACGCCGGGATGCAGACCGTGCAACAAGCAGATTCGACACGTTCAGACAGGCAATCAGCAACATGCATCCTACCGCACACATCAGCACGACCAAAGGTGTTTTCACATCACGCACAACGTCGTCGATCATGGGTCGATAGATCGCGTCTTCCGCAACCGGCGCAGACGCGTGAGCCAGATGAAGACGGTATTGCAGTGCGCTCACCTCCTTGATTGCCGTTACAGCACTCACCCCGGACTTGAGCCGCGCTATCACTTTGCTCTGATGTCTGTCGTGCACTGCTGCGTAATCGTCCGGGGAAAAGGTCTGCGCGTAGGGTACCCAAAGCTGAATCTTGGCGTCCGGATATGTAAACCAGTTTGGCAATACGCCGATGATTGTGTAAGGGGTGGCATCCAGATGAATTTGCTTTCCCAAAATTGAGGGATCTCCGGCGAAGCGTCTTTGGAAGAAACTCCAGGAGAGCATCACCACGTGACTTGCTTCGGGTTGATCCTCATCGACAGAGAAAGTTCGTCCCAGCGCAGGCTGCACTCCCAGCAGCGAGAAGAGATTGAATGAGCCTCCCGCGGCCTGTACCACCTCCGGCAACTCAGCATGTTCGCCTGTAAAGTCAAACCCATAATTACGCCATGCCGCCATATCCTCAAAGCCATGAGTCTGCCGGCGCCAGTCCACGAAATCACCAGACGACACGCTATTGAAACCATCGCCGGTTGTAGACTGGCGAAAGTGTTCATACACCATCACCAGTTTGCCGGGATCGGCAAACGGCAGCGGCTTCAGCAGAACCGCGCGCACAATCGTAAACAGTGAAGTCGTGGCGCCGATACCCAAAGCCAGCACCAGAATGGAGATAATCGTAAACCCGGGCGAGCGCAACAGAGTGCGCACCCCGTAGCGCAAGTCACGCAATAATCTTTCCAATCTGTTCCATCTCCAGGTAGAACGGGCCTGATCGCGCAGCGCTGCCGGATTGCCAAATGAACGAATCGCAGCCGCGCGAGCCTCGCCCGGTTGCATGCCATGGGCAAGATTCTCTTTCATCTCTTGCTCCAGATGAAACTCGAGCTCATCGTTTAGAAGCGCGGTCTCCGCCTTGCGTCGAAAAAGCATTCGCAGAGAGACTCGGAACTGTTCAAACCAACGCATAGGCCCTCCCGTTTCTCTAAGCTTCCTCCACAACCAGGTTGATGGCGCCCGAGAGCCGGCTCCAGCTTTCCATCTCGCGCTCCAGTTGTCCGCGCCCTGCGGTGGTCAGCGAATAAAACTTGGCAGCACGGCCTGTCTCGGTTTCGCTCCACTTCGCCTTGATCCAGCCTTGCTGCTCCAGTCGATGCAATGCGGGATAGAGTGAGCCCTGTTGCACTTGCAGCACTTCGTTCGAAATCTGCTGAATTCGTTTCGCGATAGCCCAGCCGTGCTTGGGTTCGAGTGAGATCGTCTTGAGTATCAGCAGGTCCAGCGTGCCCTGAACCAGATCGCTTGGTTTTCCCATACTATGATTATCTACATCATGTTGTTGTAGATAGTCAACAACGCGATTTAAACCTCTTGCTATAGAAAGCGTGTGAGGAAATTCACGAGAACGGCGCTGCCTATCGAGAGCAGTAACGCAAAAGGCATCGCGACCACTCCGACGCGTAAAAATCCCCGGAATGTCACGTTCAGATTTTCTTTTCTTAAAGCCAGCAGCCAGAGAATAGTCGCAAGCGATCCCGTGATGGAAAGGTTTGGCCCCAGGTCTACTCCGATAAGTACACAATTTGCCAGAAGGCCTTTGATATGCGCCGCCTGGAGTGTGCTGCCGGCAATCAGACCAAGTGGAAGATTATTGATAAGGTTATTGGCAATGCCTACAAAAAAGCCCACCACCATTGCACCGGTTGCCGGAGCAAGCGACTGAGCCCACTCTAGCCACAGTTGCGCCGGCTTCATACCTCCGATGCTCTCGACTGCATCTACCAAGACGAAAAGGCCTGCGACCAGGCCCAGCGTTCCCCAACTGATGGCGCGCATAAGGAGAAGGGGGTTGATACGTGACTTGACCGAGATGATTCCAGTGATAACCAGGGCAGCAATGCAGGTGGGGAGCCCGAGATCCATATGCAGCGCCGATGCAGTCAACAAAACCACAACCATTCCAGCAACGGCGCCCAGCACTAGTTTCCCGTCTGCCGTCAATGGCGCAGGAGCGATCGTGTGTTCAATCGAAACCTGAAGTTGCTTTCGAAAAACCCATCGCAGGATCAGGTAGGTAGAAGAGATTGAAACTAAAGAAGGAATACAGAATGCCTCGAGCCATTGTCCTAGCGGGGGCATATCTGCATGAAAAACCACAAGATTTGCGGGATTCGAAATCGGCAGAACAAACGACGCGGCGTTGGCGATGAATGCACAGGTAAAGAGATAGGGAAGCGCCTCGACCCTGGCTCTTCTAATTGCGGCGAGGATCGCCGGAGTGAGCACAACAGCCGTGGCATCGTTGGACATGAAGATCGTGACCAACGTCCCCGCTGCATAGACCCATGCGAACAGGCGAGGGCTCGATCCTTTCGCGCTTCGCACGACCACCGAAGCAAGCCAATCAAAGACGCCGCATTCCCGTGCCAGCTCCGAGAGGAGCATCATGCCGGCTAAAAACAGGTACACATCCGTACCCTTGCCTGCCGCCCTTCCTGCGAGCGAAAGCGGTATGAGCCGGAGCAGCAGTAGAAGCGCCACGCCGCCTCCAATCCAATACACCTCGGCGATTCCGCTGGGCCTGACAAGCATAAGCAGAATGCTGATCGCGACGATCGATAAAAGTAAAATATGAGCCAAATCGTGAGCGAACATGAATTCCGTACTCCGTCTCCAGGAGGGACTGATTCAGTGATTTGCGCGCAGGTGCAATTTGATCCGCGTCTTTTCATGATTACATTGGGCCGCGCACAAGGCTTTCAGGATCGAGCACGGAGAAAATTGCCAGGGAAATTCTGAATTTCAGAGACAGGACACCGAGAGTTGAACTTGCGTCGGGAGTTAATTGGGGTGATGAGCCATTGCGCATTTTGGGCTGGCGGCAATAGAATTCCACCGAAGCTGAAATACCGTTCGAATCGCAAGTAAAGCGATCAACCCCGTCACATTGAAGACGAAGAAGGGGTGAAGTCAGTGTGGTTCACACTGAAGCTCAACTGTGGTCACGATCCATCCAATTTCGATAAAGTTGTTAAGGAGGCTCCTTGCGCCGACTCTGGAATTCTTCGTTTTGTTCGCTTGCCTTGGCAGGTGTTGCGCTCGTTAGTGTATGCGGCCGTGTTTCGGCTCAGGCAGTCGATAGAGAAGCTCTGCCGCCCGCGCCGCACGCCAAGCAGATTCACCTGAAGCATGTACTGGTCGTTGGACAGACCAAGGGCTTCGAACATGACTCCGTCTCAATCGCCATGGCCTCCATCTTCAATATGGGCAAAGAGAGCGGTCTGTGGGACACCATGCTCCGCACCGACACCGAGCTCCTCACCAAAAAAGATTTCAAGAACAATAACGCAAAAAATTTGAACTATTTCGACCTGATCGTCTTCACCAGCACCACCGGTGAACTCGATATGGATGAAAGCCAGAAGAAGGACATGCTCTCCTTCATTCACGATGATGGTAAAGGTTTCATTGGCGTTCACGCGGCGTTGGACACCAACTACAAATGGCCCGAGTACGGAGAGATGATCGGTGGCTGGTTTGATCAGCACCCCTGGATGACCTTCATGGCTCCCATCGTCAATGAGGACCCTGATTTTCCCGCAGTCCGTCATTTCCCTAAGGCTTTCGTCAAATATGATGAGATCTATCAGCCCAAGGAATGGTCTCGTGACAAGGTCAACGTGCTTCTCAGCCTTGATCCTTCCAAGCTCAACTATGAAAACAATCCGCGCATTCACCGCATGGATCACGATTTCCCCGTAGCCTGGAGCAAGATGTACGGCAAGGGCCGAGTCTTCTATTCCACGCTCGGACACACTGAAGAGGCGTGGGATGATCCCGATATTCGCAAGATGTATTTCGAAGCGATTAAATGGGCGCTGGGACTCACGGAGGGCAGTGTTACGAGCCATCCTCACCCCGCACAAACTCACTAATTGCGGTCCCCTGACTCCGATCAGGCAAAATTCAAAGATAGGCGAAGATTGACCGTTATGAAGAAACTTGGCATGGGGCTCGTCGGGCCCGGTTTTATTGCAGCGCATCATATTGACGCAGTGCGGCGGCTGGGCGATGTGGATGTAGTTGCCATCGCAGGCTCATCCCAAGCTTCAGCCGACAAGAAAGCTCTGGAGTACAAGGTTGATCGTGCCTACGGCGACTATCAATCGCTCATCGCCGATCCCGATGTACAGGTGATCCACAACACTACTCCCAACCATCTGCATTTCCCGGTCATCATGGCTGCTCTGGCTGCGGGTAAGCACGTCATCTCAGACAAACCCCTGGCCATCAGCCCCGAGCAGGGCCGTACCCTGCGTGACGCTGCGCTGGCGGCGAAAGTGGCCCATGTTGTCACATTCAACTACCGCGGCAACCCGCTCGTACAACAAGCGCGCGCCATGGTCGCCAGCGGCGAATGCGGGCGTGTCAGCTTTGTGCACGGCGGTTACCTGCAAGACTGGATGACAGATCCCAATGTCTATTCCTGGCGCTCCGACCCATCAAAGGGAGGGGCAAGTTCCGCCCTCGGCGACATCGGCTCCCATTGGTGCGATCTTGCTGAGCATATATCGGGATTGAAGATCGCATCCGTCCTGGCTGACCTGACAACCGTAATTCCAACCCGCTATTCGGCGGGTGGTTCGGCCGAAGCATTCTCTACCAGGAGCGGCGGCGAACGTACGCCAGTCGATGTCCAGTCTGAAGACTTGGCCAGTGTCCTGCTGCGTTTTGAAAGTGGGGCAAAGGGCTCATTTTCAGTGGGCCAGGTACTGCCCGGCCATAAGAACGATCTGCAGCTTGAAGTCAACGGACGCACATTGTCTGTTAAATGGAAACAGGAAGAACAGAACGAGCTCTGGATCGGTCATCATGACCGGCCCAACGAGACCATGGCTAAGGATCCATCCCTTGTGTCGCCGCAGGCGTTGCGTTACGTGCACCTGCCCGGCGGCCATCAGGAATCATGGGCAGACGCATTCCGCAATCTGATCGCGGATGCATACACATGGATTCGCGCGGGAGCTTCACCCGAGGCAAAGCCTGATATGCTGCCCACTTTCGAAGACGGCTATCGTTCAACCCTGCTGGTTGATGCGATGCTGCGCAGCCACGCAGGTGGCGGCATCTGGCAATCGGTCGGTGGCGCGGCCTGAAGTAACCCCGACATAACACCGGTTGAGCCATTCTCTACTTTGGCAATAGGACGAAGGAGCTGTGAAATGAAACTGGGCGTATTTACCCCCTTGTTATCTCAATTGCCGCTGGACGACGTGCTGGCAAAGTTAAGTGCTCTCGATATTCATACCGTCGAGTTGGCAACGGGCAACTACCCCGGCAGTGCCCACTGCGATCTCGCAATGCTTGACGATGCAGCGGCACTCGATCGCTTCAAAGGTAAACTGACAGATCATGGCGCCAGTATCAGTGCTCTAAGCTGCCATGGAAATCCCTTGCATCCCGATCCGGCACAGGCAAAAGCGGCACAGGAGATCAATCGCAAAACCATCCTGCTCGCCGAGAAACTTGGCGTCACCGAGATAGTCGATTTCTCAGGATGCCCCGGCGACTCTCCAACTGCCAAAGCTCCGAACTGGGTTACCTGCCCGTGGCCGCCGGAGTATCTTGATGTTCTCGCCTGGCAATGGGACAAGGTCGTTACCCCCTTCTGGACGGAACGTGCCAGGTTTGCCGCGGACCATGGCGTTCGCATCGCCATTGAGATGCATCCAGGCTTCGTCGCATACAGCCCTGAAACGCTTCTTCGTCTGCGCTCCATCGCGGGACCATCCATCGGCTGCAACTATGATCCCAGCCACATGTTCTGGCAGGGAATCGACCCGATTGCAGCCATCCGGATTCTGGGCGACGCTATCTTCCATGTCCATGCTAAAGATACGCAGATGTACCCGGCTAATCTTTCACGCACCGGCGTGCTCGATACCAAGCCTTACACAGACGAACGCAATCGTGGCTGGATCTTCCGCACCTGCGGTTACGGTCACGACGCCGAATGGTGGAAAGAGTTCGTCTCCACGCTTCGCATGTTTGGTTATGACAACGTCCTTTCCATCGAGCATGAAGATAGTCTCATGTCTCCCGAAGAAGGCCTGTCCAAAGCGGCAAAATTCCTGAATGAAGTCGTCGTAAAAGAAAAGCCCACCGCGGCATGGTGGGTTTAGACCATACGATCTGAAGCACAGCTAAAAGCGGCTCCGGCATTACAGGAGCCGCTTTGGTTTTTACTTGGTGCGTAGAAAGGCGATCAGATCGTCCAGGTCTGACGCCGTCAAATCAGGATGCGGAGGCATTGGAGGTTTGGCGTCCGCAATCCCTTCTTTCGCCACCTTGCGTACTTTGTCCTCGCCATCTTTCTCGACAATCCCCAGCAACGACGGGAAGACAGGCGGAAGGCCGGTTCGGGTTGGCTGATGGCACGCCGAACAATCATTTGTGTATAACGCCTTTCCATGGACAGCATCGCCTTTGGGACCCGCTTTAGCCTGTCCGGCGCCTGTTTCTCCTGCTTGTCCAGGTAGAGGTCGCGCGCTGGCGATTTCTTCATGCTTTGGAGCAGAGGCGACTGGCGTTTTTCCGTCGCTCACCGCCGTTGCTTCCTTGGCGGTCAAGGAGGCGGGCTGCGATGTCGAAGCAATCGAAGGCACGGACGGCATTGATGAAGCGGACGCGTCCGAATCCGCATCGACTGACGTATCCCACTCCTTCATGAAGTCCCGTGAGAGACTTGCACGCTGCAGCAGATCGCTCATATGCGAAACAGTAGCGCCTTGCGGCACATCGGCCCGCGTCGCGCTCTGGCTCAACTGCAGGGCGCGAATGTAGGCAGCAATTGCCCAGCGGTCCTCAGGCTGTAGTTCCGCAGAATAGTTCGGCATCGCTCCATAGCCGTGCGTCATCACCCAGAAGAAGTGTCCTAGAGGCGCCTGGCGGAGGCGCGCGCTCTGGAAATTTCCTGCGGCATAGTATCCACGGCCAACGATCGCGCCTTTCCCATTGCCTACACGCGAATGGCAGGGTGAGCAATAGATATTGAAGCGCTCTTCACCACGCTGCAGGACCGCATACGTCGTGGCAAAGGGCAGGGCATCGCCCTCCGCGCCGTTCATCAGCCCGGTCGTGAAGTAGTTTGCGCCCGAACCTTGCGCCCGCGATATAGTACCAGCCACTTGCAGCCTAGCCGAGCGTCCATCCTGGAAAAATGCGGTATGCCTCTGTGGAATCATCTTTGGCTGGTTATGCATATCCTGCCTGCAGCCGCAGAACAGCATTAACGCCAGCGTACATACGCTCGTCCCAAACAAGCACTTCAACCGTTCCTTCATCCCACCCCCAGGAGGATCGAGTCGCGGAATCGCCGCCCTCGCAACCAGTATAGCGACTGAATCGCTTTGCCAACCGCTATCCCATTCCGGTTTTGAGACGATATAATTGTCCTCGATTTGAACCAGCCCTTTATTCCTGCACAAAAGACTGCCCGGCATTCTCCAGTGCTTTCGGTTCGTCCAGGTGTCTGTGGATTCGGTCTGGTTTTGGATATCATGAGCACGCTGCAATCGACGCACTATAGGCATCACGGAAGCAAACATTCAGCTCAGGGCTGGACTATCAATGGCTGGCGGATTGCGGCCAAAAGCGGAGTTATTTGATTCAAATGAAAATGCTTTTGCGCAAACAAAGATTTCTTGTCGTGGCGCCCCTTGCGGTTGTTGCAGGTTTTTCGGTGCTTTGGATCAATCAGCCATCTGTGCGGGCAGCGGCTGCTCCCATCACTGGGCAGGCACCAGCGGCTCCGGCTTCTGAGGCCGCAACCCCGGCTCAAGCCGGAGGCGCGCTCTTCCAGCAGAACTGCGCCTTTTGCCATGGTCGCGATGCCATGGGTGGCGAAACGGGCCCGGATCTGACGCGCTCGGAACTGGTACTGAAGGACAAGGACGGTTCAAAGATCGCTGAAGTCATTCACAATGGGCGTCTCAACACAGAAAAGAAGATGCCGCCTTTCCCTTTCTCCGATCAGCAGACCGCCACCCTTATCGCCTTCATTCGGGAACGCGTAACCGCTGCCGCCGCTATGAACGGAAAACGTCGCGGAGTTGACGTTGCCGATCTGCAGACGGGCAACGCCGAGGCAGGGAAGCAATACTTCAACGGTGCTGGCGGCTGCTCTAAGTGTCACTCCGCCACCGGAGATCTGGCAGGCATCGCCAGCCGCTACACGGGACTGCACCTCGAAGAGCGCATGCTCTATCCGCAAGGTGTCAAGAGCAAGGTTGCGGTAACGCTTCCCTCCGGAGAGACAATCAACGGAACACTAGCCTATCTCGACGAGTTCACGGTTGGATTGCGGGACAGCAGCGACACATACCGGTCCTGGGCGACGAAGAACGTCAAGTTCAAAGTAGACGCGCCGGTGGAAGCCCATGTTGAACAGTTTCCCAAGTATACCGACGCCGACATCCATAATCTGATGGCGTATCTACAGACCATGCGATGAGCTTGACGCACACCGTATCTAAGTCGCATAAGAGGTTTGCTTACGCCATGAACAAAGGCTTCAGAATACTCGCGCTCGCAGGGCTTTCGCTCATGGTTGCAGCCTTGCCGCTCTTTGCCCAAAACCTCGAGAACTCAGAAATTCTCAAGCCGCGGCCCGATAGCTGGCCGCTTTATCATGGCGACTACTCCGGCCAGCGCCATAGCCATCTCACCCAGATTGCGCCGCAAAATGTGGACCGACTCAGCCTTGCCTGGGCCTTCCAGACTGGTCAGAGTGCGGGAATCAAGTCATCGCCCCTGCTCGTCGACGGTGTTTTGTACTTCACCGTTCCTGAGCATGTCTGGGCTGTCGATGCCCGCTCCGGTCACATGCTGTGGCACTACCATCAGCCTACGCCGCAGGGTTTGCACATAGGTCATCGTGGCGTGGCCATGCTCAAGGGATGGCTTTATTTCACAACAACAGACGCACACCTGGTTTCACTGAACGCCAAGGACGGAACGGTTCGTTGGACCAAAGAAGTTGCCGACGTAAGCAAAGGATATTGGACGACCATGTCTCCGCTGATTGTCGGCAATCATGTCATTGTCGGCGTCTCGGGCGACTTTGACAATCTCGCCGGCTACCTGCGCTCCTTCGATGCCGAAACCGGCGCAACCCAGTGGCAATGGGACAGTACTCCTCCGGCAGGTACGCCCAACAGCACCACCGGCGGCATGACCTGGATGACAGGAACCTACGACCCGGAGTTGAATCTGATCTTCTGGGGTACAGGAAATCCCACTCCAGTCTTGAACGGAAAGAGCCGCCCCGGCGATGACCTCTACACCTGCAGCGTCGTTGCCCTCAATCCAGACAGCGGAAAACTCGCCTGGGGCTTTAGCATCTCGCCGCATGACACCCATGATTGGGATGCAGTCGAAACACCCGTTCTCGTGGATGCCGCTTTCCAGGGAAAGCCGCGCAAGATGCTTATGCAGGCTTCGCGCAATGGATACTTCTACGTCATCGACCGTACCAATGGCCAGAGCCTTCTCACCACTCCCTATGGTCCCACCAACTGGGCTTTGGGGATTGATAAACAAGGCCATCCCATCCCCAATCCAGACAAAGAGCCCACGCCTGACGGACGTCTGATCGCTCCCGACGAAGGCGGTCTCACCAACTATCGCTCGCCCAGCTTTGATCCTAAGACCGGTTTGTTCATCGTCGATGCTCATCCCAGTTATAGCCTCTACTTCGCCAAACCCGCTGACGGAACCTACGGCTGGGCGGGCGCGGACTACGGCCTATGGGGCAAGGGCGTGATCGACGCCATCGACTATCAAACCGGCAAGATTCGCTGGTCGCATTACGTCGGCGAAGGCGGTTCGGGAGCCGGCGTATTGACCACCGACTCCGGCCTCACGATCACTGGCGACAGCTCCGGAAATGTGCTGGTGCTCAATACCGCCGATGGAAAGACATTGTGGCATGCCGGTGCAGGTGGCGGATTGGATAACTCGCCGACGACGTACGAGCTCGATGGCCGTCAGTACATTCTCACCGGCAACGGCACCGTTCTCTTTGCGTGGGCATTGCCGGAACAGCCGTAACTAACTCGGTCACCAAGTCTTCTTGATCAGCGTGTCGAATGCAAATCCGCCATTTGGATCGCGCGTCGCACTGAGCGCTACTCGAGGCGAGAGTTGATATTGTCCTTGAATCGTTTGACTCTGCGTCGACGCAACGTTACTTGAAAACGTAACGAACAGATTGCCTGTCACACGCTGTTGAATCGTGATGTTCGCTCCGGCCGGCCCTTGACTGCCCCCGCCTGCCAATACTGGGTTGATCGAAAGTTGCGAGATGCCGGCGATCTTCGAGACGCGGCTCGTGACCTGGCTGCTCACCTGAGAAGCCACTACCGATGTAGGACTGGTAGTCGACGTTGCTTCAGTCGTCTGTCCAAATGCCAACAGGTTGATGATGTCCGCTGAAGGCAGGGCAGGGTCGGAACTATAGTTCGTGCGCAGTTGATCCACAGGTCCGTTGAATCGCAGATATACATCGTATTGCTGAATCGTCGTCTTGAGCGAGACGTTCAGCACCGGCTGTGTCTCAGATGGATTGATGAATTCCACCGTGCCGCCATTGAGCAGAAATCGGTCGCCGTTCAGAATCACATCGCCGCCTCTTAGATTTATCCGTCCCAGTATGACTGGGTCAGATGCTGTACCGCGCACTTGCAGATTTGCAGAGCCGCCGATGCTCAGAGTCCTGCTCACCAGGTTGATCTCGCTGGTTGAACGCACATTGACGTTGAGGCGAAGGTTTTGACCGAAACCCTGCGATGGAGGGGCTGTAACCCCCCCTGAAAACTGGCTGATGAAACTATTCAAGTCAAAAGCTGAGGTAAATGAAACATCCGATAAGTCGACCGATCCGTTCAGCGTCGCATTCTCCGTCGTTCCAGACAGTCTGAGATTGGCATCGATCCCTTCGCGCATCCCCTGCGGATATAACATGCGCAGGCCTTGCGCCGAAAGGCCTAAATCAAACTGCACTTTGGGCCGCAGGACCACTCCGCCTTGTGCCGTAAACGTGCCGCCTCCCACCGTTCCTTGAAATTTTGAAATGCTCAAACGATCGCGTGACAGTGTAAGAGTCCCATTGCCACGTTGCATGCCTACAGGTACATCCGCCGAAGAAAACGCTGCGTTCACGATCTCAATCTGTCCCCCGAAATCGTTCGTGCCGGAGGAATTGATGTTGAACTTCACTTCACCCGAAGTACGTACATCGGGGTCAAAAAGCTGCGCCAATTTTAGATTTACAGTACCCAGCGCCAGTAACGACATAGGCGCATTGCCTATAGTCGAAACTGATGCTTGAAACTGCAGGTCTGTATCCGTTCCGCGAATCGCCGTCCGCTGCAGATCGATGACGCCATTCTTGTAGTCCACGTGAATCGGCGAGGCTGCGGCTAGTTGAATGTTGTTGCCATATCCAAGCTTCAACTGTGGAACCGTTATATGCGCCTCAAGAAGATTCTTGTTCTTCAGCGGTCCATGCAGAGTCGCGTGAACCTCTGTTTGCCCACTAAGATTTTCAGCCTGCTCAGGAGCATAAACAGCAAACAACGGCTGCAATGGGATTGCCTCCGTGTCAAGTGAAGCATCTGCAAGATAATCTCCAGATAAGTTCACTTTGGCCTGCGCATGGATAGACGTGTTCACAGCCGAAGATACGAGCGTTGCGTTGGCAAAGTGATCGGCCACGTTCATCTGCAATTTCACACCTGTGATGGCCTGCTTCTGTATAACAAGTTCAGGAATTTGCAATGTTGCCTCAGCCTGCGGATTATCGAAACTTCCCTGACCGCTTGCTTTCAGCGAGAGCACACCCGTCGCATCAACATTACGAGTCTTCAAAGCCTGCAGTTTGTCGAGTTGAATCCCCGTAGCCGATAGCTGCACCGTATACGTCCTTTGCTGCGGCCTCACACTCACCTTGCTCTGCAGGCTTCCTGCCGGCAGTCGTACTTCGACATCGCCTTGCGCCTCTTCGCCTGTCCCCGAGAATGTAAACTTTGCCGATGAAACAGGCTGCTCGTAGGCCACTAGATCAACAAGCGAAACACTCCCATTCCCAACTGGATTCAATTCGCTTCCATGCAGTTTCAGGCTGGCGTTAAGCGTTCCGCTGACAGGAATCTGTTGTCCTGACAACTTCGCCAGATCTGCAATGTTTAACTGCTTCGCGTCCAGATCAACCTGCACCTGGCTAGTCTTGCTGAAAGTCCAATCCGCAAGTCTCGCGCTCGCATCAAATCGGATACTTCCCCGCGATGCAGGTTCCAGATCGACGTGCTGCAAACTGGCCATAGCAGGACCGGCGTCCACATGCGCCCGGAGCATCTTCCATGCCGATCCCTTCACCTGAAAGTTCGAAGCAACGAACTCGCCTGACAGATGCGGCGCGGAAGTAGAGCCGGTCACCGTTCCCTGGAAAGACGCAGTTCCAGTCAGCCCCAGAGACTGCGGTTGTTGCCCTGGCACAGGCGTTTGAAAGAGGCTGGCAAGTGTCTGTACCTCACTCAAATCATCCGCCTGCAGACGCACAGCAAGACTTGATCGCTGACTTACTACACCATTCAGCGTCAGGTCAGTCTGCGGCGTACGCACAAAGCTCTTGCTCAAGGCGATCTCTCCGTGTGCAGCCGTGTATTTCGCATGAATCGCGCTATCAAGCGGCATTGTCGTTGCTGATATGTTTCCGTTTGAGGTCTTTGCAGCCTGTCCATGAAGATTTGCATCTGCCTGCGCCACAAGATCGTTAAACGTCTTTCCCCATGCAGCCGTGGCTTCAGCATTCAGAGTTCCCCGAAGAGAAATATCAGGTGCCGCAGCCGCTTTACCCATCGAACTCTTCAACTCCGCCAGCGATACATTGTGCAGCTTGGCATTCACCTGGGAGCGCGAATCACCCGTGATCTGCTTCATTGTGCCCGTAGCAGTGAGATATCCACCCAACACGTTGGCATGTAGATCCTGCAGCGTAACATCGCCATTTGCCAGAGAATAGTGACCGGCGAGATTGGCGACTTGTCCACGAATCGATGATGTCTTCAGCGCTAGTCGCTGACTGTTAAGGTCTCCTTGAATCAGTAGCGAGTCAATCAAAGACCGGTTCGACATTTGTTGATAATAGATATTTCCTGTTGCCCGTATTTGGCCGGTTGGCACGGATGCACTGCGTAATATTTTTCCAACCTGGCCGCCATCAATCGTTGCAGCATAGCTTGCATCGACAAGAGGCGCATTGTAGTTCTCAATGGTCGCAGCAAGATTTACTTGCGACGGACCGCTTGTCAATTGAGCTCGCGTTAGATGAAAAGTCTTTGGCGTAGCATCAAACTCGGCTTCAAGATTGTGCGGAATCGACTCCAGTGTGCCGGAGACAAAGTGCCCATTCGAATACGCCAGCCGCCCCGAATATTTTTGCAATAAAGCATTGAACGAAGCATTGAAATCAACATCGTGCAGATCGGCACTCAGCGCGGCTTGTCGGTCGTTGTAATAAACCTCGCCACGATCCAGTACCGCGTGACGAATAGCAAGGTCGAACAAGCTTGTATTGCCGCGGCTTTTACCATCGCTCTTGATCACGGGGATATTCGACATACCACGGGCATCTACAAAGACGTGCACAATCGGCCGATCGACGCGAAAGCTATCCAGGTACCATTTCCCATGCAATACCGAAATAATGCGCACGCTCACCTGTGCATGATCCACCTGCAGCAACGGCGGATTTGCATAGGGGGCAGCTCCGTCTACCGTCAGTCCATAAAGGTCCAGGCCAAGATCCGATAGATGCAGGGCAAAATTTTGCACGCTAACGCGGGTACCAAGCGCATCGCTGGCTTTCTCTTGAACCGTGCTCAAAACATAATGATGGAAGCGCTCGCTGTGCAGCAGGATCGCGATTGTAACACCCGCGAGTGCAAGCAGCATGAAAACACCCGCCGCCGTCCACACCGCGATTTTGATTAACAGACGCTTCCGCCTGCGGGGCGCTGATTCCGGATCAGTTTGTTGCTCTGTCATAGTCATGCAGTGCCTCGCTCAGAACGCCTGTCCAATGCTGATGAAGTATTGTGTCGCCTTGATGCCGTGGATCGGATTGAGATTGCGTCCCAGGTCAACGCGAATCGGCCCTACAGGCGTCGCGTACCGCAGTCCCAGCCCCACATTGTTCGAGTACAGCGAAGTGAAATTGTGAAACCCCACATTCGGAAACACATTGCCGCCATCGTAAAAGACCGCCAGCCCTAACCCTTTCCTGATCGGCAGGGGAATGCGCGCTTCCGAGTTAATCAGCAATAATTCATTGCCGCCGCTCGGAACATTGATCAGGTTGACCTGGCTGGAATCACACGTCTTCGATCCATCCTTGCAGATCTGTACACTTCGCTGCGGTCCCGCTCCGTCCAGGGGAAAGCCGCGCAGTGTGCTTCCGCCGCCTGTAAAGAATGCCTCGCTCAGCGGTACCCGGCTGCTCAAGAAGGGCTGCGCAAGACCGATGCGAAGGCTGTTTGCGAAGACAATATGGCGCAACCCTTGTTTGTAGTAAGCAGCCTGCAGGTTCATCTTGGCGAAATTGACACTCGATCCCAGCCTGGTTGTATTCAGGTCGAACTCAATGCTATCCAGCATGCCTTTATGCTCGTCGAGAGGGTTATCCCGAGTGTCTCGTGTGATGTTTGCCGCAATCGTCGAAAGCCGGACATGTTTATCTGCATCCAGAACAAGATCAGGAATCTCCACGCGCGGCAGGTCCGTTTTGCTGAAGCTGTAGCGTAGAAATAACGACACCAGCTTCGCCTTATCCAGATGGCGTTGAACCTGAAAGCTGCCAAGTTCTTGCTGGGAAGAAAAAATCGGATTTTCTTCGTTCTTCTCAGCAGAAAAAGACGCGGTCGCTCTCCACTGCGACCACATGAAATTTGGATCGATATAGTAAACGGCTCCACGTTGATCCAGCCGTCCCGCAAAGGCTGTGAAAGAAATCGTCTCGCTCTTGCCACGCACATTATTGCGCGTATATTGAAAGGTGCCGCGGGGTCCATAAAATGCTTTCTGAGCAGTCTTAAAATCGGAGGGCAATCCTACCGGAGGCAGACCAGGCACTACAACCGTTCCGCTTGGCACACTTCCGCCGCGATTGATCACTTCAAACCCAAATCCATAGGTAATCTGATTCTTCTTCGCTTCGTGTACCTTTACCAACACATCTTCCTTCGTCTGCGTTGTGATTTGCCGTTTCGGATCAACTTCAGCCCAATCAAATACCCCCGTATGGTTGTAGAGCTGGCTTTCTGCGGTAAGCAAATCGGTCTCTGTCAACGGCTCCGCCGGCTTGATCGAGGCTACATCTCCATCAATCAAACGTTGGCGCGTATGCTCGCGCCCCAGCGTCAATACCCGATCCGTATACACCTGTGGTCCTTCGTAGATGTGGTAGACCACGTTGATGTGGTGGGGATCGTTTTTCGCTACAGGAGTTGCTGTCTGTCGAAAGCTCGATGTCAAATATCCGGCCTTTAGATAGTTAGCAACAATATTTGTGCGGTCCGCCTGCACAAGGGCCTGCGAGTAGGGTTTTCCGACTGCCAGCTTCAGACCCTGAGGTGCAAGCTTACTTTCCGGAAATGTATCCGCACCTTCAATCTGCAACGTGTTCACGATATCGCGCGGTCCTTCCGTCACCTTAAAAAGCACTTCGATGTTACCGCCATCACGTTTTACAGAAGGAACGATCTGCACGCTGCTGAAGCCCTCTGATTGGTAAACGGACTGCAGATTCTTAACGCTCTGACGCACCAACTTCTCGCTAAATTTTCCCGGAGAAAAAAGGTGCTTTTCTTCTAAGCTGAGATGGGCATCCAGCACATCGTTCGAGATTTGCTTATTACCCCGGACGTTTACTTCAGAAACCTTGTGCTTCTTCTCCTTCGTAATCTGATAGACAATTGCATCACGTCCGTCCTTTTCATCCAGGTTGGCATCTACCTTCACATCAAAAAAACCCTTGGCCTGAAAGTAGGAGATGAGCGCCTGCCGCCCCTCTTCAACGGATTCATCATCCACGCCAATACCCTGATATACAGGCAGCAAGTTTTTCTTAGTCCAACTGAACAAATGAGCGCCATGAATCTCCACGTGCGTCAGGGGTCCCGGCTTCACATCGAAGTGGATGTCGGCTCGATTCGTGTCGGCATGATATTCCGCTCCTGCCAGCTTCACCTGGGCCCCCAGGCGATCCTGCTTGGCCAGTTGACTTTGTAGATATTGAGTGGCTCGCGTCAGGGTGGAGCGCCGATAAGTTTTACCCGTTCGAATCGCAGCGCCGCGCGCCCTTGCACGTAAGCTCTGCAGGCTTTTGTTCAGCTTCGCCACGTCATCCGGCGCAGTATCTTCGATGTCGATTGCTCCAAACTTTGCTCGTTTCTTTAGTGCGACATGAAAGAAAAGATTGGCAAGGTGATTTGTGTCATCCACCTTCACCTCGGGTTCAACTTCGACTTGAAAGTAACCTTCCTGACGAAAAAACGTCAGCAGGCTCTGCCTGTCCTTCTCTACGTCGCCCGCATTGAAAGGTGCCTCAGGAGGGTAGTTTGCTATTTGAACAAGACGAGAATAGGTGAACCTTTCTGCTCCCGGAAATTGAAATATGCCGAAATAAATCGCGGGTTCAAGGATGTATAAAATCCGAACTCCATTCGGATCGGGATCCACTTGGATCTGCACTTCTTTAAAGTTTCCCTTAGCCTTCAGGGCGGTCGCTGTTTTGTTTACTGCATTTGCGTCAAACGGCGTCCCGGCCTTTTGCACATAGAGCGATAAGAACTCAGAAGCATTCAACTCGGGATGCCCAGCAATCTCAACCGCAGCGACATTCTGTCCTTCATACGAAGAAAGCGCCTGCTCAATCGAGGGCGCCGTCTTTGGCGCCTGTTCCGAAGACGGCTGTCCAGCCTGCGCGTTACTGGCAATCGGCGCCGCCAAAAGCACCGCGAGGGACGCCTGTACGCAAACCCATTTCAACCTCTGTCTCATCTTCACGCTCGACGTTTTCGTATAAACCTGTTCCCTTTGCGACATTATCTTTCGATATAAATGCACGATCATATCGATTTGGATGTGCAAAGGCTCTGATGAGTTTGATGGCAAACGGAAAACAGCAGCTGTACAGCGTGTTTACAAGATGTTAATCGCCCGCTCTGCAAAGGCAAATCTCTGCAAAGGTTAAATACCTGGTGAATGAATCCCGTGAGGAATGCCAATTTCGATCTTCCTCACCATAGTCCTGATGATGGCCGTACGAAACGCATATGGGATGTAGTGTCGCGTTCTCCATTGCGCAGCCTATGGAGCATGCAGGGTGTCTCCACCAAGGTCATAGTACGCAGAACAATGGCGGCAGTTTTCGAGGATCGCCTCTTCGGACGCGCAGCCGAGCTGGGTTTCTACTTTCTCTTTGCACTGTTTCCAACCCTTCTGAGCGCCAGTTCACTGCTGGGTCTTGCTGCCCGGTCGGCAGACCAGATTTACTACAGACTACTGCATTATCTTGCGCTCGTAATTCCAACCGCCGCGCTCGGCACAGTCCTTGAAACATTCAACGAAACAACCGCCGCTGCGACGCCAGGCAAACTCACCTTCGGACTCATCGCAGCCATATGGTCTGCTTCAGTCGGCGTCTCAGCGATACAAGACGCGCTCAATCAGGTCTATAAGGTGCAGGACACGCGCTCCTATATTCGAGCTCGCATCTACGCGATCGGCCTGACGATCGCGCTTACCATCCTGTTTACCCTGATGCTGAGCGCAATGCTCGGCGGTGATGTTATTGCTGGAATAGCATCGAAAGAAATTAACGAAAGAATCATCGCTGTCAGTGTCGGAATAGTAGTCAGGCTCATTGGCTGGATATGCGCAGTGATCCTGCTGGCCATCTCCTTCGCTGTCATCTACTACTGTGCTCCGGATGTCAAAAGGCATCGCTGGCACTGGCTCACGCCGGGCAGTACGCTTGGTATTCTCGGATGGCTCGTTGCCTCTCTCGGTCTACGGCTCTATCTTCACTTCTTCAATCAATATTCGTTGACCTATGGCTCGCTCGGGGCAGTCATCATCCTGCTCACGTGGTTCTATATAACAGGCCTCATGCTCCTGCTCGGTGCTGAGCTTAACTGCGAAATTGAAGCCTCAGTCGCGGAGTTGACGCTTGAGGGCCAGTTTACGAAAGACCCACCCGAAGACTCAGCTGTCTAGTGTGCGAAAATGCCCGGCATGGCAGAATGGCCCTACAGGCTTCCCGCATTCCTCAGCATTCCTCCATCGATAAAGTGCGTGCTGCCTGTCATGTATGCGGCTTCATCGGAGGCAAGGTAAAGAGCGAGCTGCGCCACTTCTTCCGGCCTTCCTAGGCGTCCCATTGGAATTTCGGCAATTAACTCTGCCTGAAGCGCCTCGTTTCCTTCTAAATTCTTGTTGATTGGCGTGTAAATGGCCCCCGGCCCAATGTTATTGACTGTGATTCCATGGGGCGCCAGCTCCACCGCAATCGTTCGCATCAGCATGCGAATGCCCCCCTTCGTCGCGCTGTACGGGGCGTTGAGCGGAAAAGCAAGATCTTCGTGAATCGATGAGATATTGATAATGCGCCCGCCTCCGCCCTGCGCGATCATCTGCCGTGCCGCTGCCTGTGCGCAGAGAAACGTACCGGTAAGGTTGACGGCGACAATTCTCTGCCACTCTTCTACCGGATAGTCGATAAAAGCAAACCGCTTTTCGATCCCCGCATTGTTGACGGCAATATCAAGCCTCCCAAACTCCTTCAGAGTTTTTTGCATCAGCGCTTGCACCGCGTCAGGCTGTGAAACGTCAGCTGCGACCGCCAACCCCTTGCCGCCTAGAGCCTCAATTTGTCCCATCGTCTCTGCCGCGGCCGTGGACTCGCCCACATAGTCAACTACCACTGCCGCACCTTCACGCGCAAACGCCACAGCGATCGCCTGTCCGATTCCTGTTGCCGCTCCAGTAACTATCGCGACTTTGCCTTGCAGTCTCATCGCTACCTCTCTCACATCTCTTTCAATTTAAGATGCAGGTAAACTCCGAGCCAAGGCCTATTTCTTAACCTCAAGCAACTCGGCAGCGACGAAACCAATCCTACTGAGGGACCATCGAGTAAACTTCGGTGATTCCTCGCGTCGAAGGTGATCGAGGCCAGAGGAAGGGACTCAATGAAAGCTGCAACTGTAGTCGGTATTCTCCTCATCGTCGCAGGCTTTATCGGCTTTGCAATGGGAGGCTTCACATTCACGCACGAAAAGAAAGATGTTGATCTGGGCCCAATTCAAGTCGAGCATCAACAGAAAAAGACGGTGCCCATACCTCCGATTCTGAGCGTTATTGCAATGGTTGGCGGTATCGGCCTTGTTGTCGTGGGCGTGCGCAGCAAATAATTTCCTTCGAAGCAGTCATTCAATAACCGATAATCGATCCGGCGGATCAGGCTTGTCCTTATCGGTTCAAGCTGGTCCGTGATCGTTTTCGTCGAATGGGATCGAGACCCTCACTGAATATAATCTTTCTTTATTTCCTCCTCCCATCGAAATTGGTCGGCCGAGAAGGGCATTGACACCGGCGATCTCATTCGCTAAGTTCTGAACAAAGAACAGTTATCGATACAGTCAACGAGCAAAGCGGCATATCGGTTCATTTCGGGATCCGGGGAGCAAACCAGTGAAGGCAGTTCAAGTCCAGGCCCCGGCCACGGCGGCCCTAGTCGATGTTCCCGACCTCACCACATGTCCAGGCAATAATGTGCTTCTCAGGATCGATCTTGTCGGCATGTGCGGCACCGATCTGACTACCTTTCGCGGCGGCAATCCCATGGTGGTATTCCCGCGCATTCTGGGTCATGAGGTAGCTGCAACAGTCATTGAAGGAGCCGCGGACCTGCCCCCAGGCACAAAAGTCACCGTCTCTCCGTACACCAGTTGCGGCATCTGCGCCAGTTGCCTGCGAGGCCGCCACAATGCCTGCCAGAACAATCAAACCATGGGTGTCCAGCGCGATGGCGCAATGACCGAATACATCGCCCTTCCCCGCGAACGCCTCTACACGGCCAATCTTTCGAGCCGGGAACTATGCCTTGTCGAACCTCTGACCGTAGGCGCACATGCCGCAGCACGTGGACGTGTAGCCCCCGAAGATACAGTCGCCGTCTTTGGCTGCGGCGGTATCGGCCTGGGAGCTATTGCCAGCTCTGCTTTCAGAGGAGCCACCACCATTGCCATCGACATGGATGATCGTAAGCTGGAAGTCGCTCGCAAAGCCGGTGCAGTTCATCTGATCAATACCGCAACCCATGATCTGCACGCCCGTCTCGCGGAGATCACCAACGGCACCGGTCCCGATGTCATGATCGAGGCCATCGGTTTGCCCCTCACCTTCCGCGCTGCAGTTGATGAGGTCGCCTTTACTGGCCGCGTCGTTTACATCGGCTACACCAAGGAGCCGGTCTCCTATGAGACCCGTCTCTTTGTCCAGAAAGAACTGGACATTCTCGGCAGCCGCAACGCTCTCCCAGAAGACTTTCGCGCCGTCATCCGCATGCTGGAATCAGGCAAATTCCCCGTCGAAGATGCGGTCAGCGCCATCGTTCCTCCTGAAGAAGCGGCGCATATGCTCGCCGAGTGGAGCGCAACTCCCGCTAAATTTACTAAAATCATGGTTCAGTTCGCGGACTGACAAATCAGCCCCTCAAAAGCACCGCGTTTTCACGGAGAGCACGCATGCAGTCTGCCCCACCCGTCCGATCCAACGAGCCCTCGTTCGCCGGTGAGAAGCCATCGATCTTCCCAGCCGGTCAGTTGTTGCCCTTCATGCTTACCACGATTGTCTTTTTCGTCTGGGGCATGAGCAACAACCTGACCGACATCCTCGTTCAGCAGTTCCGCAAATCCTTTGAGCTGAGCCTTCTCCAGGCTCAACTTGTGCAGACTGCTGTCTTCCTTGCCTACGGAACGCTCGCTATCCCGGGCGCTCTCATCGCCCGCCGCTTCGGCTACAAGGCCGGGCTGCTCATCGGTCTGTGTGTCTTTGGCATCGGGACCCTGCTCTTCTGGCCGGCAGCTATCATGGCCCAGTACACACCATTCCTCATAGCCCTCTTCGTCGTAGGCTGTGGCTCATCGATCCTTGAGACCGCTGCCAATCCGCTCGTCGCCCGCTTTGGCGATCCCGACAGCGCCGAGCGCCGTCTCAACTTCTCCCAGGCCTTTAATCCTCCAGGCTCCATCATTGGCGCGGCAATCGGCACCTTCTTCATCTTCTCAGGCGTAGAAAAGGGCGCAGCCGAGATCGCGCAGATGAAGGCAGACGGCACGTATGCCGCCTACGTTCACAGCGAAATCCTGCGCGTCGTTCCTACCTTCGTTGGACTCGGCATTTTCGTTCTTCTGCTGGCAGCTCTCATTGCCATCACCCGCTACCCGGTCATCCGTGACTCACAGATCGACATCGACATCGCGCAGATCCAGACCGAAAAATGGCATACCGTCATGGCGCGGCTCGTACGCAATCCACGTCTCATCTTCGCCGTCGTCGCGCAGTTCTTCTATGTCGGCACGCAGATCGGCAGCTGGAGCACGCTCATCCCCTACATGCGCGCCTACACCGGCGTCAGCGAAAAATCAGCCGGCTACTACCTCACCGGCTCGCTTGTCACCTTCGCCCTTGGGCGCATCATCTGCACCTGGCTCATGCGCTACATCAGCCCAGGCAAGCTTATCGGCGCTTATGCAGTCATTAACGCCGTCCTGCTCTGCATTGGCGTTGCCAGCCCGAACATGATCGGCTCGTACGCCATCGTTCTCACCAGCTTCTTCATGTCCGGCATGTATCCAACCATCTTCGCCCTCGGCGTTCACGGTCTTGGAGAAGATACCAAGCTCGGCGGCAGTCTTCTCGTCATGGGCATCTCCGGCGGAGCCATCTTCCCGCCGCTCATGGGCTGGGTTACGCGCCTCACCGGTAGCACGGCTCTCGGTTACATCCTGCCCGCTATCGGATACGTAATTGTTGCGCTCTACGCCCTCTTCGTTTCACGAAAAACGGTGCAGCTGCCTGAGCCTCCAACACCGCAGGTTGTATAGATGGGTAAAGCGCCGCGGCCATTCAGCACGCAGTACCTGGGATAAATTTGATCCGATTCTCGTCATGGCGTTGTTCTTTGCGTCGTATGTATTAAGACGCTGCATGCGCGCAAACATATGGTCGATAGGAAGGACACGCTCGGCGGGCTTTTTTATTTGTTCCAGGCACGTCGTGGAGGCCCAACGAGGGTGGTCTCCACTCATCCAGACACAGGTGCGAAGTCGTTCCGATAAGTCTCATTGTGTTTACTGACTTTTGGCAGCGAAAGCTCAAATGGCGAGAACAAGGCAACTCACTCATTATTTGACTTTGGACTGTCGGTTGTTCGGAAACTATCCATTCGAATTGAACTGACTTGCTACGCGAGGGCGGTGCTATTATCTTTGCGAACTTGAGGTGAACCTGTGAGTAAGCTGCAACTTCGCATCTTCGATGGAACTCGCCAGTTATTCTCCGCGCCGGTGGATTTTCTGATAACGATCACTGATGGCAACCAATCCCAACACATCCGAGACTACTACCCAAATAATGACATTACGTTTGATCTGCCATTCTTCGACAACTTCGGGGATGACTATTCGGTGGTGGTTTGGGCCAAGGGTTACAAGCAGGCTGGATTTATGCCGGTCACGCTTTCTGACCAATATCTTAAGGTGCTCGACATCATGCTCATCCCCGAGGACCCGGGTTTCAGCTTTGTCAATGCGCGGTGGCCCGCAGCAAGCGCTTCATATCCATTTCTAGGGAGTGACGTCGACAATGCTACGGGTGAGGCGAGGTACGAAACTCTTCTCGATCAGAGCCCCAAAGTGCTTGCCTGTCTTCTCAATCTTGGAGAGGCGATGAGCCAGATAGCTCTTTCTCAGGGCACTCCACTGACCTACATCAAGCAGCTGTGCTGGGATGCTCCGTATGCTCCAGCGCAGGATCGTTTTTTTGCATGGTGCGATTGCCGTTTAATCGATCAGGTCAAGGAGGCCGCGGCTGCCGGAAGCTTTGCTGTCGAAATTAATCCAGGGCTGTTGCATCCGGGTGCGACCTCAAGTTGGAAACAGATTCAGTTCGGCGAAGCCAATGTGCAACTCACTTTTCACGAGGGTGAGACGAAGGTCATCGGCGACGTGCATTGTGTAATGGTTGAGCCGGATATCGATTACTACAAGGATCTGGGCGCGCACGTTATTTTAGAAGTTATTCCTAATGGTCTGACCCATTCGCTGACGGATCCTACCGAGGTATATGTCCTCCGGTGGATCGCAGGCCAGACGGTAGGAATTCCGGAGTTCGCTCCGATGTATACGATCACGTCCTGAATCGTGTAGAGCAGCATTCCTCTTTGCTTTATGCGAAAGAGGAATGCTGCTTCTTGCGTGGTCAGAATTGCATCTTCAGTGAGAACTGAATCTGCCGTGGGAAGTTTTGTTGTGTAGAGCCGATGGTGCCGTAGCCGGACCAGGAACCGGGTTGGTCGTCCCTGGTGACGCTGGTATTGCGGGTTAGTTCCTGATCCGGTGAGCCAGTGCTGGGTCCGCCGAAGATTGGTGTGTTGGTCAGGTTGAAGGCTTCCGCCTTGAATTGCAGTGTTGTGCCTTCGCGCAGGGCGAACTTTTTCTCAAAGCTGAGTGCGGTCTGTTGCGCCCATGGATTGCGAAGGACTGTGGTTACTGGGTAGTGTGTGGCCGCAGTGTATTCACTGAAGGTTGAGAAGCAGGTGTTGTTGGTGTTGTTGAGGTAGCTCTTCCAGCTCTTATGCGGAGAGATAATGTTGTAGTTTCCGCAGTTGTAGTTATAGGTGTTGGGATATCCGACGGGCGTTCCTCCATCGTTTTGGAATATCCACTCCATCTGCCAGTCGTTGACGATCTGGCCGACGACTCCGTGCGCGGTGGAAAGAACGGATGTCCCTCTGCCAATGGGCAGGCCGTAGAGCCCACTGAAGGCAAGGTCCCAAGGGCGGTCGCCGCTATCCGTTGTGTAGTACGGCGTGGGGTTTACAAAGCTGGCGCCGTTGTTATTGAGCAGACCGGTTGCAGAGAGCAGGTGCGACCAGGTGAAGGAACCGAGGAAGCTCAGGCCTTTGGAGAGTGCGCCGGTTCCGGAGAAGCGTTTTTCAAGCTTGGCCAGCAGGGCGTTGTAGTTGCTGTAGCCGCCGGGATAGGTGTAGTCGTAGATGTTGCCGTCGAATGCGGGATAGGGCACCTTGAGGTAGCGGGCCTGGATGGTGGGGTTCTGCCCGAGAGATACGTTGGTGGGAAGAACTCCGTAGAAGGGATTGGGGACTTGCTGATCGAGGTAGTTCGGATCGTTGTGTCCCTGGTTGAAGTCTGCGGCGCTGATGCCGTTGAGCTGCTTTGAGGCGCGCAGGTTGGTGGTGTGCGATCCGAGGTAGACGATTTCACCGATCATCTGGAATGGCAGTGCTTGCTGGACTCCGAGCGTCCATTGCTGCACGTGCACGATCTTGCGGTCGCGTAGATCGATGCCGAAGCCGGTGCCGACCAAGGCCAGCGCCCCCTGGGAGTTGCCCGGCGGGGTGATGAACCCGTTGGGATAGGGTGTGCCGTTGCGGAAATTCTGAGCGGGATGGAGGTTGCCGTCGGGTGAGTCGTTGTAGCCAGTGGATTGATTCCACGCGGATGCTCCGCCAAGCTCGATGCCGAAGGCCTTGTTCAGGACCCAGCCGCCGTGCAGCACCATGTGTTTGCCGATGCCGAGCGAGGCGCCGATCTTTGGCTGCCAGAAGCCGGTGTTGTTTGGATAGGCCGGCTGCTTGCTGCTGGCAAAAAGCACGGTGCCTAAGAGTGGAGCCAGAGATGGCACGCTGTCGGAGATGGGATTGACGCAGGTGAGGCACATGCCTGCAAGCAGGCGGTTATGCCGCTCGATGGGCGAGTATTCCGCGTCCCAGCGAAGGCCTGCGTTGATAGTGAGATTGTGGCGTATCTTCCAATCGTCCTGGATGAAGGCGCCTGAGTAGCGGTACGACTCGTATGGCGCAATGTTGTAATCAACGCTGCCTGCATCGGGATAACCAAGCAGGAGATTGGCGATGACGGAGCCATCCTTATTCTGCTGGAAGGGGTTTTGCTGGGTGAAGTCAGTGCCAAAGCCAAAGTATCCGTTAGGTCTGCCGATGCCTGAGGGCACGTCGTGGTAGAGAGAGAATTCACCGCCGTAGTGCAGGCTGTGATTGCCGATGATGTGTGTGACCGAGGGGCCGACGTCGTAGGTCTCGAAGATATTCGGATCGGCCTGGTTGCCGATGATGTTGGGGAAGTTATCGCCCAGATCTACTTCAGGTGCATAGTCCTTGCTGGTTGTGGGAAGCTGGGGCATGGTCAGGCCGAGGTCGCCGGCAGTCAGGGTGTTGAGCCCGGCGGAGAGAGTTCCGTTGGGAGAGATGTAGTAGTAGCGGTTGAAAGAAGCGCGTACATCGCCGATGATTTTCGGACTGAAGGTATGGGTCAGGTCGAGCACCTGGGTGAGGCTCGAGCGGTAGTTATTGATGTTGCCCATGATCGCCGGTCCTACGAGTCCATTGCCGTTGCGGTATTCCTGACCGGACCACCAGGCGAAGATGCCGTATAGCTTGGTGCGGTCGGTGAAGTTGTAGTCGACCCGCGCAATGGGCATGTTATAGCGGTAGCGATCTTTGCCATTGAAAACGTAGTTGTTGGTGTATCCGTCGCGGTTAGGCGCGGGAAACTGCTTCATGATGGCCAGGCCGATGGCGCTGATGCGGTCTGCTGGGATGATGTTCCCGGCAAACTGCTGACGGCCATAGGTCGCGCATCCGGTATCGCTTTGGGCGGTGCAGGTGGTGGTCAGGGGATCATAGATTCCGCCGGTGCGGCCGGTTGCGGCGAGGTAGTTGGTCAGGTCGATCGAGCCATCGGCGCCAGGGAATAGATCCGGCGTGGGAACGGTAGTGACCACGCCCGCGGGAAGCACCTGGCGATACCCTTCATAGCTGAAGAAGAAGTATGCGTTGTGCTTGAGGAATGGTCCGCCGACGGTGCCCCCGAACTGATGTTCATTGTGGAATGGCTTTGCTGTGTCCTGCTGATTGAGCTGGAAGGTATTGGCGTCGAGGATCGAGTTACGCCAGAAGTCATAGAGTGTGCCGTGAAACCTGGGTGTGCCGTTTTTGAGAATGATGTTCATTGCGCCGCCGCCGACGCGGCCATATTGCGAATCGAAGGTGATGGTCATCACCTTGAACTCCTGTACCGCGTCGATGGTGGGCGAGATGTTCCAGGTGCCCGCCGGGCCGCCGCCTTGTACTGAAATCGGTGCGCCATTGAGCAGGAACTGGTTTGTTGTGCCGGGCTGCCCGGTGATGGAATAAGCGTTCGAAGTATCCCATCCGCGGGTGCCGGAGTAGCCACCGGAACCGAACTGCGTCTGGGTAAAACGGGTACCGGGTGTGAGTCCCATCAGCATGTACACCTGCCGTCCGTTGAGCGGCAGATTCTGAACTTTTTCCGGGTCCATCACCGTGCCGCCTGAGGCGTCTGCGGTGCTGAGCTGCATGGTGTTCTCATTCACCGAAACGGTCTCATTCACGGCGCCGACCGGTAACTGGAAAGCTTGCGAGATTTTTGCCGAGACGTCGAGGACTACGCCCTGATGAACCACGGTCTTGAAGCCGGGTGCGTCCACCTGTATGGAGTAGGTGCCGGGCTGTACGTAGGGGATGTAGAAACTGCCACGATTGTCTGTTTTTCCGTTGTAGGTTTGCTCGGGACTTTTGGCTGTGACAACGGCGTTGACGATGGCGTTGCCGGCAGGGTCTGTTACCTGTCCGGTTATGGTTCCGCGATACTCTTGCGCGAAGCAGCAGATGGTTGGAAAGATTAAGAGGAGAGTTAGCAAAATCCTGAATAGCTCAGGGTTAGGTCCAGTCCGTTTTTGGTCAACTGGAAACGATACCATTTCAGAAGGTGAGCATATTCCGTCTGATTTTTCGCGTGTCATGGGGGAAGCCTCCGCTTAAGCGGAACCTTACAAGACTACAAACTTACGTGAATAGTCTAAAACTGAACACTTAGGCGATCAGATATTCAGAAATCTGTTCAAAATTTGCAATATCAATCAAAAGATTGATCGAAGTTTAAAGCACGGCTTGACAGAAAGTTACGCCTCGGATTCTTAACGCGGAGATCGACGCTGGTACAGGCGTCGGGCTGTACTGGAACTCTTATCCAGAAGTGATGCGGTTGGAGGCGAAGCTCTGAGTGCGCTTTGAGAGGCTTTCCGTCGACGAGCCATATGTCGAATGACCATCGTCTTGTCTTGTCCTCGCGTTGAACTGTGGCTCATGCTACCCGCGGAGTTGGCAGGTTGACGGGAAGGATTTGGATTGCGGCAGGTATATGGGCGAGTTCCTGGGTGGTGCAAATTCACGGAAGTGGGGTTGACGGGTTGAGGTGGCCGCGCTACTCTTTGCGCAGATACAGGATTTGGTCACCTACGCCATCCCGTTTCGCAGACTGGCCGCACGCGGGCAGTCTTGTCGCAATCCGGGATCCTGTGTCTCTCTGCCGCTCTCGCGCATCCAATCCATTGAAACTGAACCTTTACCCGCTGTGGGGTCAGCCTGCAGCCACGGAGGCCGCTTAGTCCCTTGAAGATCGCTCTGGAGATCACGCCCAACCTCGAGCCCCTGTTCGGGACCCGCGACGAAAACCTGAGACTGATGGAAGACGCGCTCGGTGTGAGGATCGATCTTCGCTCGGACGCCGTTCATGTACAAGGGCCGGAGGAGAGCGTGGGACGGGTCAAGCGCATCTTCGCGGACTTTGAGGCGCTGCGGAAGGCGGGGGTGCATCCGTATAACGGGGAACTGCACTCGATGCTGAAGCTGGTGGTGGCGGATTCTTCGGTGAGCTTGAAGGGGCTGGCGGATGCTACGAAACAGAGGTCGGCGGCTGGATCGGCGGGCGTGAAGCGGTCGGTTACGGCGCGTTCGGTAAATCAGGGGCGCTACCTGGAGGCTATCGAGAAGAACGATATGACCTTTGGCGTGGGTCCGGCGGGTACGGGCAAGACGTATCTGGCTGTGGCTATGGCCGTGGCGGCAATGAATGCCAAGAAGGTGAGCCGGATCATCCTGGTGCGGCCTGCAGTTGAGGCTGGGGAGCGGCTGGGATTTTTGCCGGGGAGTTTGCAGGAGAAGGTCGATCCTTATCTGCGGCCGCTGTATGACGCGCTCTACGATCTGTGCGAGCCGGAGAAGGTGGACAAGATGCTGGAGAAGAACATCATCGAAGTCGCACCTCTGGCATTTATGCGAGGTCGAACTCTGTCCGATGCCTTCATCATTATGGACGAGGCGCAGAATACGACGACCGAGCAGATGAAGATGTTCCTGACACGGCTGGGGCAGGGCTCGAAGGCTGTGATTACGGGCGACATTACGCAGATCGATTTGCCGAATCCGAAGAAGTCGGGGTTGGTGGAGGCGATCAATTTGCTGAAGGGCGTCGAGGGGATTCAGTTCTGCCACTTTGAGGATGTGGATGTGGTGCGGCATTCGCTGGTGCAGAGGATTATTCGGGCTTACGAGGGCAAGGCGCAGCAGGGCGAGTTGCCGCTGGGGATTGTCGAGTCTGGCGATTCGCGGTCGCCGCTTCGGGATGGGATCTCTGCCAAGCCTCCTTCTAAACCGCAATAACATTTAAGTGAATGGGTCAGAATCTGAGGGCTTCTTCTTCGGGAGAAGCCCTTTCGTTTTGAGAGCCAACAAGGGGGGGAGGGGGTATTATTTTTCTCGCCAACATCCCTTTGAGCATTTGTTTACTTTTTAGTTATCGACAAAGCTTCTGTTGAGGACATGCGGTCTCCTCGCGAGATTTTGACGCTTCCTTTATTGTGCGCCTTTGAAATTAATTGCACGCAATTCCGGGGATGTTTCCAAGCCATTCTTGCAGAGGGATTTAGCCTCGTTCGCTCGATGTAGGAGCTTGACAAGTTGGGAAGTGGCCGTGCGGCAACAATGACCTGGCGGATGGATCTTCTGCGGTGTTTTTAAAAAGCGGCATGGCATTGCATTGGGGAATCGCTTCTGGGAAGGCGACTTATCATTCCTTATCGAAGTCTGCTGTTTGCGCATGAGAGCATGACAGTCATGAGTGAAGAATCGGTCGCGATATGGCGAACAAGGTTTGGCATCATTTGCGCCGCCCTGGGACTGCTTCTGTTCATTGCGGCACTACTGCCATACCTTCGCTACGCCGCAGACATCAGCAACTTACACGTTCAAGAGCGAATCCAACACGCGCAAGCATTGAATTTGCTGTGGAGGATAAGCTTCTTCGGTTCTATCGCTCTTGGCTTCGGGTCGCTGTTCGGTATGGGATGGGGGCGCTGGTTAGGAATTCTTACCAATGGCGGAGCTTTCCTTTGCGCCTTGATGACCCTGGGCGCGATGTGTGGGCCTTTCGGCTGCTCGTAACAAGTATGGAATCCAGTGATATCGCTTATGAGTTCTGGTATGGTTCTGTCCCTACCGATAAGCGCCCTTGTGGTCAGTCAGCGTTCGCTTCAGCGAAGCCGACTAATGAGATGGTCCGCCGCTGTAACTCTCCGCTGAGCGGAGGATGGAAGCAGCGGTTTCTAAGGAGGATCATCGACATGCAGATTCGTTCAGTAGGCATCGACCTGGGCAAGACG
>Ga0105248_10000318_pt1 | contig 56882 bp, 49 predicted proteins | sample KBSS34metaG_FD_81524 | JGI IMG/M metagenome (GOLD analysis project Ga0105248, IMG submission 81524) | Switchgrass rhizosphere microbial communities from Kellogg Biological Station, Michigan, USA - KBS S3-4 metaG | ecosystem: Host-associated > Plants > Roots > Rhizosphere > Soil | place... | reverse complement strand
TGATCCGCGTCCTGTCCTGACACCGGGATCCCGCGGATGCCCTTTGCGGTCAGCGCCGCAACGACGCCACCGGCCGTGCCGTCGTTCGCCGCGACCACGGCGTCGACCTTGTTCGCGTTTTTCGTGAGGATCTGCTCCATGTTCTTCTGCGCGACCTCAGGCTTCCAGCCGTCGGTATATTCGTCGCCGACGATCTTGATGTCGCCCTTCTTCACCGCTGCATCGACGATCTCCTGCGCGCCCCCGCGAAGGAAGTTCGCGTTGGGGTCGGTGGGCGACCCCTTGATGAACACGTAGTTGCCCTTCGGCGCCAGCCTGAACACTTCGCGCGCCTGCATGCGACCGACCTCGACGTTGTCGAACGTGATGTAGAAGACACCGGGCACCTCGATCAGCCGATCGTACGCGACGACCGGAACCTTCTGGCGCGTCGCCTTGTTGACGGCGGGCAGGATCGCGTCCTTGTCCATCGCGAGCACGATCAGCGCCTGCGCGCCCTTGGCCATCAACCCTTCGATGTCGCCGAGTTGCTTCTCAGGGGAACCGCCGGCGTCGGCGCTGATGTACCTCGCACCCAGTTTTTCGAGCTGCCCCTTGATCGCGGCCTCGTCGGTCTTCCATCGCTCTTCCTGGAAGTTCGACCACGAGACGCCGACGACCATCTGAGCTGCGGCGGAGAACGAAGTGAGAGCAAGCACGACGAGGGTGGCGGTGAAGCGGACTTTCATGAGGGGCTCCTTGCTTCACGTCGCGAGCCAATGAGCTCGCGACGTGGGCGCGTGGTTGGCTGTGCTCGTGCGGCGGGCGCTGGTGCCGGAGATGCCGACGCCCAATCATACGGCAGATGGACCGCGGCACAGTACTGGATGGTGGACCACCGTGACGATTTCGATGCGTGAGCCGCGCCGGATAGGTCACCGCATCCCCGGTATGTGCGGGCGGCGCGAAAGCACCGCACGCGTTGCAATAGACGCCGAACGCCGGGGGCTGCTCGAGTCCGACGTTAAAGCAGGCTCGCGTCAGCGACCTTTGTCTCGCAACAGTGGACGCGTGCTGCGGCCGCACGCCGCACTAGGAAAGACAGCGGGACCAAATCGCGGATGGATGCGCGGCATCGATTGCCGGTAGCGCGCCAGAACCTTTCCGACGATTGCGCGCCGGTTGATTGCTCCTTGACCGACCCGCGGGGGCGAAAAAAGATTTGTTTACGATTGCGCTAACGCCGAGAGCCCGCGGGCGCCATCGGCCCGTGGATTGCGCACCGCGTGCCCGCAGTGCCAGCGCCAAGCCGTCTCGATGACGCTCTCGATATCGACCCAGTCCGGACGCCAGCCAAGGATTCGGCGCGCCCTCGTTGCGTCAGCGACGAGCTCCGGCGGATCGCCGGGTCGTCGGGGACCTTCGACAATGCGCAGGTCGCGCCCGGTCACGCGTCTCGCAGCATCGATGATTTCTCGCACCGAGTAACCCCGCCCGGTGCCGAGATTGAAGGCCGCAACGCCCGCCGATTCTTGCAGGTACTTCAAGCCCAGCACGTGGGCGTTCGCCAGGTCCTGAACGTGAACATAGTCGCGTATGCAAGTTCCGTCAGGGGTTGGATAGTCAGTGCCAAACACCGTCACCGGCCCGTTTGATTCGCTCGCGGCATTCAGTATCAAAGGAATGAGGTGGGTCTCCGGATCGTGTTGTTCCCCGATCTCGCCATCCGGGTCTGCACCGGCGGCATTGAAATAGCGCAGGATCACGGCACGCAGGCCATGGGCAGGGCCAGCATCGCGCACGACCTGTTCCATCGTGTGCTTCGAGTGCCCGTACGGATTGACAGGCTGCCGAGGCCGTTCTTCGTCGATCAGTCCGCGCGCATCCGGAACACCGTACACCGCGCAGGTGCTGGAAACGACCAGCCGGTCGACCTCCGCGTCGCGCATGGCCGCAAGCAGGCTCACCGTTCCAGCCACGTTGTTGAGGTAATACTTGAGTGGATCGGTAACCGATTCGCCAACATAGCAGTAAGCCGCGAAGTGCATGACTGCGGTGGGCCGGTATTGGCGCAGGACCGCTAGCACGCGGTTGCCGTCGAGCAAGTCGCCTCTTTCGAACGGGCCCCAGCGGACGGCCCACTCGTGACCGTGGACCAGGTTGTCGTAGCTGACCGGAAGGTAGCCCGCGGCGGCAAGCGCCTTGCAAGCGTGGCTCCCGACGTATCCCGCGCCTCCCGTGACAAGTATGGTTCTTTCGTTCAAAGCAACCTCGCGCTGGGAAGATTTCCACCTGGGTCGGTTCCGAAGGTCATGTGCTCGAGGCGCTGCCCCGCGATAAACGCTCGGGCTTGATCTTCGCCACGCGCGACTGCCAGGTTGAAGCGCATCGCGAATGGCCCCTTCCTGATCCCGCGCAAAAGGAGACGAAGGTATCGCTCTGCGTTCCCGAGACCGTCTCCCGGCGGCAGGCCCGTCCGCAGGTAGTCCAACACGCCGCCTGAAAAACCGCTGTCCTGAGCCAGGCGAAGAAAATATTCCTGGGTGACTCGATCCGCGCTGATCAGGTGCGTAACGCGCAGTTGCGGAAACACGCCGAATCCCAGAGCGCTCGTGACGGAAGCCCATGAAAAAGCGACGTCGCCGTTACCGAAGAGGTGTCGCCCACGGCGATCGAGGAGTTGATAGACGTTCAGGCGATTGAGACGGCCCAATAGCTGTACATACGCGTCTGCGACGTCTCGTTTCACGCAGAGGCCCGCTCCCCACGGCACGGCGGCCTGATCGTCTGGGTTGTTGCTCCACAACGCGCTCGATATCCGCCGCAAGGAAAGGATTCTCAGATAGGGAACGAGTTCGGGCGGGGGCTGCCTCGCGAATTCCGGCTCCAGGATTCCAGCGCCGATGACGCCCAATTGCGGATGCTTCGAGAACAAGGATTGGGCCGTTTCGAGATAGTCGGCCGCGAGCACGTTGTCATCGTCGACATAGATCAGGACATCACCGCGCGATTCCCGGATTCCGCGCAGACGTGCCGGCGTCAATCCGAGCTGGTCTTCACGGATGTGCCTCGCGTTCGGATGCCAGGCAAGCTGCCAGCGGAGCTCCAGAGGGTCATCGCTCGCGTTGTCGACGAGCAGGAGCTCCCATCTCTCCCTGGACAGCGTTTGCGCAGCGAGTGAATCGAGGACACGACGAAGCGCGTCGGGCCGCGGGTTATGCGTGCAGATGATGACCGAGACGAATGCCACGTCGAATTCCACTAACGCCGAACGCTTTTCAGTCTAATCGCAACCCGTCGCGGCGTTGCCCTGCCGCCTTCGCAATTCCACAATGTCAGGCGGAGCGTGCTCGCGCCGAGAGCCCGCCCTGCTTGCATCCCTGCTCGATCACGCCACCCTCGGACGTCCCCATACCCCGCCGAGGCGACTGCGAGTCTTCGCATCGCGCACGAGCGCTGTGTTCTGCGCACGGCGTCCGGACAGGAAAGCAGCCCGGATCAGCCAGTCGCGCCAGGCATACTCGCGCGTCGCGACAAACCGTGTGGACGCCCAGTGCCGCCGCGTCTCCACGGACAGCGTACGACGGGCCTGCGCCGTCCATGCCTGCGGATCCGGGCACCCCATCAGGTTGACGAGCTCGGCCCCCGCCCCGAGGCCTCGCGCGAGGCCGAGCAGGCTGCGAAGCTTCTGTCGCTTCGCAGCGACGACATGGTCGATGCGCAAGCGCGGCGAATAATAGAGCCGCCTGCCGGTCGCCGTGATGCGATAGCAGATTTCGACGTCTCCGCCCGAAACATGCCCGAGTCCCGTTCGGTCGGCGAGATAGGGCTCGGCAATCCAGCCGGATTCGGCAAGGGCGGACCGATTGAGGATGATGCCGGCACCGACAAGGCTCTCGACCACGCATTCCACTTCACCGAGGTTCTGTTCCGCGAAGAGCCAGCCATGCCGGGCGAGATGTTGTGGAGGCTCTCGCCCCCAGCTCGGAATGACGCGCCCGCCGAACCCGCCTGCGTCGGGGTGCCTCGCCACCGCCTTCATCGCCTCGGCGACCCAATCCGGCGCAACCAGGCAATCGTCATCGACAAAAGCCACCCATTCCGCGGTGCTTTCGAGCACACCCCGACGGCGTGCAGGGGTGAGTCCCTGTACCCGTTCGAAGATTTGCGCGAGATGAGGAACGCGGCCGGATGCAACGTGCTCGGCGACCACCTGCGACGTGCGATCGGTGCAGTTGTTGTTGACGACCGTTACCGACCAGTCGGCCTCTGCGTCCCGTTGATCTCCGAGCCGCGCCAGGCACCGATCGAGATCGGCTGCACGGTTATAGGTGCAGATGACGATCTCGAGTGTCCGGGTCATGCAATGCTTCGATGACTGTCCATTTTGCTAGGCCGGCGCTTTGACCGCGGGACGAGACAGGAAATTCGTCAGCGCCCGACCAACGGCCGCAATCGAGAAACGCGCTTCCACGGTCGCACGCCCCGCCTCGGCCAGCGCTTGGCGATAGCGCGCGTCGCCTGCCAGGCGCGCAAGGGCCGCGACCGCTGCCATCGGGTCACCCGAATCGAAGAGCAGACCGCCCGACAACTCGCCCAAGGGAAAGATCTCGGGCAGGCCTTGTGCGCGACTCGCGACAACGGGCAGCCCGCATGACATGGCCTCGATGGGAGCGACCGGCATCCCTTCGGTGCGCGAGGTGATGATGTAGGCGTCCGCCGCGGAGAGCCAGCGCCGCACCTCGAGCCGATCCGTGGTGTAGCGGGCATCCCATGAGATCGAAGGCAGATTTGCGTTCGCCAGCATGGGCGCGAACTGGTCGTCGTCCTGCCCGGCGCCGAGCACATGCAAGCGAGCGTCGGGCCGCGAATGAACGAACCTGCCCCAGACATCGAGCAGGATATCGAGTCCCTTGCGCCGTACGTCGATGCGGCCGTGGTTGACCACGAGAAACACATCCTGGGGCAGCCCGAGTTCAGCGCGCGCCTGCGCACGAGGGAGGGCGCGCCACTCCTCCGTATCGAGCGGATTCGGGATAGCCGCGACGGGCGAAGAAAGATCCGGATATCGCGCCGCGACACGCGCACGCTCCTGGGCCGAGGCGATGATCAGCCCGCGGCTTCGGCGCATCGACCAGCGGCGCACTTTCGATTCCGCGGACGACAACGTCACATCGCCCCCCTGGAACGTCGCGAACAAGGGCAACCGCCGCCACGCGCATAGCAGGGCGAGGACATCGAACCGCGCGTACTCGTACTCCTGCGCCAGGACGTAGTCACAGACTTCGCTACACAGCACGCCGACGAAGGCGCGGAGCGGCGTGCCCGCCCACTGCCGCAGCGCGTGCCGCGACGGACGCACTGTCGGCGCGGTCGGCCGCCCCGGCACGATCCAGATCGTAGCGCCGGTCGATCGGTGGCGACATTTCCGCGCCGTCGTGACCTCTTTGGACACGCATACGATCACTGCGCGCCACCCGGACGCGTGCAACGCAGCGACATATCCGAACAACCACCCGCCCGACATTCGCTCGACGAAGTCCGAAACCGTGAGGCCGATCGGATCGAGAAAGTCTTCGATGACGTCGCCCCACGGAAAGATCGCCACGGTCGGCATGCGAGGTCAGCGGCGCCGCCACGCGAATGCGGTTTCAGTGCCCCGCATCGCCGATGCATGCGCCGCATAGCCCACCATCGTCGCCGGGGCTGCCGCCGCGTACAGGAGCGTCCGCCATCGGCGTCGAAGTCGCGAGAACGATACGTCGTGGAAAAACGCCGTGATCGGATTGATGAAGCTCGATCGGCGTTCCGCGTTTCCCCCGAACAGCTTGACGAGGGTGGCGCCGGAGTATCCGCGACGCACGTGCCCCCACTCGGTCATAAGCCGCGCCTCGGGCGGACACCAGCGGCGCATAAGGCGGTGATACGGGTAGTGCCAGTCGGCATTGGGGGTCGACAGCAACAGCCAGCCTTGGGGGCGCGTCACGCGCAGCGCCTCCGATGCCGCCTTTGCATCGTCCGGAATGTGCTCCAGCACATCGAACATCGTCACGGCGTCGAAACTGCCATCGCCGAAGGGAAGCGCGCATGCGTCGCCGCACACGACAGACGAATTCCGCAGGCGTGGATGCTGCAAGAGCTGGAGGTGGTCCAGATCAACGGTCACCACGTGCGCGCTGGGATAGAGCAAGGAGGTGAGTCCACTACGGCCCCCGCCAATCTCGAGCACCGCTGCCGACCGCGCCGAGACGCCCAGCGTATCGGGCGCGATCCGATGAATCGCACGCATCTTCTCGCGGTAGAACAAACCATCCGTCAGCGGCCGTGGAAACGGATTCGCAGCCAGAAAGGTTCCGAGTGGCGCCTTCTCGCTCGACTTCATTTCCCTGGCCTGACGGCCATGCGGCGACGCCATCCCGGACGCACGAGGTACTGCAGACCGGCCGCCCAGCCGATCACCTCCCGCGCCAGCACGCTCCCACGCTCCTTCGATCCGCGGCGCATGACATCAATCGCCATACGCGAGAAGTAGAGCGGCAACGCCCGCACGATGCGTTGCAGATTGCTGCGATGGCCGTGACGGTCGGACTGCACGACCAGTGCCGACACATGGCCTTTCATGTACGCGCGCGTCTGCCGGAGCAGATCGTCCCAGGCGGCGCGGTGATGGTGGAATACGACGGCCCTCGGCTCGTAGAAACAGCATCCGCCGCTGGCCAATATGCGGTACCACAACTCCGAGTCCTCGGAGCAGCCCGACGCGCCGGCACCGAGTCGCTCGTCGAAAAGTCCGACCCGGGCGAATACCGAGCGCCGAAACGCCATGTTGGCGCCGGCACCGATGCGCCATACCTGTGGGCCGTGTGGCAGCTGCTCTTCGATGAAGGACTTGTCGAAGCGCAGCGGCAGGAACGACGAGCCGAATCCGCCCATGTCGAACTGAAAGAAGCGTTGCGCACGCGTCGCGAGCGACGAGGGCAGCACGAGACCGGTCACGGCGTCGATCTCGGGCTGCGCGCGGAACATGCGCGCGAGCTCGGCCGACCAGCCGGCGTGCACTTCCACGTCGTCATCGGTAAAGGCGATCACCCCTCCTCGGCTGGCCGCGATACCCGCGTTGCGCGCGATGCTGAGTCCCGGTCTCGGTTCATGGACATAGCGGACTTCAGGAAACGCTTCGCATATGGGTTGCGCGGAGCGCTGCTCGGAGTTGTCGACGACGACGACCTCGAGCGGCGCGGGGCGCTGTCCACCGAGCGAACGGAGGCACCCATGGAGTTCGCGTGGACGATCGCGCGTGCAAACGACAACCGACAGATCGTCGGGTATCTCAACCGATCCAACCGCCATCTGGTCGATTGCCGAATGCTGCGTGAACGCAATGGCTGTCTGGGTAGAAAGCCGGATGACGGGCTCGGCATCGCCGCCGGGTTTCAGCGGCGCTCCCAGCTCGGGAAGTCGCGCAGCGAGTTGCTGGGCGACCAACTGGGAGCACAAGGGCAGCAGACGTCCCGGAGGCAGCGGCAGTTCCCTCGCCGCATAGCGTCGCGCGCCAAGCGGCAAGCTTCCCCACCAGAAGACGACGAAGGCAGCGCCGTCACCCGCGGCGAGATGTGCAAGGTCCGACCGAACGTCGAGATGAATGACCTGCCAGTTCATGGCGCGCTGCCGTTATCGGCCTCGATCGGTCGCGAGCCGATCTTCTGCCCTGACCTCCGCGCCACATGCTCGCGGATGCGCCGGCTGCGTCCAATGGACCGGTCGTACTCGCCCAACAAACCCTGCACACCTCCGTGCAGCTCGGCCACCACGAAACGCGCGCGCCGCCATTGGCGTCTGCGCACCGATCGCGCGAGGGCGAGTCCGTGATGGACGAACCACCAGCGAATCATGGCCGCCTGGCGTTGCGCGAGTTCGCGATCCGTCCGCCTGCATTTGACGATGAAGGCCATGAAGCCGAGCCCCCAGCTCCAGTACTGACGCCGAAGCTGCTCGAGCGTCTCGCGGTGCTCGTGATAGACGGCGTAGCGCGGCTCGTAGACGATGCTCCGTCCGCTGCGGAGCACGCGATAGAAGATGTCCAGGTCGCCGCCTCCCGGTAGCGGCGCGCCGGTATCGAGGGCTTCGTCGAACCCCCCCAATTGCAGCAGCAGTTGCCGATCGAAGCACATGTTGCATCCCGCGCCGACCACGCCGGCGCCAACCGGATGCAATGGGTTGTCGAGATTGGACGGCTCGTGGTGGATGCGCCTGAAACCCCGGCCAAAACCGCCGGCAAGTTCGAATTCGATCTGCGCCGGGGTATCGAGACGAAACGGCAGCACCAGGCCGGAATAACCCCCCGCCTCCGGACAGTCACTCCAGACCTCGAACAGGCCCTCCAGCCAGCCCCGGTCCACGACAACGTCGTCGTCGAGAAAGGCCAGCAGATCACCTGTGGCCGCGTGCAGCGCTGCATCGCGCGCAAAGTTGAGCCCGGTCTTGTGCTCGACCAGGTAGCGCACGTTCTCGAAAGTCGCGGTGACCAGGCGAGTGGCGTCGTCCACCGATGCGTTGTCGACCACCACGACCTCCACCGAGCGGAGGCGCGACTTCGACCGCACGGCATCGACCGACGAGAGCAGCCGGCGCAACCGCTCCGCACGGTCTTTGGTGCAGATTGCAATCGTCAGTGACGGCGGCGCAACGTCCGGTTGAATCCGCATGCGTTGTGCCAGCATCGACTTGGTCGTGGTCTCGAGCACGGCCATCGCAAAGTGCCTGTCGACAAGTCGTTGCATTTCGAGCGGATTCAACGTCGAGCCCGGCGGTGCGGGATGGAGGACAAACCCGATGAGCCGGTCGTGCAATCGCGCGATGAGTCCGAAGCCATCCTGGTCCCGCGCCAGCCGCAACTCCGGCAACGGCTCCGTTAGTTCGACTTCTGTGATGCGGTAGGACATGACCGGGTCAGGCAGCACCGACTTCCGAGACCTTCGAACGCAAGCCGTGAAGGCGCGCGAAGGCGCCTCGCGCGCGCAGAAGGCGCTCCGGCGGTCCGATCTCCACCACCTTGCCGGCATCGAGCACGACGATCTGGTCGGCCGCTTCGACAGTCGAAAGCCGATGCGCGATAACGATCACCGTGCGTTCCTTCGCGTATCGCCGCAAGGCAGACTGGAATTCGCGGTCCGTCTCGTTGTCGAGAGCGTTCGTCGCCTCGTCGAGCAGCAGCACGTCGGGATTGCGCAGGATCGTTCGCGCCAAGGCGATGCGCTGGCGCTGCCCCCCCGACAGACGGATGCCGCCGTCCCCGACGACCGTGTCGTAACGCGCCGGCAGCTCCTGGATGAAGCTGTCGGCCCCCGCAACGCTTGCCGCTGCTCGCACCTCGTCGACACTCGCGTCCGGCTTGCCGTACGCGATGTTCGCCGTCACCGAGTCGTTCAGGAGATGCACATCCTGTGACATCACGGCTACCCGTGAGCGCCAACTCGCGATGCGCAGCCTGTCCAGCGGAACGCCATCCACCATGATTCGGCCAGCGGTCGGGTCACGGAACCTGAACAGCAGGTCCATCAGCGTGGACTTGCCGGCACCGGATTTGCCGACGATCGCCGTCGTTTCGCCCCGCATCACGTCGAACGAGACATCGGAGAGCGCAAGTGTTTCGTTACCGGGATAGCGAAAGTCGACTCTCCGGAGCGAAATGGATTGGCGAAGTCCGCCGAAGTCGAGCTCACCATCGCGCAGGAACGGCTTGCGCGTACGCTCGAGGAAGTGATCGACGTCGTCGACCGCCGCAGCGGATCCATCGAAAGCGACTCGCGCGGTCATCAGTTCGCGGATCGGCCCTTGCATCCGGTACAGCAGCGCGAGGAAGGCCGCGAGTGACGCCACCCCGAGCCCGAGTGCGTTCCCCGCAAGGATCAACGCGGCTATGACGCCAATCCCCAGCACTTCCGATATCGGCGTGGGCAACGACCAGAGCACGGTCATCTGCAGCAGCCGGCGACGAACTGCATCGGAAGCAACGGCGAAGCGCCGGAGTTCGTCCTGCTCGCGGGAGAAAGCCCGCATCAGGCGCAGCGTGGTGATGCTCTCCCATACCCGCATGCCGAAAGCCTTGTTCTCGGCGACGACCTGTTGCCCGATCTCATGGGCGTGCCGCGTAGCATAGGCGATGGCGACCGCGATCATCGCGAATCCGACAAGCGCCACGATGCTGAGCGGCACCGAGACCGCGAACATCAATCCCGCGAAAACGAGGACGGTAATCGAGCACACCGCGATGCGATGAAAGAGCATCAATGTGGAACCGACGGTCCACGTGTTGTTGGCGAGCGTGGTGACGATATCGGAGCGTCGATTCTCGATGCCATAGTCCACGCATGAATCGATCGTCTGCTGCAGGACCTTGACGCGAAGGTTGTGCGCCACCTGCCCGTTCACGTACTGGGTGACGTACTGGTTCAACTGTGCAACAACATTCTTCAGAACGATGCTGAGGCACAGTCCTGCGATCACGGCTGGAACCCGCCATGCGACGGGGACCGGGGCGAGAAGTGTGTCGAACGCCCGCGTGAGTACCGACGTCCCCCCCTCCCGTGCGCCGAGCAGTTCAACCAATGGGATGAAAAGCGACAGGCCGATCCCTTCCAGCATGGCCGACAACAAACCGAGACCGACAATCGTCGGAGCGGACCACGCGGCCGCGTCGGCCAGTCGGAGCAGCACACAAACGCGGGATATGAAGGATCCGTGAGGCGATGCTCGATCGGCCTCGTGATCCAAGCGCGAGGAATCGCCTGTCGGCGCGCCGTCCCTGTTGGCCGACGTGTGACTCACGTTTTCCGATCCGATTGCCGTCATCCCTCGTGCGCTCGCGGAGGTTCGTCGACTACTCCGACGACGAAGCGCCCCGCTCGCTCAGTCATCGCGGGTCTCCCCATCAGTCGGAGCACTCTAAGCAGTCGACCCAGCAACCGTCTGGGCAGCAAAACGAGTACATCGTTCAGCAACACCTGCGTCCCGATTCGAGGATGGCTCCGGAACAGCGGAAGCAGCAGGCGTGGAAGTTGACCGTACCGGTCAGCGGACACCGCTTCGCGGACAAGCCGGCGGCTATAGTCCCGAAGACCGCGCGTCAACAGGTCCTTGCGGTCCGGATGACGGCCCAGCATCTCGGCGAACACGAGCATCCATGACCGAAGCATGCGCGGACGGTTGCTGGACATGTTTCGCGGGAGGTCGCGGTACCCGACCAGATGCTCGGCAGCGACGGCGAAATGAAATCGTTCCGCGACCCGGCACGAGAGGAGGTAATCCTCGCAGCCCTCGGCGCCCGCAGTTCTGAGGCCACTCTCGTAACCGCGGGCATCGATCAGCGCCTGTCGACGGACCAGCACCGCACTGCCGTTTCCTATGAAGTTGCGGGTGAGGATAGCGTCCAGCGCATCGCCTTCGAAGCGCGGGACTTCCCAAAGCCTGGTGGCCATCATGCTGTCGCCGTCGATCCGGACGCTTCCGCAGTAGACCAATCCGACTCGTTCTCCTCCGGTGCGAAGCCTCTCGAGCTGGCGCTCGATCTTGGTGGGCGCCCACAGGTCATCGGCATCGATGAACGCGATCAGTTCGGATCGCGCTCGCATCCAGCCGGCGTTGCGGGAGGCGGCCAGCCCCGCATTAGCCTGCGTAACAACTTGGACGCGCTCATCGACCGCCGCATGCCGCTGCGCAATCTCGCGGGTGTCATCGACCGACCCGTCGTCGACGACGATGATCTCGAGTGCGCGATGCGTCTGCGAGCGTACGCTCCGCAAAGTCTCGTCGAGCGTCGCCGCGGCGTTGTATGCCGGGATGACGACGCTCACGAGTTCCTCGTCCGTCATCCGCGGGCCCGTATTCGATGTCCGGTCCACTGCGAGTGAAATCGAGCTCGACCTTCGGCATCTGCTGGACGCGACGCCTTCCCTGACCTCCTGTGATAGGCGCTCGCGCTTCCCGCCGGGACGGCGCGCACTGACAAGGGGCGGGCGCAACTACGTGATGATTTCGCCCCTGCAGGTGGTGGAGCAGCTATTTGCTTGGGTCGAGATGTGCGAAGTAGAACTGGATAAGTGTGAGTCGGCAGAGGTCGGTGGGCGCGAGGGCATGCACCTTGCGCAGCAATTCCCGCGCCGCCAGGACGAGCGGTTTATTCCAGAGTGCATCGATGGGGCCAAGTACCGCAGAGCATCAGGAACCGATAATCATGCCCCCGTCGGCTTGTAGTTTTTACAAGGAGATAACGGCATCAAATCCCTGCGCGGTTGGAAGTGGCGGTCAACGGCCGCGGGCTTGGTGCCCTGGCGGCCACCCCTATCGCCTTTGGCAACAGCTGCGTCCGGGTGGTGGGCTGTGACGAGCGGGTTACGTATCAACGCTCGTCGCGGCCGCGAGTCGGATTACATTGCTCGAACGTGAGACCCGGCCCCACTCAAGACAGGTCGCGGGGCCGATGCCCCCGAGCTCGTTTACCAGTGCGGTGTGAGGGGGACCGTTCCAAGTTCGTCATTCAGCAGGAGAACCATCTGCTCGTCGGGTTCCGGCGAGCTGTTCCACGCGCTCAGCGGAACCGCCTCGGATCGTGCGACGGCCTCTTCATGGCTGTCCGCCCACACTACCGTGTAAAGGACAACCTTTCTTTGGACCTCGTATTTCCTCATCGGAATCTCCCCGGAACGACACGGTTTCGCATCCAAGGCTGCACCTCGGGTGAGGAAACCAGGTCGCGTAACGCGTCTTCGCGCGATCTATGGTACCCCTGTTGGAATATCTGGAAAACGGTATACGCGGTCGCCGTGCAAGGCTCGTCGGAACGTGCTTAAGCCGACGTTGCGACCGAAGCGAATGCACGCTTAAGCGCTATGCGAAATCATGCCGGCGTGCCGCGCCTAACCCGCCCCTTCTCCGCGGGAAAGCCGCTTTCACCGCGAGCACCCTTGCTCACGCGGTGGCGAAGCCGCTTCCATTGCGAGCACCATGCTCAAGCGGTGGCGACGCCGCTTCCACCGAGCACCATTGCTCAAGCGGCTGCGGCCAGGACCGCCGGAACATTGACGAACACGTGGCCTGAGAGCAGAAGCCGCGCGGTTCGCACCACGCCAGCCCGCAGGATTACGACATCGCCGGCAGTCGCCGCCGGATCGACCTCGACGCGCGTTTCAATCCTTCCGGCCGGGTGCTCGATGGCAATCGTCCCGATATTTCCCCCTCGACCGTCTATCGTTGCGGCGACGCTGCCGGGCACGCAGCATGCCGCCGCTATGCACAGGGCGCCGGTGACCGCATGTGCGGCATGGCACGTCCATGGGGTCAGATAGCGCGAGGAAATGCTGCCGCCGCGTTCCGGCGTAGCGAGCAACGCAACCTTCGGAAGCACCTTGCCGGTCGCATCGCCAAGTCCCATCCGTCGCGCTGCTTCGAGCCGGATCGTTTCGACGCGCTGGAACAACGCCTTGTCATGGTCGAGCGCACCCTTCGTCTCGTGGCCCGTCTTGCCGAGCGCTGTTGCGGCGATCAGCACCAGTGGTGAAGCGAAGTCAACGCACGAAACCTGGATGCCATTGATGACGTCGATCGGGTCTCCGGTCGGCAGCAGCTTTCCGGTCTTCGCACCCGCGGCGTCAAGAAAGTTGAGCACGACCGGGGCACCATGCCCCGGTACGCCGTCGATCGCCGTGCTTCCTTCGTACGTGACCTTGCCGTCGGGTGTTTGCACGATCGCCTCGATCGTCTTGCCGGTGTTTCGATTGAAGATGCGCAATGTCGTCTGCGGCGATGTTGCCGCCACGAGACCCCGCTCAATGGCGAACGGACCGACCGCAGACAGCATGTTGCCGCAATTGGGCGCGGTGTCGACCGTATCGCCTCCTACAGCGACTTGCGCGAACAGGTACTCGACGTCGATGTCCGGCCGCTTGGAGCGGGCCACGATCACTGCCTTGCTCGTAAGGCTGTCGCCTCCACCGATGCCGTCGATCTGCCGAATGTGTTCGGAGCCCATGACAGCAAGCAGCGTGCGATGAAGCTCCGCGGTGTCGTCCGGAAGGTCGGACGCGAGGAAGAACGGACCCTTCGACGTGCCACCGCGCATCATCATGCAGGGTATGCGGGTCAACATCGCAGGCTCAGTCCTTGCGAACGCTCGCCAGCACGCGGTCGACCATCACGCCGGACTGGCCGAGATAGTTCGAGGGATCGCATAACTTCGCGAGGTCGGCGCGATTCAGGTGCTTCGTGATCTCCTTGTTCTCGGCGAGCAGGTCGAGTAATGGACGCTTTTGCCGGATCGCTTCGCGACAGATGTCGTAGACCAGATCGTGCGCGTATTCGCGGCCGAGGTATGGACCGAGTCCCATCATCACCGCCTCGGAGACGACGAGTCCGTTCGTCATGTCGAGCACTTCGCGCATCCTCTGCGCGTCGACCTCCAGGCCGCTCAGAACGAAACGCGACTGCTTGAGTGCACCCGAAAGCAGGCAGAACGCCTCGGGCAGCACGATCCATTCGATCTCCCACGGTCCGGTCGAGCGCTCGTGATCGGCGACCATCGCGTCGAGAAGTGCCGCGGCGTGCTGCCGAACGACCGAGATCGTCGCGTGGATGTAACAGGACGAGATCGGGTTGCGCTTCTGCGGCATCGTGCTGCTCGAGCCTCGGCCCGGCGCGAACGGCTCGTAGACTTCGCCGACTTCCGTTTGCATCATCAGCTTGACGTCCATCGCGAGCTTGCCGAGCGTGCCGCCTACGAGGCCGAGGAAGCACCCGACCTCGGCGATCGTGTCGCGGATCGTGTGCCACGCGATGAGCGGTTGCGCAAGCCCAAGCTCCTCCATCAGGCCTTGCTGTGCTTCCATCGCGCCCTTCTCGATCGAGGCGAGCGTGCCCGCGGCCCCGCCGAACTCCCCCATCAGCACGCGCGGGCGCATTTGCGCGAGCCGCTCGCGGTGGCGCTCGATTGCGGAGAGCAACTCGGCCATCTTGAAGCCGAACGTGATCGGCACTGCCTGCTGCAGGTTGCTGCGCGCGACCATCGGCGTATCGCGGTGCCGCCTGGCGAGATCGGCCAGCGCGCCGGAGATCGCGCGCAGGTCGTCGTCGATCAACTCGAGCGCTTCACGGATCTGCAGCACCGTTGCGGTGTCGGTAATGTCCTGCGTCGTTGCACCCCAATGGCAGTACTCGCCGAGCTTGTCGCGGCACAGCGCGTTCAATTGCGAAACAACGCCAAGGATCGGATATCCGATGCGCTCGGTCTGTTGCTTGAGCTTCGCCATGTCGACCTGGTCGATCGTGCAGTGCCTGACGATCTCGTCGGCAGCTTCCTTGGGGATGATGCGAAGGCGGCCTTGAACTCGCGCAAGTGCCGCTTCGATGTCTAGGTACTTCTGGGTGCGGTTCTCGTCGGACCACACTTTGCGCATCGGCTCGTCGCTGAAGATGTCGCCGAAGATGATGGAGTCGATGATCGTGGAAGGCATGTGAGACTCTGTTGAGTTGGTGTCAGTGAGCTAAGGAGAGAGGTCGGCCGTCAAGCGCGGGCCAGGATGCGCAGCGCTTTGGCGATTACAGGTCTATCGACCATCTTTCCGGCAACCTGAACGGCGCCCGGACTCGATTCGGCGACGGCAGCAACATCCTTCGCCCAGGCAATCTCGCTCTCGCTCGGCCGCAGGGCGGCGTGGATGGAATCGACCTGCTTCGGATGGATGCACAGCTTGGCACCGAAGCCGCAGGCGCGCGCGAACTCGAGATCGGCAAGGAGCTTCGCCTCGTTACCGATCTCCGACGTCACGCCCGCGATTGGCAGCGCGATGCCTGCGGCGCGCGAGGCCACTGCGATGCGGCACGCCGGATAGATGAATCCGCGCTCGTCGTCGCCGGACAAGTCGAGGTCCAGTGCGTAGTCCAGCGTGCCGAACGCGATGCGCTGGACACGCGCAGCGCGCGCGACGGTATTGACCTCCACGACGCCCCTCGCTGTCTCCACGAGCGGGATGACGAATCCACTCGCGGGCAACACCGAGGCAACGCGATCGATCTGCGAAGCGCTCTCGGTCTTCGGAAGAACAATGCCGCGCACGCCCGTGTCAGCGACCAGAGCAATGTCCGCGTCGTGCCACGGAGTGCTGTCGTCGTTGATACGAACCAGGATGCGGTCCGCCACAGTGCCACAGGTGCGATACCAGGATGCAAACGAATCACGTGCGGCAGCCTTGTCGTCCGGTGCGACCGCATCCTCCAGGTCGACGATCACCGCGCCCGCCCGCGACGCAACGGCCTTGTCGAAGCGATCCGCCCGGTTGCCGGGCACGAACAAGTACGTGAGCGGGAGAATCGGCACCGTCGTTTGCGCGCCACCATGGGCGGACGTCACAGCGCACCCGTCTTCCGCAACTGCGCAACCTGCTCCATGGAGTAGCCGAGCTCCTCGAGAATCGATGCAGTGTGTTCACCAAGTGCTGGCACGGGATCCATGCGCGGTTCCGCCTGTTCCCAAGAACCCGGCGGAAGAAGCGCAGGCACTGCGCCGGCAGGTGTGTTCACTTCGCGCCAGCGTTTGCGCGCCTGTAGCTGCGGATGCCTCCAGACGGCTTGCATGTCGTTCACCTGGGCGTTGGCGATTTGCGCTTGATCAAGCCGCTTGACGACCTCTTCCGCGGTGAGTGCCGCAAATGCCTCGAGGATGATCGCGCGCAGTTCAGCGCGTGCCGCGCTGCGCTTGGAATTGGTCGAGAAGCGCGAGTCCTTCGCGAGCTCCGGGCGCTGCAGTACGGTCTTGCAGAACATGTCCCACTCGCGCTCGTTCTGCAGCCCGAGCATGACGGTCTTGCCATCACCTGCTGGAAAAGGTCCATACGGGTAGATCGTGGCGTGACTCGCGCCCGTGCGCGCGGGGGGTGCCGCTCCCTCGAATGCATAGTAGAGCGGATAATTCATCCACTCGACGAGGGATTCGAGCATCGAGATGTCGAGGTGCTGTCCCCGGCCGGTGTTGTTCCGTTGCAGCAAAGCCGCCAGGATGCTCGAGTACGCGTACATCCCCGCGGCGATATCGGCGATCGAGGGCCCGGCCTTCGAAGGTTCCTCCTCGGTTCCCGTAACGGACAGGAATCCCGCTTCGCTCTGGATCAGCAGGTCATAGGCTTTCTTGTCGCGATACGGTCCGTCGCTGCCGTATCCTGAAATATCGCAGACGATCAACGCCGGCTTTTTTGATGCGAGCGCGGCATAGGACAAACCCAACCGGGCTGCAGCGCCCGGCGCGAGGTTCTGCACGACGACATCGGCCCGTTCGAGAATCAGTCGGTGCAGGATGGCCTGCGCCTCGGGATGCTTTACGTCCAGCGTCAGGCTCTCCTTGCTGCGGTTCGTCCATACGAAATGCGATGCCAATCCCCGCACTCGCTCGTCATAGCCGCGCGCAAAGTCCCCGACGCCCGGCCGCTCGACTTTGATGACGCGCGCACCGAGGTCGGCAAGTTGCCGCGTCGCGAACGGCGCAGCGATGGCGTGTTCGAGTGTGACAACAGTGATACCGGTAAGCGGTCTCATCGCATGTGCTCCATCAACCAATCTGCGCAGTGGCATCCATCGCCAGCCAGCCTTCGTGGTCCTTGGCCCACAGCCGCACGCTCTTGCCGTCCGCCGAGGGCTGGCCGCATACGTCGAACGGATTGATGTCGAATAACGGCCGCACGGCGCGAAACTCGTAGCGCCTCACGATGGCGTGCGGCAGTTCGGATCGCAGCAGATCGAGGAGCAGCGTCGCGATCAGCGGTCCGTGGACGATCAATCCCGGATAACCCTCGACCTCGGTGACGTACTTGCGGTCGTAGTGAATGCGATGGCCGTTGAAGGTCAGAGCCGAATAGCGGAACAGAAGCACGTCGTCCGGCACCCAGTGGCGCTGCCAAGGATTTTCTGTTGGTGCGGCCTTCGGCGGCGGCGCCGCATCGTCGCGCTTCGCGGCCTCGCGATAGACGATGTCGTGGAACTCGACGATCGCGGGCGACGGCTCGACGTTCGCACGAATTTCGTGGCGCACCTTGACGAATACCAGCGGGCCGGTGCGGCCGGACTTTTCGCTGATGTCGGCGATCGTCGATACGCGGGTGATCCGGTCGCCAACGCACGGCGGTCGGTTGAATTCGAACTGACTGCCCGCCCACATCCGGCGCGGCAGCGGAACCGGCGGAAGAAACCCGCCACGTTTCGCATGACCGTCGGGTCCAACTTCGGACTGCCGGTAAAGCGGCAGGAAATAGAGCCAGTGCCACAGCGGCGGCAGCGGCGTGCCGACGGGCGGACGCTCGGGGGCGCGATCGAGCGTCGCTGAAAGCGCTGCGTAGGGTGTCGCGGTCACGCTGTCGGTAACCGTCTCGCTTTTGCCGATCCAGGCTGAAAGGCCGGCGTTCGGGGTTGCAGTCATGTCAATCTCCTGTCAGCGCTCGAATCAAGCGGGCTTGACCGTGGCCGGCTCGGTGACCGCGAGTGTCGCGTCGACGAGCCTGCCTTCGTCGAGTGCTTGCTCGGTCTTCTCGAAATTCACGTTGAGTTCCGAGGCGAGCACGGCTCGATCGCAGGCGTTCTCCCAGATCGCCACGACAATGCTCGCGACGCAGTTGCTGATGATGCTGGTGAGCGCCCGCGCTTCCGACATGAAGCGGTCGACGCCGACGAGGATCGCAACCCCGGCCACCGGCAAGTCCGGCATGACCGTCAGGGTCGCGACCAGCGCCACGAACCCGCTCCCGGTGACTCCCGCCGCGCCCTTCGACGTCAACAGCATCAGGCCGAGCATCGCGATGATCTGACCCGCGGACAGATGAATGTTGCATGCCTGCGCAATGAAGATCGACGCGAGCGTGAGATAGATCGCCGTGCCGTCGAGGTTGAATGAGTAGCCGGTCGGCAGCACGAGGCCGACGATGCCCTTCTTGCAGCCGAGCTTCTCGAGCTTCAACAACACGCGCGGCAGAACGGGCTCGGTCGACGACGTTCCCAACACGATCAGCAGCTCTTCCTTGAAGTAGCGGAGCAGCTTGAAGAGACTGAAGCCGTGCAGACGGGCAAGCACACCGAGGACTACCACGACGAAGAAGCCGCAGGCGATGTAGAACGTGAGGATCAAGTGGCCGAGCGAGCCGATCGACTTGATGCCGTAGCGGCCGACGGTGAATGCCATCGCGCCGAACGCGCCGATCGGCGCCAGCTTCATGATGAAACCGAACGTCGCGAACAGCATGTGCGAAAAGGAATCGATCGCGTCGAGCGCTGCCTTGCCGGCGACACCGATGCGTGACAGACCGAAACCGCTCAGGACCGCGAGCAACAGAACCGGCAGCACCTCGCCTTCGGCGAAGGCACCGAAGAACGAAGCCGGAATGATGTGGAGCACGAACTCGACGAAGCCCTTGGGCATGGCCTCGTTCGTGAAACGCTTGGCGACCGATGGATCAAGCGTGGCGGGGTCGATATTCATGCCTGCGCCCGGCTGCATCGCATAGACGGTCACGAGTCCGGTGATCAGCGCGAGGATCGTAAGCACGTAGAACAACGCCATCGACTTCACCAGTGTCTTGCCGATCTCCTTGCCGTCGTTGAGGCTCGTGATGCCGAGCACGATGGTGCAGAAGACGACCGGTGCGATCATCATCTTCACGAGCTTGACGAAGCCGTCGCCGAGCACCTTCAACGATGCGCCGACCTCGGGCCAGAAATGGCCGACCGCGATGCCGAGCGCAAGTCCGACGAGGACCTGGAAATACAGCGCCCGATAGAGCTTGGAAAACTTCACGACTCCTCCTTCGATGGTGCCGGGTTGGACAGCGGCGTGGGCCGGATTGCGAGGTTCTCGGACCTCTTGAGGGTCATTCGACCGTCGCTTGCCGGATGAATGGAATTCTCGGCGGCCTGGGATAAACTGTGAATTGCAAATATTCGTAGGATTGATGCGCCATGAACATGAATTTCGACCTGGGCGATCTACGCGCCTTCATCGCCGTTGCCGAGCTTGCAAGCTTTCGTGCGGCCGCGGAGACCATCCACTTGTCTCAACCGGCGTTGAGCAGGCGCATCGACAAGCTGGAGGACGCGCTCGGCGTGCGCCTTTTCGACCGCGATACCCGAAACGTCGAACTCACCGCCGTCGGGCGGGACTTCGCACGCAAATCCCGGACGCTTCTGGACGACCTCGACACGATCCTGCTCGGTGTAAGCGACGTAGCGGCCAATCGCTGGGGGCAGGTCACACTCGCCTGCATCCCTTCTACCGTGCATTACTTCCTGCCCGCCGTGCTTCGGGAGTACCACGAACGCTTTCCTCGAATTCGGGTGCACATCATCGACGAGAGCGCGAACGAGGTCCTCTCCGCCGTGGTTCATGGCGAGGCAGAGCTTGGCCTCGACATGACGGGAAGCGACGAGCCGACGATCGAGTTCGAGCCTTTGCTGAGCGAGTCGTTCGTCGCGGCGTGTCTCCGTGACCACCCGCTCGCGCGGCAACGCACGGTGACTTGGGCCGAGCTTTCGCGTTACGACTTCATGACCGTCGACAAGGCGAGCGGCAATCGCCTGGTGATGGATCTCGCGCTCGCGTCGACGCGCGAGCGGCCGCAACCGTGCTTCGAGACCCGTCATGTGTCGACCCTGGTCAGCTTCGTGGAGTCGGGGCTGGGGGTCGCCGCGGTGCCGCGCCTGTCGATGCCGCGAAAAGGCCACCCGTCGCTCGTGAGCGTGCCGATCGTTGAACCCGAGGTGACGCGCACCGTGGGCCTCATCAAGCGACGAGGGCGCTCGCTATCGCCGGCGGCCGAGCATCTGTATGCGATGTTGCGCGCCGTTGCGCATAAGCAGATGGCGGCCGGCAAGGACGCGACGCCTACGCCGCGCGCGGAATCTGCTGGGGGGCCGGATTCGCGGCGCGCCGGACGAACGCGGAGCCGTCGAACAGCGGACGTGCGGTGAGAACGACGCTTGCATGCGCAACACCGGTGCCCGCCCGTGCAAGCTCGACGCGAACGGCAAGACAGCCGGACGGATGCTCGATCACGATCGCGGGTGCCTCACGTCGAGCGGGTGCAGCGAGGCCCGCTGCAACGGTGCCATCGACGAGGGTTGCCGCTGCGATGCAAAGCGCGCCGGTGGTCGAATGCGCGACGTGGCAGTTCCACGGCACATAGAAGCGCGATGCGATCGTGCCGCCCTCCCGCGGCGGAGCGAGCAGCGCCACCTTGGGCAGTACGCTGTGGGCGGGATCGGGAAGGCCCATCGCCGCAGCCGCCTTGCGGCGAAGCCGTTGCACCGTCGCGAGCAGCTCGGCGTTGGCGTCGAGCTCCGCTTTCGACTCGTAACCCGTCCTGCCGAGAGCGCGCGCCGGGACCAACACGACGGGAATTGCGAAATCGACGCACGAGACGGGGACGCCATCGATCCAATCGATTGCATTCCCCGTCGGCAATAAATGGCCAGTACAGGCGCCGGCCGGATCGACGAAATCCAGCACGATGCCGGCACCGGTGCCGGGCACACCGTCGATGCGACCGTCGCCTTCATACGTTATGCGTCGGTTTGGCGTCGGCACTTGCGCGTCGACGAGCCTCCGCGTGTTCAGGTTGAACATGCGCACGCGCGTGATGCCATCGGCGGGCGTTACGAGACCGCGCTCGACGGCGAAGCAGGCCACCGCAGCCAGCATATTCCCGCAGTTCGGTGTGGTATCCACTTCGCGCTGAGCCACCGAGACCTGCGCAAACAGATAGTCGATATCGGCGTTGTCGCGCGCTGCCCGGCTCACGATCAGCACCTGACTCGTAAGGGAGTCACCTCCACCGATGCCGTCGATCTGGCGTATGTCCGGTGAGCCCATCACCGACAGGAGGAGCTCGTCGCGCGTGCGCGCGTCCGCCGGCAGATCGGTTGCGAGGAATAATGGACCCTTCGAGGTCCCACCGCGCATGACCATGCACGGTATCGCGAGATCGGTCATGACTTCACATCAGGGCAATGAGCGCAGCGATTGTGCGTCAGCCCGCCCGCCAGATGAATTGCGTTCTATGCAACGATTGATGCGCGGCCGCGGGAAAGCTCGGATTTGAATCTTCCTGCAAGTGTTCCGCCCGCTCAATCCTGCTGTCGACGTCTCTCAGGTCTGGCCGGTATGACGTGGCCCAGAATTGACCGAGCATCCGATGTAGGGGAGGATGACCACAGCATCTGTGCCCTCCAGGATTGCCATGGGTTCGGATATGCGCACCGGCGCCGTCACGTTGCTCTTCACCGATATCGAAGGCAGCACCCGTCTATGGGAGCAGCAGCCGGAAAAGATGGATCAGGCACTCGCCTGCCATGACGCGCTGATACGACGGTTGGTCGCGGGCAATGGCGGCACCATTGTGAAGATGGTGGGTGACGGCGTCCATGCGGTGTTTGCAGAGCCGCTCGACGCGGTCGTCGCAACCGTGCAATTACAACAGGCACTCGCCGATCCCCGCGTTACCAAGGAGGTCGCACTGCGCGTCCGTTGCGGTATTCACGTGGGCGTCGTCGCCCAACGCGACAACGACTATTTCGGGAGTGCGGTGAATCGCGCGGCGCGCATCATGAGCGTCGCGCACGGCGGCCAGGTTTTGTTGTCGCGCGCCGTGGCCGCATGCGTTGAAGGGCGACTGCCCACGGATGTGTCCTTGCGCGATTTGGGATCGGTCCGTCTGCGCGATCTGGGGAGTCCGGAGCACGTCTACCAGATCGTGCACCCCGAGTTGCGCACGGACTTCCCGGCGCTGCGCTCGCTCGAAGCGACGCCGAGCAACCTGCCGCAGCAGGTGACATCGTTCATCGGTCGCGAGCGCGAGCTGGCCGCGATCAAGGAATTGCTGGCGACGAGACGCCTGGTGACGCTGCTGGGGACGGGTGGCTTGGGCAAGACGCGATTGTCCCTGCAGGTGGCTGCCGAAGTGCTCGAGAACTACCCGGACGGTGTGTGGTTCGTGGAACTCGCCGCAGTGGCGGATGCGCGACTGGTGCCGCAGGCCGTGGCCTCGGTATTGGGAGTGAAGGAAGAGGCAGGTCATCCGGTCCTCGAAGCGCTCGTATCGTGCGTCGGCGATCGGCGGTTGCTGCTGATCCTCGATAATTGCGAGCATCTGGTCCAAGCGTGCGCCGAGCTAGTCGAGTGCCTGCTTCGCGCGAGTGCGGACGTCAAAGTACTGGCATCCAGCCGTGAGGCGCTGCACACCTCGGGCGAAACGACCTATCCGGTGCCGCCTCTTGCCCAACCGGACGCGCGCGAACAGGTGAGCGTCGAAATGCTGTGCCAGTACGAGGCAGTGCGGCTGTTCATCGACCGTGCGCAAGCGGCGCAACCGGCCTTCGCCGTGACGCGCGGGAACGCGCGAGGGCTGGCCGAAATTTGTCACAGGTTGGATGGCATTCCGCTCGCCATCGAGCTCGCGGCTGCGCGAGTGCGCGCGATGTCGGTGGAGCAGATCGCCGCGCGCCTCAGCGATCGCTTCCGCTTGCTGACGGAAGGGAGCCGCACGGCGCTGCCCCGGCAGCAGACGTTGCGCGCACTGATTGATTGGAGTTACGACCTGCTGAATGAAGAGGAGCAGAAGCTCTTCAGGCACCTCTCGGTCTTTTCCGGCGGCTTTACGCTCGAGGCCGCGGAGGTCGTCGGTGTCGGCAGCGGGATCGATGCGCCCGAGGTGCTAGACCTGCTCGCTGCGCTGGTGGAGAAATCACTGGTGGAACTGGACGCGGCTGGTGAGCGATACCGGATGCTCGAAACCGTGTCCACGTACGCGCAGCAACGTCTCGATGAAACGGACGATATGGACGCGACGCGCACGCGGCATCTCACCTTCTTCCTCGCGCTTGCCGATCGCGCCGCGTCCGAGTTGTGGGGCACTCAGCAGGGCGCGTGGGTCGAGAAGCTGAGCCGCGAACGGGAGAACCTGCTCGCTGCTCTCGCCTGGTGTAGTGATAGTGCCGAGCGTGCAGTCCAAGGCCTGCGGCTTATCGCAAAGCTGCAGCTTTACTGGCTACCGAGTGGAATGCTCGAGCTGGGCTACCGACTGACGACGGCGGCGCTGGCCCGTCCCGCCGCACAGGCCCCTACCGCCGAACGATGCGGAGCGTTGTACGCGGCCAGCCAGTTGGCCTACTTCCTCGGGCGTTTTCGTGAGAATGCGATGCATGCCGAACAAAGCTTGGCGATCGCGCGCGAGATCGGCGACGACCAGCGCGCGGTAGATGCTTTGCTCATGTGGGGTTATGGAACGGACGAGTTGGACGAACGTGACGATGCCCTCATGCACTTCGAGGCTGCGCTCGCGCTCGCACGTCGCATTGGAGACAGGGCGCGCCTGTCGTACGCGCTGAACGCTCTCGCAGGGCATCACGTTCCCGGGAACGAGGCCGCGGCTCTGCCGTTATACGAGGAAGCCGCCGCGCTCGCGCGCGAAGTCGGTGATACTGATGCAGCCGCCGTAACGCTGCAGAACATCGGGCGCGCGCTGATCGGCATGGATCAAAGCGACAGCGCACGCCGCTATCTTCTCGAGAGCCTGGAGGCTGCGGCTGAGATCGGGGCAACGCGGACTTTGCTGTACGTGCTCGACGCCTGCGTCGCGCTTGCCAATCAGCGTCGCGAGCTGGAACGATCGGTCCGATTTCTCGCCGCGGGAAACGCCCAGATGGAGCGCCTCGGCGTTCGCCGGACCCCAGGTGATCATCAGCTCATCGACCCGCCGACTGAGCGCGCGCGTGCGGTGATGGGTGAGGCCGCATTCGCCGAGGCCATGGTTCGAGCGCGGACGCTGACGCTCCAAGAGATAGTCACGGAAGCGAAGGCCTGGTTGGCGGGCCGTTGAGCGAAGTTCGGTGTTCTTCATCCCTCACCTCGACCCTATGTGCATTTCGCGAGTTGCGCCAGGCAGATTGTGGATCTGCCGCAATCAATGTATTTGGCGGTCGGCACAGAAGAGGAGACAAGGACCGCGAAGTGTTAAGTTTGCTGCAATTCGGAGGATGCGCGAGCGTTTCTTCGAATCATGCCCGTTACCCGGACCTTGGCAATAATCGGCCTCGGTCTTCTGGATGTGCGTCCCTCGGTTCTTTTGCGTTTGGCGGCGTCATGCAGACTGAAACGCACGCGTGAGCTGAATCGTGATGCCGGACGAGGAAATTCCGCTGCTGCGCGGCGTCGTACGCGTCGGGGACACCGTGCGCCGCAAACCGAAGGCAGGTGCCGATTACGTGCACGCGTTGCTGGGTCACTTCGAGCGATCGGGCTTCGATGGGGCGCCGCGCTACTGCGGAATCGACGCGCAAGGCCGGGAGGTACTTTCCTTCATCGAGGGTTTCGTGCCGCCTCACAACGGATTGCGGTTGGACGAGGACGCGGTGAGGGCGGGCGCGCGGCTGATTCGCCGTGTCCATGACCTAACCGAAGCCACCAAGTTCGCAACTGGGGCCGAGGTCGCTTGCCATCCGAACTTGTCCCAATCGAACTTCGTCTTTCGCAACTCGAAACCAGTCGCGATCATCGACTGGGATCAAACGTCCCCAGGCACCAGACTGCGGAACTTCGGAGAGTTCTTGTGGGCGTTCGTCCACCCCGCCATGCACGGCGACGGAGAGCCGGCTGCACGCATGCTGCAGGCGGCGGCCGACGCCTACGGATGGGCCGGCGCGCCGCTCGTCGACTCGATGCTGGACAGCGTTCGGACGTTCCAAACCGTCGTCGCCGGCGCTCGGAAAGCGGAGGAATGGGGTTCAGCGGAGTTAACCTACCTGGAGCGAAACATGAACATCTTTCGCGCCTACCTGGAGCGTTAGCAAGGCAGTCATGTGATGCTTCCGGCAGCGGGCTGCCGTCCCCGTCCACTTTGCGCGCGGTTCGCAACTTTCGCGCTTGCCCGTTCAAAGTATGAATCCGGATGCGAGCGCGTATGATGATCGACGGCCGCAGTTCGACCCACTTCGTCGAACGCAGACGGTGAGCGAACGAAGCTACCCTGCGGTCGAGGAATCGGAAGCGCGCACGCCGCCCGGAGGGTGATCGAGACTTAGCAAACAATCACTGAATGACTTCATCCGCGCGCAGCACCAGAGACTGTGGGATCGTGAGGCCCAGCGCCTTCGCGGGTTTCAGGTTGATGATCAACTCGAACTTCGTCGGCTGCTCGACGGGGAGATTCCCGGGCTTTGCGCCTTTGAGAATCTTGTCCACATAGGTTGCGGCGCGCCGATGCATATCGGCATAGTTCGGGCCGAAGGACATCAGGCCGCCCGCCTCCACCAACTCTCTGTATGGATACACCGCCGGAACGCGGTTCCGGGCTGCAAAGTCAACGATTCGTGCTCGGTTATGCAAGAAGACACGATCGGCTAACACTATGAAGGCGTCTGGTCGCTCCTTCGCGATTTTGTCGAAGGCCTGATCGAAGTGCGAATCCTCTCGCACCTCGACAAACTGCACGTCAACGCGCAACACCTTGGCCGCCGCGCGAGCTTGCTTCTCCGACGCCACGGTGAGCGCATTTTCCGGATTCAAGAGGAACGACACGCGCGAGACTTTCGGAACGATCTCCCTGAGCAGTTCCAGTCGCTTTCCTTCCAGGTCCGGCGCAATGGCGGTCAATCCCGTGAAATTTCCACCGGGCCGAGCAAGACTTTCGACGAGCCCCGCGCCGACGGGATCACCAACAGCGGCCATGACGAGGGGGATTCTCACCATCGCTCGCTTGACCGCTAGCGCGGCGGGCGTACCGGCCGTGACGATAATCTCCACGTTCAGTGCGACGAGCTCGGCAATGAGTTCAGGAAAGCGCTCATACTTCCCTTCGGCCCATCGATACTCGATGACGATGTTTCCGCCCTCCACGTAGCCGAGGTCACGCAATCCCTCGCGGAAGGGCCCGACGAGATTGGCCTCCAGCGCTGCGGTAGAGTTGCCGAGGAAACCTATACGGTAAACGCTTCGCTGCTGAGCGCGCACGCCGATCGGCGCTGCGAGCGCGCCAGCGAGCACAACAAGCAATTGTCGGCGATCCGTCACTGAATCACCTCGTCGAGCAATGGCAGTCCGGCAATGCTACATGGCGAGGCGGGGGCTTACGCTCAGGACCTATTGCTAACGCCAAAGCTTGACCAGCATAACGTCCGTTGGAGCGATCAATTCGCCCGCTTCCACACAAACTCCAATGTCACCCCAGCAGGCGTGCGGGGATTGGTGAACCTCATTTCGTCGGCGGTAATGGAAGTGATGATGCGGCGCTGATTAGCTGCTCCGACGAGATTTGGAAACGTGCTCGTCTCGACGTTGGCGTGGATCGTCTTCGTGCGTTAATCGACCGTATACGTCCCGGTGTACGCGATCGATCCTGAGGTGAGCGAAGGAACGAATACCACCACGGCAACAAGAAACTGCCAGGCTCCCGGAGAAGCCTGGCAGTCGAACCGTACTTGTGAAATGCCGGTTATTTCTTGTACCCGACATAGTAGATGCCGATAACGTTGCCGCCCGCGTCCTTCATTGGCTCATAGCCCGTGATGTACGGCACTCCAAGGATCGGCACCTCGCCATAGAACGGCTTACCTTGCTTAATTTCTGCGATGGCCTTGCCTGCTGGGTCAAGAATGGTTCCGATTGCCCGCCCACTCCCGTCGGGTTTGGGAACGCTGGTGGAAACGCGAATATACTCATCACCGCTCTTTGCGAAGAGCGTCGCGGTCATCCCTTTGCCGTCTTCCTTGCTAACGGCATCGACGAGATCAAAGTTGTTATTGATCTTGGTAGAGCCGAAGTACAAAACGGGAGCATCTTTACCGCCGACCGCTTCCTTTCCTTGAAGTTTCGGGGTTCCTAGCTTCGCGGCCATCGCTTTTAAGTTTGACATCGACTTTGCTACACGCGGATCTGCCTGTGCGTTGACAATACTTGGCATAACGACCAGCGCCGCAAGAAGGCACCCGGCTTTCAAAATGCTGAGGCCAAATCTGTTGCTTTTCATGAGTGGACTCCCCTGGATTGGATCGCTGCGATGAAATCGCCCATGCTTAGTCACCGTCAATGAGGTAATCCGACCGCCTGTTGTTGGTGGCGTTGCATCTAGCGACACCCGTGTGACGGATAACCCAGCTTCGAGCCTTAGGCGGCTCGCGATTACTGCGTCGGAAAACCCGACGAGAAAGCTTCAACGAAGAGGGGATGATGATCGAAACGGGGTTGGCATACCCCTCCCCGAGGCTGCCACCACCGTTACAGTTTACTCTGCCCGTCGGAGCGTCCCGCCAGCCCCGCCTCTAACGCAGTCGACAATTCGAACGTCGGCTCCTAACCGGATCGCGACCGTCGTGCTTTGGCGGTTGGGACCCGCCAAGGATTACCGCCGTCTGCTCCGCTATCTCAAGAGCATCGTCTACTTCGATACCGAGGTAGCGGACGGTGCTCGAGCTTGGCATGTCCGAGGAGAAGTTGCGCTGCTCGCAGGTTCCTGGTTCTGCGGTAAATGAACGTCGCTTCGTGCATCGCAGCGAGTGGGTTTCATATCCTGCCGCGTCCAGTCCCATCGATGTGACCCATGATTCTATTTGCCGTCGATCGTCAGATCGAACAGCGCCAGTTCTCGCATTCGACATTCGAGCTGCATTTCCTGTTGGCTGGGCTACACTCCCGCCACCCTCGATCAGGAATGACTCACCGTCACCTTGGTGATGTTCAATTCCCTCAACCATACAACCTGCGTCAATAGAAACGATGACCTCATATTTCGACAATACCGGACGCAAGGACGTGTGGACCGGTGGTGTACGGATGATTCCGATCAAGACCCCAAAGGGCACATTCAACGTATGGACGAAGCGCGTGGGAAATGATCCGGCAGTGAAGTTGCTGCTGCTTCACGGCGGGCCGGCCGCCACGCACGAGTACTTTGAGGCGTTCGACAGTTTTCTACCGGCGGCCGGAGTCGAGTACTACTATTACGACCAGCTCGGCTCGTTCTATAGCGATCATCCCGACGACGACTCACTCTACGAGCTGCCGCGCTTCGTCGAAGAAGTGGACCAAGTGCGCGAAGCACTAGGCCTCAATCGGGATAACTTCTACCTGCTTGGGCACTCGTGGGGTGGCATTCTCGCCACCGAGTACGCGCTAGCGTACCAAAAACATCTCAAGGGCCTGGTTATCTCCAATATGATGTCGAGCATTCCGGCCTACGTCGAGTATGCGCACGAAGTCTTGATGCCAGCGATGGATCAGCAAGTGCTCGCAGAGGTGAAGGCGCTCGAAGCGAAGAAGGATTACAAGAACCCTCGCTATATGGAACTATTGATGCCGGCGCATTACGAGAAGCACATACTCCGGCGGCCCGCCGCCGAGTGGCCGGATCCGGTCAATCGGGCGTTCGCGCATCTCAACGACAAGATATACATCCCTATGCAGGGCCCGAGCGAACTGGGCGCCTCCGGCAAGCTGGAGAAATGGGATCGCAGCAAGGACCTGGCCAAGATCACCGTCCCCACGCTCGTCATTGGCGCAGAGCACGACTCGATGGATCCGAAGCACATGGAGTGGATGTCGAAGCAGTTCCCCAACGGGGAGTACCTCCACTGCCCGAACGGCAGTCACATGGACATGTACGACGACCAGGAAACGTACATGAAGGGCCTGATCTCCTTCCTTAAAAAGTAAGAGTTACGATTCTCGGTTTTGCAATGGCCGCTTAGACGCTGACGCTGTACGACCGGTCGTGAAGTTACCCACGTTTCGCGCAAAGTTTGAGACAGGTACAACGCCTTAGGAGCGCTGTGTCATGGAACGCAAGGAACGCCGGCACGATACCCGGGAGTTCAAGCTTGAAGCAGTGCGATTGGCTGCCTCGGCGACGACGGCCTCAGTTCGACCCAAGGCGGCCGGACGTGTCCGGCCTCAGTCTGGCCGAGGCTAATCGACATTCGGGATCTTCACGATGCTGCCCTTAGCCTTCGGATCATTCGGATCCTTAACTACAGTCACGTAAAGGTCCTTCCCGCCTTCGCCGAAGGCGACGTTTGTCGTGCCCTCTCCCGCCGTGATCTCGAAGACATGCAAGAGCTTGCCCTCCGGGGAGATGTTCAGGACCTTGCCGCCCGTCCACTGGGCGACATAGATGTTGCCCTTGCCGTCGATTTTCATGCTGTCCGGGCCCAGCCACCATGAATCGACCTTGTTCCGCACAAGAAGATTGAGCAACGCGAAGTTCGACCTCCTGCTGAGGGAGCCATCATCGTCAATCGAGAACTTCAGGATGCAGTTTCCGACGGTCTCACTAACGTAGAGCGTCCTTTGATCCGGGGAGACGCCTATGCCGTTCGCGTGATTGAGATCCCCGGCAACTTCGACCCACTTCTGGCTGCCAGGGGCGAGATAGACAATTCTCCCGATTACCAACGTCGCGGGCTCGGTGTTGTTGGTGTATTTGCCGAAGATCGTGGCATACGCACCGCCGTTGGCGGCCACCACGATGTCGTTAATGCCGCCGTCGAACGGCTTGCCGTTGCTGTCAACATCCCAGCGACGCAGCTGCTTGCCTTGCATGTCGACCTCGAGAATCGCGCCGTGGTCACTGCAGGCGACCAGGAACGTCTTCTGTTTGGTAAGCGCGGGTCCGTTGTGACCGCAATCCGGGGTTTCGTTGAGAACCGTGCTCGCCTTGCCATCCCACTTCGACAGCGTGTTGGAGACCCAGCCGACGTAGTAGAGATTGCCGTCAACGTACAGCGGACCCTCCGCACCAAGGACGTCGGTCACGACGGTAGTTTCAGCGGCACACGCGGACGCGGCGACCATGAACCCGCTTGCGGCGAAGCAGAGAATCTTGATCGACCTCATAGGGATTCGCTTCCTTTTTGGGCGGCGCATCGTGCGGGGATTCACACGCAAGGGTGAAGTTGCTCGTCCGCTTCGGGCAATTCTCAACGTCGGCTGATAGCCGCACTCATGAAGACGTGCCCCAATGACAGGCTAGCGGTGAGCGTCTACATTCGGGGATGGACCGTAGTCGACCAATTCGGCCATTGAGCCCCACGAAAACCGGACGCCAACGCTCCGGTTCAGCGGCGGCGAAACGCCCTCCGCTACAACCGATAGTCGGGCGCTTTGACCGCTCTCCAGCTATGGCGTGAACTCGACCAGCAATCGCAGCGTGTCGACCTTCAGGCCGTCCTCGCGCATCGCCTTCTGGCCTTCGTCGGAACGCAGCAACTCCTGGAATTTCGCCATATCGGGTATCTCCGCGATGAGGCCCGTCGCATTGGGATTCTTGGGGTCGCGGAAGTTTCGGCACGTGATTCCGAGCTTCCCGAACATCTCATGTCGGCTTCCTGGTCCCTTCTTCCAGGCTTTGGCCCAGACACCGCCGTCCTGAACTTCGTGGAATATGATTGCCGTCGTCATTGTGCGGTCCTCCCGTTTTGTGTCGTGGTTCGTCTGCTGAAAGCGGCTGCGGTGCGACGCGAAGACTAAGTTAACCGGCGATCGCGGCGCCGGCTCGTTGCGATTGGATTAGACGCTTTGTCAATTTCATTAGCAAGCGCCATCGTTCTGGCTTGAGCCAGGGCCGAAGTCACGACCGTCATCACGTGCTCAGGACTAGAAATTGGCCGTTCGATTCGACGAGGACCAGCCAATGAATGCAATGGAGCGCAACGCGCTATAGCTGCAGATGGCCGATTGCCGGAATTGCCGCTGCTCGAACGACGTCTTCCAAGACTCGAACGCGGGCGTCCCGTTGAACGCCTTGTTAGTCCGTACTAATGGCCGTCGATGGTGCCTGGCACACCAAGATGCGCCTGCCACGACTTTGGAAGGGGCGGGAGTTCTGCTTCCCACAAGGGAACAACGCTCCGAATGCGGCCATCGGATGCAAGGGCGAATATCGTCTCGCCCCTCGCGCGGACTGAGCCATCCGGCCCCACGAATGCATTGCCGAGACGTACCACGTTGTCGAAGGTGCTGAGGCCAGTTGCCAACACGAGACGGCAGTTGGGCCAGTTGTCGTGGAAGCTCGCGATCTTGTCGCAGACTTCCGAAATCCCGACGAACATTCGGTTGGGTCCCCAGATCTCGCTGTCTTCGCTAAGGCAGCGGGCAAGGAGGCGGCGGCGGCGAACTGGATCATGCTCCGCGAATGCTTCCAGGTAGATCGTGAATATCGTAAGGAACGCAGGAACGTCGACGTTGGCATTCATCTATTGGCCACGCAGCCTGACGTCGAAGGACAGAAGATTGGACGCCCAGGGACTCACTACAAGTTGCCCTTCGCAGTGCTAACTTGATCGATTGGCCGCCGCGTGTGCTGGTGGGTCTTCGTAGGACTTATCTATCGTCAGCGGTAACGTGAAGGCGAACGTCGAGCCCTTGCCCACTTGACTGTCGACCCAGATGCTTCCGCCGTGAAGTTCGATGAACTTGCGTGAGATGGCGAGCCCGAGGCCGGTGCCCTCGACTTTCTTCGACGCGGTGCCGACCTGCCGAAACTCCTCGAACACGGCCATCTGATCTTCGGCTGCGATGCCCACTCCAGTGTCGGCGACCGAGATCTCAGCCGTACCGTTGCACAGAGCGGCCCGCACAAGAATTCGCCCGCCCTCCGGTGTGAACTTCAGCGCGTTCGACAGAAGATTGAGAAGCACTTGCTTCACCTTGCGCTCGTCGGCGCGAACCACGCCGAGCTGCTCACCGATGGAGACTTGAAGATCGATGCGGCGCCGCATCGCCCGCTCCCGCACGAGAGTGAGCGTGTTCTCGACGGCATTGGGTAGATCGAAATCGTTCAGCTCCAACTCCATCCGCCCGGCTTCGATCTTCGACAAATCAAGAACGTCGTTGATGAGCGACAGCAAATGTCGACCGGATTCCAGGATGTCGGCGATGTATTCAGCTTGTTTTTCGTTGATCTCGCCGAACATCCGCTCGTACAAGACTTCGGAGAAGCCGATGATCGCGTTGAGCGGTGTACGCAACTCGTGCGACATGTTGGCCAGAAACTCGCTCTTGTGACGGCTCGCAGCCTCTAGCTCGCGGCTCTTCTGCTCGACCTCCCGGAACAAGCGGGCATTCTGGATGGCGAGGGCAGACTGTGTAGCGAAGGTCTTTAGCAGTGCGATCACTTCCGGCGCGAATTCGCCGGCGCTGTCACGATTGACGACCAGTGCGCCGAGAAGTCGATTCTCGCGAAGGAGTGGCACCGCCAGGAGCGACCGAGACCCAATTCGAATGAGGATGTCGCGGACGCGGCTCTGATAGCCTCTTTCGTCGCCGATGTCGCGGATCTGTACCGGCTCGCCGGTCACAGCTAGCCGGCCGATCGCTCCCTCTCCCTTTGGGATCGGCGCTGCCCCGAGTGCCTTGACCAACTCATCGGGGAGCCGGTCCGTTGCGTGGAGGTTGAATTCTTCGCGCGCTTCGTCGTACTCCCAGATCGATCCGCCATGCATACCCGCGAGGTGTGCGGCCCGCGAGACGATGGTGGAGAGCACGGTCTCCAGATTGAGCGTAGAGCTGACCGCCTGCCCAACCTCGCCGAGCGCCTTCAGCTCGCTTACTGAACGCGTAAGGTCTCCGGTGCGCGTCTGCAGCTCGGTGAACAGACGGACATTCTTGATCGCGATCACCGCCTGGTCCGCAAACGTTTGCAATAGCGCGATTTGCTTGTCGGGAAACGGCCCGGGTTCTGGCCGGCCGACGGCGATGGCGCCGATCGGTCCGTCATCGCCTAGGAGCGGAACGGCCACAATGCTGCGAAACCCGGCGGCGAGTGCCGTATCGCGAAGCCCAAACTCCAAGTCGGCCAACACGTCGGGGATCGCGGCAATGCTGCGAGTCAGCACGGCCCGGCTGGCGGCAATGTCGGTGCGGAGCGGCCTCGGGTATGCGTGGCGCACTACGTCGACCATTTCCGGGTTCGAGAGGACGATGGCCGCCAGTCGGATCAGTTCGCCATCCACAGTGAAGACGTTGGCCGAGCTTGCACGGCAAAGTTTGAGCGCCGCCGCCGCGATTGTCTCGAATACTGGCTGCACATCGGTCTGGGACTGGCTGATCACCCGTAAGATGTCGCTCGTGGCCGTCTGCTGCTCCAGGGCTTCCTCCGTCGCCTTGAAGAGGCGCACATTCTCGATCGCGATCACTGCCTGGGCCGCGAAAGTCTTGAGTAGCGCGATCTGCTTGTCAGGAAATGGCCCAGCCTCGGGCCGGCCGACAGCGATGGCGCCAATGGGATTCCCGTCCCGCATCAACGGGACTGCGAGTACGCTTCGGAATCCCGCTGCGAGAACGACATCCGGGGATGTGAATTCGCGATCTATCGACACGTCGCCGACCGTAACCACGCCACGGGTCAAGACCGCACGCGTTGAGGCCTGATCGAGGCTGGGGGGCCTTGGGTAGAGCGCGCGTATGGAACGTGCGGCTTCCGCGGTCGCAGTCACGAGCGCTGCAACATGAAGCATCTCGCCATCGAAGGTGAGGACGTTGGCAGAGCGGGCCCCGCACAGCTTGAATGCGGCATTCGCGATCGTATCGAACACGGGCTGAACATCCGTCGGCGACTGGCTGATGACGCGCAGTATCTCGCTGGTTGCGGTCTGCTGGTCGAGCGCCTCCTTGGATTCAAGGAACAGCCGCACGTTCTCGATCGCAATCACCGCTTGGTGCGCGAACGTCTTGAGGAGGCCGATTTGCGAGGCCGGGAATTCCCCGGGTTGTGGGAGACAGACGGCAATGGCGCCGATCGCCTCATCATCGCGCATTAGGGGAACCGCAAGCACGCTTCGAAAGCCGCCAAGAAGAGTCTGAGGACCGATCGCGTATTCGCGATCCACCATCACGTCGGGGATCGCGACGACGCTCCGTGTCAGGATGGCGCGGCCAGCCCCGGTGTCGCGGCCAGGTGGCCTCGGAAAGACCGAATGAATGGCTATGAAGTACCTTGGATCGACGTTGACGTTCTTGACTGCGGCAAGGTGGACCAACTCGCCATCAAATCGAAAGACGTTGGCCAGGCTGGCGCCGCACAACTTGAGCGCGGCGGTCGCGATCGCTTCAAACACGGGCTGCACATCCCGAGGCGACTCGCTGATCACCCGCAGGATTTCGCTCGTTGCCGCTTGCTGTTCATTGGCGTCTGCGAGGCGCCGCTCGAGAGCAACAACTGCGGAAGTTGGGCGCCGCCCCTTGTACTTTCCCTCGGCGGGTTGCCCGACTACGACCGTCGCCGTCGCCGGCTTCGCACCTCGACGCATCAGCCCCCCATCGCTTGGCTCTGCCGTTCCGCCAGAGGACGGCAGGCTAGACGATGACGCCGCACCCGGCAAGTGCCGGTTGGCGGACCAGCGCATGACATCCTATTCGATGGCGAAGACGATCGTTGCGACCTCGTCCGTGTTGCACTGTTCGAAAGGCGATCCAATCGCTCAGCGATCGCGCCGACAGGTAACCCGGTGCCCAAAGGACGCCGTATGGCGGAATGCCCATTCGCCATCTGAGATGATTTCGTCAGGGACTCGCGTGGGGCGGGCCCGTTTGGCTAATTTGGCTGTGTTGGCCAACTGGCGTAAAATGGCGTTCTCGCAAAGGAGTTGGCCATGTCGTCGTCCGCCGCCATCAGGATCCGCAATGCCCGCGGAGAACTCGTCGAGGCTGCCAAGATTTCATCAAGCGACGCCAAGAACGGCTTCGGCCGGATACTCGAGCGCGTGACCAAGGAAGGCGGGGTCGCGATCACCCTGCGCAACGAGGCCAAGTTCGTGGTGATCTCGGTGGAGACCTACCAGCGCATGGCGCAAGCAGATTCGCGCTCGCTCAATACGCTGACCGACGAATTCGACGCTTTGCTCGACCGCATGCAGGAGCCAGGCTCCCGGGCCGCGATGGAGCGCGCCTTCAGCATGACCCCGGAAGAGCTCGGGCACGCGGCCCGGCGGCTGGGCGGCGCGGTGGCGAGTCGGCATTTGACGAAGACGGTCGCGAGCCATGTGCGCAAGGGCAAGGTGTTGCCCTCCGCGGCGCGCGTCACGCCAGTGCGCATGCGAAGCTCGGCCAAGGCCGCGGATGTTGCGCTGACCAAGCGGAGCGCCGCCAAGAAAACCAGGCACCGCAGGCGTGGCTAAGGCGGCAACGCCGCCCCCACGTCACGGCAGCATCTTCGTGCTCGCCGGCTGCAACGGAGCCGGCAAGACCAGCATTGGGGGTGCGGCCCTGCTCGAGTCTGGGGTGCGTTTCTACAACCCGGACGAGGCCGCGCGCACGATCTTGGCCGCCAATGCGCATCTGAATCCACGGCCGACAATGGGCGAGGTCAACGCAGCCGCCTGGAGCCAGGGTAGAACGCTCCTCGAGCGCGCGATCGACCAGCATCTGGACTTCGCCTTCGAGACCACCCTCGGCGGCCAGACCATGAGTGAGCTTCTCGAGCGTGCGGCAGCAAAGCGGCTCGCAGTGCACGTCTGGTTTGCCGGTCTCCACAATGTCGAGCTCCATATCGAACGCGTGCGCCAGCGCGTCATGCGCGGTGGCCACGATATTCCGCGCGTGAAGATAGTGGAGCGCTACGACAGCGGACGCAAAAATCTCGTTCGCTTGCTGCCACAGCTTGCATCGGTGCGGGTCTACGACAACTCCGTCCAGGCGGATCCAGGGCAAGGCATGACGCCCGCACCGCGACTCCTACTACATTGTCTCGAGCGGAAGATCGTCTCCCCGACGAAGCTGCGCTCGCTGCTGGCGGACACGCCCGAGTGGGCCAAACCCGTTGTAGCCGCCGCCCTCGACCTTCACTTGAAGCGCCGGTGACGAGTGCGAAGCGATCGGGAAGTATCGAGTTCGACCTGAGCCGACTGCAACGACGCTTGGAATCGGTCCTAGAAATCTGCGGGAGCCGCCTTTCGGTTGCGCATGGGAATCGCCCGCAAAGAACGGCGTCACGCCGCTTTTTGTTGCTTATCGCCGGAGAGCGAGGTAGCGTTTTCCCTGGAGACGCGGAGGGAGGAGCGATGCCGACAATCGTCGACGTTACAGTCACAACCGCGGGGACGACGCATTCGGTGACCGTTGTTCCCGACCCCATCAGGATTCCAACGGGCGTTCACGGTCCGATTCAATGGCAGATCACAAATCCGCCCTCGGAAGGATGGAAGTTCCAGAGGCAGGGAATCGACATCGTCAATCCCGGCTCGGAGTTCGATCACCCAACCGGAGGCGGTACTCGCGTGTTTACGTGGAATAACAACCACACGAAACCGGGACAGTTCAAATACGCGGTCAGGGTCGCGAACGACGCGGCGCGGGCGGAAATCGACCCTACCATCATGAATGACTGAGGCTCGTTCGAGCGACTGGTGTGACCCCCATGCCGTTGCCCACGGGTACTGCTACCTTCCTGTTCACGGACATCGAGGGCAGCACGACGTTATGGGAACAAGATCCCGACGGGATGCGCATCGCGCTAGCGCGACATGATGCATTGATGCGCGACGCGATAGAGTCCAACCATGGTTACATTGTAAAGAGCACGGGCGATGGTGTGCATGCCGTATTTGCGGTTGCTGCGGATGCCGTCGCGGCGGGGGTTGACCTGCAGCGTGCCTTGCAATGCCTCGCGGCCAACGTCGGGAAAGGCGACACAGCGGTATCCGGCACCGGACTGCCCTTCACCCTGAAGGTGCGGGCGGGGATGCATGTCGGCGCTGCGGAACTTCGCAACGGTGACTACTTCGGCGGGACGGTAAATCGCGCGGCGCGCATCATGTCCGTCGCCCACGGCGAGCAGCTATTGCTTTCCGGCGCGACTGAAGAAGCAGTGCGTCGACAATTGCCGGACGGCGTTACTTTGCGTGAGCTGGGTGAGCACCGACTGAAGGGTCTCGTCAACGCCGAACGCCTTCTGCAGGTCGTCGCGCCGGGACTACGTGCCGATTTTCCGCCGCTGGCGTCAGCCGGCGGGCACAGCCTGCCGGCTGAGCGCGACGCATTCGTGGGCCGCCGGGAAGCGCTCTCCGGGCTGCAGCGACGCTTCGACGACGGAGCACGACTGGTCTCGGTCCTCGGCCTCGGTGGCACCGGCAAAACGCGCTTCGTGACGCGCTTCGGCTGGGACTCGCTTGGAAAGTTTCCAGGCGGCGTCTGGTTCTGCGATCTTTCGCAAGCGCGAGATCTGGACGGTATCGTCCACGCGGTTGCGCTGGGACTCGACGTGCCGTTGAGCAAGGACGACCCGGTGACGCAGATCGGTCACGCGGTCGCCGGCCGCGGCCAATGCCTCGTGATCCTTGACAATTACGAGCAGGTCGCGCGTCACGCTGACGAAACACTGGGCCGGTGGTTGAACCGGGCGGGCAATGCGCGGTTCCTCGTGACATCGCGCGAGGTGTTGGGTCTGTCGGGAGAAGAGGTCTTCGCGCTCGCGCCGCTGTCGGCGGCCGACTCCTTGTTGCTGTTCGTGCGGCGCGCGGCGGCGGCAAAGCCCGAGTTCCAGCCAAGCCGCGAGGACGAGGCGGCCATCGCCCCGCTGGTCAAGCTGCTGGAGGGCCTGCCGCTGGCGATCGAACTGGCCGCGGCGCGGGTGCGGGTAATGCCGCCACGCATGCTGCTGGCGCGAATGACCCAGCGTTTCAAACTGCTGGCGTCGGGGGGCGGCCGTGTGGACCGGCAGGCGACGCTGCGTGCCGTGTTCGATTGGTCCTGGGACCTGCTTTCGCTGCCCGAGAAAACTGCGCTCGCGCAGTTGTCCGTGTTCGAAGGCGGCTTTACGCTCGAGTCGGCAGAGGCGATTCTGGACCTGTCCGGATGCGCGAACGCACCATGGCCGATGGACGTGCTGCAGTCGCTGGTGCACAAGTCGTTTGTCAGGGAGCTATCCGATAATCGATTCGACCTCCTTGTTAGCGTGCAGGAATATGCAGCCGAGCATCTGCGCACAGAAGGACGTTACGTGGGCAGTGGTCCGGCAGCGTTGCGCATGGCGGAAATCAGGCACGGGGAGTACTTTGCAAGCCTGAACGAGAACGCCGCCATCGCTGGCAAGGGCATCGATCTCGACAACTACGTGGTGGCATGCCGTCGGGCAGCCGCGCGAGGCGACGCCCGAATGGCCACGAATGCGCTGGAGCGCGCCTGGGCCGGCCTCCGATTGCGCGGTCCATTCCGAATTGGCAACGAGCTCGTGTCGGTGGTGCTAGCCGCACCTGAGCTCGAAGCTGCCGAGCTCGCCCGCGTGGATTGGGTAGCCGGCAGAGTGCTGATGGCGTGTGGCAAGGACGATGCAGCCTATGTCCAGCTCGAAGCGTCACTCGCCCAGTCCCGAAATGTCGGGGATCGGCGCTGCGAGTGCCGGGCGCTCATCGGGCTCGGTATGCTCGACGTGCATGCGGGCCGCATGGATGCAGCGCGGGCCCACCTCGAATTGGCGCTGGTAATAGCCCGAGAAATGAAGGATCGGGAACTCCAGTGCAATGCCTGCAACGGTCTAGGCAACATCGACCATTATCTCGGCCGGTTGTGTGAGGCACGGGCACATTTCGAGGCGGGTCTGGCCATTGCCCGGAGTGCTTCAGATCGGCACCTGGAGGGCGATCTGCTGGGCAACCTGGGTACGGTGTTCTTCGACGAGGGGCGCGCGGAGGAATCCCGGGCGCACAACGAAGCGGCGCTTGCCGTCGCACGCGAGGTAGGCAACCGGAGACTCGAAGGCAACACGCTTTGCAACCTCGGCTTGATGTACCAGGTGCAGGGACGCTACACCGATGCGCTCGATCAACTCGAGTCGGCGCTGGACGTGGCTCGTGACTTGGGACACGCCCGCCTGGAGTGCATCGTGTTGTGCAATCTCGGAATGGTGCACGACAGCCGAGCCAACTTCGACGAAGCTCGCGATCACTTCGAGGCGGCGCTGGTCGTCGCGCGCGATTTGGAGGATCGGCGCTCGGAGGGTCAGGTTCTGACCTACCTTGCGCGGCTGCACGCCCACGTGGGCGATTTCGATGCAGCACGCCATTGCTTCAGTTCGGGCGAGATGCTGTTGCATGCGGTGTCTGATCGAATGAGCCTTGGCATCCTGCTCTGCAACCGGGCGGAAGCGGAATACCTTGCGGGGAGCCTCGATGCCGCAAAGACAACCGTTGCGGAAGCTGGCGAAATCACTGCAAGCGCGGGCGTTGGACCGGAGTCGGAGCTGGGACTTGCGCTCGCACGCGCCCGTGGTGTTATCGGAGCATCCGACGTTGCGGCCATCTCAGTTCCCTCGACATCTTCCCGGCGAACGAGTCATTCGCGGAAAAGCGCCAACTAGAACGGCGAAGGACGCGCCACCCCGAGTTCGCCTTCCGCGAAGCAGTCGTTCATTGGATGAGTGGATCGGCCCGCCGTCTCTAGGATATGCGCGAGGAAGCAGGCTCGTTCGTTCACCGGATCACAGCGTCAGCGCGCGCCAGCACCGACGGCGGGACATTGACCCCTAGTGCTTTCGCGGTCTTCATGTTGATGACCAGCTCGAACTTCGTCGGCTGCTCGATTGGGAGGTCGGCCAATTTCGCGCCCTTCAGAATCTTGTCGACGTACGCGGCGGAGCGAGCGACGAAATCAGTCATGTTCACGCCGTAAGAGAGGAAACCACCCGCCTCCACACCTTCCCGCACGGAGAACATCGTCGGCAGCCGGCGCTTCAGCGCGAGCTCATTGAACCTTGACCGGTTTACCAGGAACGTCGTACCGCCGGCAACCAGAAGCGCATCCGCCCGCTCTCGCGCCATGGCACCGAACGCGGTGTCGAAAGCCTCCGCGCCTCGCACTTCTACGTATTGAAGGTGGATGCCAAGCGATCGGGCGGCCGCTTCCAAACTGTTCATCGAAGGTAAAGATGCTTGATCGGTCGGGTCGTATACGACGGCTACGCGCGCGGCCTTCGGAACGGCTTCCTTAAGGATTTGGAGTCGCTTTCCAAGCATGTCGGCTGTCGGGATGTTGGTCGTCCCGGTAACGTTTCCCTCCGGTCGCCTCAAATTGGAGACGAGCCCCTGCTCAACCGGATCGGTCGGAAAGATCATGACAATGGGAATGGTGCTGGTCGCGTGCTTCGCTGCCAGTGCCGCCGATGCGGCGGGCGCGACAATGACGTCGACGTTTCGCCGCACCAAGTCGTGCGCGAGACCAGGCAGCCGCTCGAGGTCTCCCTCGGCCCAGCGATATTCGATGACAATATTCTGGCCCTCGATCCACCCGAGCTCGCGCAACGCCCGGAGGAATGCCTCGAGGATGCCCTCTACCGACTCGCGGGTGGGGGCACTGAGATAGCCGATCCGGAAGACTTTCGCGACTTGCTGCGCCCTGGCATCGCGCGTCGTGGCAAGTAGTGCTCCGGCGGCGATGAGAAAGTCTCTGCGCTGGACGCCGCGCACGTCGTTTGCCCCTCGGAAATGATCGCCGGAGAGTTTACGCTCGGCCCACTCGGTGTCGACCAGGAAATCTAACGGCCGCTCTCGCCAGCCAGCGTCTGCTTCGGGCCCCGCACCCGGCGTTGCTTAACCGAACCGATTACTAGCCTTCAGTGCGTTCGGCGCAAGTGGTGGCATGCCGTACATCGACCTATTCCCTTTTCGCTACCGCAACCCCGTCACCGGCAATTCGATACGCGCGTGGTGCGTGGCAACGCGGGAAGAGATCGCGAAGGATTCACTGATGCGCCGATGTTCAGCACTTCCCGACCATCGCGAACAGCAGCTCATGCGGCCTTAGACTGCGGTACGATTCCTTCATGTCACTGCTGCGAACACTTGCGCTCCTGCTGACGGCGGAAGCGCTGCTCCATGCGGCCGTCGCGGCCGATGCGCCGAGCTCCTCGAATGCAGCTGCCCCGGCGCAGGCAATGACTTCTCGCGCCGTCATGACGGGCGAGCAGGTCGTGCGGATCCTCGATGAGACCGTGGACTGGTACCGCACGCTCGGCGCCCAGCAGCAATCGGCTACTCAGCCGAGCGACCTCCTGATCCTGTACGCCAATCGGCAAATTGCCGACAGGGTCATCGGCCTCGCCTTCGAACTCGCGAGGGCCAACGCAGAGCTGCTGAGCAGCGAAGCAGACGTAACGCAGAAGGCCGCTGCGGATGCGGCTTCCTCGCCCCAGGCACTGCAGCGGGTGCAACAGCAACTGGATGAACGGCGCGCGGAAATACAGGCGGAGATCGCATCCATACAGCGTCGCCTGGCTGCCGCTCCAAAAGCACAGGGCGATGAGGCGCAAACGAGAATCTCGGAGCTGCAAAGCGAGCTCGACCTCGTGAATGCGCGCCGCAATTTCCACGGCTCGATCTCGCAGTTCACCTACCAGAACGACGCGAACGGCGCTGGAGTGAACGCACTGAAGGCGCACATCGATGCCATAGCGGTATCGATTCCCTCCTCGAGCAGCAGCGCAGGGCCGACGGGTGCCGCAGCGGGTTCGCCCACAGGGTCCGCGGCCGCGCCGACGGCCTCGAGCCCGCCAAGCTCGGGAGGCAACGACGGTTCCGGACGCCTCGGCATCTGGGACCTGGCCGCGAACGTGCTGCGGCTCTCGGACAAGCTGCGCACCATCGACATCGTCGACCGTCGCACCGCCGCGCTGCAGAACACGTTCACGCAAATACGCACTCCCCCGCAGGAGCAAATCAAGGCGCTGTCGGCTCGCGGTGACGCCCTCGCGGAACAGGCGGATTCGTCCAACGGCGCAGCGTTGAAAGGCGTGCGGGATCAGTTCGACACGCTGGCGTGGCTGTTCAAGCAGACCGCCGCCATTGTTCTCCCGCTGAGCCAGGAAGGCGTGCTGCTTGACCAGTATCGACGAAACCTCAGCAGCTGGCGCGACAACGCGACGAGTCAGTACTTCGACGCACTGAAAGCGCTGGGAATGCGCCTCGCGATATTGCTGGCATTGCTCGCAATCGTGTTCGTAGCCGCGGAAGCATGGCGACGTGGAGTGCTCCGCTACGTGCAGGAGCCGCGGCGACGTTATCAGTTGCTGCTGGTGCGCAGAATCGTTTGCTGGGCGCTGGTCGTGGCCATTGTCGGTTTCACCTTCACCACGGACCTGGGGTCGCTCGCTACGTTTGCGGGACTCCTCACGGCCGGCCTCGCAGTAGCCATGCAGAGCGTGCTCGTCTCGATCGTCGGTTATTTCTTCCTCATCGGAAAATACGGCATCCGAGTCGGCGATCGCGTGCAGATTGGCAGCGTGACCGGCGAAGTGATCGACGTCGGCCTCGTGCGGCTGCATCTGATGGAGCTGAGCGGCCAGGCGCCGCGCGGGCCGACCGGCCGGGTCGTCGCGTTTGCGAATTCGATCGTCTTCCAGGCTTCGGGCGGCATCTTCAAGCAGATTCCCGGTGTCAACCTGGCGTGGCACGACATCACGCTCACGCTGCCTTCGAAGGCCGAGCCCTCTGCCATGAAGGAAAAGCTTCTGGCCGCTGCCAACCAGGTGCTGAGCGAATACAGCGAAGACATCGCGCGCCAGACTCGGGAAATTCAGAAAACCACGTCGCTGCATGCTGGCGGCGAAGCACAGGCACAGGTAGAGCTCCGGTTCTCCGCCTCCGGCGTCGAAGCGCTCGTCCGCTATCCAGTGCAGCTGCAGCGGGCGGCGGAAATCGACGAGCGCATATCCCGCGAGCTGCTGAAGGTGATTACGGACGCTGCGTTTGAGCGCGGCCCGGTTGATCGGGGCTCACCGCGATAACGCCGCAGTCAGCGCCGGGACAACTCTGCTCGCTCGCCGTCGACACTGCGCGGCGGCAGGTACAGAATTCGGCAGCCCGGCAATTCACGGCACATCGGCCCCGAAAACTCATCGTGAGGAGCGGCCTCGATGCACGCGCGGATGTGGAGGTCCACGATACCTCGACCTTGCTCGCTACGACATCGCGTGCGAGTTCGCCCAAACGTTCCGAATTGCCCGCTGCGGAACGGTCCTCGATCACGATGTTCTTGCCTTCGAAATAGCCGAGCGTGGCGAGGCTTTGGCTGAACAGCGAGCGATTTCGAAGCAGTAGTTCAGCCCGTCGCGAGGTGGTACTCGACGCTGAGTTGCCGTCCCACCGTGTGAGAACCGGACGTTCAACCACGATCGACTCACGAACCGTGGCTATTGGATGACTTCATCCGCGCGAAGCAGCAGCGATTGTGGAATGGCGAGGCCGATCGCCCTTGCAGTCTCGAGGTTGATTACAAGATCGAACTTGGTCGACTGCTCGACCGGAAGATTGGCCGGCTTGGCGCCCCTCAGGATCTTGTCGACGAATGTCGCCGCGTGCCGGTAGTTTGCCGTGAGGTCAGCGCCGTAACTGAGCAACCCGCCCGCGACAACATGCTCGCGCAACGCGGAGACCACTGGCAGCCGTGTCGTTTGCATCACCTCCTGCAGTTTGACACGCTCAGTAAGGTACATCGCGTCCGTAACCACGACGACCGCCTGGGAGCGTTGTCGAACGATGTCCTCAACAGCGGTGGCGAGTTGTGCCGGTGTGCTGGCGACCACACGCAGCGCAACGAGGCCCAGGGCGACGCAGGCACTCTGGGAAGCGACCCAGAACACCGGATGCAAGGGGTTTGTTTCGTTCAGCACGATGGCTACGCGCCGCGCATCAGGCGCAGCCTCGTGCAGGACGCCAATGAGCTTGCCCAGCACTTCGTCGTACAAGTTAGCAATGCCAGTGACATTGCCACCCGGCTCCGCCAAGCTTGCGATCAACCCGTTGCCGACGGGATCGGACATGTTTGCCATGACGATCGGTATTGTCTTCGTCGCCCGCTGAAGTGCCCGCGCTGTCGGTGCGTTTCCAACCACGATCACGTCGACTTGCTGGTTTATCAGGTCGCTGGCCGAGGCCGCCAAGCGGCTCATATCGTTACGCGCGTACACGATTCGATACTCGATGTTCTTCCCTTCCTGCCAGCCGAGATCGTGCATCCCCTTCTTTAACGAGGCGAGCAGGTAGGCGACGCTCGCTTCCGGTCCGAGCGTCAGCCATCCGACACGCCGTATGGTCGCGGCCGGCTGACCGATGCTGAGCCGGTGTGCGACGAGCAGTCCGATGCCGCCGGCCAGCAAGACATTGCGACGCGTGATTATCAAAATGGCCTCGTTGATGAAGGACGGGCCCAGCCATCGTACGCTTAGAGGGGGACGGGATTTACCGCATGGGTACTTCCGGGGTCGTCCGGCGCGAGTCGTCTGTTTCGTTTCGAAGGACATCGTTTGTCGCGGTAGCCCTGTCCTCCATCCGTGAGCACGCGATGGCGACTGCCCACGCACGAGCCAGTAAGCACGCGGGCCTCGCCGGCGTCCGGTGTACGCCACCGGAACTGCTAAGCGGAGCGAGCGGTCACCGTCGGAATGAAGTCGTCGCCTCGCTTAGAACGGGCGCGCCTTGGCGTCGCTGAAACCGCGCATCGTATCGCCGAGCGAAGGTGCGAATCGCAATGTTGCGGGCCGATGGCGAGGACGCGATTGTTGCCGTGAAGCTAATCGATGAGCTGCGTGTTGCTCATCGTCTGATCGGTGAACAACAGGCAACGGAGGGAGCGATCGTGAATAGAGGTATCGCAACCGCTTGACGCACGGTCATCTAGATTTGAAGGGCGATCACCGGATCACCTCGTCCGCACGCAACAATATCGATTGCGGAATCGAGAGTCCGAGAGCCTTTGCGCTCTTGAGGTTGACCACCAGCTCGAACTTGGTCGGCTGCTCCACTGGAAGCTCGGCGGGCTTCGCTCCCTTGAAAATCTTGTCAACGAAGCCTGCGAACCGAAAATACATGTCAGGATAGTTCACCCCGTAGGCAATCAGTCCGCCCGCCTCGACGAAGTCGCGGTCGGGATAGACCGCAGGCAGCCTCATGCGAGCTAGCAAATCGACAATTGTTTGTTGATGCATTTGCGTAAGACCGTCTGCCCCTATGACAAGCGCGTCGACACGCTGTTGCGCTGCCCGGTCGAACGCGCCGTCCAGCTCGCCTTCGCTTCGCACGTCAAGGAGCTCGGACTGAACACCCAGTGAGCGCGCCGCCGTCTTTACCTCTTCCCATTCGGGTGGGGCAGCTGGATTGCCCATGTTGTGAAGCAACGCGACACAGCGAAGATTCGGAACCAGCTCTTTTAGGAGTTCAATCCGTTTCCCTGTCAGCTCCGTGCTGAACGTAGTTACTCCCGTAATATTGCCCCTCGGTTGAGCGAGACTCGCCACGACGGCAAGCGGGCGCATCGCTGCCATGACCACTGGGATTGTTTCGGACGCGCTTTTGACTGCGTTCGTTGCTGGCGTCCCCCTGGTCAAGATCAAGTCGACGTTGAGACGAACCAGTTCGTTTGCGAGATCCGGGAATCGTTCGGCGCGACCATCCGCCGACCGATATTCGATGATCAGGTTTCGTCCTTCGACGTAGCCAAGATCGCGCAGCCCTTTGCGCAGAGCATTGAGATTGGCGACGTTCTGCACGGCGGGTATCGGTTCAAGAATACCGATGCGATAGATCTTCGCCACTTGCTCGGCGCGTGCGCCAAGCGCGGCGAGGAGACCACCCGCAAAACTTCCGATAAAGGTCCGCCGATCCATCACCGGGTGGCCTCGTCGATAAACGAAGGGCAAAAAGTACTACGTCTCCCGGCAGCGCTCAACTCTCAGTGTATGGACACTTTGCTGCAACTCGGCCCCTGGTTGTCACAAAACTCGATGTCACTTCGTCTTGTAGAAAGGTGCGAGCTGCAGCGTCGCATCCTGAACGTGCCCGCGGACCAGGGCGACGCGCGACTTGTCGCCGTCCCTGTTGTGCTTATGCCGCCATTGTCGACTTCGAAGGTCTGGTGTAGCTCGTATTCATGCTCAACGTCTATGGGGGATGGACCGGCGAGAACGCAATTCGTACGCTGCGTCTGTCGCCAGCGCGCTTGCGGACGGCCTTCCCACGCGCCAGAAGGATGCCGCTGTCGAGGGTGTGGAGATGTCGCTGATCGCTGCAGAGCCGGAGTCGAACAGTGGATTCGTTGGCGTCGCCGTGTCCGATCTAGTGGTACAGATCGGAACGCTTCTAAGCGTGTTTCGGCTCTGTGTTCTACGTTCCCCCGACACTCGCTTTTAGCTCATGTCGCTGCAATGTTTGGGCAGGCTCTAGCGTCCTGCACCGGCTCCGTGTCCGGCGAAATATTCGCAGGTTTTAAAAAGTTTTCGCCGTTTCGTGAAAGCGCATCACCCGCTTGCCTGGGGTAAGCTTCTGCCACCCGCGCGTCCGGGATGAGCTTTTTCCACCCGCTTCCAAGCAGACGCGGGACATGTAAGGAGAGACAATGAAGAAGCAGGAGTTGGTAAAACTGTTTGCCGTTTCAGTCGCCGCGGTCCCCGGTCTGTTACTCAGCGCTTCCATCGCGTCGGCACAGGCCATTTCTTCCGACGGCTTTCCCGCGTCGGTGCCCAAGGCAATCTGTGCCCCCGGAGATCATACCGAAAGCGGATTCCAGGGTGAGACGACGGTGCAGGAACGGTTCAGTGGCGATTCCGAACGCGCCTACAACTGCAATCTGGAGCTCGTGGGCGAGGAGCCCCAGGACACCTATCAAGGCGCCTATTCGCAGGATGGACCGGCTTGGTACGACGTGTGCACCTACTATGGAACGGACCGTGGTTTTACCACTGGCCAGGGCATCAAGGTGATCGATGCGTCCGACCCCGCGCATCCGGTGGTGGTCACGCAGTTGACCGACTCCCCCGCGGCGCTTGACCCGCACGAGACGGTGGCGACCAATGCCAAGACCCGTCTCCTCGTGGCCGGCCAAACGAATGGGCCCAACTTTGCGGTGTATGACATTTCCGACTGCCGCCACCCAGTCCTGAAGAGCACAGTCGACGCGTCAAGCAGCAGTTTCCATCATATGGGCGCGTTCGCCCCGGACGGCAAGACGTACTATGCCGGCCAGAACTTCCAAGGCATCGGTGGCTTCGTATACCCCTTTGACGTCTCCGACCCGGCACATCCCAAGTCGCTCCCGCCGTGGCAATACCTCGGTGATGGCAGGCCGCACTCGCTAACGCTCAACTCGAGCACCTTCCTGCCCGGCGTGCCGGAAGGGACGCTCGCGTTCGTAGGGCAGAACACGAGTTATCCCTACGCCGCGGGTGGAGACGGGCTGGTGATCGAGGACGTCAGCGACTATCAGGAACGCCTTCCCAATCCGCAGATCGGGATCGTCAGCACGCTCTTCTCGCCGCTAGGGGGAGCCGAATCGATGATCCAGGTGAAGATCAAGGGACACCCGTACATTGTCACCACCGACGAGGCGGGCGCCGCGAACGGCGTGGGCGGTTGGGCGGCCGCATGCGCCCGCGGGGCGTCTCCTTTCGGGTTTCCGCAGATCGTCGATGTCGCCGATCCGACGCACCCTAAGATTGTCTCGAAGCTCAGGCTGGAAGTGAACGACCCGGCGAATTGCTCGACGCTGCTCGCCGGGACGCCGCCGGATGCCCCGGGAACCGCTCCGGGGACCAATTTGCCGGCCATTTCGGGGACGACCAACTACAGTGAAGAAGCATGTGTCCCCGACAATCCCGAGGACACCAAGATGATCGCTTGCAGTTTTCAAAATGCGCAATTGCGCGTTTTCGATGTAAGCGATGTGGTCCATCCGAAGGAGATCGCGTACTGGAAGTCGGGGGCCGTGCGGACGAAGGTCCTTCCCTCATCGGGGAGCTGGGACAACAGAACGGTCAACGGCCAGGGTATCGATCGCACCGTCGACAAGATCGCTCACTGGGTGCGCTGGGTCGTTGTCAAAAAGGGCAACGGCGATGAAAAGGCCAAGCATGATAACAACGGCAATGGCGTCGGCAACGGCGTGGGCGGCGGACCCGGCAACTCAGCCGACATCCAGCTCTGGACCGTCAGCGATGGCCACGGCTTTCAGGTCCTCCGCTTTTCGAAAAGCTTCACCGCGCAACACAAGGATCTCTTCGAAAACACGGTGACGACCGAACAAAGCCTGTAGCAAAAGCTCGCAAAGCGCAATCTGGAGATCAGCGCAAACAGGACCCGCTTCGGCGGGTCCTTTTCATTTCAAACTTCGTCCGGCGGCGCAGCTTTCAACCGCTTCGCGCACGCTGCTCGGGTTCCACTTCATCCGCTCAGCCAGTTAAGGCTCATGCGGTAGGGCTCCTGATCAAGCGCTTGTTTGATCAGCCTTCCACGCCCACAAACGACAACCCCGCCGAAGGGGGATTTGTCCGAAGGAAGTGAGCGAAAGCGTCAGCGATGTCGGATAGCGCTTCGCGGCTTGTATTGTGAATCGTCATTTAGAGTTGTCCTGCTGGTTACGGAGCGTCTGGTCAAAGACATCCTTGTAGCGCGCTTTGAAATTCGACGTGAAGCGCAGGACCTGAAAGCCGTTGCCATCGCTGACCGTCCATAGGTTGAGCTCGTCGCCGACCTTCACGAAGCGCGGTGTGCCGGCCGTCCTGTCGGCGGTCCGATCGGCACTTGGTGACCACGTGAATGAGCCGGGCAGGAAGGCTGTGCGCAGAGCCGCCGGCTTCCAATACGCGATCTCTTTGGGATGATAAGGATCGCGAATGTCGAAGACTCGAAGACCCGCCTGTTGGAACGAGCAAGCAAGCATGGTCGGATTGTCGGTGCGATCCAGGTTGCATCGTTCAGCACTGTACCCATCGGGGTACGGCCCCGGGATCGCTGATCCCAAGTCTGGAGGATTGGCAACGAACGGCCGACAGTTCTCGGGAGCATCGACCTCGAGCATGACTTTGGCAATGATGCGGGGATTGCGCTCATCGGTTATGTCGATGATCTGTGGAACCCCGAAGGGCATCGCTCCCCGGTCACATGCGGCCGCAAGACCTCCAGCGGCCCCGAAGCCGCCAAACTCGTCGGAGCTCAGGATGTAATGACGCCCGTTTGCCGAGAACGGGAGCATCTGCTCCGCTCCGCTTGAATCACTCCAGAAAAGCTTGCTGACGATTCGAATCTGCGGATTGGGGCGACGGTACTGATAGTCGCTGACGTCCTCGATCACCAGCCCATCGGGAAGCGAGCCGTTGTCCCCGAACTGTCCCGAGTACAGGCGGGTCCCGTCTGCGCTGACGTCGGCATCGTGCGGCTTCCCGTCGCCGCTGAATTGCCACGTCGGAAGCTGTTTCACGTTGGATGGGTCGGAGACATCCAGGATGTACAACGGGCCCGGGCCCATCTGGGGGTTCTGCGTAAGGTAGTAGGTCATGCCGTCCGGGGCCCAGGCGCTCATGTGGGCGGCGCTTCCCGGTAGCTGGATGCTGCTTTTCAAGACGGGGTGGCTGCAGTCGCCAGCCACGTCATAGATGGCAAACCACGGCCCGTTGTATTGACCGCCAGCGAGAAGTTTCCGCCGGTCGTTCAGCTTCATCGACTCGTGCGGGTCAAGCATCGCAGGTGCGTCAAGGTAGGTGCTTACGCGTGGATGCGCGGGGTCGGAGACATCCAGGACGATGGTGCCGCGATGCTCCTGCAGAGGATTGTTGGTCGTCGTGTAGTAAGCACAGTGGTCCGACCACGCGAGTGCGCCCTGCGACTTCGTTCCTTCGCCGCGGAACTGCCCTACGAGTTCGAGATTGCAGTTGTAGCCATTTTCCGAATCGCCGCTGAGCCGTTCCTGCCGCGTGGTCTCGCCCTGCATTCCGCGCTCGGTCCTGTCCCCGGGGCCACAATTCGCTCTGGGAACCGGTCCCGTCCAAGGAACCGGTCCAGGGGTCTCGGCGGATCCGGTCGCCGCAAGAGTCAAAGAAGCGAGCACCACGACCGCCGGAATTGCAAGGGACTTCGCGACTCCAGTTCTGTACATGCGGCATCCTTCGACGTATCGCCTCGCGTATTCGGTGAACGGCGAGGCGACGAATCGTTCAGGTTTCCAAGGCGATTGTAAGTTAGCCACGAAGAGGGTGACGACATGTCGCGATCCGTTAATTCGCGCTGAAGCGGACCGACGAAGCGTGCGGTTCGACAACGAATTCGAGAACCAACGTATCAAAATGCAAAAGCGCGTCCCACGTGCGACTTACATCAAGCACCAACTTGACCTCCAGATCATCGCGCTCTACCATTTGCCGGTCTCAAGCCCGCCGATCGCGAAGAGTGCCGCACGTGTTTCGCGATCAATCGAAGGTCGGCTCCGAATTGGAATTTCGGTCCCATTCCCGGCATCGCTTCCCATCAATCGATACAACCATCGTATGCGAAGACTCATGCCACTTTCGTACCGCACGCTGAACGTCACGCTGGTCGCGTTCATTGGCCTGCTATCCGCGCAAAGCAACACCGTCAGCGCGACCGATGTCTCGGCGGGAAATGCTTCGCTGTCCCAAACTTTGACGCAGTTCGAATCCTTTATCCAGACGCGCTGCATTCCCTGCGTTCGAGAGTTCTATTCAATCGCTACAGTGCCTTTTCCGGCCGTCAAGACGCCGACGTTTGCGGGTCTCGCTCCCGCAAGCCCTGCCCCGAACACCCGGGCAGGTGAGATGCGCCTGGAGTTGCTTCGCGCGTATCCGGTTGGACAGCAAAGCCGCCAGCACCTGGCGATGCGTGTTGTTCTCTCTGTGTCGGCCGGCTCGGCAAGCACGCTGTACCCTCTTGGAGCAGGATTGCTGGATGAAGACGAAGTGCCTGTGCTGGTGGCTGCGCTGTCGCAAATGGGGAAATCGATGTCCGCCGCAGGCGACGACTCATCCATTCCGCTCGTCGACACGGAATTTCATGCGGACTCGGTTCGCATGGGTACGGTGCGCACCGCAAACGACTCTCTTGCCTATGTGCAGGTTGCGCCGGCCGACCCTCAATTCGCCTTGAAGCAGGTGTGGGAGCTACCCGCTATGTATCTGCCTTCCAAGGACATTCCAACGCTCGAGCGTGCCGTGCAGCAGGTGAACGCGAAGATCCGGTCCTTTCGCGGGCAGTGATCTCGCCTGCTGAATTATTCGCGCCGCCTGGCAGGCGATTTTCACACTCGCGACGCGCGTTGCTTGCCGCAGCGTTGCTCGCAGCGGCCATCGGAAGCGCTCGTGCCGAAGAGCGCGTTTTCGAACTGGCCATTCATAGCGACGCGCCGACCGCCGAGCCTGCAGTGCTGACGGCTCGCCAGAACGACCAGGTCGTGATCCGTTTGAGCTCCGACAAACCGGTGCAGGTCCATCTACATGGGTATGACATCGAACAGGACGTGGTGCCGAACGTTGTCACGGCGTTGCGCGTTACCGTGACGGCCACGGGCCGCTTTCCAATCGAGATCCATTCCAAGGGACCTGCCAAGCAACGACCTGTTGCATACCTGGAAGTCCGACCACGATAGCGGGCGCTCCGCGTTGACGTCACGGTCGCCCAATCGGCGGACCGGGCGACTGCGCCGCCTGTTGGCCTCGCTATCGGTGCTCTTCTCCATACGGGCGTATGGGCATGGGTTCGGCATGCGCTACGATCTGCCGCTTCCCCTGGGGCTTTGGATCATCGGCGCCGCAGGCGTGATCGTATTGTCCTTTCTGATCGTAGCGATCGCCGTTCGCGCGAATGCCTCCGTCGCAGCTCCTGCGCAACCGAATCGCGTTCGATGGCACGTTGACAACGCCGTTACCCGTCCGAACATCCGCGTCTTTGCGCAGCTCTTTGCGGTCGCGGCGCTCATCCTGATCGTGGTCGCTGGAATCATTGGCGACCAGACACCTACCCGAAATCTTGCGCCCACCGCAGTCTGGATCGCGTGGTGGGTCGGCTTTTCCTACCTGTCGGCTCTCGTCGGCAACGTCTGGTCCCTCGTCAATCCGTGGGCCGCGGTATTCGTTTGGTGCGAGCGGATTCTGTCGAAACCGCGAGCGCCGCGAAGGGCGAAGATCGACTGGCCGAGAAGCCTCGGCGTTTGGCCGGCAGTCGTTTTGTTCATTGTCTTTGCCTGGCTGGAACTCGTCTGGGGAGGTCGATCCATCCCAGCGCAACTCGCGTGGCTCATCGTCGGATTCTCGGTGCTTACGTGGACGGGAATGTTCATCTTCGGCCACGGTACGTGGCTGACCCACGTCGATCCGTTCGCTTTGGCGTTTGGCGTTCTATCGAAGTTTGGGCCGATCGACATCCGTTCGGAGCACGGCGTATGCGGCACATCCGCTGCAGACAACGCATCGGACCGCGATGGCTACCATGGGGGCGCAGGCTCGCGCTGGAGCTGGAAGTTGCGACCGCCGGGCACCGGATTGCTCGACACCGAAAACATGAGCCTGTCTCTTTCCGTGTTCGTGATCGTCATGCTTTCCACGGTGACCTTCGACGGCGTCATGGCGACTCCGGTTTGGCAGCGCATCGAAAGCGCGCTGTACGTGGCGCTGCCCGCGCTTGGCAATTCGCGCGTGGCGATTATCGATACGGTTGGACTGCTGGTCTTTTGCGTCGCTTTCATGGCGGTCTACCGCCTGTTCGCAACGTTGATCGCGCATGCCTGCGGAAACCGGATCACGCATGATGCGGCCAGTCGCGCGTTTGTCTTGACGTTGGTGCCGATCGCAATCGCCTATCTCGTTGCCCATTACCTGGGCTATTTCCTGATCCAGGGGCAGTTGCTGATTCGTCTGGTTTCCGATCCGTTCGGATTCGGATGGAACATCTTTGGCACCGCTCATTTTCGACCGAACATCGGCATCGTTGGCGCCCGTTTCATGTGGTATACGTCGTTAATTGCTATCGTGCTCGGCCATATAGCGGCAGTATTCTTGGCCCATGTCGTCGCGCTTCGTCGCCTCAACGATCCTCACTTGGCGATACGGAGCCAGATTCCCATGCTCGTGCTGATGATCGCCTATACCATGTTGAGCCTGTGGATCATTGCTCAGCCGATCGTCGAATGAGCCATCGTCTGCGGAACCTTACGGCTCTCGAGTCTTTTGCCGCGATTCGTGACTCGGAGTGCCCTTGGACGCGTTCGCCGCTGACTTGAGGTGATTGATTAGGAGACGCAGTCCGTGAAAAAGACGCTGTTCTTCGTAGCCGGCATCGCGGTTGGTTTGTGCACCTCCCTTGTCGGTGCACAAGGGGCGGCCTCCATCGCGGTACTGAACACGCCAGGCGTATATATCGAGCTCGTGACCCTGGTTCCCGGTCAGGGGTCGGGTCAACACGCCGGCATTCCGGGCGAAGTGGGCATCGTCTCCGAGGGTGAAGTGGTGCTCTCGAGCCCGGCCGGACGCGAATCTCTCAAGGCGGGCAAGGCCTACTGGTTACCGGGACTCACTCCTCACGATATTCGTAATGAAAGCGATCGACCTGCAAAGGTCTACGTAATAGCGATGAAGCGATGCGATTGAAGACAAGGTTGATCGTCGCGCAGCTTGCCTGCTTGCCCGGGTTTGGAGGCGTTTGGTCTAGCGTGCTGCGCAGACCGCTTCGGTAGACGTAGACGCGCTGTCGCTCCCGCCTTTCGTCATCGCGCTAGCTATCAGCCAACGCGGAAGACGAATGGGTACCAGGCGACGAGAACGCCCGCAACGCCGAGTGAAAACGCCAAGAGTGCAAACGCGAGGCGTAATGCCGTGATCGCGGCGAGCGTCGATCCGCCGAGCACGAGGAGCGTTGCCGTTTGCGTACTGGTAGACGCTCACGAGCTGGCCGAAGACTGTGGTCAGCGTGAACGCAACGAACGGCCACCCGCCCCAGCGCATCCAACGGGGTACGCCGAGACCGAGTCCGTGACGGCTCGCGGCCTCGGTGAGTGTTCCTTCAGGACAGAACACGCCGCACCAGGTGCGGCCGAGCACGAACATCGACGCGATCACGAACGGCCACCACAGGCCCCAGAACAGCCACTGCGCGGCCACGACGAGATTGTCGTACCAGCGTGCATCGTCGGGCGGAATCGGCAGGAAGGCCGGCACAACGACGAGAACTACGTACGCTGCGACAACGCACCACTGCACGGCTTGGATGGTGCGGCCATGCATAAGCATCCACTCGCCGAGCGCGGCAAGCCGCGACAAGTTCAAGGGCGTGAAGCCGTCGTCGCTACTTGACGACGATCTGAACTTTACCGGTGTTGGGATGGAAGTCGTCAAAGAACGTGTACGTGCCAGGTTTGAGTCCGTTGATTACCACGTACGATTTTGCGCCGCCTGCGAGCACCTTCTCTATGTGCAACTCGGTGCTTTCGAACTCGACGGGATCGCTACCCTCGTTCTCGATCTCGATCTTGAAGCGCGTGTCTGCCGGCACTTCGATCACCGCCGGCTCGAGCATTCCGCCGAGTGCCTTGATCGAGAACTCAACGAATCGCAGCAGCAAGCACGCGACGGAAATCACCAAATCCCGCGCAGTGCGAATACGGGCTTTTGGAGGGCGAGATCACGCGCATGACGGGCGCGGTGGCCCAGCTCGGTCTTTCACAAGTCGGGAAGCACGGTTGATGAGCGCGGAATCAGAGTATGGAAGCTTGATCGCACGTGTCGAATCGAGACAGCGCCGCTTCCAAGTAGAGGCGATCGGCGCGAAGATCCGCGAGGTCTTTATGCACGTCGACACCGCGCTAGGACAAGACGTGCCCGCACCGCGCAGATCCTCGCCGGCAAGCTGATCTGTGAACCAGGAACGAGATGGCGCGGTATGGCGCAGATGAACTCGGCCACGCACTGCTGTTCGCAGGCGCGGCCCCCATCCGCAATGCCGCCCGTTACTTGACTCAAAAACCGAGATCGAACAGAGCGCGCCGTGACTACCTTCTGGGAACTCTAGCCTTCCATGGCCTTGAGTGGCATCACCTCGATGGTCCCCTGCGGGATGCTTAAATGGGGATGGCCGTCGAACATCTTGGCGGCCTCATCGGCCGAGTTCGCCTGGACGATCTGATACATCATGATGTCGTTGCGCGCATCCTTCACGCCCGATGAAGACACGACCTTCGGCTTCCCAGCGCCGGCGCCTTTGTCGGTAATCTTATTGGCGTTCACGCTCATCCATTTTTTCCACCCGTCCATCATCTTGGTCTCTTCGGGCTTGCGCTCCTGCTCGGGCTTCTTCATCCATTCATCGACAACCGAAATGGGAGCCCGGTAAAGCACGAGAAACTTGTCCATTTTTGCCTCCGTTGTCGGCTCTTGAGAGCCGTAAACCGTCATTGTGACCGAGACAGGCGAGGTCCGCCAGGCGTGCCTGATCGCACCATGCCACCGAAGCAAGCCACTTCGCAGATGCCGTCCACCTGCGTGGACTTCGACGCGCGCTTGCTCGACGAACCGTGGCCCGTGCGCCCGGTGTCAGAGTTAAATTGGCGTGCCCCGTTTACGCCGATTTTGACCTGCACGGGGATCGGGCCATCCCGGATAAGATGATGCCTGCCTGATCCGGCGTACCCGCGCGATTTCTTCCGGGTGGCGGGGACCGTGCCTTCATCCACTTGCCGGTAATCGGCCTGCGGCAGCAAAAGGAAACAGTCCGAAGCGCGGCACGGCGTCACTTGAGAGCGCCGTTTCGGCGCCAAACCTCATCGAGATGGCTCGCCTGCACATCTTCGATATTTGTTTCACGGCTTTCGGCGTGCCGCCCTGTCCAAGAAGCGGCACGTTTTCAGTCTTCGGCGGACTTGCTAGAACTGACTGAGCGGCCCGGTTGCTGCCTCGGTGCCGAAATTGCTCGTGTTAAGCACCTGAATGCCGGCCTGATGATTGCCCTCGAAGGGGGTCACCGTGCCCGGACATCCAGCGGCGGCGGCATCGGCCGGGTCGCTGAACCACAAGCCGAGATGGTACGTGTGCACCGGTGCCGTCGGAGGATTCGTCGCGGCGTCAAAGGCATCCGTATGCGGGGCAGCG
>Ga0105248_10000316_pt1 | contig 57329 bp, 47 predicted proteins | sample KBSS34metaG_FD_81524 | JGI IMG/M metagenome (GOLD analysis project Ga0105248, IMG submission 81524) | Switchgrass rhizosphere microbial communities from Kellogg Biological Station, Michigan, USA - KBS S3-4 metaG | ecosystem: Host-associated > Plants > Roots > Rhizosphere > Soil | place... | reverse complement strand
TGAGCAATTTTTCCATGACGGCAACGTTGCCATTGATCGCAGCCTCGGACATCGGGCTGGATCCGTACTCATTGATCGTGTTTGCCTTTGCCCCGGCGCGTAAAAGGCGGTCGATCAGATCGACGTCATCGCGATGAATTGCCCACTGAAGTGCGGTCGTGCCGTCCGGCGCCGCAGCATTGACGTCGACACCCTGACCGATCAGCTTGATCGCCGTCGTCCGATCTCCCGACTGGACGGCATTCATGAGCGAAGCGTCCGGCGCCGGGGAAAGCCACATCAATGCCGCCAGACTGGTTCCGATCCATCCGCGCATGTCAGACCTCCGAGATCTCGCCAGTGCTGTCGCCGACAGACTTCACAGGAACGTCCGCACGATGCATCAACGTCAAGAGCAGGTTCGCCAGCGGCGTGTGGTCGGGATAAACGATGTGCTGGTTGCCTTTTATCTTGCCGTTTCCTCCGCCGACAATCGACGATGGAAGCGGGAATTCATTGTGCGCATTACTGTTCGACATATTGCTGCCGTACAGAATGATCGAGTGATCCAGGATGGTGCCATCACCGTCGGGCGTCCTGGCGAGCGTGGCAAGAAACTTTGCGAAGACAGAACTGTGGTATGTCTGTATCTTCACCAGCCGATCCATCTTGTTGCGATCGTTTTGATGGTGAGACAGCGGATGGAATGCATCGGAGACACCAATATGGTTGTAGGTCTGTGTGCTCACCTCGGCTGCCATCATCATCGAGAAAATGCGCGTTAGATCAGCCCGGTACGCGAGGCCGACCAGGTCGAACATCAGATTGAGATGCTCGTCGAAAGAGCTTGGGATTCCAATCGGCGCATCCGGCAGGTCGAGTTTTGAAACATCACTCTTCTCAATTTTGTCCATGCGGCGTTCGATTTCGCGAATGGTCTCGAAGTAATCATCGAGCATCACGCGATCTTCAGCGCTGACGCGTCGCTTGAGACCCGCAGACTCTTCCGCCACAACGTCAAGAATGCTGCCCACCTGCCTCGTCCACCTGGCGCGCTCTTCGGGCGTATCGCCCTGACCAAAGAGGCGCTGGAAAAGCGTGCGTGGATTGTTCTCCATCGGCAGCGGCGTCGTCGGAGTCCGAAAAGAGATCGTTCCCGAATAGCTGCAGCCATAGTTGCGATCGCATGTGCCGCCGCCACCGCGAGTCTCCGTGCAAACCTCGAGGGAAGGGAACGGAGTGTCCTGTCCGAGACGTTGCGCGGCGAGTTGATCGACGGTTATCGCAGCGAGCGGTTCCTGGCTCTTTCGCGGCGATACGCAATTGAGCCACGTTCCCGGCTGAAGCGCATGCACCGGGGGCAAGGTCGCAGGCCTGTTGTCCAAACCGCTGACGACGGTGAGCTGCTTTCTGTACGGCTCTAGGGGCTGGAGAATCGGAGAGATTTCGAAGTCTCTTCCGGCCGTTTTCGGCGTCCACTGATCCATGATCGCGCCGTGAGGGAAGTAGATGAACCCCATCCGAAGCTTAGGCCCGGCCGCAGTCTGCCCCAGTGCGGTAGACGCCGGAATCATCGAGTCGAGCAGCGGTAGCGCGACCGCTGCACCCAGGCCTCGCAGGAGCGTCCGGCGAGAAATGTGCTTCTTTGTGATGAACATGTTCTCTCTCCTTCTAATTCGCAGCTTTCGCCGAACCTGAAATCTGCACCTGCTGGAACGGCGCGCTCTCCACAATACCTTTCACAATTGCCGAAAACCTGTAATTGCTTTTTGCCGCGTCTCTCACAATTTTCCGGACAAGCGGCATATCGTAATACTCCACGCCGCGGCCCAGCGAGTACATCAATAACCGCTCGGTGAGCGTTTGCACAAACTGCTCGGGATTTGCCGCCAGCGCTTTGCGCAACTCCGCAGGATTGTTCACATGAGTCCCACCGACAAGCTGACCCGCCGCATCGATGGCTGTGCCGGAATAGCGGTCGATGGAGCGCCACGCACCTATCGCATCGAAGTTTTCGAGGGCGAATCCCAGCGGATCCATGACGACATGGCACGACTTGCATGAGGGATTCTCTCGATGGGCTTCCATTCTCTCCCGAACGGTTAATGCTTTCTCGCCTTCAACGCTTTCCTTGAACGCTTCAACATCGGGAGGAGGCGCTGCGGGAGGGGTTCCGAGGATGCGCTCAAGAATCCAGGCGCCGCGCAGCACGGGAGCGGTGCGGTTCGGATAAGACGTCACCATCAATACCCCGCCCTTTCCAAGTAAACCGAAACGGTTCGGATCTGTCAGCGTTACCCGGCGAAACCGGTCCCCTTGCACATTGGGAAGTCCATAATGGGCGGCCAGGCGTTCGTTAACAAATGTATGGTCTGCTGTAAGAAGATCGGTAACGTTACGATCTTCATCAATGATGCTCTGGATAAATAGGTTCAGCTCGCGTTCAAAGGCGATCTTGAGGCTTTCGTCGAAGTTGGGAAAGAGAATGGGATCCGGAACAAATTCACGCATCGCCCTCAGGTTCAGCCATTGGAAAGCAAAGTTTTCCGCAAGCGCATGCGACTTCGAGTCCGCAAGCATCCGCCGCATTTGCTTTTCAAGGACGGCTGGAGTTTTGAGCTTGCCGCTCGTTGCTGCATCCAGCAGTTCCTGATCCGGTCCCTGGCTCCAGAGGAAGAAAGAAAGGCGTGAAGCGAGTTCAAGATCGCTGATCGGGAAAGTCGCGCCGGGAGCCGCGTTGTTTGGAACCTCTTCGGTTCTGTAAAGAAACTTGGGGCTGGAAAGGATCAACGTGAGTGCGCTCTCGACACCTTTCTCAAAATCGCCTTCAGTCCGAGCATTCTTGAAGAATGACAGGGGCGACGCAAGATCCTCTTCCGTGACAGGTCGTCGGTACGCCTGACGTGCAACGCTCCGGATAATCTCCTTTGCGCACGCAAGTTCTTCGGAAGCGGTCGCTCCCGAAGCCGGCGTGCAGATGAGCACGCGCTTTCGGCTCGCAGTTTCACTGACGCCAGACGGATTGTATGGGCCAGTAATCTGAAGCTGCGAGATCCTCGGCATGCGGTCCACTCCGCTGTCCTGGATGAACGGCTCGAGTACGGCGTCGGATTCTCCGGACGATCGCGCGACAAAAGTGACGCCGACTTTCCGGACACCGGCCTTCACGCCGATGTGGATTTTCTTGAAACGTGCATTGATCGCTTCGACTGCGGGAGCCTGCTGCTGGTCAATGGATTTGAGATCCGGTTCACCGCCGAGTGACGCTTCGAAAACCTTGAGGCCGTCGATTGTCATGATCACACGGTGACGCGTGTCCATGTTCAGGACGTAACCGGCAGTTGCAAGATTTCCAATATCGAATACATATTCCCCGTCCGCCGGGAACGTGTGCTCGATCAGCATCCCCCCGCGAGTGCCAAGCGGCTGGCCTTCCATGTAGGCGCTCTGGTCGGCGCTGCCGGCGCGATAGACCAAACCGACGGGTCTCGCAGCCGGGTTCCCCAATGCCCGAATTGTTACAGCCCGTGCCGCCGAAATGTACTGATCAAGGAAAGACGGTGAAACCTTCAATACGCTGGCGATGTTGTCAAAGCCGTCGCTGATGTCGTCGACTGGAAGCAGCGAGCTTGCGTCGAACGGCAAACCGAAGATTTCCTCGATGGCATTGGCGTATTCCGTGCGATTCATCCGGTGCAGCGCTACACGACCCGGACTCGGATGTTCCACGGCTGCGTGATCCAGCGTAGTTTCCAACCACGAAACGAAAGACTTGACCGCCGCGCGATCGGGTTGTTTTGCTCCTGGCGGCGGCATCATTCCCCCACGCAGTTTGCGAACGGCTTCTTCCCAGATTTGAGCGTCTTTGCCGATATCAGCGAGGTTTATGGTGTCGAAGCTAAGGCCCGCGGTCTTCGCTCGTTGGTTGTGGCAGGTGACGCAGTATTGATTGAGAAGCTCCTGGTGGGCCGTTGGCGCAGTCGTCTGCAGAAACGCAGCACGAAGCGTTTCTGTCGAGCCGTATGACAGGAGCGCGACGGCTGCGAACCCGGCACCAATGATCCAACGCCTCATGGCCTCCTCCGCTAAATGATTCCGCCCAATTCCCGGGCATGACCCCATAGTCCGGGGTAAGTACTCATGATGAATGCGGTTGGGTCGCCCCACTTCGCATCGAACTCCTGAGTTGGCGCGGCTGCGAGCATTTCTTTTGCGCCTAGGCCCTGCTTCATCATTGCAGCCAGGCGCCCGCGCACCGTGTTGAGCATGTCGGCTTCGGCCTGTAGATCGGCGCGAGTTTGAATTGGGCCAGTGCCTGGAATAATGCGCGTTTGCGCGTCGGCGATCTGAAGGAGATCCCGACACCCATTCGCCATACCGCCGATCCATCCTTGCGTGGAGTAGTCCAGAATCGGATATTTACCCACGGACAGCACATCTCCTGCGACAAGGATGTTTGGCCCGGGGAAGAACACATAGATGTCTCCGTCTGTGTGAGCTTCGAACATATGGCCGTACTGAACCTGTTCGCTGCCAAAGGACATCTTTCGCGGGCTCTCGTGAGGAAAGAACGTGTCGTTGGGTAGCGCTTCTTTTGCGCGAGGTGGATAGACCCTATTGTTCTGCCACTCGACGAGAATCTCGCGGCTCATCCACAGCTTCGTGTTGTCCTGCGCGATGATCTTCGCGCCTGCGCGTCCGATCCTGTCGTTGCCGCCGGTATGCTCCAAATGCCAGTGGGTATTGAAGAGCACTTGAATCGGGCCGGGTCCGAGGCCTTGGACAACAGCGTCGAGAAGTTCTGAAGACCGCTCCGGAAGTCCGCTGTCCACCATCAGGATGCCTTCCGCTCCGCGCACAGCAAGCACGTTGCCGCCGGCTCCGGACAGCAGCACGAAGTTCTCCGCAAGTTTCGTCACCGTCACAGATTTCGGTGCCTGCCGGGCAAAGGCAGAGAAGGCCTTCATACCCGCTGCGCCGCCAATCAGCGTTCCCAGGAAACGTCTTCGGTTTTGGGAGAACATTTCCGGAATTCTATATGCGGAATGTCCTTTTTGCCTAGGCGCCTTTAGCTACGCTGTCCCCAGTTTCAACTTTGTTTCGTCGACGCTGATGTCCTTCCACAGCCGCGAGTAATTGTCGACGGACATCAATGTGCGCGCTTGCATGCGATCCACGTAGAGGGCGCCGTTGAGGTGATCGATCTCATGTTGCAGAATCCGGGCATACCATCCTGAGGCATGGATGGTACGCGGCGACGCATTCTCGTCGAGGCATTCGACGAGAACGCTGTGATAGCGAGGCACGACTGCCACAAATCCGGCAAAGCTCAGACATCCTTCGAAGAACTCCACGTGACGGTCGCCTATGCCCGTAAGCTTTGGATTAACGATCACGTGGAACGGGACCGGCGCTCTCTCACGTTCTGCGATCTGCTCCGAGGCAACATTGCTAAGGTACTGCGGAAGATCCTCGATAATCGCAAGCCGAATCGGCTCGCCGATTTGAGGAGCTGCCAGGCCCACACCGGGCGCATCGCGCAATGTTTCATGCATCAATCGGATTAGCAGCCGAATGTGTTCTGACGTTATTTCTTCCGGGGCCAGCTCCCGAGCGGGTTGTCGAAGAACAGGATCGCCGACCTGGATTATTTTGAGACGCATGACGCCGGTCGGGATCAACTCCCTGCCTGGATGAACCGGAGCGGCGAGTCAGCGAGCAGGCGGCGTAACTTCTCCATTTGCTCGTTAGTGCTTTCACGCATCCAGTCCGCAGATGCAATGGCGAAGGCGTCATTGAGCACCTGAGCAGCACGGGTGTCGTCGCCGGCGCCGAGATGGGCTTCAGCCATTGTCGCGAGCACCCAGTATTTGTCCGCATTTGCGAGGCTCTCCGTATCGAGCACGGTCTGGCAGATTTTGAGCACCTCCGCTCGCACCTTCTGAGCGTCAACGAAACACGCAACCGCATCGGCTCGAAGCTGAGCGGCCTCAGCCGGGGAGCCTGCGTCGTTAGCTCGCCGAACCGAATCCGACGCCCGCACGTTCAGGAGATAAGCGAAGTTGATGCCGTTGTAGTAATCGTTGCGCAAGTGGAAGCCGCGCTCATATCCGCGAATTGCCTCCTCCAGGGAAGAGCGGTCTGCGGTCAATTCCCACAGCCGCTTGTGTACGGCGCCCCACAACCCGAGCGTCTCGGTGTCGTTCGAGGTGGCAGGGTTGAGCGTCGTGAGTAGATCACGCGCGTCCACGAGCGCCTGCTGCGGAGAGGGACTCTTGCTCTTGTAAGTAACGAGCGCGAGACGCTGAATAATATAAGAGTCCTCGGGTCTTTCCTGCGCGGCGTTCCCCTTCTGTCGTGCTTCTTCGGCAGCCTTTGCAGCCGTTTCCTGCATCTTTCGCCGAAGGCGTGAGAGCAGCGCCTTCGCTGTTATGAAGTCGCCTTCGGATTGCGCTTCATCGATCTGTTCCATCAACTCGCTGTAAATCAGCCCCCCGGTCTGCGCCGCAGCGTCGACAACGGGCGCCGCCTTCGCCACTTCCCTGGCGACACCTTGCATGGCCTTTGCGAGAGCAGGCGGCGTCAGTCCATTCAGAAATGTGTAGACCGGGCTGTCGTTGGGTGGCGGGTCCTGCCCAACGATGGCCTTTATCGCGTTCGTCAGATCGCCGCGAAAGCGCTCCACTTCACCAAAATCGATACCGTCTCCCATGTGATGGTACTGGCGAACGAGGACGTGGTTCACATCGAACGGAAAGCTCTTGGCGCCGTCCTCGCATATCACGATAGTCGTGTGCGGACGAAGCGCGTGTCGGACGCCGAGTTCGTAGAAAGCATTCTTGTTGGAGGTCGAAAGGTCGGCCACGACAACATCTGCCGCGAGCAGCTGCTCGTACATCGGCACGTCAATGACGCCGGAGTGAGGGATTTCGTCCGCCCGGGTGCATTCCAGCCCTGCATCGACCACGGCCGGTTTGATGATGTACTTGTAGGTCTTGTCGAGATCGAGCGTTCGACCTGTCTCGAAATCGGTCTTCTTTCCGAAGCCCATCACGACAAAACACGTGCCCTTTTGTTCCTTTTGTTCTTCTGCCATCTCACCTCGCGTGCATACAAGTATGTGGCCGAATGGACCCGTTTACGATCGGAACGGTATGCGGGGAGTATTCTAGTCTGAGATGTGGGGACAGCCTCGGAATAGTGTGATTGTCAGCTATTCGGCAGCTTGCGGTTGTAAAAATCGCCATCCTTCATGATGACGAGCGGCCGTTCCGGAATATCGAACCAGGCGCGAAGCGCGACCACCGATGACAAACGAACATCGAACAACGAACGATGAACAATTCTTTGCTCGGTTTTCCGATTGGAATCCGCATTGTTTACGGCCTCCCGCGCGCTATTCTGAAGCACAATAGATAAAAGGCAACGGACAAGATTAAGGGAGGAGTTTAGATGAGACTCGGATTCAAGATTTTTCTATTGGTGTGCGCGATCGCGCCTGTCCTGATATTTGCTCAGGGCCAGCAGCCCGGCGCACAGGGGCCCGGAGGCGCCGGCGCGGGTCAGCGCGGTGCTCCAGGCGCTGTCGGCAGAGGTAGAGGAGGCGGCCGCGGTGCTCCGCAATACCAACTCGAAAAGGGCAAGCCGATCGACACGCGCCCCGAGACCAAGACGGACGATCATTCATTGTGGGAAAACCAGACCCGCGCTCCCTATGAGCCGAGCGGTGTTGCCTACACCGTGACGACAGTTACAGACAAACTGGTGGCCCCGTGGGCCATTGCCTTTCTACCCGGCGGCCAGATGCTGGTGACCGAAAAGCAGGGCAACATGCGCATCGTGAGCGCTGATGGCGCTGTGTCAGAGCCACTCCAGGGAGTGCCGATGGTTCACTACCAGGGCCAGGTGGGTCTTCTGGATCTGGCGCTGGACAAGAACTTTGCACAGAATCGGCGCATCTTCTTCACATACAGCGAGAACGCAAACGCTACCGATAGCCACATCGTGCTCGCCAGTGCCACGCTCAACCAGGATCTCAAGGGAATCAGCGGCGCAAAGATTATCTTCGGTTCCATGCCCGCGTTGAGCAACCAACGCTTCGGAGCGAACCAGGGCGGTCGTATCGCGGTCGACCGCGACGGCAATCTATTTGTGATCATCGGCGATCGCGCTCCGACTCCACCCACGGATTACGGTCAACAGAACGACTCCACGATCGGCAAAGTGTTGCACCTGACTCCCGAAGGCAAGCCCGTCGCGGGCAATCCCTTCATGGGGAAGGCGGGTTACGCTCCCGAGGTTTACTCGATGGGCCATCGCAGTCCCGAGGGCCTTGCGATTAACCCGGCGACCGGCGACCTGTGGGAGACCGAGCACGGTCCGCAGGGCGGAGACGAGTTGAACAAGATCGAGGCGGGAAAGAACTATGGCTGGCCGGTAATCAGCCATGGCATTGATTACAACAACCAACCCATCACGGCCGGCATCGTCGAGAAGGAAGGAATGGAGCAGCCGCGCTACTACTGGAATCCGGTGATCGCGCCATCAGGGATGGCGTTCTATCAGGGCAACCAGTTCCCGGGATGGAAGGACAGCATCTTTGTTGGCGGTCTCGGCGGTCAGTTGCTCGATCGACTGCATCTGGACTGGAAGACCAACAAGGTGATCGGCGAAGAACCGCTACTGCTCGAACCGGAGTTGCGTGCGCGTATCCGCGACGTGCGCTTCGGGCCGGACGGCAATCTGTACGTGCTGACGGATTCAAATCCGCCAGCGACGGCCAAGATGTACAAGATCACGCCGAAGAAATAAGAGGAACGTTGTAGAGGCGTTAACATACTTGACGGACGGGTGGTGGTCCAAGTTCCAAAATCGATTTGATCCCCCACCCCGTCCGCTCCATCAAAGGAAGCTTCGCGATGTTTTTTGATGTCGCGCCCACCCCTCCTGTCCAGGGGCGAGAGACTCCGCTATTCTCCAGTTACCGTCGCCCAATCGCGATGACGCTTTTTGCGGAGCGGACATACATCACGGCTTCTGAAAGCGCGGGAGTAGCCATCAGCAGTTCACCCATGTCATTTCCAGCAATCTTTCTGAACTGTTTTCCCGCCGCCACAACCGTAATCTCTCCATCTTCGCTGGAGATGTAGATCTTTCCATCGGCGGCGACAGGCGACGCGCTGAATCCACTTCCAATGTTGGGCAGACGCTGACGGTAGATTTCTTCGCCTGTTCGCAAATTGTAGGCATCGAAGATGCCGTTGTTGTTGAGCACGTACAGAATGCCGCGATAGATCAGCGGTGTGGGCATGTAGGGGCCGCGGGCCGTGCGGCTCCACACAACGGCGTTGTTGCTTGTGCGACCCGCGCCGAGCGTGATGTCCCCTTGTGCCTCAGGGTGCACGACGAAGATTGGACCCTCCGGTTGCCGCCCACTCGCAACGACGGCAAGGCCATCGCCGAAGACCGGAGTGGGCGCCGTAATTTTCGAACTGCCACCAAGGCGCCACAATTCCTTTCCGTTTCGTGGATCGTAGCCGCGAATGAAATTCGATGCGTTGGTAACGAGCACGGGGCCGCTGGGAGTCATCGACACATTCGGAGTTCCCCATGACGGAAGTTCCATCCTGTCCGTCTTCCACGCCGTCATCCCAGTGTCGGCGTTCAGCGCGATGATGAAAGCGTCCGTCTGGTTATCGGCCTGAAGAATCACGAGGCCATTCCAAATGATCGGGGAACTGGCGGGGCCCCATTCGTATGAGGGAAGGTCGTAAGCGCCCACATCGAGACGGCCGACGTCGACTTTCCAACGTAGATTTCCGGTCATGTCGTAGGCAAACACACCCTGCGAGCCGAACCACGCCACCACGATTCGTCCGTCCGTTACGGGTGTGGAGCTCGCATAGGTCGATTTGACATGTCTCTTATCCAGAGGCAAACCTTCGAAAGCGACACGTTCCCACAGTGTCTTTCCGGTGCGCTTATCCAGCGCGATGATGGTCCACTTCTGTCGGGAACGATCTTCGGATGCATCGCCGTCGCCGTAAAGACCCGGTCGAAATGTCGCGTTGGGATTGCTGCTGACGGCTGTCGTTACGAAGAGCTGATTACCCCACACGATGGGACTGGAATGCGACAGGCCGGGAATGGGTGTGCGCCACAGAACATTGCGTCCCGTCTCGACATTCCAGTTATCCGGCAGGTTCTGGCCATCGGCGACGCCTGATGCTTCCGGTCCGCGGAACGACGACCAGCTTCCTTTGCTGACTGCCCCCGCGGATAACGCCGGCAACTGGTCTGCCGCCGTTCGAATGATCTGCCGTGTTGCAGAAGAGCGCTGGCTCCCGGGATACGCGACGTCGACGACGCTCAACGCGCCATACGCCGTCAATCCGGCCAGCAAAAGAATTCTGGCGGGGGTCCGCATGAGGTGGACTATACGCTTTTCAATCTAGAAAAGGTTTTGAAGTGAATCATTTGTGAACGGTCGCAGCAGTCCTGTCTAAATTTGATGCAACGTTGACAAATTTCCCGTTCACAAGCCGCCGAAACAGCTTCCCGAGTCATACAACTCAGCAGTTTCAAAATATTTTCCCACCGTTTTCTTATTGCATTTGACGGGTTTGCGTCGCGAATTGACCGGTCCGCCGGCTCTGCTGTTCTTTTGGCATAGTGCGTGCACCTTCTGGCGCGACCCGGGAGTTCGCTGTTCACCGCTCAATCCCTTAGCGCTCGTTATCACCTTCATTTTCAGGGAGTTCAAGAATAATGCGTGGTTGGATCATTCTGAATGCCTTAGTCAGCGTTGGTGCACTATCCGCGCTTGCGACGGGAATAACTTCATCAATAGGAATTAAGAGTTTAAGTGCCGTTGCTGTTGTTCTGCTGGCACTCACACTAATAACGAAGACGATCCGTGGACGCGCGTAAGTCGTGTGGGCCGCAGCTCAGGAACGTCGGACTGTCATCGCGTTTTTTCCGGAGGTGTCTCAGGCAAACGCGACAACGCTAAAGCTGCGTAATCTGAAGGCGCGAGTTTCTTACTATCCCGCCAACACCGAATCGGAGCCTGGCCCCTATTCCCATCTGCGCTTATCCGGTGAGTCGCTGATCCTTTGCCGCTCTCTTATCGAAAATCTATCGCAAACGATTCAAACGCTGCATGCAGGTGGGGCTCGTTCGATCTTTCTCACGGCAGGAGATTCGCCCAAACAGAAGCAGCCCCCCCGTTCTGCAGTTGCGAATGCGGTGGCAGTGACCTCCGGTTCGAGCGGACTTCAGAAGACCCTCGATCGATTCAAATCGGAAATGGATGCGGCTCGCGACTACCTCGTGGAAAGCGTGCGCCTTGGGCACCCTGCGTCGCCCGCAGCGCAGTGGGTGATCGACAACGCGTATCTCATCAAGCTCAATCTTGGAGAAATTCGAAAAGAACTGCGTGACACGTATCGCAAGCATCGCTTGCAGATGGGCAGGTTAGTGACGCTCGCGCAGGAACTTGTCGACAAAACTGGAGGACGCGTCTCCGAAGATCCGATGGTTCGGTTCCTTGAGGATGCACAACGAGAGGAAGAACTCGACAGCGCGCAGCTCTGGGCATTCCCACTGTTTCTACGGATTGTTCTCATCGAAGATCTTACCGAACTCGCGTACCGGCTGAGTCGAGTGCAGCAGCTGCGCGAGGCCGCGTTCCTGTGGGCAGACCGCATTGTTCACAGCTCTAACGAAGGCGCCGCCGCCTTGCACCAAATTGCACAGAGATTGCGTACCGAAGCCTTCGCGCAGGATCCGACATTTCTCACTGCACTTGCCGAGCAGCTGCAGGATCAGGAAACAGCGCTGCACTCCTTGTCGGGAGAAGGCCTTACTGTTCCGGTGTCCGACCTGGTGCGCGCTGAACATGAGCGTGAAGCCGCTGATGCGCTACGTGCAGCCAATGCTTTCGGAACATTGCGCACGATCTCCCGAATCGATTATCGGAAGGTCTTTGAAGCGGTCAGCAGATCCGAAGCAGAACTGCGCAACGATCCTGCGGGAATCTATCCGAAGAGTGACTTTGCCACACGCGATCGGGCGCGCCAGGTGGTTGCTAACATCGCTCGTCAAACCAAACGGTTGGAGTCGGAAATCGCCCGAACTGCAGTCGAACTGGCGCGAGGCCAATTACAGGAACCCTCCAATCAGGTTCTCTACTACTTGATCGCGGAGGGCATTCGCGGCCTCGAGAGATCGATTTCCTTCAGGCCTTCAATGCAGCAACGGACGCTGCGCACCCTGCGCCGGCACGGTGAGTTTGTATATCTCGCGTCAATCGCGCTATTGACCATAAGCTTTTGTGTTGTGGCGGGCGGGCTCGCCTGGGATCGCGGCGTCCACCAGCCGTTCATGCTCGCGCTCCTGGTGGGGCTCGCAGCATTTCCACTGAGCGAACTGGCTATACAGACTCTGCACTCGCTCTTGATTTCGACATTTCCTCCCGAGTTACTGCCAAAGCTCAATTACCAGTCCGGTATTCCTGCCGAGTCTGCAACTCTTGTTGTGGTGCCGATGATGTTATCGAGCACGGCCGTGGTGCAGAGGGAAGTGGAGAAGCTCGAGATCCGGTACCTTGCAAATCGGCAGGACCATCTAACGTTCTCGCTGTTCTCGGATTTCGTGGATTCCGATCATCGCAGCACGCCACAGGACACGGAGCTGCTAACGGCGGCGTGCGAAGGTATTGCTGAACTCAATCGGAAGTATGGTGGCGCGCGGTTCATTCTTTTTCATCGACCCCGCGTCTGGTCGTCAACACAGCAGTGTTGGATCGGTCGGGAGCGAAAACGCGGAAAGCTCGAGGATCTCAATGCATTTTTGGCAGAGGGCGTTGGAGACTTCATTCATGAAGGACACTTGCCAGAGGAGATTCACTATGTGATATCCCTCGATGCCGATACGCAACTTCCGCCCGGCACAGCGCTGCGGATGGTGGAGACCATCGCCCATCCTCTGAATCGTGTCCGTATCGATCCGGCGCTTGGTATACGCAGCCGTGGATTCACGATCATCCAGCCTCGCGTAAGCATTGCGCTTCCCGGAGCAACGGCGACGCGGTTTACGCGCATTTTTTCAGACGCCCAGGGAACAGATCCGTACTGCACTGCTGTTTCCGATGCTCAGCAGGACCTGCTGGGCGAGGCCATCTTTCATGGAAAAGCGATTTACGATGTTCGCGCTTTTCACCAGATTCTCAACGGGCGGTTTCCCGAGGAGACGCTGCTTAGCCACGATCTCATTGAAGGCGCTCACGTCGGTGTCGGTCTGGCATCCGACATTGAATTGCTCGAGAATCTACCGCTCAATTATCCGGCGTATGCAGAGCGACAGCATCGATGGATTCGAGGAGACTGGCAAATTGGAGGCTGGGCCTTGCGGAGCGTCCTCGCCGGCAATGGGCAGACTCGACGAAATCCGCTAACGGTTCTGAACCGATGGCGCATCCTGGATAACCTTCGCCGAAGTCTTGTTCCAGTCGCTTCACTGCTCTTGCTCGTATTCGGGATGTTCTTTTCTGTTGCTCCCGCGGTCTGGAGCATCGTGCTGGGTGTAGCTATTGCTGTGCCAGCCCTTGTCCCTGTCCTGGACCGCTGGAGCCGTCATCTTGAAGGCAGCGTGTACGGCTGGCAGGGGGCCGCGGACGACTTGAAACGCGCGCTTGTCATGATCGCGTTTCTGCCGCACCAGGCCTGGCTATCGGCGGACGCCATCGTGCGTGTCTGCCATCGAAAAGGGTTCAGCAAACTCAATCTCCTGGAGTGGAAGACTGCCGACGCGGCAGACCAGGGTCGCCAATCGCAGTTTGATGCCTTCCAGCGTCAATTGCAGATCGCTTCGCTGGTTGCCCTCGTCTCTCTCGGTTACCTCGCCAGCAGAGGGGCCTTCCTGTCGTCTTTTGTCTTCCTGGGTTTGTGGATCGCATCACCCTTGCTCGCGCGTTGGCTTGAAGGTCCGGACAAAGCTTCCTGGATACCGCCCATCGGGCGTGCCGAAAACGCAGAATTGCGAAAACTGGCGCGCCGCACGTGGAGATATTTCGACGACCTTGTCGGTTCCCAGAGTCAATGGCTTCCGCCAGACAATTCGCAGCTCGCATTGCGCGTCGAGGTGGCGCGCCGCACATCCCCAACCAACATTGGTCTGTGGCTGAACTCTGCTTTAGCGGCGCGGGATTTTGGCTACATCACCGGCGATGACTTCCTACGACGCTGTCTCGCGACAATGGACACCCTGGACAAACTGGAACGTTATGAAGGGCACTTTTTGAATTGGTATGACCTCGATACATTAATTCCGCTTCCCCCTCATTACGTATCGACAGTCGATAGCGGCAATCTTATTGCGAGCCTCTGGGTCATCGCCGCAGGATGCCGTGACATCGCCAAATCTCCGGTGATCGGATCCTTCTCCGTCGCAGGCCTCGAAGATTCCATCGAGATTCTTCGCGTCTACGCCGGGAACGATCCCTCTCTCAACGTGGCGCTGCGTGTTCTCCGGCAGACCGTCCGTGCAGCAGCAAGCGCATTCGAGCAAGTCGGACTTCTGCGGCTTATGGTGTACCACGGCTTCCAGTTGAAGGAGGCAATTCGCTGGAATGCCGACACCGGTGATGAAACATCCTACTGGACTGCGAAGCTCATCGCCGAACTCGACTCGTGGAGCGGCACCATTGACCGATATCTGAGATGGATGGAGGTCTTGAGCCGAGCCTCTGATGAGCTGGTCCGTTCCCTGGGGCCCGATGCAGTCAGCCTGAGACGCCACGTGCTGTTGTCGGTGCCGTCATTTCAGGATCTCGCCGATGGGCCGTCGCCGGCGCTCTCAGCGCTGTTTGCATGGCGCTCTTCTCAGGAGATTCGTCCGGAAGTTGCAGACTGGCTCGCAACGACGGAGCGCGAATTTCGCCAGGCGCAGTCCAACGCTGCGGATATGGTTTCCCGCCTCAAGGCTCTCGAGACGCGGGCCAACAAGCTTGCGTCTGAGATCAACATGCGGTTCCTCTTTGATCGGGAGCGCCGTTTGTTCGGGATCGGTTATGCCGTGGGGAATCCGGTGATCTTCAATAGTCACTATGACCTGCTCGCCAGCGAGTGCCGCGTAGCAAGCCTCGTATCTATAGCAAAAGGCGATGTGCCGTTGGACCATTGGTTCACTCTCGCTCGGCCCCGTGTGTCGACGCCTTCTCGGCAGGCGCTCCTCTCGTGGAGTGGAACGATGTTCGAGTATTTGATGCCCCTGCTCTATACCGAGGCTTTCGAGAATTCTCTGCTGGCGCGCGCATGCGACGAGGCGGTGCAGGTCCAGAAATCCTACGCGTCGGAACAGAATTTACCCTGGGGAATATCCGAGTGTGCCTATAGTGCGCTGGATGCCGGGCGAATCTATCAGTACCGTGCGTTCGGAGTTCCTGGACTCGCGTTAAATCCCAATGTTGATCCCGGCCCTGTTGTGGCCCCTTACGCCACGGTGATGGCTTTGATGGTTTCACCGGAAGACGCATTACGCAATCTCAGTCACCTCACAGCGATAGGGCTGTCCGGACCGATGGGTTACTACGAGTCCGTCGATTACACCCGCGCGGAAAGTAAGGACGCCCGTCCGGGTATTGTGATCTTCGCGTACATGGCGCATCACCAGGGCATGTCGCTGCTCGCTCTCAGCAACGTGTTGCGCGATCATGCCGTGCAACGAAGATTTCATTCCGATCCCAGAATTCGGGCGGTGGAGTCTCTGCTATTCGAACGTGTTCCGATCACACGCGTTGAGCGCGAGGAAGTCACGCGTCCAAGTGTCGTGCCCGAGGTGGCGCAGGTTCAGGACCGCATGTGGAGCGAGAAGACGCGACTGCCTCACATTCAGTTGAGTTCGAACGGCCGCTATTCCCTGATGATTTCCAATAATGGAACTGGCTACAGCCGTTGGAAGGGCTTTGATATTACAAGGTGGCGATCCGACACGGCGTTAGATCCCTGGGGCAATTTCATTTGGATGCGCGATCAGCGATCAGGTGTTACCTGGTCGCCCACGCCTCGGCCTTTTGGGGAAATCGGTGAAGGATCCGTGGCATTTTCAGCGGATCGCGCCACGTTCGTCCGTCGGGTCCAGGACGTGGAAACGAAGCTGGAGGTCACAGTAACGGCCAGCGACGCCGAACTTCGTCGGCTCACGATCAACAACCGATCCCTGCGAACACGCTACATTGAGATTTCATCTTATATGGAGCTGGCGCTGGCGCCTCACTCGTCCGACCTCGCACACCCGGTCTTTTCAAGGTTGTTCATCGAGACGGAGACGCTTGGCCATGCATTGATCGCGCACAGAAGGCAGCGCTCTCCGGATGATCCGACCATATGGGCTGCCTGCGTGCTCATTGGGATCAAGGGATCCCTGGAATATGAGACGGATCGCCGTGTATTTCTCGGCAGGATGAATACACTGGCCAATGCCGACGGACTAAAGGAGCCACTGAAGGGAACAACCGGCGCTGTTCTCGATCCGATCTTCAGTTTTCGCGCCCGCCTTGCACTCGAACCGCGAGAACAGCAGAGTATCTCTTTCGTGCTCATGGCGGCATCGTCGCGACGCGAATTGCTGGCATTAATCGAGGAGTTTGAGCGTCCATATTCCGCGTCGCGCTCCTTCGAAATGGCCTGGAACCGCGCTCAGCTCGAATTCCGCCATTTGAGGATCTCACCGCAGGCTGCGAATCAATATCAGGAACTCGCCAGTCATCTGCTCTACCCCAGCCCGAGGCTCCGCTCAACCCGGCCTGTGGTTCAAAGGGGCCAGCGTGAACTGTGGCGTTACGGCATCTCGGGCGATCTCCCGATGCTCGTTGTTACGATCGCCGACTCTCAAGGAATCGAACTCATCCGCCAACTTATGCTCGCACACGCCTATTGGCGCATGAGAGGGTTTGAAGCGGATCTTGTAGTGCTTAATCGCGAAGCGACCAGCTACGACGCGCCGTTGCAAAAAACGTTGAGTCGTTTGGTGCAGGCGCACTCGGGTGAAGGAAGCGGCCGCGGTCAGGTTTTCCTTTTGGATTGGAACGTCCTGCCCTCGGAAGATCGGTCGTTATTGCTCTCCTGCGGCGTCCTCTTAAGCGGGCATCGCGGACCTCTTCAGCAACAATTGCTGGCCGCGGCTGACGCTCCGGTCATTGCACCCCTTGTGCCTTCGCTCGAGAGTTCGCAATTCGATCCGATTCCCCTGCCCCCGGTTAACCTTGTCAACTTCAACGGCATTGGAGGATTTACGCAGGACGGACGGGAATATGTCGTCGAGCTCGGGGCTCGTATCCGCACTCCAGCGCCATGGGCAAATGTCATCGCGAACGAGACTTTCGGAACGGTTGTGACGGAGTCGGGACTGGGGTTCACCTGGCACGGGAACAGTCAGACCAATCGTCTTACGCCCTGGCACAATGATCCCGTCTGCGACTTTCAATCTGAAGCCATATATGTGCGCGATGAACAGACAGCCCGGCTGTTCTCTCCCACGCCTCTTCCATTGCGGGACTCCTCCCCGTATCGAATACGACATGGTCAGGGGTACACGCGCTATGAGCACAACCGCGAAGGCATAGCTCAGGAACTGACGGTGTTCGTTCCGCGTACCGACACTGTCAAAATTTGCCATCTGCGGCTCCGCAATGACTCAAAACGCGCGCGCCTGCTCTCCGTCACAGCCTTCGTAGACTGGGTTCTCGGCACCATCAGGGAGCACCAGCAGGTTCATATCTCGACTGCCTACGAATCCGCTTCAAGTGCGGTCATCGCGCAACAGAGTTGGACTGGCGCGTTCGCCGGCAACGTGGCGTTTCTTGCGTCAGTTCCGAATGCTGCGTCCTATTGCGGTAATCGGATTTCCTTCTTTGGCCGCGATGGTTCGCCGGAACATCCCGATAGCCTGAACCAGGCGCATCTGGACAACCAATGCGGATCAGGATTGGATCCCTGCGGGGTGTTGCAGGTTACGGTCAGTCTGCTTCCGGATGAAGAACGCGATGTCGTTTTTATGCTGGGTGAGACATCGACCCTCGATGCGGCAAAGAAAATTATCGATCGTTACAAGGATATTGCCGTGGTCGAGAGTGAACTCCGCGCTGTAGTCGAACGCTGGGAACACCTGCTCGGGACTCTCGAAGTTCATTCACCAATGCCGGCGGCGGATTTTCTGTTGAACCGCTGGCTGTTGTATCAGGCGCTGAGCTGCCGAATCTGGGGACGTTCGGCGGTTTATCAATCGAGCGGAGCGCTTGGCTTCCGCGATCAGTTACAGGACTGCCTCGCGTTGATCTATTCGTCGCCGGACGTCACCCGCGAGCACATCCTGCGTGCTGCAGCACACCAGTTCGAAGAAGGTGATGTACAGCACTGGTGGCATCAGGATCTCGGTTTGGGAGTCCGCACGAGATGTTCCGATGATCTGTTGTGGCTTGCGTGGGCGGTGGCTCGCTACCTCGAGATTACACAGGATGCGGCAATCCTTGACGTCGAAGTTCCCTTTCTCGAGGGGCCTCAGCTGCAACCGGACGAATCCGAGCGGATGTTTGAATCGATTGTTTCGGACTTTCAGGCGCCTTTGCGCGAGCATTGCCGCCGCGCAATCGAACACGCGAGCCGGTTTGGAACGCACGGATTGCCTCTAATCGGTAGCGGCGACTGGAATGATGGGATGAATCTCGTAGGTGTCCAGGGCAAAGGCGAAAGTGTGTGGCTGGCCTGGTTTCTTATGGACGTTCTGAACCGCTGGGTTCCTATTGTCGACAACAAGCAACCGGATCTCGCAGCCCTCTGGAAGAAACGCGCGGAAGACTTGAAGGTTGCCGTCGAGCAGTCCGCCTGGGATGGCGACTGGTATCTGCGTGGATTCTTTGATGATGGGTCGCCACTCGGATCGCACTCCAACCGCGAAGCGCGCATCGATTCCTTGCCCCAGTCCTGGGCTGTTCTTTCTGGTGGTGAGAATCAGGATCGGATTCGGCGCGCGATGGATAGCGCAGAAGCTTTGCTGGTTCGTCCAAAGGACGGCCTCGTGCTGCTGCTGGCGCCACCCTTCGATTCGTCCACTCCACACCCGGGGTATATCGAAGGATATCCTCCAGGAATACGCGAGAATGGTGGCCAATACACTCACGCGGCGATTTGGCTGGCGCAGGCGCGCGCGCGCATGGGGAACGGAACCGCCGCGGTTCGCCTTCTGCAATTGATCAATCCCGCCGAACGGACGAAAGATCCCGCCGCAGTCGCGGCTTACCGTGGTGAGCCCTATGCAGTTGCTGCAGACGTTTCCGCGTCGTCGCTTCGCGTCGGAGTGAGCGGCTGGACGTGGTACACGGGATCGGCGGGATGGATGTATCGTGTGTGGATTGAAGATGTATTCGGTTTTCAGCTCCGAGGCGACCAACTTCGGATGCGACCCGAGATTCCTGAAGATTGGCGGCTATGCGAATTGAACTTTCGCTTTCATTCTTCGCTCTATCGGATTTCGCTGGAGCGTATTTCTTCAGGTAGGACGTGCCGCATCGATTGCGACGGAGTGCGCGTAGAGAATGACTGGCTACGTTTGCGTAGTGACGGAAAAGAGCATCTGGTCCGCGTTCGAATCGGCGTTAGCGGGGATACATCAGATGAACGCGACCAGCCCGATCCGAGTGTCCGGACGGTGTCCTAACTCGACGTCGAGCCTCAGGAAGCGCGGTCTCGAATCCCTTCGATCCCCGATTCGCGTGCGCAGAATGCGCTGCAGAACAGCACGCCCTGTTCGTTCTCGGAACCGTGTCCGAGGATCCTGCAACCACAGTGGTTGCACACCGGAGCGAGGGCATGTATCGCACACTCAAAACTGTCGAAGGTGTGAGAAACACCGGCAAGCGTTACCTGAAACGTCTTGTCGTAGGTGTTGCCACAAACTTCACAGGTTTCCATTGATTGCTTCATGGAGCGCGCTCCGCATTTCTGAAGAAAGTGAATGTGGATTAAACGTGTGAGGGGTTATGACGTAAGACTGCAACGTTCGCGTCTCCTTGCCACAACCCCTCGAGACCTCACGCACTACCGACGTATCGGTACTCGCTCGTGAGGTCTATCCCGTAATAACTTGTTTGAGGAGCCCTCAAATTTGAGTGTCATCGACTTGCGTCAATTTACATCGCCTCTTCAGGCTCCCCGCTCTCTTAGTACTGATCTTGCGATCAATTCGTAAGAGACTTGCCCTATTGGGAGCAATCAGCTCGCCAAAACGGAGCGCTAGAAATACCAATGAGTTGTGCGCAAGGAGAGGATCACCGTGTGTTTAAGACCGAGACACTGAGACAGTTTCAAGTCAGACCCCAAACGCTTACCGTCCCGAGATGAGGTACTTAACCATCACGCTGACACTGACCTCAATCTGACCTGGTGATACAGGCGTCGGCGCCACTTCACGCGCAGCCGCCATTGCGAAGCCGCCGCTTTCACCCCTCGGCATGACGGAAGATCCGCTCTCGGAAACCTCCTGGACACCAAGCAGCCTCACATTCAGGGCTTCAGCCATGACTTCTGCCTTGCGGCGGGCTTCGGCGACGGCTTTCTTCAGCGCCTGCTCGCGCACGGGCAGGTCGTCCTTGAGCCGAAACAAAACGCCATCAACCTGATTTGCTCCAGCGCGCAGTCCGGCATCGATGACGGGCCCGATCTGTGTAAGGTTTGTCAGTTCCACGGAAACCTGATTTGACGCGCTGTATGACGCGATTCTCGGCGCATCTCTGGAGTCCGAGCGTGGGCTCGGGGCATAGATCGGCGACAACGTGAGCCTGGAGGTTCGAATTTGCGCGGCGGGGATTCCAAGCTTTGCGATTTCAGACAGGATCGATTGCGCCACGCGGTTCGCCTGGTCCTGCGCCGCCTGTGCGGTGGTCTCCTGGCGGACGAAACCAAGGCGGACTGTTGCTTCGTCGGGCGTTGCTTCGGCTTGCGCATTCCCGCTTACGATCAACACGGGCGGCGTTGATTCGCGCGCTTGCTGCGCAAATACGGTTGTCGCGAGAGTCACGACAACAATCGGCAGAAGTAGAAGCGTTGTGTGTTTCATGTGATGTTGGACCTCGAAGATCGCCATTTCTCTTATTTGATCTTTATGGCTTGTTCCAGAAACTTCCCAGGGAGAGTCGGAATCGTGCCGAACCGTTGAGATCGGTGCTGAACGTCACCCCCGCGATACCGAGCGGAGTGGGAGAAAAGATGCCAACAGATGCGCTGTCTTTGAAGTCGGAATTGCTGGTACGCCAATCAATGCTTGCCGCCTGATACCATGCTCCGAAAATCGGTCGAAACTGCACGGCGTTCGGATTCATTCCTCGATACAGAACGCCGCCGCCTGCCATTAAGATCGTGTCCCCTCGGATTTCCTGAAACCGATAGGCGTCGAGTTGGTTAAGTCCACCGGCGGTGAATTGATCGTAGAATCCCAGTTTCTTTCCCATGCTTGTATCCGCGCGTCCCACCGCGAACGCCGTGAAGTCCGAACCGAGGGGTTGGAAGTGATCGAAATTTAACTCCAGGTATGGGAACGGATTCTCCCTGAAGCTCCAACCGGACGACGCGTTCACCCGCACGCCTCGACTTGGGAAACTTTCCGAGTCCTGTGTGTTGATAGTTCCTGTGATCTCCGGATTGGCGAAGCCGGTGTTTGTCGTTTCGATCCCGTTGCTGACAACCGGTGCGCTATAGCGGTCAACGCCCGCCCGCGCGCCGGCACGAAGCTGCAGATGCCTCCAGGTGCCTATTCCGAAGTAAAGAGACCCTGTGAATCGATTACGCACTTCGTCAAAACGGTCATCACCGATGTAACGAGAAAAGTGCGTTCGTTCGAGTGCAGCGCCGGGTGCGATGAAGTATGCGCTTCCTGCGAACGGATGGTAGTACTCGAAAAAGAGCGCCGGGTTGCTTCCGATGTTGAGGACGCTCAGAAATCGAGACTTATAGCTGTCTCGCGTAACGGCCGTGGCAGTCAGCTTGAGCGCGGGCCGGCCGGGTTCCCCACTCGAAAGCTGGTAAAAGAATGAAGGTCGAAGCACGATTTCTGTGCTTCGGCGCGTCTCCAGTTTGACTTGATATCCGGCCTTACCGGGCTCCGAATGCCACCCGTAATACATGTTCGGCATTCCCGTGGCGGCAGTGAGTCCACTCAGGGTCGCTTCCAGACTCTTTGTCGATGTGGCTGGGCCAGTTTTGCGCAAGATCTCGCTCTTTGCATTCCCCTGAATTCCCGGATGCGGGGCGATCACGTCCAGCAGCTCTCCTGAAGAAGGCATCGTGCGTTCCCTCGATTTTCGAAGCCGCAAATACGCGTCCCAGTCCGCTGGCGAGAGCGATAGCTTTTCAAGCTCGGCCTGCTTCTCCTGTGCCGCTTTGTATCCGACTTCGATCAGCGATTGCGTTTGGTTGAAGTCCATCAGCCCGTTGCGCGTGAGCTGGACTTTGATTTCAATGTTGGCGAGCGGCACGTTGCGCATCTCGTTCTGCAGTACGGCTATGTTCATCGTCTGCCGGACAACACTCGACAGCGTGTGAAGCGACGCGGCATCGACAGGAGGAAGTCGAAGAGTGACTCCGATAACAATGTCGGCGCCCATCTTTTTTGCAACGTCAGTGGGAAGGTTGTTGACCAGCCCGCCATCGGCGAGGAGCCGTCCTTTCCACTCGACGGGCGTAAAGATTCCGGGAATCGCCATCGTGGCACGGAGGGCTTCAGTCAGGTGGCCGTCGCCGCCCAAAACGAATTCCTCTCCGGATGAGAGGTCTACTGTGACGCACCGGAAAGGGATGGGAAGATTGTCGAAATCCTGAACGTCCCAGTATGCGGCCGTTTCGCCGCTCAGCAATCGAACCAGGGGTTGAGCAGAGTTGATTCCACCGGGAAGATCGAACCCTGCTCTCAGCGGTATGGAGTAAGGTCCGGTAATGCGATTCCATTCCTGCTTCTCCGCTGCGGGCCGATCTTCAAACCGTGGAGCGGTGCGCAGGAGATCATTCCAGTCTGCGCGTTCGACGATTCCTTCAAGAGTGGCGGCGTCGTGTCCGGTTGCATACAGACCACCAAGAATTCCGCCCATGCTTGTTCCGGCGATCATATCGATTGGAATGCGATGCTCTTCCAGATATCGCAAAACTCCAATGTGGGATAGGCCAAGCGCACCACCGCCACTTAATGCAATACCAACCGTTGGTCTTTTGGACGGAGTACTGGGGGGACTATCCTGCGCCAGGATGAACGCCGGCGGAAGTAAGACGAGGAGTCCAGCCACGACTTTCGCAATGCAACGGAGGCGGTCCATGCCTCAATCTACATCAGCTGGCGTCGTAAGCTGGCACTGGAACGCTATGTGGGATGCGGAAGCCGCTTATTTGAAAGCGAAGAAACGACTCCCGCATTGAACACATCTCCAGGGGACGACTGTGCAACACTTGAGCAGCCACTCCACTGTGCCGTGCGTTTTCGAGCGGCACACCTTCGGTGAACTGCAAAACGGACAAGACGATGAGCCCCCCAAAAACACTCCGCCAAAGGAAGGTCGAAGGGGATGTATGGTGCGATTTAACGGAAATTTTTTCACCTGCATCATGCAACGAGGACGGTTTCTCCTGTGAAGTCCCACACTGTCAGTCCACTGCACTTGGGACAGCGGGTCAAAGTTTCTCCCTCTTCAAAAACCACTTCACAGTCGCAACATTCTGAACTGTAGAGTCCCTTGTCGTTCGCTGTAGTTCCAGTTTTCATAGCTGCCTCCTGTAGTTAAAAGATCTCCATTCTCAAGCATTCGAAATTCCGAACGGCCCTTGTTAACTCTTTCTTCAGGATGCGAGCAAAATGTTCTGTCGAGGGAAAGCAGTCCGAACCTCAGGGCAAACTCCACGGGAATATTTACCGGGAGCCTCAATTGTAAAACCGAATGCTCTCGATCACCTTGTTAAAAATTGGGTTGTAGAGATTCTCTTCGGTTTGCGGTGTTACCGCCAGAAAGTAACGGACCGTGCCGTTTGGACGACGAACCGCGATCAGCCGATCGAGTTCCACACCACCAACAGGCGACGTGTTGCTCAATTTCATCTCGATGGCGGTCAGACCTCCTACTTCCCGTTGGATGCTAGCCAGGCGATGAAGATTCGGTTTGTGCGCTTCAACTCCTCAATCAACTGGTCCATAGCATCGGAGATCGTCGATTCCGCAGTAACTCCGCCTGCCGGAATTTCGGCCCCAGAATTCCGGGGGCGCGGCTCAAATATATCCGCGAGGAGTCCGTACGCAAGGGTGGCGTCAACATTTCCGTCTTCGGGTGACAAACTCGTCGTGTCACCTGTTTTTGCGATGATCCAGTTGTTCGGGTAGCGTAATTCGAAATCCGGGCCACGAAAGAGCATGAACCGAAAACTGGGAAGATCCTTCTTCTGCGCGACCGCTGGCGTCAACGAAAGTAGGATCGCAGCGAAGTACCATCAATGCTCGGTTCCAAACCGTCATAGTGACCTCCTGGAGAGGGAGGCGGCGTACTAGATCCCTCATCCGGCCCTTCGGGCCACCTTCTCCCGGGGGAGAAGGAATGATCTGCAAGTTGTCCTTCTCCCACCGGGAGAAGGTGGCCCGAAGGGCCGGATGAGGGATCTAGGCCCGGGTAACCTCAAGTTGTCAGGCAGTCGCTCTTTTGTCGACATTGCACGTACAGCCGGTTTGTTCGGCGCAGCCCTGACAGCAATAGGTCTCGCTCCCCTGCTGGTACGAATCAGACCAGTCTGAAGAGTCCATACCGCAGTTTGCACAAACGCCTGAATCTTTGGTTGAGGACTGTTTTTTCTTCGACATAGGTCATTCTCCCTTCCGTTTCGTCGGTGCACGCATTGGACCAAGTCACTTAAGATGGATGTTCTCGCGCACGGCAACACGGCGTTTGACTCCGTTGTCTGAATTCTGGTCAGATACGAGACTCTTGCTTCCAGGCAGCCATGGGCGTTTCATGATTCCGATGGGAACTCGCATGGCATTGCACATGCTGTGGTTGGTTAGTCCATCAACCTTTTTTCAGAGGGAGTGACAGTACATGCGGCGGGTTGAGGTGGATTCGATAAAGCCAAGTATCATCGACAGATTCCTATCGCTATTTGCAACCGTTTTACCAGGTGAAGGCGTTACGGCACTTCTCCTGATGCTTAACGTTTTCACGCTTTTGACGGCGTACTACATCATCAAACCCGTGCGTGAAGCGTTGATCCTTGGAGAGGCCGGCGCCGTCGTTAAAAGCTACGCTTCTGCGGGACAGGCCGTGTTGTTTCTGCTGATTGTTCCGCTCTATGGAATGTTGGCCAGCCGCGTCAGCCGGGTCTGGCTGATCAATGGCGTCACCGCATTTTTCATCTCTAATCTGGCGATCTTTTTTATTCTTGGCCGGCTTGGTGTGGCCGTCGGGATTGTCTTTTTTCTCTGGGTCGGACTGTTCAACCTGATGCTGGTGGCCCAGTTCTGGGCGTTCGCGAACGATATCTATACGCAAAAGAAGGGAGAGCGTCTCTTCGGAGTTGTCGGGATTGGCGCGTCCATAGGAGCAATTCTTGGGGCCTGGCTTGCCGGACTGTTATTCAAACCTCTCGGCGAGTATCCGATGATGCTTCTCTCCGCCGGATTGCTCGGTGTTTCGATGGTTCTGACGAACTGGATTCACCATCGCGAGAGATCGGCGCCGGTCGTTCGCGGGGCGTCGAAAACGGAGTCGGCCGAGAGACCGCTCGGATCAGGAGGTGGATTTCAGCTCATCTTTAAGAGCCGCTACCTTGTGATGATCGCGTTTCTAGTTTTGATTTCGAATTGTGTGAATACCACCGGCGAATACATCCTCGGACAAACGGTCGCCGACAATGCCAGCGCAGCTACGGTGGGAAGCCCGGATCAAAACGTTGCCCAGAAAGGCTACATCGGCGAGTTCTATGCGAACTTTTATTTTTGGGTAAATCTGATCGGCGCGGGGTTTCAGATGTTTCTGGTCTCCCGCATAATGCAGCACCTGGGAGCGGGACTCGCACTCTTTTTCCTTCCGGTGATTGCTCTTGGGGGTTATACCGTGCTGGCGCTGGTCCCGATCCTCAGCCTCATACGCGTTGCCAAGATTCTCGAAAACAGCGTTGACTACTCGGTGCAGAATACCGCCCGGCACGCCCTCTTTCTGTCAACAACCAGAGAGGAAAAGTACAAGGCAAAGGCCGCCATCGACAGCTTCTTCTGGCGTATGGGAGACATGATCAGCGGAGCGCTGGTGTTTGCAGGGACTCAGCTTGCGTTGAACACTCGCGCTTTCGCCGCTGTCAACGTGTTCCTCGTTCTGGTTTGGCTCGGAATCGCGCTGGCCATCGTTCGGTACGTCAAGACAGGACCGGCTGCAAGGATTGCTGCATAATCGTTCATCAGCACCCAGGAGATACATGAGGTCTCCCCGCGAATTGTTCAGAGCCGTTGTTGGACCATCCGACGGTGAACGGGCCCGCCTTATTCTGATGGCAGGCTATCTCCTGTTGGTCATCACCTGCTATACGACAACGAAGGCCCTTCGCGACTCGCTGTTCATCATCGAAATCGGGCCGGCTCAACTTCCGCTTCTCTACGTTCTGAGTGCGGCGTGCATGGCCGCAATTTCAGCTCTGTACCCGCGAGCTCTTCGCAAGATCGGACTGATCTCCCTGATTCAACTCACGTCGCTTGCGTCAGTTGCCAGCATGCTCGTGTTCTGGCGGTTTGTCGACGATGAGAGCCGTATGTCTCTGTACATTCTGTACGTTTGGGTCAGCCTCTTCGGAGCGATTACCGCGTCACAGGCGTGGTCGTTGGCCAGCCATGTGTTCGATGCGCGAGAAGCGCGGAGATCGTACGCATGGATCGGATTGGGCGGAGTTCTCGGCGGCATCGTGGGGGGATCGCTGGCTCGGTTTGTTGCCCCGTTGTTGGGCTCCGAAATGCTTCTGCCAATCTGTGCTGGACTGATGGCGATTACCGTTGTCATCCTCCGCCAACTGGCCCGGCATCAAAACCGGGCAACGACGGCGCAGACGGAAGCTGCCGCGAAACCCGAATCCGGATCGGCCATCTTCTCGCAAGTACGGAAGTCGCCATATTTATCGATGATTGTTGTGCTGCTTCTCGCCGGTGTCATTGTTGAAGCGTTCATTGACTATGAATTCAAGGTCATCGCGCATCAGGCATTCGATTCGAAAGATCGCCTGACTTCGTTTTTTGGAACCATCGCGTTATATGGCGGTGTGCTTGCCTTTTTCGTGCAGACGCTCATTACAAGTCCTGTCTTGAAGCGTTTCGGTGTGGGTGCGGCAATTCTGATGTTTCCGATGGCATTGCTGGCCGCCTTTGTTTTGATCGCTGTCCGTCCTGCGCTTTGGGCAGTTTCGATCTTGAAGCTGACCGATGGCGCGCTGAGCTACTCCATTCATCGGTCCGGGATGGAATTGTTATTTGTACCGATTCCAGCGCGGCTAAGAGCATCGGTGAAGGCAATGATCGATCTTCTTGTTGACAGAGCGGGACGCGCAAGTGGCGGTGTATTGCTGTTTGCGCTGACGACAGGATTGGCTCTTGGAGTGCCCTCGCTCAGTGTTGTGGCCGCTTGCGCATTGGTTGTCTGGATCACGATTGCGATTGCGATTCGGCGCGACTACGTACATGCATTTCGAGTAGCTCTCGAAAAGAAAATCATTGAACCTGAAGCTCTCGGAGATCAAGTGCTGGACAACACAATCTCGCGCGCCCTGCTTCAGGCTTTGTCGAGTTCTGATGACCGGCAGGTACTTTATGCATTGGATCTGCTTGCCAGTGGCCCTCCGGGCAGATGGAGGCAATACTTGTCTTCGCTTATCGAGCACAGAACGCCCGCTGTCCGAAGCCGAACAATCGCGATATTGACGGAATGGCGTTCCTTTTTATCGGAGACCGTTGAGAAGCGATTATTTGATGAAGATGTCGATGTCCGTATCGAAGCGATTCGTCACCTGTGCGAGGCGGGATTTGAGCCGTCTCGAGCAAACCTCGCGCGGTTTCTGCACCACGCGGATTACAAAATAATACTCGCGGCCATGCACTGCATCGCGAAGTATCGTCCGAACGATGGGCATTTGATTGATGAAGCTCTAATAGAAAAGGCACTGGGTGTTTCGGGAGAGCATGGCATCAGTGCGAAAACAGCCGCAGCGCGTGGAATTGCGATCGCGCGCCCTCCGCGTGCGACGCAGTTCCTCCAGCAGCTGCTGAAGGATTCGGATGTTGAAGTGGTTCGCCAGGCCGTGCACGCTGCTGGAGAAATCGGATACTCGGGTGCGATTCCGCAATTGATACCGATGCTGGCGCGCGCTCGCCTCCGCCGCGATGCTCGGGAAGCTTTGTTAAAGCTTGGGTCCAACGCCCTGGCCGAATTGCGGACACGATTTCAGGATGAAGCGATGCCCCTTGATGTCCGGGTTCGTATTCCACGCGTTCTGTCGCTTTCGCGCAGGCAGGACGCAGCAGACTTTCTATTCGGAAATATAGGTCGATTCACACCCCGTATCGATACCGCGCTTCTGAAAGGGCTGAACTTCATGCGTACAGACTCACCGAAGATGCACTTCGACGGGGACCGTGTGGAGTCCCTGATACGCCTGGAACATGCAAGACATCAGCGATTGAGCACGATCCTCCGCGCGGTCGAACCCGACAACTCCGAGGGTATCGATAAGGTTTCCGCCGACGTTCTCGCTCTGCTTCATAAGGCAATAAGCGAGCGGCTTCACGAAAGTGTGGAAAGAGTTTTTCGACTTCTTCATCTGATTTATTCTCCGACCGACATTCAGTCGGTCTATTTCAGTTTCAGTACCAGGCCGGCTCTGCGCGCGAGTGCCGTGGAGTTCCTCGACAACCTGATCGATCCGCCCTTGAGAGAACTGGTCGTGTCGCTTTTAGAACAGGACGGGTCTGGGTTGGGGAAGGAGTCCAGGGAGAAGGAGTTGTCGCGAGGCGAAGCGATCCAGCGACTTCTCGAACAGGAAGACGAATGGCTGAAGACGATTGCGGGCGAACTTGCCGGACGATGGAGCGCTCAAGACATGTGGTCTCCGAGGATGGCATAGGCGACGGAGCTTCGCCGGGAGGTGCTCGTTGACTGTCTCACTGTCGGCTGTTGAAAAGGTGCTTTGCCTCCAGCGTGTCGACGTATTCAAGCATGCGACGACTGAAATGCTGACCTATATCAGCTCGATTGCTGAAGTCACGGAAATCGCATCTCAGAGTGTCATTTTCTCGGAACAGGAAATGTCCGACGCCATGTATGTCGTCGTCACAGGCAGCGTCCGGTTATCGAAAGAAGGTAAAGAAATTCTCGTGGCGCGGCCCTCGGAGAGTTTTGGAACGTGGGCTCTGTTTGACAACGCACCGCGGCTTATGACGGCCGTAGCTCTGGAGGATTCCGTTCTTCTCAAGATCGTAAGCGACACCTTCTATGAGTTCCTTGCGGACCACGAGGAGGTGACGCCAGCGATCTTCAAGGCTGTTATTGAGCGGGTAAAGACTCTGGCTCCGGATGCCCTATGACGAAGCGATTACTTGACAGGCTGTTGAAGCTCAGGAACGTCGACATCGATTTTGATGTCTCGGTCTTTAATGCCGCGGCCGAACATGAGATAGAACGCAATTGCGGCCATATTGCTGCTGCTGTTGTCGGACATCGTCTACCTCCAATTGATCGTGACTATTCCAGTCGTCCAGAGGGCGCCGCACGGCGCCTGGCTTCTAAGACAGCAATCTGGCGGCCCATTCGCCGCCTTTATGCAAAAAGGAGATTCCATGTTGCAAGCCGACCGTTCTCCAGCTGCGGTTTCCCTGGAACTGTCTGAACTTCTTCCCATCCCTATGGTGAAGCTCGACCCTAAAGGGAAAGTCCTGTTCATGAATCATGCTTCTCACGAACTTCTGGCCGCAATGCAGATCACTCCCGATGCTCTTTCGCACGCATTGCCCCACCGTCACAGGTCGATGGTCCGTGAAGCCTTGCGCGAGAAAAGTGTGGAGGAAATGGACTGGATTCAAAACGGGCGCAGTTTGCATCTGGTCTTTAAGGCTGCGGAGGATGGTGCGGCTGCGTACCTGTTTATGATCGATCTGACAGCCCAGGAGGAGGCAAAGGCTCAGCTGATCCAGTCGGAGAGGATGGCATCGCTTGGCTTGCTGGTGGCGGGCCTTGCTCATGAGATCAATACGCCTCTGGGCGCGATACATAGCAACAACGACACGGTTGGGCGGTCCATCGAAAAGATTCGGCAGATTCTGGAGGCGCAAAATTTAACCAGCGCGGATCGGGACCGCGTTCAGCAACTCGTCGCCATCCTACGCGATGTGTGCCAGAACACGAGTCTGGCGACGGAGCGTCTAATGAGCGTGGTGGGCAGTCTGAAGAACTTTGCGCGCATTGACGAAGCGGAATTCCAGAAGGCTGATCTGCATGAAGGGATCGAGAGTACGTTGACGATCGTACAGCACCAATTGAAGAACCGAATCCGTGTAGAGAGGCACTATGGCAATATCCCTCTCGTGGAATGTCACCCGAACCGGCTTAATCAGGTGTTTATGAATCTGCTCGTAAATGCGGCTCAGGCGATTCCCGGTGAAGGAACCATAAGCATCACGACGGCCAAAAAGGGCGATTCCGTCAGAATCTCTATCGCCGACTCCGGGGTGGGTATTCCTGCGGAAAATATTTCGAAGGTCTTCGATCCCGGATTCACGACGAAGGGAGTCGGGGTCGGAACCGGCCTGGGGTTGTCGATCTGCTACAAGATCATTGAACAGCATCAGGGAGAGATCGACGTTGAAAGTGGTGACCAGGGGACCACATTTACGATCACGTTGCCCCTTGGGCATGGAAAGAAGGTGAAAAGTGGCTGAGCGAGAGTCGCCGGTTATCCTGCTCGTCGATGACGAAGAGATGATCATCAACTCGATCAAATCATTTCTAGCGGTAGAAACAGACTATAGCGTCCTCACGTATACATCGCCTGTTAAGGCGATCGAAGATCTGGAAACGAAAATCAAGAACCTCGATCTTGTAATTAGCGATTACCTCATGCCTGAAATGGACGGAATTTCATTTCTAGCCGAGGTAAAGAAAAAATTTCCTCTGGTACCTCGAATCCTTTTGACTGGCTATGCCGACAAGGAAAATGCGATCAAGGCCATCAATAACGTTGGCCTGTATCAATACATCGAGAAGCCATGGGACAACGATGACCTCCGGCTGATTATCCGCAATGGCCTGGAAAAGACTATTCTGCTGAAGCAGCTCGAGGAAAAGGTCCGCGAAGTGGAAAAAGTCCACAAGGAACTCACCGATGTTCAGAAGGAGATCCTTCGGGTCTTCGTCTAGAACTGTTCAGGTTTTGAACAAACCAGCGCCGCTGAGCCCCAGGAAAAACATCGCTCTCCTTGGATATGAACGGTTTGCGCGTATTGGAATCCGTTCTGCCAGTATCTAACCACGGATAGGAGCCGTACGATGCCAAAACACCTGACTCCGGCCTTCCTCACACTCTCTTTCGCTTTCACGTTCTTCGTTACACGGGCATATTCGCAGCAGGCGGAGATCCCGCAGCTAGCCCCTGCGGATGGTGGCGCCAATACTGCGGATCAAACAGATTCAGCCGGGACGACGCGAATTGTCGAGGAACGGCCCGACCTCTATTGGATAGGTAAAAATCTTCATCCCATATCCTGGTTCGAATTTGTCGTACGGCCTGTCGCCCACATGGCAGAGAGGGGCGCCAACCGTTTTAATTACCAGCAACAATCGACAAAGGTCTGGGGCGTGAAGTTTGGCATAAGCGGTAACGGGACAAGTTCGGGCGCTGGCCCTGAGATCAAGCCTTTCCACAATGACCTGTTTGGAACCGGCCTGCAGTTGGAGTTGCCGCTGGTCGTCACTTACAGGTTGTATGAATCTTATCGCTTCAGACTGAACTATCCGCTGATTCGAAGCGAAGGCGTTCCAGGCGAAGACTCCGAGCGATTAGGTGTGGAATTCTCCGGCCGCTACAATTCCCGCCCTTCGGAAACCTTTTATGGAATTGGTAACGATATCAGCGACGTAAACAACACAAAATTTCGTTCGGTCTCGCGCACCGCCGGAATTGCACTCAAGGCGCGAGTCGGCAAGGCCTGGACACTGCGCCTCGAGGAAGGCTATCGCAGCATCGGCATTACAGAACCCCGCAACTATATCTCGTCGAAAGACGTGTTCGCGAATTCGGGCATACCTGGGATGTCTGACGCAGGCGGCACGGGATTGATATCCGCGATTTCTGTGCAGAGAGACACGAAGGATCGCAATTACCTCGCGAGCTCGGGTGGACGCCAGTACATCGAAGTTAGCCTGAACGAAGGCCTGACCGGTGGCGACTTTTCGTACTGGCGATACCGGGCGGGTCTCCAGCAATTTTTCTCGCTGGACGAACACCATCGAAAAGTCATTGCGTTTCGAACCGATGTGGAGACCAATCAAGAAAAGGGTGGAAGCGTCATTCCATTTTTCGATCTTCCCATCATCGGCAGTCACAGCACCGTACGTGGTATCCCCACCCGGCGGTACACGGACAAGAGCTCAATGAGCGCTTCCCTTGAATATCGCTACCGGATATGGCGCGCCTTCGACTGGGGATTCTTTGTAGATACCGGACAGGTCGGTCCTCAGATTGGCGACTTTAGCTTCTCGAAGGATCGCCTCCATACCGGATATGGAACGCGTTTCATGGTCCGGGCAGGTAAACACGCCATGAGTATTGATCTTGCACGCAGCCGCGAGGGGTGGGCGATCTATGCAGACTTCAGTCCGGACTTTTAAACTTATGCGAACTAAAGCGGCCGTCCTTACGACTCTTTCAATCGTTCTCTTCGCATGGATTGGCGAGGCGCAGTCGAAGAACTCCGCGCCCGCCGCCGGTGTGATCTGGGTGGATTACGATTTTAAAAATATCGCTGAACCCAAGTCGCGGGACGGAGGCTATTACGCGGCATTTTTCAACGCCGAAGCCGGAGAACGATGGAAGCGTGCCGTAGATATTCCGCGATATGTGCGCATGGCTGCTGGCGCGCCAAAGCAGGCGGCCAACGTAAACGCTCTGGATGAGGTGCCCGACTCCAGTTGGTTCACGAATCGTCACGCGCTCCGGCCGATGACCGTCGAACAATTGGTCCGAGGGCCGAATCGCGGAGATCCGCCCGACTTCTCATCGGGCACGATCAAAAAAGCAAAGATGGACGGTGTTACTCCGGGTCTCCTCGTGAAAGACAGTAAAGGCCGGGACTACATCGTGAAGTTCGACAACCAGGACTACCCGGAGTTGCAGTCGGGTGCTGAAGTCATTTCCACAAAAATCCTTTTTGCTTCCGGCTACAACGTGCCGGAGAACTACATTAGCTACATCGACCCCACCAAACTTGAGATCACGGAGGGAATGGAGATAGAGGGAAAATCCAAACATCCATTCACTTCCGAAGAACTCAGCAAGATGCTGATGCATGCTGCGAGGTCGCCGGACGGCAGGTATCGTGTCCTCGCAAGCAGGATGCTTGATGGAACACCCAAAGGCCCGTTCCCTTACGTGGGGTTGCGCACGGATGATCCGAACGACCTCATTCCACATGAGCACCGCCGCGAATTGAGAGGGCTGCGCGTCATTGCATCCTGGATCAATCATTGGGATGTAAAGGAAGGCAATACGCTTGATATGTATGTCGCGGAACATGGCCGTAAGTTCCTTCGTCATTATCTGATCGACTTCGGTTCCTCTCTCGGTGGCGGGCAGTTTCCTCTTGAGTACTTCCGAGGGCGTGAGTACGCCCTCGATGCAGGTACCATGATGAAGGAACTTTTTACGCTCGGGTTCTATGTCACGCCCGACGAGAAAAAGGCTTCACTTGTCTATCCGCAGGTCGGGATTTTTTCGGCTGAAGATTTCGACCCGGGCGGATGGATTCCCTCATTCCACGTAATGCCATTCGATAACATGACGCCCGAAGATGCTTATTGGGCGACGCGGATAATTCTGTCGTTCACCGAGGATGAGCTTCTCCAGATTGTCAAAACCGCGGAATACACGGACCCGAAAGTGACGAACTACGTTCTGCGAGTGCTGCTCGAGCGGCGCCAATTGATCGCAAGATATTGGCTCAGGGATATCAATCCGATAGGAAAATTCGCCATAGCCCCAGGTCCCGATGGATTCGAATTGCGGTTCGACAATCTCATGTTCGCTGATGACGTTGCCGCCCCCTCCGCGTACCTTTACGAAGTCATAGGCCCAGCTGCACCGGCAAATCGTCGGGCTCGTCCCGAAAACCGGATGACTGAGGTTCCGCGAATTCCGCTGGGATCTTCACTCACTGGGGAAACTCGAGTGAGGATCTGGACTACTCGAGACGCTGGGGCGAAGCCCGTCACAATCTACCTGCAGCCGAAGTCTAAGGGAGCGGTGGGAATTCTGCGGATAGAGCGCTCATAACGGAGGGAGCAGCACATGCGAATTCATCCAACTCTGAAGAATACTGCGACGATTGCCCTGTCTGTATTTTTGGTCGTGTCGTGCGCCTGCGCACAGGGAAGTCAGGCGAAGACACCGCAGGATCAGTCGAAAGAGTTTCAGGCCGGCATCGATAAATATATGGAGGTTCATAAAAAGGCAGTAGCCTCGGTTCCGGCAATGCCGAAAGAGACAAAAGATACGGCTCTGATCGCCAAACACGAGCAACAGATTGCCGATGCCATTCGCGAACTCCGGCCAAATGCCCTGGCTGGAGAAGTATTCACCCCGGCTGTGCGCCAAATGATCGCAGCGACCGTCAAACAGAAGGTAGACGGAAAGGCGGGTGAGTCTGCGAAGGCGACGATCCTAGGCGAGGGTAACCCTAAGTCCGAGTCCGTCCCCGTGACTCTCACGGTTAACGGACCTTATCCCACGAAGGCGCCGTTGTCGACGGTTCCACCGTCGCTACTCATGGCTTTGCCAACATTGCCGAAGGAGCTTGAGTATCGGTTTGTCGGACGGAACCTCATTCTGCGGGATACTGTGGCGAACGTGATCGTCGATTTCATTCCCAATGTAATCTGATAAAACAGGAAGAACAAAGATGATGAAGCGGGGACGCAAATCGCTACGTTTAACCTTCGCAGTGCTGTTCGCGCTCCTCTTTCAAGTTCCTGCCCGGCCACAGGCAAGGGTCGGCGCAGCCGAAGAACGGGCTGTCGCACCTGTTGCGTCCCAGCAACAGCCGGCGAAACAACCGGAGCTGAAGTTCGCGATTCTCGGCGATACAGGCACTGGCGGCAGAGAGCAGTATGAAGTTGGAAAAAAGCTGGCGGCGACTCGCGGCACTTTCCCTTTCGAATTCGTCATCATGCTGGGCGACAACATGTATGGTGGGGAGAGCCCACAGGACTTTCAAAACAAATTCGAGAAGCCATATGAAGCCCTTTTATCGACCGGTATTAAGTTCTATGCATCGCTCGGCAATCACGATGTGCCTGAACGCCAGATCGCTTACAAGCCTTTCAACATGGGCGGACAACGGTACTACACGTTCAAGCCGAAAGATGGTGTTCGCTTCTTCGCTCTGGACAGCAACTACATGGACAAGAAGCAGCTGGAATGGCTGGAAAATGAGTTGAAGTCCTCAGGCAGCGAATGGAAGATCTGCTTCTTTCACCATCCACTCTATTCGTCCGGAGAGAAACACGGCCCGAGTCTTGAATTGCGCAAGGCCCTTGAGCCGCTTCTTATCAAACACGGCGTTGATGTTGTGTTCGCCGGCCATGAACATTTCTACGAGCGCATCAAGCCGCAGAACGGGATTCAATATTTCATTCTCGGTAACAGCGCCAAGTTGCGCAAAGGCGGCATTGAGGCGAGCAACAATACCGCGAAGGGTTTCGACACGGATAATGCCTTTATGATCGCGGAAATTGCCGGTGACGAAATGAGCTTCCAGACGATATCGAGAACGGGCACCCTTGTGGACTCCGGCAAGTTTCGGCGCGCGGAGCGCAAAGCCGCGGCCACAAAAGATTGATCTGTCTCGAATCCAGGCATCAAGCACACCAAGAACACTATCCCTTCCACCAATAGCCGACATCAGATTGAGTCTAAAGGTTTTCCTGCTGGTGTGTTTGGCGTGCAGATTGCGACTTCAAGGTCAGGCGATTCGAGACCGCCGCTGAGAATCAGTACCGGAAGCTCGTAAGTCTCGTAAGTCTCGTATAACGACCTAAAGGAGCCAACATGAAGAACGTATATTTGGCCTTGGCTTTGATGCTTGCATTCACGGGTTTCGGGTTCGCTGCAGATGATGCCACTCAGCGAGTGGGGGAAGCTAAAACAGTCTTCGACGAAATCATGAGCGCGCCCGACAAGGGAATTCCCCGCGACCTTCTGGAGAAGGCACATTGCATCGTTATCGTTCCGGCCGTTAAGCGCGCCGGATTCATTGTCGGCGGGCAATACGGCGTAGGCGAGGCTCTGTGCCGCCAGCCAGGACGTGCCGGCTGGACCGGACCTTCGACCATAAAGGTTGAGGGAGGCAGCTTTGGACTTCAAATCGGTGGCGGCGAGACGGACATCGTCATGCTCGTCATGAATGAATCCGGATCGAACAAACTTATGAAGAGTGAATTCACTCTCGGCGGAGAGGGCGCGGTCATGGGAGGGCCAGTCGGCCGAGCTACTTCTGCGGAAACAGACGCAGCCTTCCGAGCGGAAATTCTTTCCTACTCGCGTTCACGCGGCGTATTCGCCGGTGTGGCGTTGAAGGGTTCAACTCTCCGTCCGGATAACAGCGACAACAAGAAACTTTATGGCAAGGAAGTTAAGCACGAGGACATTCTCATGGGAAAAGTCCCGGCGCCTGCTGTCGCAAAACCCTTGATCGACAGCATTAGCAAATATTCAACGGTAGAGAAGAAATAGGAGGACTCCATGCTTTGGACCATTTTTGTCATCCTGCTGGTTCTGTGGTTACTGGGAATGGCGACTTCGTACACGCTGGGTGGCTTCATTCACATCCTGCTGATACTCGCGATCGCCACCGTGCTCATCCGCGTGATCCAGGGCCGAACACCAGTTTAGACGAAATAACAACAGCCCTCCGCGGCACGCGTCGCGGAGGATTCGGCAACACATCTGATCGAACATAACTATTTCAAATCTGGGAGGCACTATGAACTGGGATCAAATCGAGGGAAATTGGAAAATTCTCAAAGGTAAGGCCAAACAGCAGTGGGGACGATTGACGGATGATGAGCTCGACGTGATTGCAGGCAAGAAAGACGTGCTGATTGGAAAACTCCAGGAGCGATATGGAATGGCACGACAAGAAGCCGAGCATGAGGCTAATCACTGGCGCGAAGCGTGTTAAGGAGAATCTTACATAAGGAGTTCCAACTATGAAGGGAATCGCGATCGTTCTCATCCTTCTCGGAGCTCTGGCGTTAGGGTACCAGGGCTTCTCTTATGTCACTCGCGATAAGGTCGTCGATCTAGGGCCTGTCGAAGTCACAGCCGAGAAGCACAAAACTGTTTTTCTTCCGCCTGTGCTGGGCGCTGTTGTCTTAGTCAGCGGCATCGCCCTGTTGTTGACGAGTTCTCGCAGAGCGTAGGTACCAAATCAGACTTGCCGGATTAGTCCGGCAATAAGGGCGGCGCGCTCAGGGAAGGATGCGATTTCAACGTATTCGTCCATTGAGTGCGCTCCCTCCCCGATAGGGCCGAGACCGTCGAGCGTCGGGATACCGATCGCGGACGTGAAGTTTCCGTCAGATCCACCGCCAGTTGAACCTTCTTCGATATGCAGCCCGAGGTCTTGTCCGACTTTTCGGGCAATCTCAAGCAGCCTCGCCGTATCTGAGGTTCGCTCCATTGGCGGGCGGTTGATTCCGCCGCGAATGTGGAGTGTCGCTCCCGGGAGCACGGGCCGTAATTGTCGTATTGCCTCGGAAATGCGCGCCGCCTCATCGTTGTTGGCAATGCGCACATCGATCTCAACGACCGCTTCTGCGGGAACTACATTGACGCGGGTCCCCCCCTGAACCACACCGACCGTTACTGTCGTGCCGCAGGCCGGGTCAGACATATTCTGCAACCGAAGGATTTGGTGGGCGATTTCCTGAATGGCATTGACGCCGCGAGAGGGATCAATGCCTGCGTGGGCAGCTCGGCCCGCCGCCATCACCGTGAACCTCCCGACACCTTTTCTCGCGGTTTTCAGTGCGCCGCCAGGCAGCGAAGGCTCAAGCACCAGCACTGCGCCGGCGCTCATCGCTTCCATTTCGATAAGGGCCCGCGAGGACGGGCTTCCAGCCTCCTCATCAGAAGTCAACAAAATGGTGACAGGTCGCGGCAGCGGACCGAGAACCCGCAGAGCGGCGCAGAGGAGGGCGATGCCTCCTTTCATGTCGAACACCCCGGGGCCTGTAGCTCGATTGTTTTGAATTTTGAATGGCCGGCGGAAAATTTCTCCGGCGGGAAATACAGTATCTGTATGACCCAGGATGAGAAGCTTATCCGCCGGTGCGCCATCGAACCTCGCCAAGAGGTGATCGCCGAATCGCTCTGCAGGGACGTACTCAACGGCGGCGCCCAGGCGTTCGAATGTTGGTCCGAGAAAATGCACAAATGTGTCAACGAGGGATTTGTTCATGCTGGGCGAGTCCATGTTCACCATGGCTTCAAGCAGACTCAGCGTTTCCGGCAAGTTTCGCCGTAGTGCGTCGAGAAGATCCTTCATCTGTATAGTCTATAATCCCCGGCGATGAAGTTGGCCATTCTGGGCACGCGGGGCATACCTGCGAACTACGGCGGGTTTGAAACGTTTGCTGAGGAGCTTTCCATTAGGCTGGCGGCTCGCGGCCATGATGTCACCGTTTATGGCCGGTCCAATAACATCAACTACACGGGGGAAGAGTACAAAGGCGTAAAGCTGGTTATTCTTCCCACGATCGGCACAAAGCATCTGGACACGGTGTCTCATACGTTACTTTCGGTTATTCACGCGATCCCGCGACGGTTTGACGTTGCGCTGATTTGCAATGCCGCGAATGCAATTTTTGCGGCGATTCCTCGCATCACGGGAACGCCCGTCGCGCTGAACGTGGACGGCATCGAGCGCAAGAGACGGAAGTGGGGCTTTGCCGGCCGTACGTACTATCGGATATCGGAATATCTGGCGACAGTCATTCCCAATGTCATCGTCACCGATGCTGCGGTCATTCGCGAGTACTACAAGAAGGAATACGGCGTTTCGTCCCGGATGATTGCCTACGGCGCGGAGTGCACCAGACAGCCGACAACGGAGATCCAGCAGCGACTCGGCTTGAAGTCGCGCGAATACATCCTCTATGTGAGTCGTTTAGAACCGGAGAATAACGCTCACGTCGTGATCGAGGCGTACGAGCAAGTTAAAACGGATAAACCGCTGCTGATCGTAGGCGACGCGCCTTATGCGCGTGAGTACATTCAAAGCCTGAAAGCCACTCGCGACTCGCGCGTGCATTTCCCCGGTGCTCTGTATGGCGTCGCCTATCGTGAGTTGCAATCGCACGCCTATGTTTATGTTCACGCAACGGAAGTGGGTGGTACGCATCCTGCTCTGATCGAAGCTATGGGCGCTGGAAACTGCGTCTTGGTTTTCGATACGCCGGAAAATAGGGAAGTCGTTGGCGACGCCGGGCTGTTCTTCTCAAGTTCGGATGAGCTGAGCCGTCTTCTCCAGACCGTGACCGCCGATCCGCGGCTTGTCGAAGATTATCGTTTAAAGGCGAGAGCCAGGGCGGTTGCCAACTACTCCTGGGATGCCATTGCCGATGAATACGAACGATTGTTGGAAGGCCTTTGCGGGATAGAATAGGGAGTCCGTTTTGGCGTCCGCATATCCGGGAGGAACCTTTGAAAGGAATAGTACTGGCCGGTGGCCTGGGAACTCGGCTCTATCCCATCACCAAGATTACCAATAAGCATTTGATGCCGGTGTACAACAAGCCGATGGTCTTCTATCCAATCCAGACTCTCGTTGATGCCGGAGTCTCGGAGATTCTTGTGGTGACGGGAGGGAACAACGCCGGCGACTTTCTTCGGCTTCTTCGCAACGGCGAAGAGTTTGGTCTGAAACAGCTTTCGTATCGATATCAGGAAGGCGAAGGTGGAATTGCAGCCGCGCTGTCTCTGGCCGAAACCTTCGCCGGAGATGATTCAATCTGCGTCATCCTCGGTGACAATATTTATGAGAACAGCTTGAAGCAATCCGCCGAGGAGTTCGCGCGAATCGGCAAAGGCGCACGAATCCACTTGAAGCAGGTGGAGAATGCCCAGCGCTTCGGTGTTCCCGTCATGCAGGACGGACGCATTTTGCGGATAGACGAGAAGCCCAAGAACCCTCAAACCAATTTCGCGGTCACGGGTTTCTACATGTACGACTCGTCTGTTTTCCAGATCATCAAGACGCTGAAACCTTCGGGCCGAGGGGAGCTGGAAATCACGGATGTGAACAACGCATACATCGAACGCAATGAGATGAGTTGGCAAGTCATCGAAGGTTGGTGGTCCGATGCGGGCACATTCGATTCCCTGTTGCGGGCCAATATCCTCGTTGCGAGCCAGCATAAAGGTAATGAAGAAGAGCTACCACAGGAAGTAATCCAGACTTCCGCATCCATCCTGAGGCGCCAATGAAAGTTCTGGTAACGGGAGGAGCCGGCTTCATCGGTTCAAGTTTCATCCGCTATGTGTTGCGAATGCGGAACGATATCGAGATCGTCAATTTCGACAAGCTCACGTATGCGGGCAATTTGCGTAATCTTGAAGAGATCGCGCTGGATCCGCGGTACTCGTTCGTGCGGGGTGATATTGCGGAACCCGATCACGTCGCTGGAGCGTTTAAGCAGCACCATCCGGATGTAATTGTGAACTTCGCGGCGGAGACCCATGTCGACCGCTCCATCGAAGACACGACTCCATTTCTTCGAACCAATGTCGCCGGAACACAGTGCCTGCTCGAGCAATCCCGCCGCTCCGGCGTTTCCAAATTCATTCAGATTTCGACCGACGAGGTATACGGAAGCCTCGGTGCCGAAGGCGTTTTTCGCGAAGATACGCCGATTGACCCGAGCAGCCCTTACTCGGCGAGCAAGGCCAGCGCTGACCTCTGGGCTCTGAGCTACTTCAAGACTTATGGCTTTCCTGTAATCGTGACGCGTTGCTCAAACAATTACGGCCCCTACCAGTTTCCCGAAAAACTCATTCCGGTACTTATCACCAATGCAATGGAAGGACGATCACTTCCTATTTATGGTGATGGTCTTAACGTCAGGGAATGGATTTTTGCCGATGAACACTCGCGGGCGGTGCTGATGGCGCTGGATAAGGGACGTCCTGGGGAGGTCTATAACATTGGCAGTGGCCATGAAAAGACCAACCTCGAAGTAGTGCGGCAGGTCCTTAAGATCATGGACAAGCCGGAGTCGATGATCCAGTTCGTCAAGGATCGGCCGGGCCACGACCGTCGGTATGCTATCGACTGCTCGAAAATCCAACGGGAGTGGGGTTGGAAGAGCGAAGTCGATTTCGGGGAGGGCCTTGCGAAGACGATTGCCTGGTATCAGTCCCGACAGGACTGGATTCAGGGCATTAGGGATGCCTCGTATCTCTCTTATTACGAGCGGATGTATACGCGTCGAGACGAGACCCTCAGCCGATTGAATCAATGATTGCCTGCGATCTCTGTGGTTCACGGGATCCCGAGCCTGTCCTCGAATCCTCCAGGCTTGATGGACCGCTCGTGAAATGCAGGAAGTGCGGCCTGTTTTACGTTGGCGAACGCAGGTCGAACCTGGCATTTGGCTCCGACACTGCTGCCGCGACCACTCAGCGGATTCGCGATGCAAACCGGGACCTGACGGGGATTGACCTTGGTGAGGAGCGCCGCCTCGCAGGGCTGAACGCCAGGACTCGGCTAAACCTCATCCGGCGGTATCGCCCCTCCGGCAAACTCCTCGAAGTAGGTTGCGGGCGCGGAGATTTCCTTCGCGTCGCGAGGGAGCACTTTACTGTTGTCGGTGTCGAGCCCAATGAAGACCTGGCTAAAGACGCCGTTGCGTTCGCGCCCATTGATCAGGGAGTCATCGAATCCCATCCTTACTCCGAATACGACGTGGCCGCAAGCTTCCACGTGATCGAACATACGGACTCTCCCCGACGGTTTCTCGAGGCCATCGCCGCAAGGGTCCGGACAGGCGGCGTCGTCGTGATCGAGACACCGAATATCCACTCGGTTCCCTTTCGGCTTTTGAAGAGCCGGTGGCGGCAGTTCATTCCCGAGCACTACTTCTTTTTCGATGAGAAGACGATGGCAAGGCTGATGGAGGATGCGGGGCTGAGAGTCGAACGCATCGGGAGAATTGGCAAGTTCGCGAGCCCGGCGCTGATTTTGAATCGGCTTGCGCGGTACTTCCAGCCCTTGCGTTATGCAGAGAGCCTCGCAGGGCGGCTGAAGCTGGTCGTTCCTGTGGACCCATTCGACATCATGATTGCGATCGGCTTGAAGAAGTGAGGGGACCTACTCAGAGATGTCCCCGCCCGGCCTGAGATTCGAAAAGAACCTTCAATTCCCGCGAAGCCAACGCATCGCGGAATGAGACCGGCGTACCCCTTCTTCTTATCCCACCGTGATAGGATCTCGCTTTTTGGGGACGCTGCGGCATGGACATAGAATCCGTTCTCAAGGCTCTTCCGACACGCGATGACGGCCGTTATCTCGAGCCATGTGTTCTAAATCCAGAACGCAAGATCGGTGAGGGCGGAATGGCATCGGTGTATCTGGCAAGGCACCTGAATCTGCAGATCGATGTCGCGGTGAAGATTCTGCTTACGGACGCCGATACCAGTCCTGACAAGGTAAAGAGATTCACGCAGGAAGCGCAGCTCGCGGCAGCCATTAATCATCCCAACCTTGTCCGCGTCTATGACATTCGGTTTGTTCAAGGTATTCACTACATCATTATGGAACTGGTGAGAGGCCTCAGTGTGCGCGAGTTAGTTAAGCGCGACGGACCACTTACAGTACGGCACGCGACATCGATTGCGCTTGGCGCCGCCAGTGGGCTCGCAGCGGCACATGAGGCGGGGGTCATTCATCGAGATGTGAAACCTGGAAACATCATGGTCTCCGATCAGGGAGAAACGAAAGTTGTCGATCTGGGACTGGCTAAGGCGATTCAGAGCGGGGACCTTCTTCAGACTCTGGATGGCATCATCATGGGAACTCCCCAGTACATGCCCTTGGAACAGTTCGTTAACTCCGCCGATGTTCGGCCCGCCGCCGATGTTTACGCATTGGGCGCGACGCTCTACTTTATGCTGACGGGACGTGATGGGATCGCGCTCGACAGGTTTCTAGAGATGCGTGCACAAGTAGAGTCCGGATTCCCCGATGTGCGGAAGGAGAGGACTGACGTTCCTGAAGAACTCTCCGACATTGTCCGCAGAGCCACCTCACTCAATGAAGCAGACCGTTACCCGAATGCGGCAGCGCTTTCCGCAGAATTGTCTCGCTTCTTTAGCACTGCCAGGATCGGGCTGGAGGAACCCACTAGGGTGATTGGGTCGGCTCATCATCTACCGGTGCAGTGGTCCTGGCGCGCCGTTCATGCACTGCAACCGGCAGCGCACTTTGCCGGGCGCGCGAGTCTGTTGAAGCGGCTCACCGCCTGGTGGCACGGGAGATCCGGCCGCGATCGCGTTGTATCGCTCATCGGAGTGGGAGGCTGCGGAAAAACGTCTGTTGTTGCGCGGCTGCTGGATGAAGTTCGGGACTTGCCGCTCGAAGGAAATGTTTTGGTTTGGTCATTCTATGAGGATGCAAACGTGGGATCGTTTCTTCGAGAAGCATGTAACGTCTTCGCACCCGGAGGAGATAGCGACGCCGGCGGGCGCCTGGAACGGCTTCAACGGGCTCTCGACCAGGGCCCGAACCATTGCCTCATTCTCGATGGACTTGAAACACTGCAGTCCCAGGGAGACGCACGTTTTGCGCGTGGCGAGATCCTTGATCCGCAACTGCGGAATCTGTTGCGCTTGCTGGCAGCCGGATTGGGTGCGAGTCGGGCGCTGATGACATCGCGGACCAACATTCCAGATCTCGGGCCATGGGAAGAAAAGGGATACACCGCACTGCGTCTCGCCGAACTCGAGCCGCTAGACTGTCGGCAGTTGTTAAAGGCGTGGGGGATTCAAGGGGAAGCTGTGATCCTGGACGAAATGGCGGAGCGCGCCGGCAGGCACGCGCTTTCGCTCACTGCACTCGGGTCGTTTGTCCGAACAATTGGTGCAGGAGATGTCACGTGTTTGCACGATTTCGATCTGGGCGAAGCGGCGATAGACCTCCCTCAGGCCTCTCGCCTTCGCAGATTACTCGATCATTATGCAGAGGCGCTTCCCGAAGGCGAACGCAGGCTGCTTGGCGCGCTCGCCCTGTTTCCACGCGCCGCAACTTTGGAGAGTGTTCATCGCGCTGCCACCGGAGGATTGAGTTCTCTGAGCGCTATTGCGGCACTGGAACAGCCGAAGCTGCGACTGCTTGCCCGACGCCTCGAAGAAAGAGGGCTGGTATTTTCAAATCGCGTGGAGGGTGTGGAGAAATTCAATGCACATCCATTTCTACGGAAATACTTCCGCGATTTGAATCGAGAACATACCCCTCTCTTCAGTCAACACCTCCGTTCCGAACTGCAGGCTGAACTCGACGGAAGGCCAGAGCGCTTCGTCAAAGATTCCGTCCTTCTTGATTTGGTGGAGGAAGTCATCGGTGTCTCGCTGGATGCTGGCGCTGAAGACGAAGCCTGGGATTTGTACACCACACGCATGGGTGGCTACGAACGCGTTGGATACGCTCTAGGGGACTACGCGAGAATTACTCGTGTTCTTCGCGGATTTTTCGCAAGCGGTAGGCTTTCTGCGAATCTGTCCCGGGAAAACCACTTTCCTCTACTACGCGACCTCGGTCTCGCCGCCCATAAAATCGGGGACCTGGATCTCTCCCAGCAAAGCTTCAATGAAATCATCGTACTCAGTGGGGAAACAAACGATCGAATTCATCGCAGGGCTGCCCTTCGATACCTCTCCGCAACAGAGGCCGACCGTGGGAGATTTCCAGCCGCAAAAAAACTGGCAGAGGAGGCCAGCGCAATTTCTTCCGACCATCCCGAGTCGGATGCATTCGCTGATCTTGGCCGCATCTTTCACGCCCTTGGCGAGACTACCAGGGCTCGCCAAGGCTTCGCCATGGCGGAACGCCTGGAACGCTCCCCATTGCGATCTTTTATGGGGATTTATGAAATTGAACATCTGATCGATACCGGAAGCAAAAGCGCCGAGAAACGCGCGCTCATGAATCTTGAGGATTGCAAGAACGCGGGTTGGGCCGACCAGGCCGCGATCTGCCACACGCTGCTTGGCAGGCTGAAGCTCACCACCGATTTCAGTGCTGCAGCGGATCACCTGAAATCTGCACGCGCACGAACGATACGCAGCGGCCACATTGAAAGTATTTTGAGATGCCGGGTTTTGGCCGTTGAACTCGCCGGCGCGCAAGGCCAGATGGCGCTTGCGCAATCGGAAGCCGAATCCGGACTTACGCTCGCAAGCGGATGCGGGATGCAGCGATGGGTCTGGGAACTGCTGCGCAGCCTCGCTCGCTCGGCGCTGAGGGCCGGTCAACCGGCCGCCGCCTTAAAACACGCCACAGCACTTCTTGATGGGGTGAATGCTCCCGGATGTTCCCACGGATGGATCGAAGCCGATGCTCTTCACCTTAAGGGAGCGGCGTTCCTCGCTCTGGGAGAGATCGAACTATCCCGACAGACGCTTGCCGCTGCTTTGGCAAAGAGAGAAACACTTTCTCATCCGGAGACGGAGGAGACCCGCCGGTTGTTGCGCCAGGTTACGGCATGAAAAGTTTCGAACAGTATGAGACCGGCAACCTGAAGGCCGCATCGCTCGCTTCTCATCCAGATCAAGAGGCGGAGCGTTCGCGTTCCAGAGAGCGTTGAAGCAGCGGCTTCACCGCTTCGAGAATCCGGTACTGAACAGGCATTTCGTCTTCACCGGTGGCCACCCATGCGTGGATCATCAAAGTAGTGCGTGCCATGTCAAGGGATCGCACAACCACAGTGGGAGCTGGCGTCGCACGCACACCCTCGACGTTGAGTACGAGGTCCACGATAGCTTGACGCGTCGTCGGTACATCTGCAGTGGTGAGCATGGAGATAGGAATCTCAATGCGAATCGATCCATTCGTCGAGTGATTCACCAGCACTTCATTGATGACGTTCTGGTTGGGAATGATGATCCACGTGTTATTCCACGTAACCATGCGCGTGGTGCGCATGGTTATCTCTTCCACCTTTCCATACTTGTCGCCGATGGTAACCCAGTCGCCTGAATGAAAAGGCTTATCCCAGAGGATCAGGAAGCCGGCCATGATGTTGCTCAGACTGTCGCGAGCCGCGAAACCAATGGTGAGGCCCACAACGCCAAGACCGGTTAGAGCAGCCCCGACGTTGATGCCGATCTGATTGCTTGCCATGATCAGGGCAAAGATCATGACGGTGAACCGATAGACGTTGAGGAGCATCCGTACGAGGGCTATGTCGAGACCCGCGCGCGTCAGGACCTGCATCACAATGGAACGCGAGAATCGCCAGAATAGCCAGAACACAAGAAGGATGACGATCGCGAACACCAATTGTGGAAGCCACGCGACGAATTGGGTCAGCAATGCCTCGGCATTCAACCGGTCCCAAATCGAGGTCATTTCTCAATAATACCGAATCGATGCAGGTCCGCCGATCCCTTAAACGGCTCCACAGTCTTAGAATCGGCAGCACGCCAGGGATGTACTCCTGGCGTTCGGACTCGAATGACCTTGAATTGACCCCGTTTACTCCTTCTCGAGGTCGCGTGGCGGCATATCCGCAGGATTATCGGTCCACTTTATCTCCGGCCATACGTGCACCCTTGACTTGAAACGCCAACCGTTCGCGGTTTTTGCGAAGGTGTCTTCGTAGCCGCCCTCCCAATGAATGATGTCGCCCTGTTTGGTGGTCTTGTTCGTGATGGTGAGCAGCGTAGACCTCGCCTTCGCGCCTTCCGTCGTGGGCGTTATCACAGGACTGATCACGATGTGGTATTCAGGATGGGGTTGCGCCGGCCGGCAGGCAGCTGCACCGCCACCACCCGCGGTACGGAGCTGCTCGCGGCCACGAAACCAGATCTTGGCGCCGTTGCCCCACTGCGAAGATACGCCAAAAGTCGCGTCGTCTGTGAAGAGGTCTGCGTAGGTATTGCCGTTGTTCGTGCAGTTGTCGAGGATTTGAGAGTAACCCTCTATAAGTTGGCGAATGTCGATGTAATCCTGCGCCTCGAGTTTCGCGCCGGTTTGGGCTGTTCCCTGGCTTGCTGCACTACACGCAGACAACGTTGTGCAAAGCGCGACCCCCGCGATGCTCGCTAAGATTCGATTCATAGTCCCCCTTACGGTTCATGCGCGGATCGACACGCTGAGTCACTGGCGCCGATACGACAGAACTCAAAACATGGTTTCGTGCGTAAATGACAGAATCCTTCGATTGAGCCAACTGCAAATCGCAAGGGCGCTGTATACATCCGCCCTTCCTCCATCGGCCAGGCGTTTGAGTTGACTGGGTCCCCACGGACCGGCGGGCCACACTTCCAGCGCGACTTGCTCCCAGGTCAAATTGCGCCGCTGCCGTTGTTCGTCGACCGCGGCGTAAAGTGCTCTTGTATCGAAGCGCGTATAGCGACCGGACTTCGTCAAGACACCGGATTGCGGTGGCCCACCGTCTCCGCCTGCAAAGCTTTCCACTGTGCGACCCAGCCAGCGGGTCATCCCCATCACGCCGTCAAGTTCGATACCCCATCGGCGCCTGGTCATATCTTTGATCGTTGACGTGGAAACCCGTAGTTCATTCGCTAATTCTTTCCACGTCATCCCGAGTTCTCGGCGACGCACGTCGATGGCTTCGTAAAGCGCCTGCGGGTCGAATTGGAGTCTGGGCATCTGCGCCCCAGAGGATAACGAAACAAGAAAGTTCTGACCAGAAGCAACCGGCTCCGTCGCTCCTCGACGATTTCGGGGCTCGACCGTCTAAAACTAGAAGTCTAGGCTCTTCAAGGAGGACTCAATGACGATCAAAGGAACCCTGAAAACCCTTGGAATTGTTTGCGCGAGCGCAGGAGTCGGAGCTGCTGCGGCCCTGCTCTATGCGCCGCAGAGTGGAAGAAGAACACGCCGAGACTTGCGTCGGTTCGGAGCCCGGCAATTCGATCGGGTCTGTGATCTCGGCGAGGATCTTTCGGGCTATATGGAGGATCGCATGGCGCCGGTGGTGCGTGGGTCACAGTGGGTCCGCGAGAAGCTCTTGACTAAGGCGAGTTGAGTCCTGCTGCATTCTGCCTGAAGACGGGATTGCTCCTACCCATGCGGTGATTGTTCGCGTGGGTAGGAAGCGTTTTGCCGTTATCGCTCGAGGCCCAGGATGCCAGAGGTGTCGGCGGCGCCAGGTATTCTCAATTGAGATCCGGTGTTTGGAGTCCTTCCGCGTGCCACGCTTTATTGCGAACATGAGTTCGTGATTTGATTCGCCAGCCTTCGCCGGTCTTGACGTAGACGTCTTCATACCCGCCATGACGCTCGATCGTTCCGGGACCCTTCATGCCAAGCTGCACCAGATAGATTCTGCCTTTCGCGCCTTCCGACGTGGCTGTGATTTCGTGGTTAAGCATGAGATGGCTCCAGTCGGTCCAGACCTGTTTGGTCTTGCAGCCCTTAGAGCCGCCTCCGATGAGTTCCGCGAGCGCTTGTCTTCCCTGAGCAAGAACGCGACCGCCAGCGGCGTAGCCGGCATCAGAGTTCTTATCGATGAATACCCCATCGGGAGTGAACACATTGGCGTAATCGAATCCGTTGCCACCACACGTATCGATGCCGTAAGCGTATCGATTGATGAGTTGCGTGATCTCGGCGTAATCCTCGGCCGTCAGTCTTCCGCTTTGGGCCGCGACCGTTGTGAGGCCCGCTTGCGCGCGGCCTGCCCAGAATGCCCCAGCGATTAGCACAGCGATTCCGACAATGAAACCCGTTCTCCTGAACATGAAGTCCTCCGTTCTTGTTGCGGAGCATAGAAAGGATGGGATGCCGCGGCAAGCGGAAATCAACGCCCCCCACCTTTCTGAAATCCACCTAAAGCGCACGTTAAATTCAATTGAGATTGCAGCTCTCGTCAGTGCCGGCAGTCTAAGAAAACAGACCGGTGAGGCAATGTTATGTGCTTTGTTCGACGGCTGGCGTTCCTTGGTCTGATCCTGGTAGTTGCACTGGTAATTCGATCCTCGGATTTCCAGGCGCAGGAAACAGAAGTTCAGCTGCAACAGCTGGTTGCTCCGATAGCGCTTTATCCCGACCAACTGTTGGCGGAGGCCCTCGCGGCTTCAACGTATCCGGAGGACGTGGACGCTGCCGCGAACTGGTTGTCTCAGAATGCCGCCCTGACGAGCGATCAGGTCGCAGATGCCGTCGGCAAGATGAATTGGGATGACAGCGTCAAATCCCTCACAGAATTTCCGACAGTGCTGTCGAACATGGCTCAGAACCTGTCATGGACGTCGGCTCTCGGTGACGCTTACTACAATCAGCCCGACGATGTCATGGATGCCGTGCAAACGCTGCGGCAGCATGCGATCGCTTCCGGAAGCCTGAAAAGTAACAATCAGATAAAGGTTTCGCACGAAGATGGCCAAATTGTTATCGAGTCGGCTTCCAGCGATATCGTTTTCATTCCCGACTATGACTGCTGGGTTGTTTACGGCTCTCCGATTGCCCCGTGGCCCGACTTTGTTTTTGCGCCCCGAGTAGTGAGAGGTCCCGGAGTCTTGTGGAACATCAATGTACACATCGGCGGCGCATGGTCGCATGTGAACTGGGGATGGAAAAACTGGAAGTTTGACTGGCGCCAGCCGAGCGTTATTTTCAACCGGAAGCCTTACGTGTCGCACAGTCTCACGGTAATCGACCGCCGCCATACTCCGTACGCGCACGCCGTACCCGGCCACGGTCCGGAGGTCGGGAGGTTGGCCCAACGCCCAGACGAAAGACGCGGAGTCCCTCCGGCAGGAGTGAGGACCGGCTTAGCCGAGAGATCATTCCGGAATCGGAATGATGGACCGCCGAGGCCTTTGACGGCACCGCGGGCGCCGGCAGACCCGAAATCGGTACGAGGATTTCCCGAGTCCAGACCTCGGTCCGCTCCAGGTGGGACACATCCCGGCGCATTGAACGGCACGGAGCGCGGCGGTATTGCCAGCCGGAATTCCCAACGTGGTCAAGCGAGCATGCAGCCTCACCTGGCCCCACAACGTGCGGCGCCGTCACCGCGCGCCGCAGCGCCCGCGCGGCCTCCTGCGCGTTCTGCGCCCAGGCCCGTCCAACCCAACCGCGGAGGGAGAGGACAATGAAGGTGACAAGAGCTATGAACAAAATGCCGCAGTTGGTGATCGTGACATTCGTCTTACTCGCTGTCGGCGGTTGCGCGAAACCTCCGGCGGCTTTACCGCAGCCGTCTGCCTTTGATTCTGCGGCTCGAGCTGGGGCTGCATTGTTCGAAGCGTTGCAAAAGGATGATCAGCCCGCACTGCTTGCTATGTTTGGAGCCGACGGTAAGGAAATTTTTTCGTCAGGAGACGCATCTGAAGATCACGAAAGTCACGATCGTTTCATTCAAAACTACAAGAGGATGCATCGCATCGGACTGGATTCCGAAAACAGAACAGCACTGATAATCGGCTCGAACAACTGGCCGTTTCCTATTCCTCTCGTCAACGTAGACGGTAAATGGAGATTCGATACGGCGTCCGGCAAGGACGAGCTGTTATATCGCCGTGTCGGGCGCAATGAAAATTCCGCTATTCAAACCTGCAGAGAACTGGTCGCCGCACAGAAGGAATACTTCGGGAAGCCCCATGATGGTCAACCGGCACACCAGTATGCGCAACACTTCGTCAGCAAAGTGGGAAAGCACGATGGATTGTTCTGGCAATCGGCAGGTGTTGAAGAAAGTCCGATCGGTCCGCTGCTGGCCTTTGCCAGCGCCGAGGAAATCTCACGCGAAGCGCATGAAGGCCGGATGCCCTTTCAGGGTTACTACTATCGAATCGTCAAATCCGATCGTGTCGGCAGCTACATCGTCGATGGCAGAATGACCAGGGGATTCGCCTTTCTGGCCTATCCGGCAGAATACCGTTCGTCCGGAGTGATGACGTTCCTCGTCGGCCCCAATGGAATCATTTATCAAAAGGACCTCGGTGCGGATACGGTGTCGCAGGCCGACGCGATTCAGTCATTTGAAATCGATACAAGCTGGATCCGTCAGTAGATGTAACCTGCGCGCTCTTACAGTTCCGGCCCAATCGTGGATGTGACAAATTGCTCGCGGACAATGCTCGGCCTGAAGAATATTTCGAAAGAAATCAGATCGTTCGATGCGGTAGGCCTAATCCCGAACAAATTATTTTTAGTAATCGCCATTCTGCTATGCGCTGTGAGCGCCCTGGCGCAGACACCCCCGCCAGTGTTCCAACCTCCTACACCGCCGCCGGACAAGTTCGACTGGATTCAGCTCAAGTCGGGCGAATGGTTGAAAGGCGAGCTGATCGCGCTATACGAAGACTCGCTGGAATTCGATAGCGATGAACTCGATAAGCTGACGCTTGACTGGGATGATGTGCGGCAGGTGCGGACAGGACGGATTATGCAGGTGCGCATCGAAAACCGTCCGCCGTTGATTGGCAGGCTTGTCATTGACGGCACCACGGTCCAAATCGTTGGTGACACGACGCAGCAGTTCAACCGAAGTGAGCTCGTTTCGATCACACCCGGCGAAAGAAAGGAACGCAGCTACTGGTCGGGCAACGTGACTCTGGGCTTCAATCTCAGAGAAGGCAACTCCGAACAGATTGAGGCCAATATGCTCGCGGGTATACGAAGACGCACCGTCACCAGCCGCGTGATCTTCGATTACGCCGGCAACTACAACATCACGGACGATACAACGGTGACCAACAACCAGCGTATCAACGCTGGCCTGGACTGGTTCGTGACGTCGCGGTTCTTCGTGCGGCCGATCGTCGGTGAGTATCTGCACGACCCGTTTCAGAATTTCGCCGACCGGTGGACGATCGGCTCGGCGGTCGGTTATCAACTAGTGGATACTCCGCGTATCAGTTGGGACGTACACGCCGGTCCTGCATTTCAGCACACGAGATTCGAGAGCGTGGCCGAGGGCGAGTCGGAAACTGAAAAAACGGGTGCCTTGTGGGCGGGAACGAAGTACACAAACGAACTCACCAAGGATATCGATTACACATTCGATTACCGCTTCCTGATCGTCAAGCCGGAGGCCGGACGTTATACGCATCACTTTGTCACAAGCCTGTCCGTCGACTCTTTTGGCCCTCTCGACTTCGATATTTCGTTCGTGTGGGATCGTGTCCAGCAGCCGCGTCCCGAATCGTCGGGAGTTGTTCCCAAGAAGGACGATTTCCGATTGATCTTCGGACTGGGTTTCGATTTCTAAATCGGCATGATTTATGCCGATGACCGGTTTATCGGCGTACTGTACATTCTGGCCTACACCGGTTCGACTCCCCGGAAGTAACGTCGGTTCCGTCACTTTCCACGAAGCGGTGACCGTTCCGTCGACGCCCACGAGTTTCGTGGTCCTTTAAATTTCCTCCAATCTGCGCCAGACTTACGGCGACCTTGCGTCTGTTCAATGCCGAGACCGCAACTCCACTTGATAGCGACTGCTCTTCTGGCCGGCCTCGTCTTTGTGACGGGAGGTGCCGCGCAGACGTTCTTCTACAACGAAGTGGGAAAGGACAGTCGAATCTACGTCTTCGCGATTCAGTCGAGGTACGAGGCGTTCACGAAGAGCAACGGTACAGAAATCGGGACGGTGATCGAACGCCCTGGTTACGGTCCTAACGGGGAAACTGTCGCCTTCGATAGCGAGAGTGCGATCAATCTGTACAACTTCAAGCATGGACTGCCTGGCGAAGTGTTTCCAAAGTCGCAGGAGGCACAGAAGTCCCAATTTCCCGCCGGCAAGCTCAGCGGACTGATGTTCGGCGACTACTACTGGTATTACGACAGGCACCAGGACGGAATCAGCAGCACCGATCCAACCCCCGTTAAGGGGCAGCACGGCATGTGGTTCCGCAGGATCTACTTCACCTACGACTTTTCCTTCAATGAAAGGCTCACCACACGCTTCCGACTAGAGGTGAATAGCAACGGAGATTTTTTGGGCGGAGATCTCGTCCCGTACGCCAAAGACGCGTACCTGAAGTGGACTTATATAGGTGAGCATCAGATGACGCTGGGCATTCATCCAACTCTGACATTTGACTGGCTGGACGGATTCTGGGGGTTGCGTCACATCGAAAAGACACCGGCTGATATTTACAGGTTGGATTCGTCCCGCGATTTCGGATTTAGTTTCGTCGGTCCGACTCCGATCGAGGGCCTGAGGTACGCGGCCCAGTTCGGCAACGAGTCCGGCAGCGGATCCGAAACACAGGAGGGCAAGATCCTGCGTTTAGAAGGCCGCTTTGAACGAAAATCCGGAATCGCTCTCGAGGGTTTTTATAGCTTTGGTACACGGCCGTCCGGTACCCATCGCCAGACAGCTCAGGGCATCGCCGGATTCCGAAACGAAGTGGCCCGGGTCGGTGTGCAGTATCTTTGGCAGCAACGGAGATCCGGACAACAGGGGATCCCTCATCAGACGATCTCCGTCTGGTCAGGGTTCGGATCGTGGGAAGTTCTCCCAAAGAAGGCGAACTTGTTTCTTCGCGTCGACAAGGTGAGCGGAAATCTCGGCGATGTCGAAACAGGGCTGCCCGGCGCTGAAGGAATCGATTACCTGCTGTTGAGCAGCCAGTCCCCATTCTCAACCTGGATTTTGGGCGGTGAGTGGTACCTCCACCCGAGCGTTCGTCTGGGTCCAAACCTCGAACTGATAAGGTACGCGCACGACCCGGACCCGATAGACCTTCCTGGGAGAGACCGGGACTCGATTTTCCGCGTGACGTTCTTCTGGACGTTTTGATCTCGCCCCGGCAAGAGAAAGTAAAGGCACCCTCATGTATGCCAATCGGTGTGCGCAGAGTATTTTTACAGTCTTTTCTCATCAATCAGCTTGAACGAAACCAGGGAGTGTTTCCCGAGGGATCGTGCAAACGAGAACAGGGCTACAACCGCCACGGCGCCCACCAGTACATAGTACCTGCTGGCGTGCCACCCTTGTGGCGGCAGCATAATCTCCGCGCGGAATATCCGGTCGGCAAACCACATTGCCATACCAGCGGTTACTCCGAAGCGCAGCATCGCCACAACCCAAAGCGCTGCGAATGCCGAGACGACGACCATACCTCCGTAGCGTTGGGGGGCCGGGGTCAAGGCATTGGTGACGGCCAGCCAAACCGGCGTGGCGAACCACGGGTTCCGGAATACTGTTCTCATGCAACAGAAAAGGAAGAAGAGGGCTAGGGAAATATTCGCGGAGTCGAAGAATTTGCCAAAAAGAAACGAGACTGTCTGAGGCATCGAGTGCATAGCCTGAAGGAGTTCGGCCTCGGGGTACTCGATCGGCGTAAGCCCGCCAAAGCGACCGAGTGTCCTGACAATGCATACCAGACTGGCTAAAAACACGCCGACCAGGACGTCGCGGCCGACAAGCGAATCGCCGAACCGTCCTTCGAGAAGCCGATTCCACGAAATAAGCGCGTGCGGCCACCGGCGCCGTACAAAGGGTTCGACGGCCAGATACATGACGCCCGAGATTGCCGTCCAGTACAGCGCTTCGGCCAGCGCGTTCAGATAACTGTTCAACTCGCCCGGATTGAATCGGTGTGTGGACCCAAAGAACCATGCAAGCATAATCGACATAAACGCAAAGAGGGAAAGGCGGAACGTTCCGCGGCGATCTGCCTTTCCTTCTCTGAGGTTGCGCCACGCAAGGACTACACCGAAGACCATCACAAGAATCACGACGACGATCCTGATGGCTGTCATCGCTTTCAGTTCCGGGTTCGATGCTTCGGAGGTATTCTGTGGGCCGAAAACCTCAAAGTAAATCGGTCTTCCATTCTGTTCTGCTCCCTCTACGCGCAAGGGGATGCTGGGATTGCCTGGCAAACTCCCTGTCCAGGCGACTCGCCGGTCTCCGTGTAAAGATATCGATTGTTGCGGCTCTGCCGTGTTGAGTAGTCGCGGATCCAGGCCGGCCCTCTTCAACACGGGAGTCCACTCAAAAGGAATTGCGGATTTCGGGGCGTCCGCCGCCGGAATCGCGTGGAACCGTCGCAACAGACCGTTCGTCGCGTCCAGATGAATGCTCCGCATTCCCGAGGTCAAAGGTGGTGGGTCTTGTTCCGAAACCTGCCTGCCTGCAACCGCATAGAGGGGCCCGATCGTGTGCAACGTGCCGGGTAGGAGGGTGTGAGGGCTTTCGCGATACCAGAATTGAGCCGGTTCCGGAGCTTCCTCGTTTACCCGAACTCCGTATGCGGTGTCCGCGGGGACCGTCGAGTATCCCATCTCGTTCATCATGCTTTTTGCGATGAACGCGAGAAGCTCCGGCGATTTCTCAAAAGCCGCGCGATGACTCGACCCCGGATTAAATACCCAACCGACGGCAATCAATACTGCGATGATGCTCAGCAGAAGGCCCCATGCCCGCAGAGGACGCAAGCCTTCTTTCACTCCCGACGCGGCGACCATTTCCGGTGAAGGCGTCTCCCCGACCGCGAGCGCCGCCGCGAGCGGATCGCCTCCAGGCAGTGCTGAAGCTACTTCGTAAGCTGATTTGGGGCGATCTCCAGGCTGTTTCGCCAGACACCGCAGAATCGCGTGTTCAATGACGGGATCGAGTTCCCGGATTCGCGCGGAGGGCGGCGGGATGTCCGTATTTTGGCGATTGATGAGGCTGCGTGTGTCGCGGTGCTCAAATGGCTGCTTTCCGGTGAATAGCTCGTAAAGGACAAGTCCCAGGGCATAGATGTCGGTCGCCGTCGTAGCCGGTGCGCCGCGCATCTGTTCTGGAGCCATGTACGCCGGTGTTCCCGACGGCTCTTCACCGCGGAATTCTTCGGCCAGTCCTGACAGTCCGAAGTCTGTGATGCGCGCTCGTCCGCGCCCATCGAGCATGATGTTTGCTGGTTTCAAATCGCGATGCACCATGCCGGCATCGTGTGCCGCCCCAAGTCCCGAACAGAGTTGGCGCGCTAACTCCACGCCTTTCGGAACGGTAAAACGACCAATACGGCGGAGCAGCATCGCCAAATCCTCCCCATCGATGTATTCCATCGACAGGAAATGAACGCTCTGGCGTCCGATTACCGTCTCGCAAATGTCATGCACCCGACAGACATTGGCATGCGTGATCTGACGGGCTGCCCGAACCTCACGATGAAACCTGGCGAGCATGCCGCCGTCCTGGGAGAGAGAATCGGGCAAAAACTTTAACGCAACAAGTTGCCGAAGCTTCAAATCTTCAGCTTTGTACACTTCTCCCATGCCACCCTTGCCGAGAAGTCCGACGATGCGATAGCGGCTGGAGAGGAGCGTGCCCGACACGAACCGACTACGGTCGAGCGCTGTGGATTCGAGTTCGTCTGGATTTCCGGAAGTAGTCCGAGAACCGGTTTGCAGAGCACTTTCGTCGTCCCTTTCAACCCCAAGCTCCAGCAGACAGCGCGGACAGCGTCCACCCAGGACTTGAGGCTCCAGTGCGTCACCACAGCGCGGGCACGAGTGGAATCTTTCGTCTGCTTTCGTCATTCTTCGAGGTCCTTGACGCAGCCTAATAACACACACCTACCCAAAAACAGGATGCAAATCGAAAAACATAGACAGATGGAAGCGATCCGCGCGTGACAAAGGGCCTGGTTCGCTTCATTGATCGGCAGACGCGTCTCCAGCTGCTCGGTTTCAGTCTTGCCACCGCCCAGGCCGCGTGGCTGCCCGCTTCGAAGCACGCTCAACGAAATCCGGATGGGTCCGTCACTGTAGCTTCCGCGCGTACCCACACTCCGTTCGTCATGTATACGGTTGGCGTGCAACGCAGGTTCGGCGGACGCAACTAACTA